>ERZ941748.193-NODE-193-length-22999-cov-5.302694_pt1 | contig 22999 bp, 21 predicted proteins | sample MGYA00521092_ERZ941748 | MGnify/ENA primary metagenome ERZ941748 (study PRJEB32759, sample SAMN07749897) | skin metagenome | biome: transportation; feature: city; material: polyester macromolecule | host: Homo sapiens | place: Hong Kong:ISLAND line | collected... | reverse complement strand
CCGACCGTGGCCCGCGCCGAGTACCCGGTGATCGAGCGCGACGACCACACCGAGCGCGCCGCCCGCGAGGACGTCCTCAAGGCCATCGGGACCACCCCGCTGATCGACGTCCGCTCCCGTCCCGAGTACACGGGCGAGACCACGCACATGGCCGGCTACCCGCAGGAGGGCACCCTGCGCGGCGGCCACATCCCCACGGCGGCGTCCGTGCCGTGGGCGTCCGCGGCCAACGAGGACGGCACCTTCAAGTCCCGCGCCGAGCTGGAGCAGGTCTACCGCACCGGCGCCGGGCTGCAGGAGGGCGACGACGTGATCGCCTACTGCCGCATCGGCGAGCGGTCCTCCCACACCTGGTTCGTGCTCAAGTACCTGCTCGGCCACGAGGACGTCCGCAACTACGACGGCTCCTGGACCGAGTGGGGCAACGCCGTGCGCCTGCCGATCGCCGTCGGCGAAGAGCCGGGCGAGGCCCCCGCGCGCTGAGCCCCCGGCACGGCGTGGATCACTAGACTGGGACACCATGACCGAGAACCACGCCGTGCCCGCCGCCCTGGCCGAGATCATCGACGACTTCGCCGGGGTGCCCGATCCCGAGAAGCTCGAGCTGCTGCTGGAGTTCTCGGACGAGCTGCCGGCGCTGCCGGAGCGCTACGACGGCCACGAGGCCGAGATGGAGCAGGTCGTGGAGTGTCAGACCCCGCTGTTCCTGGCCGTCGAACTCGAGGGTGAGCCCGGCCCGCAGGCCCCGGTCCGCCTCTTCATCACCGCTCCCCCGGAGGCGCCCACCACGCGCGGCTTCGCCTCCGTGCTCACCCAGGGCCTGGACGGGCTGAGCGCCCTCGAGGTCGTGGACGTGCCCGAGGACATCCCCACCCGCCTCGGTCTGGCCAAGGCCCTCACCCCCCTGCGCCTGCGCGGCATGTCCGCCATGCTCGGCCGCATCAAGCGCAACGTGCGCGAGCAGGCCGGGATCGCCTGAGTCCGCCGTGGGCCAGCGCAAGAAGGATCGCGGCGCCCGGCACGGGGCGGCCACGCCGGCCGTCGCCGCCCTCGAGGCCGCCGGGGTCCCGTACCGGCTGCACACCTTCGACGTGGCCCTCGACGCCGGCGGCGAGCGGTTCGGCGTCCAGGTCGCCCGGGCGCTCAGCGTGCCCGCCGACCGACTGTTCAAGACGCTGATGGTGGCGGACCCCGACGGCGCGCTCGCCGCGTGCGTGGTGCCCGTGTCCGGTCAGCTGGACCTGCGGGCCGCCGCCGCGGTGCTGGGCGTCAAGCGGCTCGCCCTGGCCGATCTGGCCGTCGTCGAACGCCGGACCGGCTACGTGCGGGGCGGCGTCTCGCCCCTGGGCCAGCGCCGGCCCCACCCCGTCGTCCTGGACTCCTCCGCCCTCGACGCGGAGCTCATGTACGTCTCCGGCGGGCAACGCGGCCTGGATGTGGAGATCGCGCCCGCCGACCTCGTGCGGGTGACGGGCGCCGTCGTCGCGGAGATCGCGGCGGGCTGACGGGCGGGTTCGGCGGCGGGCCGGTCAGGCGTCGTCGCGTGTCTGGCGGCGTACCACGGCCATGCGCTGGCCGACGGTGACCAAGGAGGCGGCGGCGAGCAGCCCGAGGGTGACGGCCAGGACGACCGGGGGCAGACCGAGGCCGGTGAGGCCGGCGACCACGAGGGTGGCCACGAGCCGTTCGGCGCGCTCGGCGATGCCCACGTGCGCGTTCCAGCCGAGGGCCTCCGCCTTGGCACGCACGTAGGAGACGAGCATGCCCAGGGCGAGGCAGGCCCCGGAGAGCGCGCCGACCGCGGGTGCGGCGCCGACGCCGAAGCCCCACAGGCACAGCCCGAGGAACACGGCCGCGTCCTGCACGCGGTCCAGGGTGGAGTCGAGGAACGCGCCCCAGCGGCCGGTGGACCCGGCCTCGCGCGCCATGATCCCGTCCACCAGGTCCGAGAACACGAACGCGGTGATGAAGAGCGTGCCCCAGAACAGGTGCCCCAGGGGGAAGAGCACGAGCGCGCCCAGGCTCACGCCGAGCGTGCCCACGACCGTCACGGTGTCCGGACTGACCCCGGCCCGCAGGAGCGTACGGGCCACCGGGGTGAACAGGCGGGTGGTGACGCCGCGCGCGTGACGGTCCAGCATCAGGCGGGGTCTCCGGCCCCCGGGCGAGGATGCTCGGCCGCGGCACGGGCGTTGGCCGCCTGGCGCGCGGCGTGGTCCTGGGCGGCCCGGTCCCAGACGTCCGCGAGGATCTGCCGGGTCTCCCCCAGGGTCTGCGACATGTTCTTGGTCCGGGCGATGATCGGCAGGAAGTTGCCGTCGCCGGTCCACCGCGGCACCACGTGCTGGTGCAGATGGGCCGCGATCCCGGCGCCGGCCACCGCCCCCTGGTTCATGCCGAGGTTGTAGCCGGACGCGTCGGCGGCCTGGCCGAGGGCGAGCATCGCCGTCTGGGTCAGCTCCGCCATCTCGGCGGCCTCCTCCGTGGTGGTGTCCGTGTACAGGGGCACGTGGCGGTAGGGGCAGACGAGCAGGTGACCGGGGTTGTACGGGTACAGGTTCAGCACCACGTAGGCGGTGCGGCCGCGGTGGACGATGAGGGAGTCCTCATCGTCGCGCTGCGGGGCCGCGCAGAACGGGCAGGTGTGCTCGTCCTTGACCTGGCCCGTCCCCTTGGACACGTACGCCATGCGGTGGGCGTTCCAGAACCGCTCGAAGGCGTCCGGGGCGCCGGGCAGCTCGAAGCCGTCCGTGGCGGCGGCGTCCGCCGACGCGCGGGCCTGCGCCCGCGCGTCGGATCCGCCGGTGCCGGGGCTGGTCATGGGGTGACCTCGCGCTCGCGCACCGCCTTCACGATGCGTTCGATCGCCTCCTCCACCGGCACGCCGTTGTCCTGGGTGCCGTCGCGGAAGCGGAAGGACACGGCGTTCGCCTCCCTGTCCTCGCCGCCGGCGATCAGCACGAACGGCGCCTTCTCCTTGGCCGCGGTGCGGATCTTCTTCGGGAAGCGGTCCGAGGAGTCGTCCAGGCGCGCCCGGATCCCCTCGGCGCGCAGCTTCGCGACGACGTCGTCCAGGTAGTCGTTGAATGCCTCGGCCACGGGGATGGCCACGACCTGCTCCGGGGCGAGCCAGGCCGGGAACGCGCCGGCGTAGTGCTCGGTGAGGACGCCCAGGAAGCGCTCGATGGAGCCGAAGAGGGCGCGGTGGATCATCACGGGGCGCTGACGGGTGCCGTCGGCGGCCTGGTACTCGAGGTCGAAGCGCTCGGGCAGGTTGAAGTCCAGCTGGATGGTGGACATCTGCCACGTGCGGCCGATGGCGTCCCGGGCCTGGACCGAGATCTTCGGGCCGTAGAACGCGGCGCCGCCCGGATCCGGGACGAGCTGCAGACCGGAGGCCTCCGCGACCTCGGCGAGGGTGCGGGTGGCCTCCTCCCAGATCTCGTCGGAGCCGACGAACTTCTCCGGGTCCTTCGTGGAGAGCTCGAGGTAGAAGTCGTTGAGGCCGTAGTCCTTGAGCAGGTCGAGGACGAAGTTGAGCGTGGTGGTCAGCTCCTCCTTCATCTGCTCGCGGGTGCAGTAGATGTGGGCGTCGTCCTGGGTCATGCCGCGCACGCGCGTGAGCCCGTGGACCACGCCGGACTTCTCGTACCGGTACACGGAGCCGAACTCGAACAGCCGCAGCGGCAGCTCACGGTAGGACCGGCCCCGGGAGCGGTAGATCAGGTTGTGCATGGGGCAGTTCATCGGCTTGAGGTAGTAGTTCTGCCCCTGGCGCGTGATCTCGCCGGTCTCGGGATCACGGACCTCGTCGATGTGCATGGGCGGGAACATGCCGTCCGCGTACCAGTCGAGGTGGCCGGACACCTCGTAGAGGTGCTGCTTGGTGATGTGCGGGGTGTAGACGAACTCGTAGCCGGCCTCGGTGTGGCGCCGACGGGAGTAGTCCTCCATCTCCTTGCGGATGATGCCGCCGCGCGGGTGGAACACGGGCAGGCCGGAGCCGAGCTCGTCCGGGAAGGAGAAGAGATCCAGCTCGGCGCCGAGCTTGCGGTGGTCGCGGCGCTCGGCCTCGGCGAGGCGCTCCTGGTAGGCCTTGAGGTCGTCCTTGCTGGCCCAGGCGGTGCCGTAGATGCGCTGCAGCTGCTTGTTCTTCTCGTTGCCGAGCCAGTAGGCGGCGGCGGAGCGGGTGAGCGCGAAGCCGTTGCCGATGAGCTTGGTGGAGGGCAGGTGCGGGCCGCGGCAGAGGTCGCACCACACGGCGTCGCCGGTCTTGCGGTCCACGTTGTCGTAGATGGTGATCTCCCCGGCCCCGACCTCCACGGAGGCGCCCTCGCCGGCGGTGTCCGCGGCGTCCTTCTTGCCGAGCAGCTCGAGCTTGTAGGGCTCGTCCGCCATCTCGGCGCGGGCGGTCTCCTCGTCCACGACGCGGCGGCGGAAGGTCTGGCCGGACTTCACGATCTTCTGCATGAGCGAGGAGATCTGCTTGAGGTCCTCGGGGGTGAAGGGCTCGTCGACGTCGAAGTCGAAGTAGAAGCCGTCCGTGATGTACGGGCCGATGCCGAGCTTGGCGCCCGGGCGCAGCTGCTGCACGGCCTGGGCCATCACGTGGGCGGTGGAGTGCCGCAGCACCTCGAGGCCCTCGGGCTCCGTGATGTCCACCGACTCGACGGACGCGCCGGCGGGGATCTCGCGGGCCAGGTCCCAGAGCAGGCCGTCCACCCGCATGACGGCGGTGGTCGGCTTCTCGCGGAAGAGGTCGAGGCCGGTGGTGCCGTGCGTCACCTCCCGCAGCTCTCCGTCCACGGTCAGCAGGATGTTCTTCGGCTCCGACACGGTGCTCCTTCGAGGTCTGGCTTCGGGATCGGTGGCGTACGGGGGCCACCGTCGGCCGCGTCCCATTCTAGGGGCGCGGCCGGACGGCGGGGCACGGAGGCGGACGGTCTCATCTGTCCGGGGTGGGCAGCAGCTCCCACGTCTCCGGGTGGGGCACCGGGATCGGGGTGTGCTCCGGAGCGGGCCGATCGGGTGCCGTGCGGCCGGGGCGGGCCCCGCCGGCCGGCCCGACGTCGGTGCGCACCTTCACGGGCCAGCCGCCCGTGCCGTGGTGCGGGATGTCCGGCAGGGGCTGCGCCCCGGTGCCCGCCCGGCCGCTGCGGCGCGCGGCGGCGGCTCGGCGGTCCGCCGCGAGCCAGTCCCGCCACTGCTGCCGGGTGGCGTCCAGGTAGTCGGGGTCCGGGAGCGTCTCGGGCCGGTGCAGGTCCCAGGCGCGCACGGCCTGGACGGACACGGCCCGGTCGCCGGTGCGCCGGACGGTGCCCTCGATCAGCAGGAGGCGGGCGGAGAAGAGCATCTCCCCGGAGGCGTGCTGGGCCTCGGTGAAGAAGGAGGCGTCCACGCAGCCGGTGCCGTCGTCCACGGAGAGGAACACCACCCGCTTGCCGCTGCGCATGGGCGGGGTCTGGGTGGCCACGCGCACCCCGGCCACGAGCACCCGGGACTGCGTGCGCAGCCCGAGCAGGTCCTTCGCCCGGGTGACGCCGAGCGCGTCCAGGTACGGGGCGTGGGAGTCCATGAGGTGGGCGGTGACGTCCAGGGCGGTGAGCTCCAGCTCGGTGCGGACCCGGGCGGCCGGGGCCGGGTCCGGGAAGAGCGGGGCGAGGGCGGTGAGCTCGGTGTCCGGCAGGTCCAGGGCCAGCTGGCCCTCCACCTGCCGTGGACGGGCGGACCGCGAGCGCGGGGCGGTGCGGCCGGGGGCGGTGCCGCGGGTGGTGGAGTGCTGGAGTTCGAGGTGGTGGACGAGGTCGGTGCGGGAGGCGCCGCCGGGTGGGAGGAGGCAGTCGAGGGCGCCGAGCTGGGCGAGGCGTTCGAGGTTGCGGGCGGTGGGGCGGGCGCGGTCGCGGACGTCGGCGAGGGAGCGGTAGGGGCGGCCGGCGTCGAGGCGGTCGGTCTCGGCTTCGCTGAGTCCGGAGAGGCTGGTGAGGGGCAGGCGGATGCCCCAGCGGCCGGGGGCGCCGTCGTCGACCTCGGGGTGGGCGGGGACCCATTCGACGTGGACGTGGCGGGAGGAGGCGTTGACGTCCACGGGGAGGACGGGGATGCCCATGCGGCGGGCCTCGGCGACCATGAGGCGGGCGGGGTACATGCCGGGGTCGTGTTCGAGGATGGCGGCCATGAAGGCGGCGGGGTGGTGGGTCTTGAGCCAGGCGGAGTGGTAGGTGGGGACGGCGAAGGCGGCGCCGTGGGCCTTGCAGAAGCCGAAGGAGCCGAAGGCGGAGAGGGTGGCCCAGACCTCGTCGATGACGTCGAGGGAGTAGCCGCGGGCGAGGGCGCCGGTGCGGAAGGCCTCTTCGACGAGGTGTTCCTGCGGGCCGCCGAGGAGGCGGCGGTGCTCGTCGGCGCGGGCCAGTCCGCAGCCGGTCATGACGTCCATGGTGCGCAGGACCTGTTCGTGGAAGACGGTGACCCCGTGGGTCTCGGCGAGGACGGGCCGCAGGTCGGGGTGCGGGTAGTGGGCGGGTGCCCAGCCGTGCCGCTGTTCGAGGAAGGGTCGGACCATGTCGGACTGCATGGGGCCGGGGCGGAAGAGGGAGATGTCCACGGTGAGGTCGTTGAACTCGCGGGGGGCGAGTTTGCCGACGAGTTCGCGCTGGCCCGGGGACTCGATCTGGAAGCAGCCGAGGGTGTGGGTGGTGCGGATCATCGCGTAGGTGGCGTCGTCGTCGAGGGGCACCTGTTCGAGGTCGATGCGCTCGCCCGTGGTGCGTTCGACCTCGGCGATCGTGTAGGCGATGGCGGACTGCATGCGCACGCCGAGGATGTCGAGCTTGAGGAAGCCCATGGGGTCCATGTCGTGCTTGTCGAACTGGCTCATGGGCAGGCCCATGCCGGAGGGCTGGACGGGGGTGCGGTGCAGCAGGGCGGCGTCGCCGAGGATGACGCCGCAGGGGTGCATGGAGATGTGGCGGGGCAGGCGGTCGAGGCGTTCGGTGAGGTCGACGAGCAGGTCCAGCTGGCGGTCGCCCTCGGCGCGGCCGGACTCGATGCGGCGGGAGAGGCCGCCGAGTTCGGGCATGCGCTGGAGGGCCTCGCGGAAGTTCGAGGCGGAGAAGCGCCAGAGCTGCTTGGCGATGGCGTCCACCTCGGGTTCGGGCATGCCGAGGGCGAGGCCGGCGTCGCGGACGGCGCCGCGGGCCCGGTAGGCGTTCTGCATGCTCATGAGGGTGGTGCGCTCGGCGCCGAAGCGCTCGACGACGGCATGGTAGATCTCGTGGCGGCGGGCGGACTCCACGTCGATGTCGATGTCCGGGAGGGTGGAGCGGTCGGTGGAGAGGAAGCGCTCCATGATCAGGCCGTTGGCCATGGGGTCGACATGGGAGATGCGCAGGGCGTGGTTGACGAGGGAGGAGGCGCCGGAGCCGCGGGCGGCCACGCGGATGCCCATGCCCTCGATGAGGTCGACGACGGCGGCCACGGTGAGGAAGTAGGAGGAGAAGCCGAGTCGGGTGATGATGCCGAGCTCGTGCTCGGCGCGGTCCTGCAGGTCCCGGGCCGCCTGGCTGGTGCCGGGGAGGCCTCCCCCGGTGTGGAGGTGGGGGTAGCGGGCGAGGAGGCCGGTGCGGGTGCGCTCGCGCAGCACGTGCTCCGGGGGGCCGTCGATGCCGATGACGGCGGCCTCGGGGACGCGGGGCACGCCCCAGCCGAGGTCGGTCTCGGGGTCGAGCGCGCAGGCCTCGGCGAGGCGGCGGGTGGCCTCGAGCAGGGGGGCGGGGCGGTCGTCGGCGGCGGAGGCGACCTCGTGGGCGATGCGGTGCATGGCGGCGGTGGACTTGAGCCAGCCCTGCCCGTTGGGCTGCAGGTCGTGGAGGGCGTCGAGGGAGCTGAGGGCGCGGACGGCGTCGAGGACGTCCGCGGTGGCGGCACCGTCCGGGGCCGCGTAGCGCACGGCGTTGGTCAGGACGGCGGGGATGCGGGCCTGGCGGGCGGCGCGGAGGGTCTTCACGGCGTGCCCGGTGTCGAGGCGGCGGCCGGGGGCGGAGAGGTGGGTGACGACGTCGGCGTGGGGGCTGCCTGCGGGCAGGGCCGCCTTCCAGCGGCGCAGGGCGGCGAGGCCGGCCGCGTACCGGCGGCGGGCCAGGTGGCGGCCGACGTCCGAGTCCGGGCCGAGGAGGACGAACAGCTCGGGGGTGGGCGGGTTGTCCCGGTTGGCGGCGGTGGGGACCCGGCCGGCCGCCGCGGCGGCGAGCTCGGCGACGCTGGCCCAGGGGCTGCCGCCCGCCGCTCCCCCGGTGGTGCGGGCGTGGGCGGCGGAGACGAGCTCGCACAGGGAGCGGTAGCCGGAGCCATGACAGCCTCCTCGGGCGAGCACGACCACGCGGCCGGCGTCCTCGTCCTCGCTCCACCGGACGGCCAGGTCCACGCCCACGATCGGGGTGATGCCGTGGCGCAGGCAGGCGCCCACGTGTTTGGCCATGCCGTAGAGCCCGTCCCGGTCGGTGCAGGCCAGCAGGTCCATGTCCGCGGCCGCGGCGGCGGCCACGAGGTCCTCGGGCCAGCTGACCCCATAGTGGGCGCTGAACGCGGAGGCGACGTGCAGGTGGGCGAAGGGTGCGGCGGTGCGTCCGGCCGCGGCGGCCTGGCTCATGCCGACCGCCTCAGGTCCTGGGCGTGCTCGTGGACGCGCACGAGCCGCCACCGGCCGGAGTCCAGGTGGTGGGCGACGTCGAGGGTCTGCAGGGGCGCGGCGCCGGCCCGGGCCAGGCGGACCTGCAGCCGCCACATCTCGTGGTCGACGAGACCGGCGCCGCGGCCCTTCTCCGCGCGGACCTCCTCCGCCCACCAGCGGCGCCGCTCGAACCAGCGCACGGGGCGCTCTGCGAGGACGTAGTCCCGCCCGTTCCAGCGCAGCCCCTGCGGGGTGCCGTCTGCCCCGCACTCCACCGCCACCGACTGTGTGAGGACTCCCATTCTGCTTCTCTCCCTGTGCACTGCTGACCGGACCGACGACGGGGTGCCGTCGGGCGATGGGAGCGCGGCCCGTCCGGCGGACCGGACGCGGGGAAGAAGTGGGAAGGTGGGGCCGCACCCCCGATCGTACTCGAACATGTGTTCGAATGCGATGGGTGCGAACGTAGGGCAGCCGCCGGACACGTTAAGGACGAACCGGCCCCGAGACAGGAGGGGCCGAGTCCTGGCCGTGGGCCTCGAACCCGACCCTGGGGCGCACATGCACGAGAAAATCGTCTCTTGGGCCGGAAGAAGTGCGCCGGCACGGTCCTGTGGACAATGCGAGCAGGACCACAATCCGTCTGCGTATACTCCGAACCAACCGGGCCTCGCATGCCACGGGCACCGCGCTGCGGGATCAGCGCGGGAGGCGCGGACACACGACGGACGTCCAGTTGGAGGGGAAATGTCTCTCACCGCACCCGGGCGCGCCCTGCGCCGCCACCGATTCGCCCAGGCCGGCACGCTCAGCGTGGCCTTGGCGCTCGCACTGACCGCCTGCGGCGGGCAGTCCGAGCCCGCCGAGTCGTCGACGACGTCGCCCTCGTCCGCCAAGCCCGCCGTCGAGACGTCCGCGCCCGCGAGCACGAGCGAGACCGCGGGCGTCAGCTCATCCCCCACGGCCACGGAGAGCGGGTCCGGCGAATACGTGCCCGCGTCTGCCGACGGCCCCGCGCGGAACGTGCCCAAGCCGGAGATGCCCGCCGCCATGAAGGAAGAGACCAAGGAGGGCGCCGAGGCGGCGATTCGCTACTTCTGGGAGGCGACTTATTTCCTGCAGCAGACGGGTGAGCCCCAACCTCTGCAAGAGGTATCAGGCAAGACTTGCAAATTTTGCGAGCAGTACAAGCAGTCAATGACAGGTCTATATGAGAACGACGGATGGATGTCTGGCGACGGCCCAAGCATCACCTCCATGGCGACCCAGCCATCTACAGACGGATATATAGCAACACTTCTCATCGATCTGAGCCCTGAGACTGCCCGTGACTCCCAGGGAAAAGTTCTTCCCGGCGGAGAGGTGTCAGCCTCACCTGAAAGTCCGTGGATTGCAGAACTTTCCTACTCAAGTGACCTTGGACATTGGGTCGTAGACAGCATGACGCTCGAGTCTCCAGCCGGATGACCAACATGAAACCTAGGCTTTTCCTATGCGGTTTCGCTCTTACCTCCCTGCTCCTTACTGCACAGCCCGCCGCCTCCGAAGAACCCGTAGTCAAATGTGGCACCCAGGGAAATTCCTATGGAATAGGCGACAACGCCGTGAAGTCTGAAGTAAATTGCACCGATCCGTCGGAGATTTCTTCACCTGGAACAGACGGTGCAAACTCGTCGGCTCCCGTGGCATCCCACCTAGAGCACAAGACGGTCAGTGCGTGCATCCCAGGACAGCTCGGCAACTCGGATTTCGAGAGCTGCCGAGAGCAGGAGGACAACTTCTGCCCCGAGGGTTCATGGATCCGGGCGCAGACCATAGACACCCGTCAACCTGATGCGAATCCCGTCTATGGCGCCCCCAAATGTTGGACGGCTAAGGCCTCCAGCAACGGCGCCCCGCCCGTCTCCATCGACGAGGTCCGCACGCTCCTCGTGCTGGAGCCTGAGATCCGGTCGGACAACGGCGGACGCGGGATCCGCAATGCGGAGACCAACTTCTACGCAGACGCCGAGACGCGCACGCTCGTCACCACCCTCAACGGGGTCGAGGTCGAACTCCGCGCCACGCCGGTGAGCTTCCACTGGGATTACGGGGACGGGTCCCCCACCAAGACCACCTCGGTCGCAGGCCAGAGCCAGCCGGAGTTCAACGTCCCCACCCCCACGAGCCACGTGTACGAGGACACCGGGCAGTACACGGTCCGCCTCACCACCGTGTACATCGGCGAATACCGGGAGGCCGGGGGCGAGTGGGTGCTCATCCCGGGCACCATCAGCCTCGACTCGGCCCCCGTCACCGCGAACATCTGGCGCACCATCACCCGCAATGTCGCCGATGACTGCAGCGTCGACTCCTCAGCCTGGGGCTGCACCGGCCCCATCGAATCCGCTCCGGCCGGCTGAGCACAGACCGCGGGGCGGCCGACGGTCTCCCGTCCACCGCCCCGCGGCCCCCTCGTCGGCCGGGTGTGTCAGACCCGGCGCACCCGCCCCCGGGCCATGAGCACGAGTCCCGCGCCGAGGGCCGCGAGCGCTCCGAGCGCGCCCGCCGGAACCTCACGCCCGGTCTCGACCGTGTCCGGGGTCGTGTGGGTCTCCTCCCCGCCCGTTCCCTCCCCCGCTTCCTCCCCGGCCACGGGAGCCGGAGTGTCGACGGGCTCCTGCTCGGCGGGCGGCACCGGGTCCGCCTCGCCGGGAGACGGGGCGTCCTCCCCCGCCGGCACGTTCAGGGCCCGGGGCTTCTGCCCGTCCGCGAGCAACTCGACGAGTGCGAAGACGTCGGACCGCTCCGCGTCCTGGGTGATGATGACGTCCTCACTCTTGGTCACCCCGTCCAGCGACCAGTCGAGGACGAGGCGGTCGTCGGTCGGGTATGTCGCGTCGGCGAGGTAGTGAAACCCGGTGAAAATTCCAACGCGGTGTCGCGCCAGAGGGTGCCCCAGCGCGGACCCCACGAGAGTTCCGCGACCGCCGCGTCGTCGCCCAGGCCTTCGGACCGGAACGGCAGCAGCACGCCCGGCTCGGCGTGCTCCAGCGTGAGGAACCGCTCGGGGTTGTCCCCGAACACGGGGTCGGCCAGGCTGTGCTCGCCCCACGCGTAGACGAGCCCGGCAGAGGGGCCTCTGTTGCCCTCCGGAGTGCCGGCGGCCTCGTCATAGAGGGCGGCGGCCACCGGGGTACCGTCCACGGACAGGGTGAACAGGAGATGACCGTCTCCGGCCTCACCGCGGCACCGCGTTCCCGCGTCTCACGGGCAGGTCATCCCCGTCGCCCCGTCCTTCAGAGCAGCGTTCCCTGCTGCTCTCTCATCTTCTGGATCAGCTCCGGCCCGTTGTTCCGGACGTTCCCCACGGCGCCCCCCACGGGCCGCAGCGACCAGCCCGCCGCGACGTCGTACGCGCCGGCGCACACCTGGCCCACGAGGGCGTCGGCTTCTTCGGCGGACCCGAGCGTGTCCGGGGCGAGCCACCGGTCCATCGTCTCGGCGTCCATGGGCACGGGCAGCCGGTCGTGCAGCTGGCCGAGTGCGGCGAGCACCGGATCGTCGTCGTCCGCGTCGGGTGCGGCCATGGTGAGGATCGTCGTCGAGAGGACCCAGGCGTCCTCCCCCGCGGCCTGGGCCTCGGGGTCCTGCCACCACTCGTACAGGCCGGCGAACCAGATGACCGGCCCCTCGCCGTCCCCGGCCCCGGCCGGGTGCACGTAGTAGGGCTGCTTCTTCGCGGCCCGCCCGTCGGGACCCTTGGCGCCAGGCTCCGGCGTCTTCCACTCGTAGTAGCCCTCCACCGGCACGGCGCAGCGGCGGGCGCGGACGGCGGCCCGGAACGTCGGCTTGGAGGCCACGGTCTCCGAGCGCGCGTTGAACGCACGGGACCCCACGGACAGCTCCTTCGCCCACGGCGGCACCAGGCCCCAGCGGGCCACGTGGATCCGCCGGGTCACCCCGGCACCGCCGTCGCCCCCACGGGTGCCTCCGGCACCGCCGTCGTCCGCGTGCGCCACGAGGATCGGCACCTCGGCTGTCGGCGCCACGTTCCAGCTCTGGCGCAGCACCAGCTCCTCATTCGTCTCGGCATCGCCCAGGGCCACCAGGTCGCTCGTGGCGCGGGCCATCACGTAGCGGCCGCACACGTCAGCGGTCCCTCCCGTCCCGGCCACGCTCGACATACATCCACGCGATGCCGAGGGCGAAGCCCATCATCGCGCAGCCGAGCACAGTGCCCCAGGGCCTCTCGGTGCCCAGTCCGAACACCACCCCCAGGCCGACGCCGATCAGCAGCCCCACCAGTGGGATGCGCCACTGAGCGAGCGCCCCGGTGCCGTTCCGGGCACCGGCCGGAGCCCCGGCTGGAGCCTCGTGGGCCTCGTCCTCGTCTCTGCCATGTCGTGCCACGGTTCGCCCCTCCGTTCACATCGATGTTGCGGCTCAGGTTGCAGTCTCCCCCGGCCGCCGCGGCGACACCACACACCAGGCCCCCCGGCTGCTCACCGATGCGTCGCACAGGGTCCTGTGATGGGATGGGCAGAACGAGCCCGCACGCCGCGCCGCCCCACGCATGCGCGGCATCGGGCAGATCCCCACCACCAGGAGGAACAACGTGTCCCAGAAGGTCCGCGGCGTCGTCGCCATGGCGAAGGACGCCCCCGTCACCATCGAGACCATCGTCATCCCCGATCCGGGACCCGGCGAGGCCGTCGTCGACATCAAGACCTGCGGCGTCTGCCACACGGATCTGCACTACCAGCAGGGCGGGATCGGCGACGAGTACCCGTACCTGCTCGGCCACGAGGCCACGGGTGTGGTCTCCGCGATCGGCGAGGGCGTCGACCACGTCAAGGTCGGCGACACCGTGATCCTCAACTGGCGCGCCGTGTGCGGCGAGTGCCGCGCGTGCCGGAAGGGCGAGCCGAAGTACTGCTTCAACACCCACAACGCGACCCAGAAGATGACCCTCGAGGACGGCACGGAGCTGTCCCCGGCCCTGGGCATCGGGGCGTTCGCGGACAAGACGCTCGTCCACGCCAAGCAGTGCACCCAGGTCGACGGCGTCGACACGCCCGAGGAACAGGCCGCGGTCGGCCTGCTCGGCTGCGGGATCATGGCCGGCATCGGCGCGGCCATCAACACCGGCGAGGTCAAGCGCGGCGAGTCCGTGGCCGTGATCGGCTGCGGCGGCGTCGGCGTGGCCGCGATCGCCGGGGCGAAGCTCGCCGGCGCCACCACGATCATCGCGGTGGACATCGACGCCAAGAAGCTCGCGAAGGCAGAAGAGCTCGGCGCCACCCACACCGTGAACTCGAAGGACGAGGACCCCGTGGAGGCCATCCGCGCGGCGACCGGCGGCTTCGGCGCCGACGTGGTCATCGAGGCGGTCGGCCGCCCGGAGACCTACGAGCAGGCGTTCTACGCCCGGGACCTGGCCGGCCGCGTCGTCCTGGTGGGCGTGCCCACCCCCGGCATGGAGCTGAAGCTGCCCCTGCCGGAGGTCTTCGGCCGCGGCGGCGCGCTGAAGTCCTCGTGGTACGGCGACTGCCTGCCGGAGCGCGACTTCCCGATGCTCGTGGACCAGTACCGCCTGGGCCGCCTGCCGCTGGACGAGTTCGTCACGGAGACCATCGCCCTGGACGAGGTGAACGAGGCCTTCGAGACGATGAAGTCCGGCGACGTCCTGCGCTCGGTGGTGGTGCTCTGATGGCGCGCATCGATCACCTGGTCACCTCCGGCACGTTCTCCCTGGACGGGGAGACGTTCGACGTGGACAACAACGTGTGGATCGTCGGCGGCGCGGAGCAGTGCGTCGTCATCGACCCGGCCCATGACGCCTCGGCCGTCTGGAAGAAGGTGAACGGCCGCCAGGTGCTGGCCATCGTCCTCACCCACGGCCACGACGACCACATCCGCCAGGTCCAGGAGTTCCGCCAGATGGTGGACGCCCCCGTGCTGCTCCACCCCGCAGACCGCATGCTCTGGGACGACGTCTTCCCCGACGAGGAGCCCGACGGCGCGCTCGCCGAGGGCGACGTCCTGCGCGTGGCCGGCGTCGAGCTGCGGGTGCTGCACACCCCCGGCCACTCCCCCGGCTCGGTCTGCCTGTACGCCCCCGCCCTGGGCGAGGCCGGCGACGACGGCGCCCCGACCGGCGTCGTGTTCTCCGGCGACACCCTGTTCCAGGGCGGGCCCGGCGCCACCGGCCGCTCGTACTCGGACTTCGACACGATCATCGAGTCCATCCGCGAGCGCCTGCTCCCGCTGCCGGAGGCCACCGTGGTCCACACCGGCCACGGCGACTCCACCACGATCGGCACGGAGAAGCCGCACCTGCAGGAGTGGATCGACCGCGGCCACTGAGGACGCGCCGAGGTGGGGAAGAATGGTCCCCCGTGACCATCCTCCCCGCCTCGCCCCCTCCCTCCGTGATCCTGCTCGGCGGCGCGTCGGGCTCCGGCAAGTCCTACCTGGCCCGGCGGCACGGCCGGCCCCACCTCTCGCTCGATGCGTTCTACCGTCCGCAGTCCGACGACGGCGCCGCGGGCGGGCCCGGCCCCGTGTTCCCGCGCACCCCGTACGGCGAGATCGACTGGGACCACCCCGGAACGTGGGATGAGCAGGCGGCCGTGGACGCGGTCGTCGAACTGCTCGAGGAGGGCGCCACGCGCGTGCCCGACTACGACATCTCCACGTCCTCCGTCCGCGGGCACAGCACCGTCGCGCTCGAGCCGGGCGGGGTGATCGTGGCGGAGGGCATCTTCGCCGAGCGCATGCCCGCCGCCCTGGACCGGGCCGGGGTCCACTACGCGGCCTGGTACATCGACCAGGCGCGGACCACGACGGCGGCCCGCCGGTTCGTGCGCGATGTCGCCGAACGCCGCAAGCCGGTGCCGTTCCTCGTGCAGCGGGGCTGGTCCCTGTACCGGACGGACGCGGCGCGCCGGGCGGCGGCCGTGGCGGCCGGCTTCACCCCGCGACGCAAGCGGGAGATCATCGCGGATCTCACGGCCTGACGGGCCGCCCGCAGCCGGGCCGCCCGTGCCCTCAGCCGGCGGTGCCCGCGGTGAGGACGGCGAGCTGCTCGTCCACGACCTCGAGCCCGGCGGCGGCGGCCCACGCCGTGTACTCCTCCCGCAGGGCCGCGGCGAACGCGGGGACGCTCACCCCGGGGCGCACGTCCTCGGCCGCGCCCGCCGTGCGGGGGTCCATGTCCAGGCCGAGCTCCCGGTAGACGTCGACGAGCACGGCCCGCAGCGGGGCGGGGTCGGACACCACCACGTGGGTGGAGAACAGGAACGCCCCCTTCACCACGCGCTGCGCGGAGCCGGCCAGCTTCACCGGGTACGTCGGCGCAGGACCCTGCACGGAGAACTCGCCCGGGCAGTACTCCCCCGGGATCTCGCCCACGGAGGCGGGCACGTCCATGCGCGCGAACGCCCGCACGAACAGGTCGGCGAACTCGGCGAACCGGGCCTGCTGGGTGAGTGCCGCGTCCTCCTGCTGGCTCAGGTGGTCCACCACCAGGCAGCCGTGATGGTAGGCCGCCGCCCGCCCGCCGGCCCGGCGCACCACCGGCTCGAAGCCGTGGGCCCGGGCCGCCGCAGCCGCGGCCGCGAAACCGGGCAGCCGCGCGTCGCGCTGGCCGAACGCGACCGTCGGTTCGGGCACGTAGACGCGGATCAGATCGTCGAGGGCCCTTCCCTCGGCCGCGGCGGCGCGGAAGACGGCCAGCTCGTCCATGGCCCAGTCGAGGTCTTCGACGGCCCCGAGGGTCCGCTCCTGCACGGCCCAGCGCAGCCGGGGAGCTGCGCTCACAGGCCGCCCTCGACCGGCCAGGAGCGCAGGGTGAGGGTCTGCTCGACGTGGGCGAAGGGGCCGTCGTCGTCGTGGAGGACGGTGCTGGTCAGGCCCACGCCGTCCGGGCCCACCGTGACCTGCCCCGCGAGGCCGAGCCAGGGGCCGGTGGGCTCGCGGTACAGGTGGATCTGCAGGTCCACGTTGGGGAAGAACCACCCGCCCGGCTTCGCCGGCAGGGCCGGGGCGATCCCGTTGGCCGCATCGGTGAGGCTGATCAGGCGCACCAGGTCGCTCGTGCTCTCCCCCGCCACCATCTCGCGGTCCGTGGTGAGCCACACCCGGCCGTGGCCCGGCCCGTGGCCGGGCAGGATGACGCCGTCGAGGGAGGCGATGTACCCGCCTCCCCATCCGTGGAGCGCGTTGTGCGCCTGCGCCTGCGAGCGCGGCGGGAGGGGCTCGTCCGGCAGCTGGGCGACGGCGGAGGTGTCCGAGGTGGACAGCAGCCAGGCGCGCAGGGTCAGCACGGTGCGGCCCCGGGCGTGGAGCACGGACTCGACGAGCTCGATGGTGCGGCCCGGACGCAGGGTGCGCGTGACCACCTCGAGCTCGCCCGACCAGAGCGTGCCCAGGATGTCGTAGGAGAGCCGTCCCACCCGCAGCCCGGGGGTGGTCTCGTGCGCGGCCACCTCGTGCAGCAGCAGGCCCGAGACGGCGGCCATGTGCATCTCCTCTTCCCGCCATGCGCCCTGGGCGTGCACGGTGGAGCGCACGCGGGAGGTGCGGACGCCGTCGGCGTCCACGGTGGGCTCGCCGAGGCGGACGTAGAAGGCCAGGGGATCGTCGGCGACGGAGGTCGCGGGGGTGGAGGTGATGTCGGTCATGGGCCGAAGTCTGCCAGAACGACGACGACGGCCGGTGACGTCCCCGCGGGGATGTCACCGGCCGTCGTCGTGCGGACCGAGCCGGGGTTCAGCGGCGCATGACCTTGCGGGCGATGCCGTTGCCGATCAGCTGCAGCGCCTGGACGAACACGATCACCACGATCACGGCCAGCCAGGTGACCTCCGGACGGAACCGGTTGTAGCCCTCCACGATGGCGAAGTTGCCGACGCCGCCGCCGCCGATGATGCCCGCCATCGCGGACATGTCCACGAGCGAGATGATCACGAACGTGAAGCCGAGGATCAGCGGGCCGAGGGCCTCGGGCAGCACCACGGTGCGCACGATCCGCATGCGGGAGGCGCCCATCGCGCGGGCGGCCTCGATCACGCCGGGGTCGAGGGAGACGAGGTTCTGCTCCACGATGCGGGCGATGCCGAACGTGGACGCCCAGATCATGCAGAACACCACGGCGGTGTTGCCGATGCCGGTGCCGAGCACCGCGATGGTCAGCGGCTGCAGGGCGGCGATGAGGATGACGAACGGGATGGGCCGGATGAGGTTCACGATGAAGTTCGTGACCAGGTAGACGGCACGGTTGGCGAAGATGCCGCCCGGGCGCGTGGTGTAGAGGACGAGCCCGATCAGCAGGCCGAGGATGCCGCCGAGGACGAAGGCCCAGCCGACCATGTAGAGGGTGTCCCCCACGGCGGTCAGCAGCTCGGGGCCGTAGTACCCCCAGTCGAGGTTCTGGAATCGGTCGATCACTGGTGCACCTCCTGCACGTCTCCGGCGCCGGCCAGGTCCGCGACAAACGCGTCCACCGCGGCGGCCTCGCCCGTGAGCGCCACGGTGAGCAGGCCGTACGCGGAGTCTTTGGTGGCGGACATGCCGCCGTGGACGATCTCGAAGCCCACGCCGCGCGTCGATGCGGTGCCGAGCACCGCCGAGACCGCGGCGGAGTCCTTGAGCGAGACCATGATCAGCCGACCCTCGGTGCGCGCCCGGATGCGGGCCACCTCGTCGGCATTCGGCCGGTCCTTGAGCGCCGTGGCCACGAAGGACGCGGCGTCGGCGGAGTGGGCGGGCCGAGAGAAGAGGTCGTAGACCTTGCCGGACTCCACCACGCGGCCGCTGTCCATCACGGCGACGCGGTCGGCGATCGAGCGGATGACCTCCATCTCGTGGGTGATGGCCACGATCGTGACCCCGAGCTCCTCGTTGACGCGGCGCAGCACGGAGAGCACCTCGTGCGTCGTCGAGGGATCCAGGGCGCTGGTGGCCTCGTCCGCGAGCAGGATCTCCGGCTCGGCGGCCAGGGCGCGGGCGATGCCGACGCGCTGCTTCTGGCCGCCCGAGAGCTGCTCCGGGTAGTGCTTGGCCTTGTCCGCCAGGCCGACGAACTCGAGCAGCTCCGCCACGCGAGCGCGGCGCGTGGAGCGCGGCCAGCCGGCCGTGTCCAGGGCGAACTCGATGTTCCCGGCCACCGTGCGAGAGGTCAGCAGGTTGAACTGCTGGAACACCATGCCGATGCGGGTGCGCAGCGGACGCAGCTTGGCCTCGGAGAGGTGGGACACCTGCTGGCCCAGCACCGTGACGGTGCCCGAGGTCGGCTTCTCCAGCCCGTTGATCATGCGGATCAGGGTGGACTTGCCGGCGCCGGAGAAGCCGATGACGCCGAAGACCTCGCCGCGGTTCACGGCGAGCGAGACGTCGTCCACGGCCTTCACACCGGCACCCTTCTTGGCGGCGTAGACGCGGCTGACGTGGTCGAAGACGATGACCGGCTCCCCCGGGGCGCCCGCGGAGGGGCGCCCCGGGGTGACCGCGTCACGGTCGGACGTATGGGAACCTGCCATGGATCAGGCGCCCTGCTTCGCGATCGCGTCCTGGTACTGCTTCAGGGTCTCGTCGATCTGGGCGGCGTCGAGCTGCACCGGCACGCTGGTGCCGGAGGAGAGCTTCGCGGACTCGTCCAGCACGGCCTGCTCGTGGTACAGGGCCGCGATCTTCTTGTAGGTCTCGTTGTCGCGGTCCTCGCGACGCACGGCGAAGCCGTTGACGAACGGCTTGGCGGAGTCGGCCTTGGGGTCGTCCTTGAACAGGGCGGTGTTCGTGTCGATGCCGGCGTCGGCCGAGAACGTGTTGTTGATGACCGAGCCCTGGACGGACTCGAGCGCGTTCACGGTCTGCTGGGCGGCCACGGTCTGGACCTTCACGGTGGAGGCGGCCTCGTCGATGTCCTTGGGCTCCGGGCGGATGGTCTCGTTGGACAGCTTCAGCAGGCCGGCGGCGACGAGCACGTTGATGGCGCGGGCCTGGTTCACGGTGTCGTTCGGGATGGCGACGGTGTCGCCCTTCTTGAACTCGGAGACGTCCTTGTACTTCTTGGAGTACAGGGGCAGCGGGATGATCTCGGTGGTCCCGATCAGCGTCAGGTCCTTGCCGGAGGCCTGGTTGTAGTCGGCCAGGTAGGCGATGTGCTGGAACCAGTTCATGTCGATGTCGCCGTTGTCCAGCGCCGGGTTCGGCTGCGTGTACTCGGTGAAGTTGCGGATCTCGACGTCGATGCCGTGCTTCTCCTTGGCGAGCTTCACCAGGGCGCGGTGCGTCTCGTTCTCGGACACGACGCCGATGCGCACGGTCTGGGCGCCGTCGTCGCCCTTCTTCTCGGCCTGCGAGTTGCAGGCGGTCAGGGCGAACGCGCCGACGGCGGCCAGGGACAGGCCGGCGAAGGAGCGGCGGGAGATGTTCGAGGGGGTCGTCATGGGGTTCTCCTTGGAGGACGGTGCGACGTCGCCGGCGCGGGTGGGCACGGCGGGTGCGGAACGGTGCGGGGTGGGCCGTGCGGTGGGTGATTCCCCGCGGGGCACAGCACGGCGGGCGGGGGGCGAGAGACGCCCCGAGCCGGAGGCCGGGATCCTTTCGAACGCTGCTCTTGCCCGTCCCCCAGTCACCGCGGGCTCCCCTCGAGGGGTCTGCACGCAGCGGAGGCGGGCCGCTTCTCGGTCCGTTGCCACCCGTGAACATGGGGTTGGCGAGCGGCTCGTCGTGGGACCACGTGGACCCGCCGAGGCGGGATCCACAGCCGCTTCTCCTGAAGCTGGGCCCAAGCCTATCGCAGCGTGTGCGCTCCAGCCGGCGTGATGGTGACGCGCAGCGTCATACTGCGGGGACCGGGCACCGGAGTGTGGTGCATCTCGCGAGACGACGACGGCCGGTCGCCTCCGTGGGGAGGCGACCGGCCGTCGTCGGGACGGGGCTCAGGCGAGCGGGATCAGAAGTCCCAGTCCTCGTCCTCGGTGTTCTCGGCCTTGCCGATCACGTAGGAGGAGCCGGAGCCGGAGAAGAAGTCGTGGTTCTCGTCCGAGTTCGGGGAGAGCGCGGAGAGGATGGCGGGGTTCACGTTCGTGGTCTCGGCCGGGAACATGGGCTCGTAGCCCAGGTTCATCAGCGCCTTGTTCGCGTTGTAGTGCAGGAACTTCTTCACGTCCTCGGACAGGCCGACGGCGTCGTAGAGGTCATGGGTGTACTCGACCTCGTTCTCGTACAGCTCGAACAGCAGCTCGAAGGTGAACGCCTTGAGCTCCTCCCGCTTCTCCTCCGGCAGGGTCTCGATGCTCCGCTGGTACTTGTAGCCGATGTAGTACCCGTGCACGGCCTCGTCGCGGATGATCAGGCGGATCAGGTCGGCGGTGTTGGTGAGGCGGGCGTGCGCGGAGAGGTACATGGGCCAGTAGAAGCCCGAGTAGAAGAGGAAGGACTCGAGCAGGGTGGAGGCGATCTTCTTCTTGTACGGGTCCTGGCCGTCATAGCGCTCCACGATCAGGCCGGCCTTGGCCTGCAGGTTCCGGTTCTCACGGGACCAGCGGAACGCCTCGTCGATCTCCGGGGTGGAGGCCAGCGTGGAGAAGATCGAGGAGTACGACTTCGCGTGCACCGACTCCATGAACGCGATGTTCGTGAGGACGGCCTCCTCGTGCGGGGTCATGGCGTCCGGGATGAGGGAGACGGCGCCCACGGTGCCCTGGATCGTGTCCAGCAGCGTCAGGCCCGTGAACACGCGCATGGAGAGCAGCCGCTCCTCATCCGTGAGGTGGGACCAGGACTGGACGTCGTTGGACAGCGGCACCTTCTCCGGCAGCCAGAAGTTGTTGACGAGGCGGTTCCACACCTCCACGTCCTTCTCGTCCTGAATGCGGTTCCAGTTGACCGCCTCGACGAGGTGGGACTGCTGGGTCTCGGTCACGGCAGGGCACATCCTTCAGAAGAATTCGTTGAGAATCCGCGGATTCCGGGGGCTCTCGAGAGCACGGTCATCGGGGCGCGGGTCCGGGACAGTCTAGGCCCGCAGGGGCAGCGGCAGCCACTCGGGCAGGTCCGGGCTCACGACGTCGTGGGCCCGCCCCGCCCGGCCAGGCGCGCCGCTCCACTTCGCGGCGGGAAATCGAGCGCACCCGCGCTCAGAAGCGCGGAATACGCGGGATTTCCCGCCTCGAAGGGTCGGCTGTCAGAGCATGCAGCTCACGCAGCCCTCGACCTCGGTGCCCTCCAGCGCGAGCTGGCGCAGGCGGATGTAGTAGATCGTCTTGATGCCCTTCGTCCACGCGTAGATCTGCGCGCGGTTCAGGTCACGGGTGGTGGCCGTGTCCTTGAAGAACAGCGTCAGGGACAGGCCCTGGTCCACGTGCTGCGTCGCCGCGGCGTACGTGTCGATGATCTTCTCGTAGCCGATCTCGTACGCGTCCTCGTAGTACTCGAGGTTCTCGTTGGTGAGGTACGGCGCCGGGTAGTACACGCGGCCGAGCTTGCCCTCCTTGCGGATCTCGATCTTCGAGGCCACCGGGTGGATCGAGGAGGTCGAGTTGTTGATGTAGGAGATCGAGCCCGTCGGCGGGACGGCCTGCAGGTTGCGGTTGAAGATGCCGTGCTCCATGACGGAGGCCTTCAGCTCACGCCAGTCGTCCTGCGTGGGCAGGGCGATGCCGGCCTCAGCGAACAGCTCGGCGACGCGCTCGGTGGCGGGCGCCCACTCCTGGTCCGTGTACTTGTCGAAGAACTCCCCCGAGGCGTACTTCGAGTCCTCGAACCCGCCGAACCGCTGGCCGGTCTCGATGGCGATCCGGTTCGAGGCCCGCAGCGCGTGGAACAGCACCGCGTAGAAGTACATGTTCGTGAAGTCGATGCCCTCCTCCGAGCCGTAGTGGACGCGCTCGCGCGCCAGGTACCCGTGGAGGTTCATCTGCCCCAGGCCGATGGCGTGGGAGGCCGCGTTGCCCTTGGCGATGGACGGCACCGACTGGATGTCGGACATGACCGACACGGCCGTCAGCGCACGGATCGCGGTCTCCACGGACCGGCCGAAGTCCGGCGAGTCCATGGTCTTGGCGATGTTCATCGAGCCGAGGTTGCACGAGATGTCCTGGCCCACGTGGGCGTAGCTCAGGTCCTCGTTGTACTCGGAGGCCTCGGAGACCTGCAGGATCTCGGAGCACAGGTTGGACATGGTGATGCGGCCCTTGATCGGGTTCGCGGCGTTCACGGTGTCCTCGAACACGACGTACGGGTAGCCGGACTCGAACTGGATCTCGGCGATGGTCTGGAAGAACTCGCGCGCGTTGATCTTGGTCTTCTTGATCCGCGCGTCGTCGACCATCTCGTAGTACTTCT
>ERZ941748.192-NODE-192-length-23052-cov-9.366657_pt1 | contig 23052 bp, 24 predicted proteins | sample MGYA00521092_ERZ941748 | MGnify/ENA primary metagenome ERZ941748 (study PRJEB32759, sample SAMN07749897) | skin metagenome | biome: transportation; feature: city; material: polyester macromolecule | host: Homo sapiens | place: Hong Kong:ISLAND line | collected... | reverse complement strand
CCCGGAATATCCTCAGCCTCGGGGCAGGACGTTGCCCTCAAGAAGTTGGAATCCCTGTCCTTTAGGGCGGGGAGGACGTCAACAAAAACACCAGACTGCTGGGCATGGGGCTGAAAAAGCATTGACTTTATGCCACTGGCAGCAATAATTGCGCGCCCGTTTTCTGCCTGCCGGTGCGATAGGCGTATAAACGGCCATCGATTCACACTCAATGCAATGTGAGGTACGCATGTCGCGGCAACTGCTGGCCATGGCGCTGGCGCCCCTACTCGGGCTGTTCATTCTGGGCATTGGCAACGGTTTTCTCGCCACCTTGATCACCGTTCGACTGGACGCTGCGGGCGAGTCGGCCACGGTGATCGGTATCGTGTCGTCTGCCTATTTCATTGGCCTGGCCTTGGGGGCCATCTTCAATGATCGCCTGTTGCTGCGCATTGGCCATATTCGTGCTTACGGCAGTTTTGCATCGCTGGTGGCCGTCACCGTGCTGTTGCAGGGGTTGTTCTTCGACCCTTGGGCGTGGTTTGCCCTGCGCCTGGTGGGCGGTTGGGCCACGGTAGGCGTCTATCTGGTCATCGAGAGCTGGCTGTTGACCGCGGGCGACCAGAAAGTGCGTGGCCGCCTGCTGGCACTGTACATGATCGCGCTCTATGCCGCGGGCGTACTGGGCCAGCTGATGCTGGGCGTGACCAGCGCCATGGGTGACACCGCGCCCTTCATGGTGATCGGCCTGCTGGCGTCGCTGTCGGTACTGCCGATGGCCATGATCCCCCGCGTATCGCCGCTCATCGAACACGCCGAGCCGCTACCTCCGCACCGGCTGATCACCATGACCCCCACCGGTGTGATGGGCAGCCTGGGGTCGGGCATGGTGGTGGCGGCGGCTTATACGCTGCTGCCGCTCTATCTCCAGCGCATTGGCATGAGTGTCAATCAGGTGGGGCAACTGATGGCGGTGGTGATTCTTGGCGCCATGCTGCTGCAATACCCCATTGGCCGCTGGTCGGACCGCCACGACCGCCAGATGGTGCTGATCGGCATCAGCGCGTTCTGCGTGGTGATCTCGGCAGCCATGCTGTGGCTACCGCTCTCTACTCCTTTGTTGGTCGCGCTGCTGTTCCTGCTGGGTGGGGGCGTATTTGCGCTTTACCCGGTGGCCGTGAGCCACGCCGCCGACCGTGCGCCAGCAGGGGCGCTGGTGCGCATGAGCCAGGGCCTGTTGCTGATCAACTCCATCGGGGCCACCATCAGCCCGCTGATGATTTCGCCGGTAATGACCGCCATGGGCGATGCCGGACTATTCTGGGCGTTTGGCTCGCTCAGCCTGTTCTTCGTGCTGTTCTTCACGTGGCGCCGCAGCGTGCGCCCGGCCCCGGTCCCCGTGGCGCCGTTTACCGCCACGACGCCCATGACCGCTGCCGGTGCTGAACTGGTGGTCACCGAAGAGCTGGTGCAGGGGGCGCTTGAGCATGAGCATCTGGAAGACCTTTCCGATGTCGTGCCGGAAGTGGAGGTCGCCGAGCCGGTAGTGGGGCCGCCCCAGGAAGACGAAAGCCACATCACTTATTACGACGACGTAGAAACCGAGGTGCGCAAATAAGCCGCTGAGGCGGCTATCAGGTGAGACCTTGGGCTAATGGTATGTCGGGAGTAGTGAAACTACTATCGAAGATAGTGTTTTTGCTACACCGATCCTTTTGCCCGAGGTATTGCCATGAATTACTACGCCGCGCCGGTACGCGACCTGCGCTTTGTGCTGGAAGAGATGCTGGCGCATCGCTCGCTGTCGCTGCCAGGCTTCGCAGAAGCCACCCCGGATCTCGTTGAAGCCGTACTGGAAGAAGCTGCGAAGTTGGCAGGTGACGTCTGGGGGCCGCTCAATAGTACGGGAGACCGTCAGGGAGCCCAACGTCACACCGATGGCAGCGTCACTACCCCCGAAGGCTTCGCGGCCGCTTACCTGGCGTATGTAGAGGGTGGTTGGAACGGCATTGGCGTGTCTGAAGCACTGGGCGGTCAGAACCTGCCCGAAGTGGTGGCCAGTGCGGTGCAGGAGATGCTCCACGGCGCGAACATGGCGTTAGGGCTGTGCCCGATGCTCACCGCCGGTGCCATCGAGGCGCTGGCCCATCACGGCAGCGATGCCTTAAAAGCGACCTACCTGCCCAAATTGGTCGAGGGCTCCTGGACCGGCACCATGAACCTCACCGAACCCCAGGCGGGGTCGGATCTTTCCAAGGTGCGTACCAAAGCCGTTCCAGAAGGCGATCACTACCGCATCAGCGGTCAAAAGATCTACATCACCTGGGGCGAGCACGACGCTGCCGACAACATCATTCACCTCGTTCTTGCCCGTAAGCCCGATGCCCCGGAAGGCAATAAGGGTATCTCTCTCTTTTTGGTGCCTAAGTTCCTGGTCAACGACGATGGCTCGCTGGGCGAGCGTAACGATGTCACCTGCGCCTCCATCGAGCACAAGCTCGGCATTCACGGGTCGCCCACCTGTACTCTCAGCTTTGGTGAAGCCGGCGGTGCCGTGGGCTATCTGGTGGGGGAGGAGGGGCGCGGGCTCAACCATATGTTCACCATGATGAACGAGGCACGTCATAAGGTCGGTATTCAGGGCATTGGCGTGGCCGAGCGCGCCTGCCAGCACGCGTTTGCCTACGCCAATGACCGCACCCAGGGGCGTTCACCCAAGCAGCGTGGCGGCAGCGACTGCACCATCAGCGACCACTTCGATGTGCGCCGTATGCTGCTGTCCATGCGTGCCCGTACCGATGCGCTGCGTGCGCTGGCCCTCTACTGCGCTGGCCAGCTGGATGTTGCCCGTCATGCGGCCGATGACGCCGAGCGCCAGTCGGCCCAGGCCTGTGTGGATGTACTGATTCCTATCGTCAAGAGTTTCTCTACCGACCAGGCCGTGGACATTGCTTCCATGGGGGTTCAGGTGCACGGCGGCATGGGCTATGTGGAAGAGACCGGCGCTGCCCAGCTGCTCCGAGATGCCCGCATCGCGCCCATCTATGAAGGCACCAACGGCATTCAGGCGCTGGACCTGGCAGGCCGCAAACTGCAGCGCGATGGTGGTGCCGCCTTGCTGGCCCTGTTGGCCGAGGTACGCAACACCGCTGACGACCTGAGCAAGAGTACGCGGCTGAATGCCATGGGGCCGCTGCTGAGCGATGCCGCTGACGACCTGCAGGCCGCCATGGAAATCGTGCTGGAGCAGGGTAGCCACCCTGAACAGGGGCCGGATGCTGTGCAAGCCTACGCCACGCCTCTCTTGAACCTGGCGGGCCACGTGCTGTGCGCCTGGCAAATGGGCCAGGCGGCGCTGCATGCCCAGCAAGCCATTACCCAGGGCAGCGACGACCCGTTTTACCGCACCAAGCTGTGCAGCGCCGAGTTCGTCATCCACCAGTGGCTGCCGGTCGGGCGTGCCCAGCGCGCGGTGATCGAGGCCGGCATGCAGTGTTTTAGCCAGTTTGACAGCCGCGTCGCCTACTGATCCCACTGCCGCCGCCTTCCAGGCGGCGGTGTTCATCAGGCATCGCCCATGGCGAGCCTCGCGCCCAATAAAACCCTCAGTCATAAAACCTTCAATAATAAAACCAAGAGTGCAAAACCGATCATGACCTCCATCTTTGAACAAGATCTACCACCGACAGCCGCCAATCACGTGGCGCTTTCCCCTCTAACGTTCATCGAGCGTTCGGCGGCGGTGTATCCCGATTACCCGGCCGTGGTGCATGGCCAGACGCGCCGCACTTGGGCTGAGACCTGGGCACGCTGCCGTAGGCTCGCCTCCGCGCTGGAAAAACGCGGTATTCAGCCGGGCCAGACAGTGGCGGCCATGCTGCCCAATGTACCCGCAATGTTCGAGGCCCACTTCGGTGTGCCGCTGGCGGGCTGCGTGCTGAATACGCTGAATATCCGCCTCGATGCCGATGCCATCGGCTATATGCTGGCCCATGGCGAAGCCAGGGCGATTCTGGTGGATCCTGAGTTTGCCGAGGTGATTCAAGCGGCAGTGGCCACGTTGGAGAGCAAGCCTCTGATCATCGACGTGGCTGACCCGGAGTTTTTGGGTGAGACCCAAGGCATTGGCGAGTTGGAGTACGAGGCGCTGCTGGCCGAGGGCGACCCGGAGTACGCTTATCAACTGCCCAGCGACGAGTGGCAGGCGATTTCATTGAATTACACGTCTGGGACCACGGGAAAACCCAAAGGGGTGGTATATCACCATCGCGGTGCCTACCTGAACGCGGTGAGCAACATTCTCGAGTGGGCCATGCCGCACCATCCTGTCTACCTGTGGACGCTACCGATGTTCCACTGCAACGGCTGGTGTTTCCCCTGGACCATTGCCGCCAATGCAGGCGTCAGCGTTTGCTTACGCAAGGTAGACCCCAAACGCATTACCGATTTGATCGCTGCAGAGGGCGTCACTCACTTTAGCGGTGCGCCGATCGTGCTCAATGGGCTGGTGAACCTGCCCGCCGAACAGAAGCGGGTGTTCGATCATCCGGTGAAGGTGACCACCGCCGGGGCCGCGCCGCCTGCCTCGGTGATAGCCGGGGTGGAAAAGCTGGGCATTGAAGTGACCCACGTTTATGGCCTGACGGAAGTGTATGGCCCGGTCACGGTATGTGCCTGGCACGCGGCCTGGGACGAACTGCCGCTGGAGTCGCGGGCCAAACTCAAGTCACGCCAGGGCGTGCGCTACCACATGCTGGAAGCGCTCTGCGTCGCCGATCCGGTCACGCTGGAACCCGTTGCCAAGGATGGCCAAACCATCGGCGAAATCCTGATGCGCGGCAACAACGTGATGAAGGGATATCTCAAAAACGCCGAGGCCACGGAAAAAGCGCTGGAGGGCGGCTGGTACCACACGGGTGACTTGGCGGTATGGCACGCCGACGGCTATATCGAGATTAAAGACCGCTCGAAAGATATCATCATCTCGGGCGGTGAAAACATCTCCACCATTGAAGTCGAAGATGCCATTTACAGCCATCCAGCGGTGGAAGAGGCCGCCGTGGTCGCGAAGCCGGATGAAAAGTGGGGCGAAACGCCCTGCGCGTTCGTCAAACTGAAAATAGGCTACGGCGAAGTCACCGAGGCGGATATCATTGCCCACTGCCGTAAGCATCTTGCGAGCTTTAAAGTGCCGAAAACGGTGGTTTTTAGCGAACTGCCCAAAACGTCCACGGGCAAAATTCAAAAATTCGTGCTGCGCGAAGAAGCCAGACAGCACCAGTCAGGGGAACAGCAATGAGCGAACAGCGGATTGGCGTGGTAGGCGCAGGCACCATGGGGCAGGGGATTGCTCAAGTGGTGGCCGCGAGTGGCTTTAACGTGAGGCTCTACGATGTCGCCGATGAGCAGCTCACCCGCGCCAAAAATGCAATCGATAAAGGGCTCGAGAAGCTCGTTGCCAAAGAGAAGATGACGGCAGAGGGCAAGCAGGAAGCGCTGGCTCGGCTTTCGACCACCACGGCGCTGGATGCGCTCAGCGACTGCAGCGTGATCATCGAGGCTGCCCCCGAGCAGCCCGCATTGAAAGAGAAGCTGTTTCGGGATCTCAGCCATTTGAGCAGCGACGCGATTCTGGCGTCGAACACGTCGTCTCTATCACTGACTCGGCTGGCGGCGGTCTGCGAGCGCCCTGAGCGGGTGGTAGGCATGCACTTCTTCAACCCGGTGCCGGTACTCAAGTTGGTCGAGGTGATCCGCGCCGAGCAGACCTCGGATGCCACCGTAGAGCGCATCGAAGCGCTGACCAAAGCGCTGGGCAAAACCGCTGTGCCGGTGGGCGATGCGCCGGGCTTTGCCGTGAACCGTTTGCTGGTGCCGATGATCAACGAAGCCGCGTTTATCGTGCAGGAAGGCACCGCCACGCCGGAAGCCATCGATGACGCCATGAAGCTGGGTGCCGCCCACCCCATGGGGCCGCTGGCGCTGGCGGATTTGATTGGCCTGGATGTGTGCTTGGCGATCATGGAGGTGCTGCAGGAAGGTTTTGGCGATCCCAAGTACCGCCCCTGCCCGCTGCTCAAGCGCATGGTGGCCGCAGGCTATCTGGGCCGCAAAAGTGGCCGTGGGTTCTATATCTACGAATAGCAGGCAGCGAGCTTAGGGGGCGACAAAAAGCTTAGGGGGCGACAAAAGAAGTGATTGCCACCCAACCAAGCGTTCGCTAGGGTTGAGTGGTAACCACTTCTACGCGCAATAACAATTAAGGAGCCGCCATGAGCGACGCAGTGATCGAGAAGGTTGATAACGATGGCGTGGTACGCCTGACCATTAATCGTCCCAAAGCCTTGAACGCGCTGAACAGCGAAGTGCTCAGCGCTTTGGAAGCGCATCTGGTCGAATTGGAAGCTCACCCCAGCCTGCGGGCGGTATTGATTACGGGGGCCGGGGAAAAATCCTTCGTGGCCGGGGCAGACATCACCGAGATGCGTGATAAAACCCCGGAAGAAGCGCGCGCCTTTGCCAGCCAGGCACTGCGCACCATCAAACGCCTGGAAACCTTGCCCGTGCCGGTGGTCGCGCTGGTCAACGGGTTTTGCCTTGGCGGCGGCTGCGAACTGGCGCTGGCCTGCGACTGGGCCGTCGCCAGCGACAACGCCATCTTCGGCCAGCCGGAAGTCCTGCTAGGCGTCATTCCCGGCTTTGGCGGCACCCAGCGTTTGCCGCGCCGAGTCGGTCCCGCCATGGCGATTGATTTGGTCACTACCGGGCGCAAAATCGATGCCCACGAAGCGCTGCGCATTGGCCTCGTCAACCGGGTAATGCCCCAGGCCGAGCTTGAGAACTATGTTGAAGAGCTTACCAAGCAGCTGAAGGGCAACGGGCCGCAGTCGGTCCGCGGTGCCAAACAAGCCGTTCATGACGGCATGGACCAAGATCTGGATAGTGCCCTGGCGCTGGAAACCAGCCTGTTCGCTTTCTGCTTTGCAGGCCAGGAGCAGAAAGAGGGCATGAGTGCCTTTGTCGAGAAGCGCAAACCCAACTTCTAAGCTCTCTTTTTTTCTAAGCTCTCTTTTTTCGAGTTTTACTTATTTGAGGGGTGGCGCACGCGTCACCCCTTATTTTATTCTCAGGCTTACTATTTCTTACTATGCCGGAGTGACCGCGATGCAGTGGGCCGCCTTTCTTCTTGCCGCGCTGGGGTTTGCCTATTTACCCGGGCCTGCGATGTTATACACCGCAGCACAAACGCTGGGGCGTGGTCGGCGAGCAGGATGGCTGGCGGTGGCTGGGGTGCATCTTGGTTGCTATGTGCATGTTATCGCCGCTGCATTGGGGTTAGCACTGCTATTTGCGGCCATTCCGCCTGCCTATCTGGCGATGAAAATCATCGGCGGACTCTATTTGCTCTGGATGGGCGTGCGCTTATGGCAACAAGGCATTCGCACGAGCAGTGACGAACTTCCGCTAGCCTCTACCAAACGGGTACTGCGCGATAGCTTTCTGGTGGAAGTGCTTAACCCTAAAACGGCGCTGTTCTTCGTGGCGTTCCTGCCCCAGTTCGTGCAGCCCGACAGCGCTCTGCCGGTGGCATGGCAACTGCTGTGGCTGGGGGTCGCCACCAACGTACTGTTTTCGTCGGCGGACGTGGTCGTGGTGTTGCTGGCCAGCCCGCTGCGCGCTTGGCTGCAAAAGTCCAATAGTTCCACCCGTTGGGTTCAGCGGATGGGCGGCGGCGTACTGATGGGGTTGGGCGGGAATACGCTGGTTCAGGCGGCACGCTAAAACGATCAATCGCAAGGCTATCAATCGCTAAAGCGATCAATGAAGTGTTCACCACAAGGAGCGCACCATGTTTGACCTGTACATCGCCAACAAGAACTACTCTTCCTGGTCGCTGCGCCCTTGGGTGCTGCTGAAAACGCTGGATATTCCCTTCAACGAGCATTTGATGCCGTTCGAAGGGGGCTTTGGGGAGAGCCTCGCGACCTTCAAGCGTTTTTCTCCTTCGGGGCTGGTGCCGTGCCTGGTCGATCGCGAACACGAGGTGGCCGTGTGGGACTCGCTGGCGATTGTCGAGTACGTGGCCGAAGCGCATCCTGACGTATGGCCACAGCAGCTTGCCGCACGGGCCTGGGCACGCTCCGCCAGTGCCGAGATGCATAGTGGCTTTGCAGCGCTGCGCGATGAGTGTTCGATGAACTGTGGTGTACGGGTAGCGATGAACGCGATGTCCCCTGGGCTGAAAAGCAACCTGGCCCGGCTGGATGCGCTATGGCAGGAGGGGCTTGAGCGTTTTGGTGGCCCTTTTCTGGCGGGTGAGCACTTTACCGCCGTGGACGCGTTTTATGCCCCGGTGGCGTTTCGCGTGCAAACCTTCGGCCTTCCGCTGGGCGATGCCTCGCTGGCCTACGTGCAGCGCCTGTTGGCTCTGCCTGCCATGCAGGCGTGGTATGCGGCGGCGCTAAAAGAGACCTGGCGGGAGCCCATGCATGAACAAGAGACCCTGAAACAGGCCACGCTGCTGAGCGACGAGCGGGCGACCGCCTAGTACTGTGCAGGAAGTTCCGGGCTGGAGGGAGGACGGCGCGGAGAGGGCGTAAATCCGTTACACTGACGCCTCTAATATTTCGCAACACGACTGAGAGTCATCAGATGGCGCTAAGTGCTACCCCCTACAAAGTGGATGTGAACCTGACCGACCTGGACCGCAACGTCTACGAAACGCTGCGGTTCACGGTGGCGCGCCACCCTTCCGAAACCGAAGAGCGCCTGTGCACACGGCTGATCGCTTATCTGCTGTGGTACAGCGAAGCGCTGGCCTTTGGACGCGGGCTCTCGGACGTGGACGAGCCAGCCTTGTGGGAGAAGAGCCTGGACGGGCGAGTGCTACACTGGATTGAAGTAGGCCTTCCCGATGCCGAACGCATGACCTGGTGTTCTCGGCGTGCCGAGCGGGTTTCCCTGCTGGCCTATGGCCGTGTCGACCTGTGGGAGAGCAAAGTGCTGCCTGCGGTCGCATCGCTGAAGAACGTTCACGTGGCCGGGTTACCCGCCGATGCGCTGTCTACGGTGGCGACGAACTTGCCCAGGGCCATCAACTGGGCCGTGATGATCAGTGATGGTGCGCTGTTCATTACCGATGAAAACGGCCAGCACGAAATCACCCCTGAATGGCTGCTGCGCGAACGCTGATCGAGGGTACTGGCGGTGAGGGATAACCGCCAGACTCCGCGCAAGTGGAAACCGCGTTGAGCGAGCCATAGGCGACTATAAAAGTAGCTTGCTATCTTTTTGCAAGATTACATACAATCAGCAATGTTTGTTACTCAAGGAACGAGCCATGAAACCCTTTGCTGTATTACGTGCCCTGGTATTGCCGTTTAGCCTGCTGCCTGCGCTAGCCATGGCCAGCGACAGCGCCTTGACCCTCAAGCTCGAAAACGATGGCCTGGCCAGCAGTGATGACGGCCACTTCACCAGTGGCTTCGAGCTGAACTGGATGACGACGCCCTCCGAACAGAACTGGCTGCAGCGGCTTGCCGTGGCGTTGCCAGCGGGGTTGATGGGGCAGGCTGACCGGGTGGCGTATCGCTTCGTGCACCAGATTTATACACCCGATAACATCGAACGGCGCTCCCTGATCGAAGATGACCGCCCCTATGCAGGGCTGGTATACGGCGGTGTGTCGCTATATGAAGATGTGCCGGTGGGGCAGTGGCAGCGGGCCACCGATCTGCACCTGGATGTGGGCTTGGTGGGGCCCTCTTCCTTGGCTGACAGCATCCAGCGTGAGGTACACCGCGTCACCAATAGCGACCGCCCGCGGGGCTGGCGTCATCAGCTGGGTGACGAAGCGCTGATCAATCTGACGCTGCGCCGCCAGTGGTGGCATGACACTCCGCTGGCGGGCAAACAGTTTGCTCACGGCCCCAGTGTCGGCGCGGCGTTGGGCAACCTGTACACCTACGCCAGCGCTGGCTACAGCGTGCGCTGGGGAGACGACGCTCAAGGTATTCCCACCCTGACCCCCAACCCCGGTACGCGCCATCTGATGAGCGAGAGCCGTGGCTGGCAGTGGTATCTGTTTGCCAGCGTCGAAGGCTATTACATGGCCCATAATCTGACCCTGGACGGTAATACCGTGCGCGATAGCCATTCGGTAGACCGCAAGGAGTGGGTCGCCGATGCCTCCACGGGCTTGGCGCTGGCCTGGGAAGACTGGCAGGTGACCTACGCCGTCGTACAGCGCACCCGCGAGTTCGAAGGGCAGGATGAGCAGGATGTGTTTGGCGCCATGACGCTGACCAAGCGTTTCTAGTGTAGTAGGCCGACGCGCAAACGACCGAGAGGGGCAGCATGAGCAGCAAGTACCCACAGACACCGGATGGACGCTACTTCGTTGCCAGGAACCGGCTGTGGCGCTGCACCGACCCGCGTCTCTCGGAAGACACCCGGCGTCTTCATGTCAAGGCGTTGATGAAGGCGCGGCGTGCGGTGCGCAGTGCCCAGCAGCATGACGATGAGCACGCGCTTCGCCAGGCACGTCAGGCCGTGCAGGAAGCCAAGGAAGCACTGGGTGAGCGGGGGCCTGTCTGGTGGCAGGATGGAGCACCGGACGAAGGCGGTCTCGCTCCCCACAACAGCTCCTATGCCGACTGGTGGGCCTCGCGCTCCTGAAGCCTGGTGTGTGGTAATCTGCACGCCACTCTTACTGCATCGATAGGCACCCTGTGACCATCAAAGCCAATCTGTCCATTCTGGATATCGTGGGCCACCTGCTGGTGTGGCTGTTACTGACGATTTTTACGCTGGGGATCGCGCTGTTTTTCTTTCCTTACTCCTTTGCTCGCTTTGTCATCAATCGTACTAGCGTGGTCGACCATGCCAGTGGGGTAGAGCGAAAAATGGTCTGCGATATCAATATCTTCAGCAATATCGGCCATATCATCCTGTGGATGGTGATTTCGTTTCTCACCTTGGGGATTGGCTACATCTTCTACTTTTACCGCGTCTGGAACTACGCGTTGAACAACTCACGCGTGCTGTAGTTCTACTGGTTCCTCCGCCCGCTGCCTGTCAGCGGGCACTCTCTTTCATCGGTGCACGTTACGAAGAGTACATCTCCTGGTGCCGCTATGACGGAGGCGACTGTGGCTACGGTGATCGTCGCAGCGTCACGGCCAACGTACGCTATCAGTTTTGATATACGTGCCGCGTGAGATACGGCGGCATACCGCCACATGAACTTGCTACATGAGTTCGCTACATGAACAACGGGGCCTGCGATGAGCAGGCCCCGTTGCCTTTTTGGGTCTCTTCGTGGGTCGACGCTTTGAGCCAAATCATCACAATCCCATCCACGAGTCCCACGTTATATAGCGTAATCACCAGCGACATGATGCATGACATGAACAGCGCCATGAGGCATGAAAATATCAGCTGGGCGTATTTCGGATCGAACATCGTACGTTTTCCTGATACGCGAATTAACGCTTGTCTTCGGTTTTTTCAGTAAAGTCGCTGGCATCGTGGCGTTCATGAAGCTGCTCATGGGGTTCCCCCCAGGTACGGTTGACCATGCGGCCCCGTTGCACGGCGGGGCGGGCATCGATCTCTTCGGTCCAGCGCAGCACGTGGGTGTAGGTGTGGGCCTCCAGAAATTCGGCTGCCTCATACACACGGTTCTTGAGCAGTGCGCCATACCAGGGGTGGATCGCCATGTCGGCAATCGTGTATTCGTCGCCCGCCATATAACGGTTGTCTGCCAGGTGGCGGTCGAGTACGTCCAGTTGGCGCTTCACTTCCATGGTGTAGCGGTCGATAGGGTACTGATACTTTTCCGGCGCATAGGCATAAAAATGCCCAAAGCCGCCGCCCAGCATCGGTGCGCTGCCCATCTGCCAGAACAGCCAGGAAAGGCATTCGGTACGCTTGGCGGGGTCGCTGGGCAGAAAGGCAGCAAATTTTTCGGCCAGATAGAGCAGGATGGCCCCTGACTCGAAGACCCGCTGGGGTGGCTGAACGCTGTGGTCCATCAGTGCCGGGATCTTCGAATTGGGGTTCACCTCCACGAACCCGCTACCAAACTGGTCGCCTTCACCGATCTGAATCAGGTGGGCATCGTACTCGGCGTCGGTGATGCCTTTTTCCAGCAGCTCTTCGAGCATCACGGTGACCTTGACGCCGTTAGGCGTGGCCAGCGAGTAAAGCTGCAGCGGATGCTTGCCGACGGGTAGAGGTTTATCGTGGGTGGCACCTGCGACGGGGCGGTTGATGTTGGCAAATTTGCCACCGTTGCCGGGTTCCCATTGCCATACCTTGGGCGGCGTATAGGTTGGATCGCTCATGAGGTCCTCGCGTTTAGCGGTCATGCGTTGTCGTAGTGAATCGATTGGGGCGCTTGAGCCTGGCTACAAGGGTGTGTCGTTAGCGAGTTAATTAAATGGCAAGGGCAGAACAAAGGCAACGCTGGCAGAAGGGGGCAGGCTGTTTCTGACCTGCGAAAGACAGGTCAGAGGCGTTTCAAGCATTTACACCAATGTCAGAGTGACGTCGATGTTGCCACGGGTGGCATTGGAGTATGGGCACACGATGTGGGCTTTATCGACCAGCGACTGCGCAATATCTTTTTCCAGGCCCGGCAGGCTGATCTTGAGCTCCACTTCGATGCCAAACCCGGTAGGAATGGCACCAATACCCACGCTGCCATCGATCTGTGTGTCTGCAGGCAGCTTTACCTTCTCCTGGTTGGCAACGTGCTTCAAGGCACCCAGGAAGCAGGCAGAGTAGCCTGCGGCAAACAGCTGTTCCGGGTTGGTGCCAGCACCGCCAGCGCCCCCCAGTTCCTTCGGCGTGCTCAGCTTGACATCCAGAGCGCCGTCAGAAGACTTGGCGTGGCCTTCGCGGCCGCCAGTAGCGTGGGCATGGGCGCGATAAGCAATGGTTTCGATAGACATGGGCGTCTCCAAGGGTATGAGCGAGTTTGGAAAAAGAGACTTTAATTTAGTGTTATTTTAACTTGCGCACAAGATAAATATGGAGTCACTCAAAAGACAGTGTCATTCGCGTTTACTGGTTCGACTGCAGGCGCTGACGAAGCGCAATCAAGTCGTCTTTCAGCTCACGCAAGGCGTCGGCAGAGTGTTCGCTGGCCTTGATGATGCAGCCCGGAATATGTTGCGCCTGGGCGCGTAGCGCGCGGCCCTTGTCGGTCAGCAACAGCTCGACCACACGCTCATCCTGGGTGCTGCGCTGGCGTTTGATCAACGCCTCGTTTTCCAGCCGTTTGAGCAGCGGAGTGAGCGAACCCGGATCGGTAAGCAAGCACTTGCTCAATGTACCTACGGTAATCCCATCGTTTTCCCATAGCACCAGCATGGCCAGGTATTGCGGGTAAGTGAGCCCTAGCTCCTTGAGCAGTGGCTTGTAGGTTTTGGTCATTATCAGCGACGTTGAGTACAGCGCGAAGCAGAGCTGCTGGTCCAGCTCCAGTTCGTTGCAGGGCTCAAGTTCTGTCATGTCTTCTCCGAGGTGTTGACGTGAAAGGTAATGTATCGTGCCCAGCGTCTACTTACTATCTGACTTTTTAGACAACCCTGGACGTTGGTCGCAAATCACCATATTTGTTTTGACACGCTCAGAGGCCGCCGCTAGCCTTCATATACTCGATGTTACCGGTAACAAATAGCCTATGGCCTGACATACGTTATCGGCAAGCCATCGAGCTACCGCATCGCTCGGCAGCCTGGTCATTCAAGCACTGGTCCTTCAAAACTGGCCATGCACAACCCGGCCACTAACAACAATTCTGCGTGGAGAAACAACGATGACAACGATTTGGCGTAGCACATTGACCCTTTTGGGTGCCACCACTCTGACCTTTGGCATGGCGCATGCACAAGGCCCGGAGCTTTCCGCGCCGCCCGCCATCGAGGGCGAGGTTCTGGCAGACCATGGTAGCCATACGCTGCGCATGGGTATCGGGTTGTCCGAAACCTCCCCGCAGTTCTTGTCCAGCCAATATTTCGGCGAGATTCTGGCGCAGCGTACCGATGGTCGGATTACCGTCAATGTCTTCCCCAATAGCCAATTGGGGGATGACGTGCAGATGATGGAGATGCTGCAGACCGGAACGCTGGACATGACTTACCCTTCCAGCTCGGCTACGACCGGCTACGTGCAGGCGCTGTCGGTGTTCGATTTGCCGTTCCTGTTGCCCAGCCGTGAAGCCGCCATTGCCGTCATGCAGAGCGATGCGGCCCAGAACATGCTGGATGCTTTTGAAGGCACTGGCTTGAAAGCGCTGACGTTTTCCGAGAATGGCTACCGCCAGCTGTCGAACAGCGCCCGCCCGGTGGCGACCCCTGACGACGTGGCGGGCCTCAACGTGCGCGGTTTGAGCGTGCGCACCATGCAGAACCCGGTGCATCTGGCCATCTGGGAAGCGCTGGGCGCCAACCCGACACCCATGGCCTTTGGTGAACTGTTCTCGGCGCTGGAGCAGGGCGTCGTGGATGGCCAGGAGAACCCCTGGAGCACCATCCTGACCTCGAACTTCAACGAAGTGCAGGATTACGGTACGGAAACGCGCCACGTCTATACGCCATTCATCATGATGCTCTCCGAGCGCACCTGGAACCGCATGGCGCCGGAGTATCAGGCACTGGTGCTGGAAGCTGCCCGCCAGTCTGCCGAGTATGAAATTCAGCTCTCTGCCGAATACGACGACTGGTCTCGTGAGCAGTTGGAAGCGCGGGGCATGCAGATCACTCGGTTGGACGATGAGCAGCTGGCCGCTTTCCAGGAAGCCGTTCAGCCCGTCTACACCCAGTGGGCGCCGCGTATCGGGGAAGACCTGATTGCTGAAATTCAGCAGATCGTGGCAGACCATACGTCTCAGTAAGCCATTGCCGTGGGTTTTCGGGCAGGCCAGTGGCCTGCCCGATTCGATAGTGCCCCAGGAGCTTTTATGACATCCCCCTCGCATACTCCCCAGGCCGAGCCTGTGCTGGCAACGCCTGACCCGACAGACCCTTCGACCTATCTGGACGACCCTAACCGACGGTGCCTGGAAATCGACACCGATTCGGCTCAGGGGCCCGCCCTGTTTCGCTGGCTCACGCTGGGCATGGAGTATCTGATCGGCGCCATTCTGGTCGCGCTGATCGTCTCGGTATCCAGCAACGTGGTGGGGCGCTCGCTGTTCAATCACTCGCTTCCCTGGGTCGATGAGCTGGCGCGCATGCTGTTCATCTGGCTGGTCTTCATTGGCGCGGCGGCGGCCTTTGCGCGCTATGAGCATATTGCGGTGGATGCCCTGGTGCGCCGCCTGCCGCTGCGCCTGGCGCATCTGCTGTATGCGCTTCAGCACCTGATCATCACGGGGCTCATGCTGGTGATGGTGTGGGGCGGGTATCAGGTGCTGTCTCGCTCCAGTGGTCGTTCTGCCATTCTGGGCGTGCCGCTCAGTTGGGTCAGCCTGTCTCTGGTGCTGTGTGTGATCTTCATCGCTGCCGTATCGCTGTGGCGGCTATGGGTCAGCCTGCGCCTGGTGCTCGCGCCGCGCGGCCCATCCACCAATTCTGTGGGGGAGTAACCACTATGTTATGGATTTTTCTGGCGATCCTGTTCGCATCCATCGTGATTGGCCTGCCTATTGCTTTTGGGCTGGGAGTGGCGGCACTGGTCATGGCCATACTGTCGGACATTCCGCTGTCGATCATGATCGAGCAGTCCATCCGGGGCGTGAACAGCTTTCCCCTGCTGGCCATTCCGTTCTTCATTCTGGTGGGCGAAGTGATGAGCCAAGGGGGGATTGCGCGGCGTCTGATGGAGCTGGCGGGGGCGCTCGTCGGCTTCATGCGTGGTGGGCTGGGCCAAGTGGCCATCACCGGCTCGATGTTCTTCGGCGGAATCAGTGGCTCGGCGGTGGCGGACACGGCGGCGACCGGCTCCATGATGATTCCTTCCATGAAGCAGCAGGGCTATAGCGCAGCGGATGCCACGGCGATCAATACGGTCTCGTCGGTGATCGGGATCATCATCCCGCCCTCCATTCCGCTGATTCTCTACGGTATCGTCACGGAAACCTCGATCAGTCGCCTGTTCATTTCCGGTATCGTCCCGGGGCTGCTGATTGGCGGTGCGCTGATGATGACGACGTTTCTGCTGGCTTCCCGACAGGGCGGTGGCGTGCGCCAGTTCCGCTGGGACGTGCTGTGGCAGGCGTTCAAGGCGGCCTGGCTTGCCCTGGTGCTGCCGGTGATCGTGATTGGCGGCATCATTGGCGGCGTCTTTACGGCCACGGAAGCGGCCGTGGCGGCGCTGCTCTATTCGCTGGCCATTTCCCTGCTGGTCTATCGGGAGTTCAAGCTGGCAGCGCTTGGCGGCATGCTGATTCGCACTGCCCGATTGACTGGCATGGTCATGATGTTGCTGGCGTTTGCCACCGTGATCGCGTGGTTCCTGACCATCAACATGGTGCCCCAGACGCTGGTGCGTCAGGTTCAGGCGATTACCCAGGAGCCTTTCCTGCTGCTGCTGATCGTGGCGGCGCTGCTGTTGCTGGTCGGGTTCGTCATGGATCTCACGCCCGCCATGGTGATCATGGCACCGATGCTGGCGCCCATCGTGACCTCGGTGGGGGTGGACGCGGCTTACTTTGGCGTTCTGATGGCCTTCGTTCTGGGTATCGGGTTGCTGACACCGCCGGTAGGCACCTGCCTGTACGTGGGATGTGGCGTGGGCAAGGTGTCGATGGAGTCGCTGGTCAAGGCCATGTTGCCGTATTACGCGGCGCTGCTGGTGGTGCTGGTGCTGTTGATTGCCTTCCCCGGGATCGTGACATGGTTACCCAACTTGACCGCCGTGCGCGGCAACTGACAGGAGAGCAGTGTGACGAGCACTTCACAGCGTATTCTTGTCATGGGGGTTTCGGGCTCCGGCAAGACTCATATTGGCCAGCAGTTGGCGTCTTCGCTGGGGGCCACGTTCATCGATGGCGATGACCATCACAGTGCCGCGAACGTGGCCAAGATGGCCAGCGGTACGCCGCTCAACGACGACGACCGCCAGGCGTGGCTGGCAACGCTATCGGCCCTGCTGGAAAGCTATCGCACCCGGGATGCCTCGGTAGTGGTTGCCTGTTCCGGGCTCAAACGGCGTTATCGCGACCGCTTGCGGCAGGGCGATGGTGAGCTGCGTATCCTCTACTTGGAGGGGACGCCCGATGTGCTGCGCGAGCGGCTGGCCACTCGCGCCGGCCACTTCTTCAAGGGGGATGACATGCTGGCCAGCCAGCTGGCGGACCTGGAACCGCCGCTGGCCGATGAGGCCGTCACGCTGTCGATTGAGCTGCCGCCTCGCGTGATTGTCGAGCGCTTTTGTGCCACGCTGTCCCGGCAGCCGCAGCGCTCGTCAAGCTAAAGGAAGGGATAGGCGACGGGTCGCAGGATTCGTTATGGTAAGACCCGTGCCCATCCACGATATCAGGCAGTGACGCCATTGAAGAAAAAACGCCCCACCTTGCAAGACATCGCCGACCGCGTTGGCGCCACCAAAATGACCGTGAGTCGCTGCCTGCGCGACCCGGAAGCGGTCTCGGAAGGGCTGCGCGAGCGTATTTTCAGTGCCGCGGAGCAGATTGGCTACATTCCCAACCGGGCGCCGGACCTGCTGTCGCGGGCCACGAGCCACTCCATTGGCGTGCTGGTTCCTTCCTTGACCAACCAGGTATTTGCCGACGTGATCGTGGGCATCGAAGCGTATACCGAGCCTGCGGGCTATCATCTGATGCTTTCCCACTACGGCTACAGCCCCGAGCTCGAAGAGCGTAGCCTGGCCTCGCTGCTCTCTTATAATGTCGATGGCGTGATTCTCTCGGATCGAGACCATACGCCGCGCAGCTTGCGCATGCTGGAAACCGCGGGTATTCCTATCGTGGAGATCATGGACACCCATCGCCCCCCGCTTCAGCAGGCCGTCGGGTACGACAACGTGAGTGCCGCCTACGAAATGGTCAGCAAGATGATCCGGCGTGGCCGCCGCCACATTCTCTATCTGGCGGTGCGTCTCGATGAGCGGACGCGCCAGCGTGAGCAAGGCTATCGACAGGCCATGCAGGCGCATGGGCTTTCCCCCGTCACCTTGCAGCGTAGCCAGCGCTCCTCTTACACCGTGGGCGCTGCATTGATGCAACAGATTCAGCAGGATTACCCTCAGGCGGATGGGGTGTTCTGCACCAACGATGACGTGGCGGTGGGGGCGTATTTCGAATGCCTGCGCCAGGGAGTTGCCGTCCCCCAGCAGATGGCCATTGCCGGTTTTCACGGTCATGATGTGGGGCAGGCCATGACGCCGCGTCTGGCCAGCGTCGTGACCCCTCGCGAGGCCATCGGTGAAAGGGCGGCTCAGGCCCTGCTGGCACGTATCCGTGGCGAAGGAGTGGGCCAGCCCGTCATTGACTTGGGCTACCGTATCGAAGCAGGCGATACGCTATAGGTAGTCTGTGTGAGCTAGTCTGTGTGAGGTGGGCTGTGTCCAGTCACCGCTGTTTTTTTATCAGTCAGCGCGTAAAACCTCGTACTTTGAGTGCGAGGATGGATAGCGCGGCGTCCGGCAGGACGCCTTGTGCCTTGTGCCTTGTAATCTTACATAAAACACGATAATTTGTAAGGTATGATAACCGAACGCGCTTTCAAATACCGCTTCTACCCCACGCCAGAACAGGCAACCCTGCTGGCGCGAACGTTTGGGTGCGTGCGGTTTGTCTGGAACGCGGTGCTGCGCTATCGCACCGATGCGTTCTATCAGCGTCAGGAAAAAATCGGTTACACCGACGCCAGCGCGTTTTTGACACAGTTAAAAAAGCAGCCTGACACCGCCTTTCTGGCCGAGGTCAGTTCGGTGCCACTGCAACAATGCCTGCGCCACCAACAAACCGCTTTCAAGAATTTCTTTGCCAAGCGTGCGCGGTATCCCAACTTTAAATCCAAAAAGCACCGGCAGTCAGCCACCTTTGCCAGTTCGGCATTTTCGTACCGTGATGGTCAGATCACGCTCGCCAAGTGCCGCGAGCCGTTGAACATACGCTGGAGCCGCGAGCTACCGTCAGCGCCTAGCACCGTCACCGTGTCAAAGGACGCAGCAGGCCGCTACTTCATTAGCTGTCTGTGCAAGGTAGATACTGAGGCGCTGCCAATTACGCCGAAGATGGTAGGAATTGATCTTGGATTAAAAGACCTATTCGTGACCAGCGAGGGTCAACGGGTTAACAACCCGCGTCATACGGCGCGCTATGCGCGCAAGTTAGCGCGGGCGCAACGGCAGCTAAGTCGTAAGCAAAAAGGCTCCAACAACCGTGCCAGGGCACGGTTAAAGGTCGCTCGCTGTCACGCCAGGATCGCTGACACTCGGCTAGACCGCCTGCATAAACTCACTCGCCAGATCGTTAACGAGAACCAAGTGATCGCAGCGGAGAGTTTGCAGGTGAAGAACATGGTCAAAAATCCCCATCTCTCTAACGCCATCAGTGATGTTGGCTGGGGGGAGCTGGTGCGCCAGCTTGACTACAAAGCGGCTTGGGCCGGACGCCAGTTCGTCCAGATCGACCGCTGGTACCCAAGCTCAAAACGCTGCCATGGCTGTGGATTTGTCATGGAATCGCTGCCACTAAATATTCGCATGTGGGATTGCCCAGGCTGTGGCACCGAAGGCATTGACCGTGACCTCAATGCCGCCCGCAACATCCTACAAGCTGGCACCGCGCTATTAGCGGGTGCCGAGCGTTGAAGTAACTACCGAGGGGCACTCGGGAATTAACGCCTGTGGAGTTTGTGTAAGACCGGCAATGCCAAGGCATTGAGGGCAACGGACAGCGAAGCAGGAACCAGGAAGGCAACAACCTGGGAATCCCCTTCCTTTCCGCCGCGAGGCGGCAGCGCAAGCTGAGGGAGGGGAGGATGTCAATCTTCAAATGAGGCTGCCGTGAATATCACTCAACTGACGGTCTATCCGGTCAAGTCGCTCAAGGGGATCGACCTGCAACAGAGCGAGCTCTACACCCACGGGTTGGCCTGTGATCGGCGCTGGATGCTGGTCGATGCGCAGCAGCGTTTCGTCACTCAGCGTCAGCTGCCCGCCCTGGCCACCATAGGCGTGGCTCTCGATGAGCGCTCGCTGGTGCTCTCGCATCCGTCACTGGCGCCTATCGCCATTTCACTGGATGAGCCCGAGGGGGAGCTACGCCAGGTGACCGTCTGGAAAGATCACTGCCAGGCCTATCCGGAAGGTGCAGAGGTGTCACGATGGCTGGAGGCTGCCTTGGGGGATACGGCCCGGGGCTTGAGTCTGGTGCGCTTTGCCAGCGACTTTCCACGGCCCGTGGAAGCGGACTTCCTGGCGGGCGACAGCGCGGATACTTTCTTCTCGGACGGCTACCCTTTCCTGGTTACCACCACCGGTTCGCTGGATGCGCTCAATCAGGCGCTGGTGGCTGCTGGGCAATCTCCCATCCCCATGAACCGGTTTCGGCCCAACATCGTGGTGGAGTGTGCCACCGCTTGGGCGGAAGACCGCTGGGCCGGGCTGCGAGTACCCACTGGTGGTATCGAACTCACCCTGCGCAAGCCTTGCCAGCGCTGCAAGATCACCACTGTGGATCAGCAGACCGGTGCGGTCCCTGCCCAAGGCGAGCCACTCAAGACGCTGCTGTCACTTAATACCCAGCCGCATCTGAAGGGCGCTTTTTTTGGCCAGAATGCCACGCTGACCAAGGGGCAGGGCGCGACTATTCGTGTGGGGGACGCCGTAGAGGCATTACCACGCGAGGTTTGAAGCGCAGCAGCCCCGTGGCCACGGCGGTGCCCATCAATGTAATCACCATGCCGAGCACTACCTGCAGCGAGAGCGTTTCTTCCAGCAGCAGATAGCCCCACAGCAGCGCGCTCACCGGCACCAGAAAGGTGACCGTGGATGTGGCGGTGGCCCCGGCGCTGGCCAGCAGTCCGAAATAAAGTAGAAAGGCCACGGCGGTGCTCAGCACCGCCAGGGCCAAGGCGTTACCCCAGGCCAGCGTGCTGATGGGCTCGCTGGGCCATAGCAGCAGGCCGGGGATCAGCAGCACGAGCGCCGACATGGCGCTGCTGCCCGCGGCCAGTACCCGCGTGGGTAAATGGCCTAGCCGGGTTTTCGAATAATTGCCCGCGACCCCATAGCAGAGGGTGGCTCCCAGCACGGCCACGATGAACCAGCCGTCTCCCCCCAAACTGAAGTCCAGACGATGTGCCGACAGCACATAAACTCCCACCAGCGCCAACGTCAGCCCCAGGTATTGCTGACGTTTCACGGGCGTGGCAAAAAAAGCCGCCCCCAGCAGCGCGGTAAAAATAGGCGTGGTGGCGTTGAGCAGCGAGGTGAACCCTGCTTCCAGGCGCGTGGTTGCCAGTGCCAGCAGGGAAAAGGGCAGCACATGGCTGACCACGCCCAGCAGAAGTAGCGGCCCTTTGTGCTGCCAGTGCACCCGTCGAGTTGGCGGCGCTGAGCAGCGAGTCGTCGGGTGATATCGCCCCGTCACATTCGGCAAGCCAAAGAGAATCAGCTACCCTGAAGAGGGCTGAACGCTCTCTTGCGCTCAGTTCGCCATTAGCGAACTACCCTGGGAAAGGAGAACAGAATGGATAGCAAAGCAAGCGCACGTTGGGAAGGTGGTTTGAAGGACGGCCAAGGGCATGTATCTACCGAAAGTGGAGCGCTGGACGCCAACTACTCGTTCAAGCAGCGCTTCGAAGGCGCGCCGGGCACCAATCCAGAAGAGCTGATTGGTGCTGCCCATGCGGGCTGTTTTTCCATGGCGCTCTCCATGATTCTTGGCGAAAAAGGCTACACGGCGGAGTCCATTGATACACAGGCCAGCGTAACGCTGTCACAGGGCTCGAATGGTTTCGATATTTCGAAAATTCATCTTGAAGTAGAAGCTAGCGTGAGCGGAGCGGATGAAGCCGCTTTTAAAGAAGCCGCAGAGACGGCCAAAGCAAATTGTCCTGTTTCAAAAGTATTGAATGCTGAGATTACCATGACCGCAAAGTTAAAAGGTTGATTTAATAACTTGTGTTATGGAAAAGGCGTCAAGTGCTTCTTTTGACTTTTAGTTGAGCTGGCTTTAAAGCTTAATGGAAGTGTTAACTTGGCGCCTTAAAGTATTGCTGTCTAGATGCTAAAAGGCCTTGGCAATTGCCAAGGCCTTTTTTAACGCTTACCGTTATCAGCGTTTAGTCACGCTCATACTCTTCGGCAGCTTCCAGTGCATCCTGTGATGCATTGACGCGAATCACGTAGTCATCGCCGTCATCATCTTTCGTCAGTTCCAGAGAGTCCCACTCGACGGCAACGTCTTTCTCGCCCATGCCGAGGAACCCACCGATACCCATGACGACAGCCTGGATCTGACCATCTTCATCGATGACCAGGTCAGAAATGGTACCGATATCCTCATCTTCTTCTACGGTGCTTTTCACGTTGTTGCCGATCAGCGAATCAGCATGGAACGTGTTTTCAGGCTGCGTGGTGAGGTAGGTAGCTTCAGCTGCCACTGTTTCCTGAGCGCTGACCGAGCCAGCGGCAAACATGAAAGCAGGCACCATCAACGTACCGAGGAAAGCAGGTTTAATCATTTTCATGGCTATTGCTCCTTGCGCTTGCATTAGGACAGGGTGTGGTTGCACCGGTGTCTAAACAAATTAACGGTCATGGCTCATCAAACAGTGTGATTTGATAAAGGCAGTGTTTAATTGCCTAGCGCTATTCCTATAGCGTCCACCATTTACGTTACTCCTGAGGCGATTCCTCTCATGCCAACGATTCTATCAATAACCCGTATTACGGGTGGGCTAACAGAAACTGGTATTAAGGGAAAGCAACGTCTTGTCTTGCGCGTCACTGCGTCAAGACACTTATCAAGGTAGACGCTCCATAATGTTTTGCAAGATGAATGGCCATTTTTTTGTCATGGATTGAATCCTAGGGAAACGCTGCATAAATCCCGTCGGAGCTGCCTCATAGCCACCGACGAGGTAA
>ERZ941748.189-NODE-189-length-23140-cov-11.128352_pt1 | contig 23140 bp, 20 predicted proteins | sample MGYA00521092_ERZ941748 | MGnify/ENA primary metagenome ERZ941748 (study PRJEB32759, sample SAMN07749897) | skin metagenome | biome: transportation; feature: city; material: polyester macromolecule | host: Homo sapiens | place: Hong Kong:ISLAND line | collected... | reverse complement strand
AAGCGAGGCCGACCACCCATTGGCCTGGAGCGCATGCTGCGCATTTACTTTCTGCAGCAGTGGTATGCCCTGGCCGATGAAGCGCTGGAGGATGCCATCTACGACAGCCAGGCCATGCGTGACTTCATCGGTATCGATCTGGCCATCGAGAGTGTGCCGGATGCGACCACGCTGCTGCGCTTCCGTCACCTGCTGGAGCAGCATGCCCTGACCCAGCGGATCTTCGAGGAAATCAACGCCCACCTGGCCGAGCAGGGCCTGTTCATGCGCGAGGGCACCATCGTCGACGCCACCATTGTGGCGGCGGCCCCCTCCACCAGGAACAAGGCCAGGCAGCGCGATCCGGAGATGAAGCAGACCCGGAAGGGCAAGCAGTATTACTTCGGCATGAAGGCCCATATCGGTGTCGATGCGGTCACCGGACTGACCCACAGTGTCGCCGCCACGTCGGCCAACGTCGCCGATGTCACCATGGCCGGCGCTCTGGTCCGGGAGGATGACAAGCGGGTATACGGCGACGCGGGCTACACCGGCATGTGGAAGTACCTGGACGAAGAGAAGGATGCCCCGGACTCCCGCTGCTGTGTTGCCGCCAAGCGCGGCCCCATCAAGAAGATGGAAGACAGTCCCATGAAAGCGCTGCTGCTGGCGATCGAGAAGGCCAAGGCCAGCATCCGCGCCAAGGTCGAGCACCCGTTTCATGTCATCAAGAACCTCTTCGGCTACCGGAAGGTTCGCTACAAGGGACTGGCCAGGAACCAGGCGCAGCTGTTCACCCTGTTCGCCCTCGGCAATTTGGTGCTGGCTGGACGATGCCAGGGGCATGCTGACGGGGCCAGTGTGTCTTGAATCTGGCCTGGCAGCTGGATAACCAGGCTGCCAGGGTAAAAAGGCCACCTTCCGTGGCCAGAAAGTGACCGTTGACGCGGTGAATATGCCGCCCTGAGTGCTTTAGCCGCTCAGAGACGAATTGATCAGCGGTTCCTTAAAGCCAAGGTAGTATTTTTACTAATTATAGAACAGAACATTTGTACCGAAATGCGCGTTCAATTTCATCTAGCAAATCGTCCCTAGCGTTCAATATACCTGCTATCTCAATAGTGTAATAGTTAGGTGTGGATGCAGTGGCTTTATTATTCCCAAACGAATTAACGCCAGTAATACTTTTCTTGTGGCCTCTAAGATGATATTTCAAGGACTCCTTTTCATTACTGGAAAAGGGCAACCTATCAACCCTTCTATTTAAAGATTTAAAAGATAGCACTATTTTTGCCTCTAACGATCTATCTTTCTTACCGGCATGGTATTCGACACCATTTTCGGTTATTTCAAGCACCTGCACAATCACCTCGTCAACAGCACTTCTAAGCTCTTTCCTAAACTCTCTTTTATTATTTTGACTATTTACAACAATCCAACCAGTCACAATAAGCAACAATGATATAAAGCTTATAAAAACCCTAAAATCATCTACACCGCTTACATCAAAAAAATCAAGCATCCTTAGCTTCCAGCATTGCATCACTTATATAGCTTTCAATCTCAGATACTAAAAAAGGATCTTCCTCAGAAACAAACTTCATTTTTTTTAAAACATCCTGCCCTTTAAAAAGGCCTGTCCTAATAAGCCCACCAAACGACTCTTCTAAAAACGAAGACCCGTAACCAAACCCACCATCAAAAATAATTTTGACATCTTCACCAGTAGCAAGGGCTGGCATTAAATGCTCATTCCTAAAAGCCTCGCCACTAAACGGCCCCTCATCGACATATCTGCCAGCAGGGAAGGGCGAAAAGTCTTTTGCTATGTTAATAACTTTCATTACGATAGCCCTATAATAAGGCGTGTTTTCAATAAGCACATTCTAGCTCCTTCTCCTTAGAACCAGAACCCATATTTTCAGGTAAAGACACTCGCCACCCTACAATAGTTCCGCTCATACTACTAGAATAGTCAATTGTTTCTGTTTCACCACCACTTTTATACCTATATCCGCCACAGTTACTTAATATAAACATTTCGCCCTCACTACAAGAGTCCACTGTTTCAACTATTTGGCGCAATCCTTTGCCACGATAAGATTTATGTGTTCTTGTAACGCTATCTATCACAGCCTCTTGAATAAGCTTAGAATCAGTTAATTTATTTCCAAGTAGATACATAAGCGCTTCAATTAGACTTGGCTTTGTTTTTGGCAAGCTATCGGGAATACCCACACCCAGATCGCAAAGCACAACTGTAAGCTGTCCATCAACCTCTTGCGAAAAAAGCCACCAAGGCTTAGTTCCCATACTAATATCAATACCGTCTCTTCTATTCCCAATATAAGCGTGCTGATTGGCATTGGTCATTGCCTCAGACATTCCCTTATAGAGCTGTATTGAAAGTGAATTAGCAATCCTACCTTTATATTTACTCAGAATGTTTCCACAGTTTTCACCATTGACATTTTCACCATAAGCCGCAAGCCAACTGTAAACATCTTTTCTTTTCTCTTCGGGCGCTCGTGGAATACTGCATTTAACTAAACTGGTAAATTCTATTTTTTTAAAAACCTGTGCTACAACCTGGTCTATTGGGGCTGTTGACCTGATATCAATATAAGGAAAACGCTTTTTTAGCTGAGAAATCTCAGCATAGAGATAAATCATGCCATCAGCAACAACTTTATTAGTTTGTGAGAAATCAATCCAGATATTGATTTTTCCGTTAAGAACCAACCGCCTAATACTTTTAACAAATGAAATAAGCTTTTTTCTGGGGTCGCTCTTTACCAGAGACAAATGCTCAGGTCCAGTTAGAATAAAGTAACCACGCTTCTTTGTCCTTTCCTTATTAGCTAAAGCATTTCTCTTCTTTCTTAACGCTATAGTATCTTTAGACTTTTTTAACAAATATTTCTTTTGACTGGGCGATAACTTTCTCATAAATCAAATTCCCTTTTAATTATTAGTAATTTACACCACCCGCCCAATCCGAATCTCACACCGCCCCAAGATCTCCACATGATGCATATCCTGCTGCTTGATCATCTCCGGCTGGTAATGGTCATTATCGCTAATCAAATACAGTGCCCCGCCCGCCAACCGCTGCACCCGCTTAATCCGTCGCTCACCACTCACCAGCAGCAAAAACACACCCTCCTGCTTCGGATCGCGGTTACTCCGATCCACCAGCACCCAATCGCCATCAGCCAGGGTGCCGTCCATCGAATCGGCACGCACTTTGATGCCCACCACCTGGGCAGGGTCTAGCCCCTGCTCGGCCAGCGCGCTGACACGTTGACGAGCCCTTCCTTCAGCGCAAGCTGGCACGTGTGCACGAGCACTGCAGGTTAAAATGCATCGTTTTTGATATTTAGAGCCTAACCCATGAACCCTCACAACACCATTAACCCTAAGCTGAATTATGCCACGTGAGGCTGCCAGCAGCACATGACGAACTCCCTCAACAAGCGCATGCGCCGAGATGGCGAGGATTCAATAGCGTGAAGTGCTCTCCAGGACGGCCCCTGCTCGCCAGCTGATATTGCGCGGTATTGCACAGGACAAACAAGACATCCTCTCCACCGGATAGCACGGTGATGAAATCCTCGACCTGGCCTGCCCACTTCTGAGCCCGAGCGTTGGTGCTGCACGTTTTACTCTGGGAGGGGTGGCCTTTCTTCCGTACAATAGCCCGCCAAGCCCCTTGCCGCTTCTGAAAACTCGCTATTGGTGTACCCGGATTTTTGGAAAGTGGGCGTTCTCCGCCACTAGGTACACTGGCGGTACACTGAGGGCGGTTTTTAACGGTATCAGGTGGCAACATATGTGTATATTCACACAGTTACAGAATTTATTAAATGACTGATTTCATTAGCAACAACAGTGCCGACAGGGGTAGGTTGTTTTCTGTGGCCCCTATGATGGACTGGACCACAAGAGACTACCGTGCGTTTGCTCGCACCTTGACCAGGCGTGCGCTGCTGTATACCGAGATGGTGACCACCGGTGCGGTGCTGCACGGCTCCCCGCGTGAGCGCTTTTTGGGGTACAGCGAGGTGGAGCATCCGATTGCCCTGCAGTTGGGGGGCAGCGATGCGGGAGAGTTGGCGGAGTGTGCTGCGATTGCTGAGGCGTGGGGGTATGACGAGGTCAACCTGAACGTGGGCTGCCCCAGTGACCGGGTGCAGAACAACATGATTGGCGCCTGCCTGATGGGCCACCCCGAAAAAGTGGCCGCCGCAGTCAAGGCCATGCAGGCGGCGGTATCGATTCCAGTAACGGTGAAATGCCGTATTGGTATCGATGACCAGGATGAAGACGCCGATTTGGCGCGGTTCATTGATATCGTGGCTTCGGCAGGCTGCAGCGTGTTTACCGTTCACGCCCGCAAAGCCTGGCTACAGGGGTTATCCCCGAAAGAGAACCGTGACATTCCACCGCTGAACTACCCTCGGGTGCATCGCTTGAAGCAGAGCCACCCCGAGCTGCACATTGGCATCAACGGCGGGATTAAAACCCTGGACGAGTGCCAGGCGCAGCTGGAGCACGTGGACAGCGTGATGGTAGGCCGCGAGGCGTACCAGAGCCCGTGGCTACTGGCCGGTGTCGATGAGCAGCTGTTTGGTGAGCCCGGTCCGGCCCGCACGCGCCTGGAAGCGGCCACGGCCTTTCGCCCCTATATTCAGCAGCGCCTGGATGAGGGCGCCAAACTAAATCATATTACGCGGCATTTGCTGGGGCTGTTCCAGGGCTGCCCGGGCGGGCGCCGGTTCCGCCGTCATCTGTCGGAACACGCCCATAAAGAGGGTGCGGGGTTACGCTTGTTCGATGACGCGCTCGGCCTGGTGCGCGAGCCGGAGACCGATACACCGCCAGTAGAAGAGCAAGCAACAAAACAGCCCGTGGCCTGACGGCCAACGGGCTGCTCAAAGCAAACGCCCAGCGAGCTGATCGCTGGGCGTTTTCGTTCAAGAGGCTACTGTTCGCGAACGCCTTGCTCGATACGCTCTCCCACCTCCTGGTCGATATTGCGCCAATACTCGAACGCCCGGGCCAATACCGGCTCAGAGACGCCTCCCGAGAGATGCCCGACCACATTGGACACCAGCCGCTCGCGCTGGGCGTCGTCCATCACGTCGCGCACCAGCGCGTGGGCCTGGCCCCAGTCATCGTCATCTTTTCTGAGCGTGTAGGCCGTCCGTATGAACTGGCCGTCGGTCGACCACACGGCGTCTTCCGGGAAGCGCTGCCCATCTGCCTTGGGGCCACCCTTGCTGTTGGGTGCATAGGTAGGGTCGGTGGCGTGACGAATACGCATTGCGCCCCCTTGGCCATAGCTGTGCACCGGGCATTTGGGCGTATTGACCGGAATGTGCTTGTAGTTCACCCCCAGCCGAGCACGGTGCGCGTCGGCATAGGAGATCGCCCTTGCCAGCAGCATCTTGTCCGGCGACAGCCCCGTGCCCGGCACCATGCTGTTGGGCTCGAAAGCGGCCTGCTCGATTTCACTGTGGAAATCAGTGGGGTTCCTGTCCAGCGTCAGCTTGCCCACCTCGATCAGCGGGTAGTCGTCATGGGGCCAGATCTTGGTCAGGTCGAAAGGGTTGATGCGGTAGGTTTTGGCATCTTCGAAGGGCATGATCTGCATCTTCAGAGTCCAGGTAGGGTGATCCCCCCGCTGGATGGCTTCGAAGAGGTCGCGACGGTGGTAGTCGGCATCGCTACCGGCCATCTGGTCGGCCTGCTCCTGGGTCATGCACTTGATGCCCTGGTCGGTCTTGAAGTGATACTTCACCCAAAACCGCTCGCCTGCCTCATTGACCCACATATAGGTATGGCTGGAATAGCCGTTCATGTGCCGCCACGTGGCAGGCACGCCCCGGTCCCCCATCAGCCATGCCACCTGGTGGGCCGACTCGGGCACCAGCGTCCAGAAATCCCACTGCATGTCGTGGTCTCGCAGGCCGTTGTCAGCCCGGCGTTTCTGGGAGTGAATGAAGTGCTGAAACTTCATCGGGTCGCGAACGAAAAACACGGGGGTGTTGTTACCCACCATGTCGAAGTTGCCTTCCTCGGTGTAGAACTTGATGGAAAACCCGCGGGGGTCCCGCCAAGTGTCTGGGCTTCCGCTCTCGCCTGCCACGGTCGAGAAGCGGATCAGCACATCGGTCTTCTTGCCCGGCTGTAGAAAGCCAGCCTTGGTGTACTGGCTGACATCCTGAGTCACTTCAAAATGACCAAACGCCCCGCTGCCTTTGGCATGGGGCTGACGGTCAGGAATCATTTCACGGTTGAAGGCCGCCATCTGCTCCATCAGATAGTGGTCATGCATGACGATGGGACCATCGGCCCCGACCGAAAGCGAGTGCTCGTCGCTGGCAACCGGAATACCGGCTTCATTGGTGGTGGGGTGCTGGTGGCTACTCATGGCGCTTCCTCCTTGTCACATTCGACCAGACGCCGTTGCGTCGTTGGAAATGGCCCACAGCGCACGAGGCTTTCGCCTTTGCGCTGGCTGGCTCCCCCACAGGTATAGTCAACAAGCAGGCATATCGCCATCCATGGCGCCTTAACGTTGGCTATTGAAGCGATCAATATTTGCTATTAAAAAGCTCAATACAGGGAGTCGGGAGGCGGTTCCAGGCTGGATTGAAAGCTTTCGATGGCCGTCTCGGCTTCTTCTATCTCATCGAAACGAGCGATGTGATAAAGCGCTTCGCCTTCATTGGCCAGCGGCAGGCGGCTCATGCCAATCACGATGCCATCGGCCATGGCCAGTACCTCGCCCTCATCATTGCCGAAGGGGTCCGCTACCTTGCCCAGCACTTCGCCCTTGGCCACGCGCGCCCCCAGGCGCACCTGGGGCCGCAAAATGCCATCGATAGGCGCACGCGCCCAACTGGAGCCATTGGCCAGCTCGGCGGGGGCGGGAGTACGGCGGCGCTGCTCGCCACTCAGCATGCCCAGGCGGCGCATGACCCTGAGAATGCCCTTGACGCCAGGCGCAATCGCCCACTCATCGAAACGCAGTGCCTCACCGGCTTCATAGGTCAGCACGGGAATGCCCAGGTTCTGCGCGTAGTGGCGCAGGCTGCCTTCCCGCAGTTCGGCATTCAGAATGACCGGGGCCCCAAAGGCATCGGCCATGCGCTCTGTTTCGCTGCCAGGGGTCAACTGCGCACGAATTTGCGGCAGGTTGGTGCGATGAATCGCCCCCGTGTGCAGGTCGATGATATGCGTCGCATGATCGACGATCTCATCTCTGAACAGCGCGGCGATACGCCCCCCCAGCGAGCCCTTTTCGCTGCCTGGAAAGCAGCGGTTCAAGTCGCGGCGGTCGGGCAGGTAGCGGGTCTGCTGCAAGAAACCGAAGACATTGACCACCGGCACGGCAATCAGCGTTCCGCGCAGGCTGTTGATGGACTTCGAGCGCAGTACGCGCCGCACGATTTCCACGCCGTTGATTTCATCCCCATGGATACCGCCACAGACCAGCATGACCGGCCCCTCTTTGCGGCCATGCACCACCTCGACGGGAATATGCAGCGGTGTGTGGGTGTAGAGGCGTGCCACCGGCACATCGATCTGTAACCGTTGGCCGGGCGGTATGGTATGCCCGGCCAACGTAAAAGGCGCTCGCCCCATGACAACTCCTCGATCAAGCATCGTGCAGTAGCTAAAAGGTTGGAAAACCTGTTGTCTGACAACTCTATTTAGCATTATCCGACATCTTTGTTAACGCACGCCATGAAGTTCTGCGATTAACCATACACTTTTGAATGTAAAAAACCGACGAGTTCATATAAAATACGCCGCATACGTGTCGAGAGTGAGGTGAGGTTCCATGGCAAGAAAAACCAAAGCGGAGGCTGCGGCAACGCGCGAAGCGCTGCTGGATGCGGCTGAAGAGGTGTTTTTCGAAAAAGGCGTTGCTCGCACCTCGCTTGAGCAGATTGCCCGCCATGCGGGGCTGACCCGCGGCGCCGTCTATTGGCACTTCAAGAACAAGGGCGATCTGTTCATGGCACTGGTGGAGCGGGTGCACATGCCCTTCCAGTCATTGATCGATGAAGTCAATAACGCCGACCCACACGTCTCGCCGCTGGAATCCATTCGCCTGGCCTGCCACGCGGGCTTGCAGCGTATCGAACAACCTTCCCATCAGCGTATTCTGTCGATCCTGCTCCATCGCTGTGAATTCTTCAGCGATATCAACCCCATTGCCATGCAGGATGAAATCGGCGAAGAGTGCTTCGACGAAATGCTGCCGGTGTTCCAACTGGCCCAGCAACAGCAGGATATGCGCGAAGATATCAGCCCGGAAACGGCCACCCGCCTGATGCAGTGTACGCTCGGCGGCCTGTTTCACGACTGGCTGCGCACGCCGGATGCCTTCTCTGTCTCTGAGCGCGGCGCAGAAATCATCGATACGCTGATCCGCATGATGCAAAAGTAAAGGCTCTACTGCACCGCAGCATTGCATCTATACTACAGGCACCCCATGACAGGAGCCGTGTATGGATGCCTTGGAGTTTGTTCGCGTACGTGAGCTGGAGATTGCGGTTCGCATCTGGAACCCCGATGCCAAACGAACCCTGATTGCCTGGCACGGGCTGGCTCGCCACGGCGGTGATTTTGCCGCCCTGGCCCGCCAGCTCGGCAGTGAGTGGCGCGTACTGGCCCCGGACACCCCAGGGCGCGGCCTATCGAGCTGGTCGCTATTTCCCGCCCATGACTACCTTTACAGCCACTATGTCACCGTTGCCATCGCGCTGATGGATCACTACCAGTTGGAGCAGGTGGACTGGCTAGGCACCTCCATGGGAGGGCTGCTTGGTATGCTGATCGCCGCCGACGAGCAACACGCCCCGCGCATTGCGCGGCTGGTCCTCAATGACGTTGGGCCCGAGCTCGACAAGGAAGGGCTGATTGCGCTGTCGAGCTACTTTGGCGTCACCCACCGTTTCAACAACTTTGCCAACCTGCAGGCTGAACTGATCAAGCACTATGCCAGCTTCGGCATCACCAGCGAGGCGGAGTGGCGCGAGCTGGCGCTCAATAGCGCACGACGCCTGCCCGATGGCAGTTGGACCTACCACTTCGACCCCCGCATAGGCGAGCAGTTTATCCACGACACCCCCCGGGATACCTGGGCCGACTGGGCGAAGATTCGCTGCCCGCTCATGGTCATTCGGGGTGAAACGTCGGCTCTGCTGGCCGCCGAGACGCTGCCCAAAATGGCCGAGTCACAGCCATCGTTGGTGACCATGACCGTGCCGGGCTGCGGGCATGCGCCGATGCTCAACGACACCCAGCAGGTCAAGCCCATACAGCGCTTTCTGACGACTCCGTTAGCCGCGCCGTCCACGGCGACACCTGCCCAGCCAGCTGGCACGTTCAGCCAGTGGCTGGCAGATGTGTGGCGCTACCTGAGAGGCGGTAGATAGGGCTGGTTACGTCGGGTAGCCGTTGGGGTGATGCTTGTGCTGCAAACGCAGCCTGTTGAGGCGTACCCGCGTATCCAGGTAGTCCTGCTCCATGACGCTGCGGTAGGCCCCTTCACTGGCCAGATATTTGACCAATACCCGGTGCTCACCCGGCTGGGGGCAATCCCCCGCCTTGCAATGCAAGCGCACCACGCTGTCCGGCTCATTGAGCAATCGAGCAGTGGCACCGCCCTGCTGGTCTCGCTCGATCACCACCGCGGTAGCGCCCAGCAGGCAACGGCGCTGGAACGGCGCGTAGCGATGCAGCCCACGCTGCAGGGCGTGACACACGGCGGCCGCCAGCGGCGAAGCAACGGCAAAGGAAGCCCACAGCACCAGCACGCCCACGGGCACTCTCAGCATGCCCAGCGGTAGCCAGCGTAGCACCAGTAGTTCGACGGCCAGCGAGATGGCGCCTGCCAGAAGAATGAGCAGGCTCAGCGCCAGCGAGGCCGGCACACCCGCAAAGCCCAGCGAGACGAGCGTGCTCGCCATGTGGTCATCGCGCAGGCTATCGCGTTCGAACAGCTCCAACGGCGCCAATCGCAACAACACCAGCAGCCAATAGAGCGTGCCCAGCACCAGCAACAGGGCAAAGACGATGGTTGGAAACTGCAGAGCAGCAGACATGAAGGTTTGCATGGCGTGTTCTCCTCCGGGCAAGCTGCCCGGTCTTGTTCTCGCCTGAGCCTATTGTCGACCATTATTGTGCTACTCAGGCTAAAACGATGGTCACTTTCAGCTTAGCTCATCTTAGCCATGTCAGTGTTCCACCCTTTGACCCTCGTCAGTCTTTGGCCTGACACCCACAAAAAACGGGCACCCCATGGGGTGCCCGTCTGGTAAATCACTGGCGATCAGGTCAGGCCTGATCGTGCCCCAGCGCCGCTTGTTCATCCTCCTTGCGTTCAGGATGACGCTTGCGGTAGAGCCAGTCAGAAACAGTGGCAATCATGGCGTAGAAGCTGGGAATGAACAGGCTGCCCAGAATAGCGACAGACGCCATGCCCACGGCCACCGTGGTGCCGATATGGTGGCTACTGACATCACTGGCCCCGGTGGCCAGGGCCAGCGGCAGCGTACCAAAGATGAACGCCAGCGAGGTCATGACGATGGGCCGGAAGCGCAGCTCGGCCGCCGTGATCGCGGCTTCACGAATCGTCTTGCCCTGCTCTTTACGCTGCAGCTCGGCAAACTCGACGATCAGGATCGCGTTCTTGGCCGCCAGCCCCACGACCACCAGCATACCGATTTGCACGTAGACACTGGTATCCAGCCCGCGCAGCACGATACCGCCAATCCCCCCGAGGAAGGCAAACGGGGTGGCCGTCAAGACCGCCAGCGGCAAGGACCAGCTCTCGTACTGGGCCGCCAGGATCAGGAACACCATCAGGATACCGAACACGATGGCCAGCATGGCGGTATTGCCCAGGTTGGCCTCCTGATACGCGGTACCGGTCCAGCCCATGCCCCAGTTCGGCCCCAGCGTTTCCAGCACGACTTCTTCCATGGCCGCGATGGCTTGCGCCGAGCTGTAGCCCGGAGCCGCCCCGCCCTGGAACTGCGCCCCGATGTACACCCCGAAGCGTGACACCACCGAAGGCCCTACCTGGCGCTCCAGCGTCACGAACTCGGATAACGGGATGCGCTCACCGTTGCCGCCCCGCACGTAGACATTGTTGATGTCTTCGGGGGTCTTGCGGAACTCGTCCTCGTTCTGCAGATACACCTGGAAGTTACGGTTCTGGTAGCTGAAGAAGTTGACGAAGCCATTACCAAAGGTATTGGAAAGTGCCGAAGAGATATTCTCCAGGGCCACGCCGTAGCTCAACGCCTTCTGCTGGTCGATCTCCGCCCGGAACGAGGGAACGTTCATGTTGAACGTGGAGAATACTTGATTCAGCGCAGGGTGCTGGTTCGCCGCCCCCATGATCTGCAGCGATGCTTCATACAGCTCACGGGGCGATGCGCCGTCGAAGGATTGCAGGTAGCCGGTGAAGCCCCCAGTGGTCGACAGCCCCATGATGGGCGGCACGTTGAAGGCCATGGCCGAACCACCGTCGATGCTGGCACCCAGCTGCATGATACGGCCCACCAGCTCGTTGGCGGTCAGGTCGCGCTCCGACCAGGGCTGCATGTTGACGAAAATGATCCCGCGTGCGGTGTTCACCGCGCTGGACAGAATGTCATACCCCGCCACCGCCGAGGAGTACTGCACGCCGGGGATATCTTCAATGGCAGCACTTAGCTCGGCCATGTAGTTCTGGGTACGATCCAGCGAGGCAGCGTCCGGCAGCGACACGCTGACCAGCACGATCCCCTGGTCCGTTTCGGGCACCAGCGTGGAGGGCGTATTGGCATACAGCCAGTAAGAGCCCGCCCCTACCGCCACGGTCAGCGCCAGCGCCAGCACCCAGAAGCGCACCAGCTTCTTCACGAACCACATGTAGAGCGCCGTGAAGCCTGCGAAGAAACGATCGAACAGGCGCAGCGGCGTGGTAATCGCACGCTTGAAAGCGGACTGACGGGTCTTGTGCAGGTTGTGCTTGATGAAGATCGCGGACAGCGCCGGGGTGAAGGTCAGTGCCATCAGCGCCGACAACGCCACCGAGATCGCCACAGTAATCGCGAACTGCTGGTAGATCTGGCCCGTGAAGCCGCCCATGAAGGCCACCGGCACGAACACCGCCGCCATGATCAGCGACGTGGCGATGACCGGCCCACCGACCTCTTTCATGGCGCGAATGGTGGCATCGCGAACGCTGATATCGTCCTCTTCGCTGAGCACCCGCTCGACGTTCTCCACCACCAGAATCGCGTCATCCACCACGATACCGATCGACAGCACCAGCGCGAACAGCGTCAACAGGTTGATCGAGAAGTCGAACAGGTAGAAGCCGGCAAAGGTACCAATCACCGAGACCGGCACCACCGACATGGCGATGACCGTAAAGCGCCAGTTCTGCAGGAAGATGAACAGAATCACGATAACGATCAGGAACGCTTCGATGAACGTCTTGAGAACCGTCTCGACAGACGCATCGATGAACAGCGTCGTATCGTAAGGCGTCACGTACTCGAGCCCCGGCGGGAAGCGTTCAGCCAGCTCTTCCATGGTCGCCCGAACCGAGTTGGCCGTTTCCAGCGCGTTGGCGCCCGGCTGCTGGTTGATGATGATGGGCGTCATGGTCGCGCCGTTCAATCGCGCATCCACGCCGTAGAAAGAGGCGCCCAGCTCGATCCGTGCCACGTCTTCCAGGCGCAGCGAAGAACCATCAGCATTGGTGCGCAGGAAGATATTGCGGAAATCATCCGGGCTGGAAAGACGCCCGCCAGCGGTAATGGTGTAGGTATAAGCACGCGGCTCGCTCTGGGGCGTCGCGGCAAGACTACCGGCCGGAATTTCGGTGTTCTGAGCGCGAATGGCACTGGCCACTTCGCTCGGGGTCAGGTCGTACTGGGCCAGCTTGTCGGGATCCATCCAGATCCGCATGGCAAACTCGCCGCCCCCCAGCACCTCGGCATTGCCCACCCCAGGCACCTGGCGCAGCTCATCGAGAATGTTGAGGGTGGCATAGTTCTGCATGTAAACATCGTTGTAGTCACCGCTGGGCGAGGTCAGCGCGACCAGCATCAGAATGGAGTCGGAACGCAGCTCCACGGTGACACCCTGAGACTGAACGGCCTCTGGCAACTTGGACAAGGCCCCCTGCACGCGGTTGTTGACGTTGATGGTGTTGATATCACCATCGGTACCGATGTTGAACGCCACGCTCAGGCTCATCAGGCCGTTGTCGGCGCTGTTGGAGGTCATGTACAGCATATCCTCCACGCCGTTGATGGCTTCCGCCAGGGGCGCGGCCACGGTCTGTGCCACGGTCTCCGCATCGGCACCGGGGAACTGCGCCTGTACCGAGACCGTGGGCGGCACCACGCTGGGATACTGCTCGATGGGCAATATCCGCATCGCCATCGCGCCTACCAGCGTCAGGATAATCGCCAGTACCGTGGCGAATATCGGACGACTGATAAAGAAGTTAGAGAAATTCATTATTGAGCACCCTCTTCCCCTTCCGCGGGCGCATCACCGGCGCCTTCGGACATCTCGGCAGCCGCTTCGGCTTGCTCCTGCGCTTCGGCTTCTTCCACGTCATCGACCAGCTGTTCTGCACCGCCATCGAAACGCACCGGGTCGATCACCATGCCCGGCTCGAGACCCGCCGGGTCGCCCACCACAACGCGCTCGCCAGGCTCCAGGCCATCCACGATGATCTGCCAGGGGCCAGCCACATCGCCCAGTTGAACCGTCCGCTCACGCGCCTTGCTCTCGTCGTCCAGCACAAAGACACGAGGGCCCATCAACCCCTGGGTAACGGCAATTTCAGGCACCGCGATGACGTCGAAGCGCTTGAGACCTTCGAGGCGTACGCGCACGAACTGGCCAGGCAACACATCACCATTGGGGTTGTCGAACGTGGCCGAGGCTTGCACCGTACTGGTACCGGTATCCACGCGGGAACCGAGGTAGTTCAAGCGTCCCGCCAGCTCACCCCCAGCGCTACCCGCTAACCCGGGCACGCTGAGATGGGCGGTAATGGAGGACATGTCACCGGCGCTTGCGGCCAACTGGCGACGCAGCTCGAAGGCATCGCGCTGGGGTAGCTGAAAGCGCACTTCCAGCGGGTCCAGAGGCGTGATGGTGGCCAGCTCAGTGCCTGACGTGACCAGGTTGCCCACGTTGACTTGGCTCAAGCTGATCATGCCCGAAACGGGCGCGGTGACGTTGGAGTAGCCCAGGTCCAGATTGGCACTGGTGAGCGCGGCTTCCGCCTGTGCCACGCTGGCCTGCGCAACCCGCTGCTCTGCCAGCGCCTGGTCGTACTGCTGGCGGCTGACCGAGTTCTGGCTCAGCAGCTGCTCGAAACGCTGCGCATCCCGCTGAGCGCGTGCCAGCTCTGCCCGGGCGCTCTGCAGGTCTGCTTCACGCTGGTTCACCGTGGCCCGGTACAAATCCGGCTCGATGGTGTAGAGGCGATCTCCTTCCTCGACCATTTGCCCGGGTTCGAAATGCCGCTCTTCCAGAAAGCCGTTGACCCGCGCCACCAGCGTGACTTCACTGTCGCTACGCAGCAGCGAAGGATAGGACTTGTTGAGCGGAATGTCCTGACGGCTTACTTCAGCGACTTCCACCGCGTGGGGTGGCGCTTCCTGCTGCTGGCCCTGCTGCTCCTGGGACGGCTGTTCCTGGCCACAAGCGGTCAGCGCCAGCACGGCGATCAGCGTCACCAGGCTCGCCCGGGTGGAGTGCATCACTCTTTTCATGCGTCGAATTCCCATTCATTTTTTCTGTACGTTGACGGATCGCAGGCGTGCCCCCACTGGCCGCGCTCAGGCGCCTGGGGTAGGAGGAGCACCAATGTCCATCGCGCGCTGGTAAGTGTCAGGCGCGTTGCTTTCAGGCAGGGTGAAGTTGACGCTGTCACCGGTCAGCCAGGCATTGACTTCCTCGATGGCCGCCACGTCCAGCATGCCCGACTGCTGGCGCAGCGACATCAGATTCACCACGTAGTCGTAGCGCGCTTCGGCGTAGCTGGCGATAGCGTTATAGAGGTTCTGCTCGGCATTCAGCACATCGACGATGTTGCGGGTACCCACCTCGTAGCCTGCGCGCGTCGCTTCCAGAGCGCTGCGGGTAGACACGATGGCCTGACGGCGAGCGTCCACGGTTTCCACGTTATTGCTGACCTGGGTGTACAGCGAGCGCACCTGTTGGATCGTGGTGCGGCGCTGGGACTCGAAGTCGTACTGGCTACTTTCGAGCTGGAAGGTGCCCTGGCGGATACGCGCACTGGTGCTGCCACCGGTGTAAATCGGCAGGTTGGCGGAAACGCCTACCTGGCTAGAAGAGTTGTAGCCACTGACCACATCGCTGTCGCTGTCCGAGTATTGATAGTTGGCGAACGCCTGCACGGTGGGTAGACGCCCTGCCCGGGCGACTTCCACACCGGCCCGCGACAGCTCGATGCCTGCCCGCTGGGCCAGCACCTGCGGGTTGCGCTCCAGTGCCTGGTCGACCCAATAGTCACGGTCGGTGGGCGCAGGTAGCGCAATCGGCATGGCGTCGCCCAAGGCATCGATGTTGGCGTAACGCTGCCCGGTCAACTGCTCCAGCGCTTCGAACGCCACTTGCAGGCTGCTCTCGGCGGCAATGCGGTCGGCCCGAGACTGGTCGAAGCTGGCCCGCGCCTCCTCCACTCCGGTAATCGCAATCAGCCCGACCTCGAACTGCTCGCGAGCCTGCTCCAGCTGGCGGCCAATGGCGCGCTCTTGCGCCTGACGCGCTTCCAGAACCTCATGGGCACGCAGAATATCGAAGTAAGCGCTGACCACGTCGATGAGCAGTTGCTGTTCCGTCGCGGCCAGCAGGTAAACCTGCTGATCGATCTGGCGCTCGGCCTGGTTGAGTTCCTGGCGCGTCACGGCATTGAACAGCGCCTGGGTCGCTTCCAACGACAGCGATGCGGTGTTGAAGCGATCATCGCTGACCCCCACTGCAGCCTGGTCGGCCCCTACGTCGACGCCTGCCCCCCGCGCAGAGCCCTGGCTTTCGTACTGCTGGTTATGCACGACGCTCCCGGAAGCATTCACTTGGGGCAGCAAGCCACCGCGCACCACGTCCCGGCCCGCCTCTACGCCAGAAAATTCGGCGCGTGCCGAGGCAAGGGCGGCGTTGTTGTTCAACGCATCACGGGTGATGGTGATCAAGTCAGCCGCCTGGGCAGGCAGAATGAAGGAGGAGGTCAGCACGGCCATTAGCAAGGGGCGTAAAGGGGCATTGACTGCCCAGTGTGCTAGTCGCATGGGATTGCCTCTAGGTGTCAACGTTGGAAGACGCGCGGCGCCAGCCTGAAAGAGTGGGCATTGTAGTCACATTCATGTATGTATGCCAGCCTTGAACTTGGCGAATTTGTGTGTACAAAGCGCCTACCCAGCCCAAGCCCTTTTACCTTAGTCCAATGCACCGTTGGTGGGGGGCTTTTTACGCTCACGGCGCTTGAATTGCCGAGGGTCGATGCCCCATTTTTGCAGCCGGGAGGCCAGCGTCGTGGGCTTGATCCCCAATAGCTCCGCCGCCCCACCCGCGCCAGAGATCTTGCCCTGTGTCGCTGCCAGCGCCTTCAGCGCATTGTCCCGCTGGCGCTGCTGTAGCGCCTGTTCGGTCATCGGCGTTTCGGCAAGGGGCTCGGCGCCCTTGTCACGCTCCGCCATGACCTGCCCCGGCACACTGGGCTCCGGCGGCAACAGGTCGTCGAAGCAGAGCCGGCGGTCCTGGGTCACGATCACCTGTCGTTCGATGACGTTTTCGAGCTCGCGGATATTGCCAGGCCATGGGTAGAGAGTCAGCAGCTCCAACTGGGCGGGAGGAATACGCACGCCCGGCTTGTTGAACTTCAAGCAGGCGCGGTGCAGAAAATGTCGCGCCAGCAAGGGCACGTCCTCAATGCGCTTGCGCAGCGGCACTGAATCGATGGGAAACACGTTGAGCCGGAAATAGAGATCCTCTCGGAAATGCCCGGCGTCGATCATCTCTTTCAAATCACGGTTGGTGGCCGCAATCACGCGCACGTCCACCTCGCGGGTGCGGTTGTCTCCCACTCGCTCGAACTGCTGATCCTGCAATACGCGCAGCAGCTTGCTCTGCAGCTCCAGCGGAATTTCTCCTACCTCGTCAAGAAACAGCGTGCCGCCGTGGGCCAGCTCGAAACGCCCCGGACGATCCTGCATCGCCCCGGTAAAGGCCCCTTTGACATGGCCAAAGAACTCGCTTTCGAACAGATCTCGCGGTATGGCGGCACAGTTGACCCGAATCAGCGGCCGGTCGCTGCGCCCACTCCCAGCATGAATGGCCCTGGCGATCAGCTCCTTGCCCGTGCCGGACTCACCGCTGATCAAGACGTTGGCCCCGGTCGGCGCCACCATGGCAATCTGCTGGATCAATTTGGCCACCGCCGGGCTGTTGCCCACGATATTGCGGTGATTGACCTCTGCCTTGATCTCCTCCTGAAGGTATTCGTTCTCCAGCTCCAGCCGCCGTTTCAGCGACTCGACCTCCTCCAGGGCATCGCGCAGCTGCTGCTCTGCCCGTTTGCGTTCGCGGATATCACGAAACAGCACCACGGCCCCCACCAGCCGCCCCATCTCGAAAATGGGGGTGCTCGTATACTCGACGGGAATCGCCTCACCGTTCTTGTGCCAGAACACTTCATCGTCGACGTGGTGCACCTGGCCATCGCTGAACGAGGCATGGATGGGGCACTGCTGCACCGGGAAATGCGAGCCATCGGCATGGGTATGGTGAAACATCAAATGCGCATCGTGGCCCACCATATCCTCGGTGCTCCAGCCCAGAATGCGCTCGGCCGCTGGATTGACGAAAGTGGTTCTGCCCTGCGCATCCAGCCCGTAGATGCCCTCTCCGGCGGCGCTGAGAATCAGCTGGTTCTGCCTTTCGATTCGCTCGAACACCTGCTCGACGCGCTGCCACCCTACATCCCCCTGGCGATGCTGACGCCCCAGCTCGGCGCGGGCGCGCCGCTGCTCGGCCTTTTGCCGGTCGATCAGGGTCAATAAGAGCCGCGGGGTGTCCGGCAAACGCTCACCGAAGACTTCTACCCGGCGTGGCTGACGCACGCCGTCCAGCACCACCAGGTCATCCGACCACGCCTGCCCGGTAGTCAATACCTCATCGGTAAAGCTGACCCACAGCGGCAAGGAGGCACTCAACCGATGGCTGAACGGCGACGCCCGCCAATCGCCCTCTTCCAGCATCAACAGTTGGCAGGCCGCCGCATTGGCAGCCACCAGCTCATCGGCCAGCGGGTCGACCACTAGCATGGCCAGCGGGGCATGGCTGGCCATGAGCTTGAGCGACGGCTCGCTCATCAACGGCTCGGTCGTCATGGGCATGGGGGGCATCTGCATCTCCTGGCGATGGCGGCGACATACCCACTACCCATACAAACAACGGGCCAATAACGATATTTCGTCATTTAAACAACGAAATATCGTTATTAACGAAAAATCGTTGTTTTCAAGCATGGCCTCCAAGATTCCACCAAACACCACAACTTATTGAATTTATGAATCTTTAAACAAAACGAACGGTTGTGGCACACAAGTCGCACTACCGAAACAGTGCCGCAACGCTCTGTTTCGCACCAAGACGGCGCAGCTAGAAGCCCATTTGCTCCTGAGAGGTGAACGCCCATGAAAGAGAACAATGACCACAGCAGTCTCGGCAACCCTTTCGATCACCGTCAATCGCTGATCCATGGCCGCCAGTGTGATTGCCACCAGTGCCACCCTGCCCGCCCCAGCGTACCTTCCCATCAGGCCACCCTGGCCGGTGGCGAAGCGCCGCCCAGCAATGCCGAACAGATCATGGATCGGGTGGTGGAGAGCGCGCTGGTTCGTGGCATCTTTGGCCATAGCGACATGCACCGCCGGCAATTCATGAAGCTGGTGGGTGGCGGCACCGCGGCGGCTGCCCTGGCCACGCTGCTGCCCATGGAGTCGATCAAGGCGGCGGTCAAGGAGAACCTCGGCCCGCTGGAGAAAACCGAGCTGGACATCGGCTTCATTCCGATCACCTGCGCCACGCCCATCATCATGGCCCACCCCATGGGGTTCTATGAGCGTTACGGCCTGAACGTCAATGTGATCAAGACCGCTGGCTGGGCGCTGATTCGCGATAACTCGCTGAACGACCGGTACGATGCCGCCCACATGCTCTCCCCCATGCCGCTGGCCATGAGCCTGGGAGCAGGCTCGACCCAGCGGGCCTTCGTGACGCCTGCCATCGAGAACGTCAATGGGCAAGCCATCGTGCTGCACAACGACCACCAGGACAAGCGTGACCCGCAGCAGTGGAAAGGCTTCACCTTCGGCGTGCCCTTCGAATACTCCATGCACAACTTCCTGCTGCGCTACTACGTGGCCGAGCATGGCCTGGACCCGGATCAGGACATTCAGATTCGCGTCATTCCGCCCCCCGAAATGGTCGCCAACCTGCGCGCGGGCAACATCGATGGGTTTCTCTCCCCCGACCCGTTCAATCAGCGCGCCGTGTTCGAGCGCATCGGCTTCATTCATCTGCTCACCAAGGAGATCTGGGACGGCCACCCGTGCTGCGCCTTTGCCACCAGCGCTCGCTTTGCCCAGCAAAACCCCAACACCTACGGCGCGCTGCTGCGGGCGATCATCGATGCCACCCAATACTCGTCCGACCCGGCCAACCGTTCGGAAATCGCCGAGGCCATTGCCCCGACCAACTACCTGAACCAGCCGGTCACGGTGATCGAGCAGGTGCTGACAGGGCGTTTTGCCGATGGCCTGGGAAATGTTCAGAACGTGCCGGACCGGATCGACTTCGACCCCTTCCCTTGGCAATCCATGGCCGTCTGGATCCTGACCCAGATGAAACGCTGGGGCTACATCGAGGGCAGCGTCGATTATCAGCAGATTGCCCGGGATGTCTTTTTGGCCAGCGAAGCACGCACGGTGATGAACGAGCTGGGCTACGACGCCCCCGAAGAGACCTCGCGCAACTACCAGATCATGGGCAAGACCTTCGACTACACCGACCCCGAAGGGTATCTGGCCAGCTTTGATATCCGCAGGAGCTAATCATGGACCGCACCACCACCGACTGGAACATCAGCCTGAACGTGCGCGCTGGCTTGTTAGCCTTCGTCCTGCTCGCCGTACTGCTGGGGCTTTGGGAAGGACTCGACCGCTCGCCGCTGATGGGCGGCACGGAAGAGCTGAGCGAATACGAGCTGCTGCTGGGCGGGGCCGATGAAACGGCCCGCGTTCCCCCGCCTTCAGCGATTTTCGAGCGGGCCTGGGAGCAGCTTTCCAACCCTTTCTATGATGCAGGCCCCAACGACAAGGGGATCGGCATCCAACTGGGTTACTCCCTTTACCGCGTGCTCAGCGGCTATCTCATGGCCGCCGTGGTGGCGATCCCCATCGGCTTTCTGATTGGCATGTCACCGCTGGCGTATAAAGCGCTCAACCCGTTCATTCAGGTCTTGCGGCCGATTTCTCCCTTGGCCTGGATGCCTCTGGCGCTATTCATCATCCGGGATGCCGAAGCCTCGGCCATCTTCGTGATCTTTATCTGTTCCATTTGGCCGATGCTGCTCAATACCGCCTTTGGCGTGGCCGGCGTGCGCAGCGACTGGGTGAACGTGGCACGCACCCATGAACTGTCGCCGCTGCAAACGGCCTTCAAGGTCATTCTGCCCGCCGCGGCCCCGACCATTCTCACCGGCATGCGCATCTCCATCGGTATTGCCTGGCTGGTCATCGTCGCCGCAGAAATGCTCGTGGGTGGTACCGGCATCGGCTACTACGTCTGGAACGAGTGGAACAACCTGGACCTGACCAGCGTGATCTTTTCCATCCTGATGATTGGCGTCGTCGGCATGCTGCTGGATATGTCGCTGGGCTATGTCGCCCGTTTCGTCACCTACGCCGAATAAGGAGCCTGTCATGAGTCATGCCTTTGTAGAGGTGCAGAAGGCCGCCAAACGCTTCCCCGGCGCTGGCAAGGACGCTGCACCGCTCACGGTCTTCGAAGACATCAGCTTTCAGCTCAAGAAGGGCGAGTTCGTCTGCATCATTGGCCACTCCGGCTGTGGCAAATCCACCATCATGAACGCGCTGGCCGGGCTGGATCAGTTCTCCGAAGGCTCCATGGTCATGGATGGCAAGGAGATCCATGGGCCGAGCCTCGAACGTGGCGTGGTGTTTCAAAACTACAGCCTGCTGCCCTGGCTCACTGCGCTGGACAACGTGCGCTTTGGCGTACGTGCCCGCTGGCCCGCCTGGAGCGAGCACGAGATCACCGAACACAGCATGCAATATCTGACCCTGGTGGGCTTGAAAGAAGTGGTCGACCGCAAGCCCGCCCAGCTCTCTGGCGGCATGCGCCAGCGGGTCAGCATCGCGCGTGCGTTTGCCACCAAGCCTAAGTTGCTGCTGCTGGATGAGCCCTTTGGGGCCCTGGATGCCCTCACTCGCGGCGTCATCCAGGACGAACTGGTCAAGATCTGGAGCCAGGACCAGCAGACCGTGTTCATGATCACCCACGACGTGGACGAAGCCATTCTGCTGGCCGACCGTATCTTCCTGATGACCAACGGCCCCCAGGCGCGGATTGCCGAAGCGGTCGAAATCGACCTGCCACGGCCGCGCCAGCGGGCGGAGATCGTCAAGCATCCCCACTTTTATACGATTCGCAACTACCTCGTCGATTTCCTGGTGAACCGCTCCAGTGAGCTACGTACCCAGGAGTCCGACGGTAAGGGCCTGCGCTACCCCACACCGGTCAACCCCGTGACCCTGGCAGAAGGCAGCGCCACGCCCGTCTCTACTCCGGCACCGACGACGGTGCCGCCCCAGGAAAAGCTGGTCACATTTACTCCCAAGGAGATCCGTCATGGATAAGCTTGAAATGCGTCACACCCTTCTGGCCGCCAAGGCACGCAAGCAAATGAGCTGGGACGAGATTGCCAGCGCGGTCGGCATGTCACCGGTCTGGGTGGCGTCAGCCTGCTACGGCATGAACAGTGCCAGTGCCGATGTCGCCCATAAACTGTGCGACGTGCTGGAAGTCGATGGCGACGTGGCCACCGCGCTGACCGCCTTCCCCACCAAGGCGTGGGATGAGGCCATTCCCCAGGACCCCTTCATCTACCGCCTGTACGAAGTGGTCGGCGTTTACGGTGAAACCCTCAAGGATGTCGTGCAGGAGAAGTTTGGCGACGGCATCATGAGCGCCATCGACTTCACCATGGATATGGAAAAGATCGAAGACCCCAAAGGCGACCGCGTGCTGCTCACCCTGAACGGCAAGTTCCTGCCTTATAAATCCTGGTAAGCCAGCGACAGGGCACCGCCCCCTGACAGGGTGGCGGTGCCCAACCTACCGCCAAATCGCGTATCATGTGGCCCTCTGCTGACTTTCGCCGCTCAAAAAGGGGCATGATCCATGTATAAACTCGCTTTTTTTGTTCCTGTCGACCATGTCGAGAGCGTCAAGCGCGCCGTGTTCGACGCGGGTGCGGGGCGTATCGGTGATTATGAGCACGTCTGTTTCCAGACCCGCGGCACCGGCCAGTTTCGGCCGATGGAGGGCGCCGAACCGCATATCGGTCAGGTAGGCACCCTGGAGCGGGTGGAAGAGTTCAAGGTGGAGCTGGTCTGTGACGACGCGCACATCCAGGCGGCCATTGCCGCCCTCAAGCTGGCCCACCCCTACGAAGAAGTGGCCTACGACGTGTGGCAGCTGGCCAACCTGTAGGCGTTCCCTCCCCTGCCCCATCAGGCACTGCCGAAGTAGCGCTCGCGGTCTTCGGGTGTGATCTTGCTGATGTGCAGCGGAAACTCCGCCTGCTGGCGATCTTCGAAGTAGTGCCGCAGGGTCCGCTCGATGGTAGGAAAGGCCAGCGCGTCCCAAGGGATTTCGTGCTCTTCGAAAAGCGCCACCTCCAGGCTTTCTGGTCCGGCACTGAAGCCACCCACCAGGTCGGCACGAAAAATCATGGTAACTATTCAGGTGGTTGCGGATAGCCTGTCGACAACCACCTGATTTTTCTGGC
>ERZ941748.186-NODE-186-length-23377-cov-9.235186_pt1 | contig 23377 bp, 23 predicted proteins | sample MGYA00521092_ERZ941748 | MGnify/ENA primary metagenome ERZ941748 (study PRJEB32759, sample SAMN07749897) | skin metagenome | biome: transportation; feature: city; material: polyester macromolecule | host: Homo sapiens | place: Hong Kong:ISLAND line | collected... | reverse complement strand
GGACCGGATAGCGCCTAATTGGCGCTGCGCGCCATGCCTGGCGCACCATGAAAAAAGAGAGGCCGAGGCCTCTCTTCCTTTATTGCCATCAAAACCATTAGCGCACCATGCCGGGCAGCCACGTCGCAAGACTCGGGAAGATGATCAGCACTACCACCAGCAGCATTGAGCAGACGATGTACGGAATCGCCGCGGAGTAGATTTCACGCATGGTGGTACCAGGCGGCGCAACCCCCTTCATGACAAACAGCAAAAGCCCCAAGGGCGGTGTCGAAAAGCTGATCTCGAGTGCCAGCAGCACCACCACACCAAACCACACCAGGTCGAACCCCAGCGCCTGGGCCAGCGGGAAGAAGATTGGCACGGTCAGCATCATGATCGAAATCTGCTCCATGAAGGTGCCCAGCACCAAAAGCACCGCGAACATGGCTAACAGCATCAGAATCGGCGAGAGATCAAAACTGGTGGCCCACTGGATCAGCCCGCCCGAGGCACCAGAAAAGCCCAGCAGCTGGCTGAAGGTCGCCGAGCCAAACACGATCAGATAGGCCATGAGCGTGACCTTGAGCGCACCTGACACCGAAAGCTTGAACGCCTCCCAGGTCATGCAGCGGAAGATGAAAGCCAGGATGATCACCCCCAGGGCCCCAAAGGCAGCCGCCTCGGAAGGCGTAGCAAAGCCCATCAACATCATGCCCACGATGATAATCATGACGCTCAGCATGGGCAGGATATCGGTCACGATCAGCTTGAGCTTGGCCCTCAACGGCACGGGCTCCAGCTCATAGGCAGGCGCTGACTGCGGATCCAGCCGGGTCTGGATGAAGATGGTCACGATATAAAAACCCGCCAACGTCAGGCCAGGCAGAATACCGGCAATCAGCAGTGCGCCAATATCCACTTTTGCCAGCGTCGCCAGCAGCACCGCCAGTGCTGACGGAGGAATGATGATCGCCAGACCGCCGGTTCCCAGAATGGGGCCAATGGCCATCTTCTTCTTGTAGCCTCGGCGTTCCATCTCGGGCACCAGCAACGACCCCATCAATGCCGTAGAGCCCATGGAAGAGCCACTTAACGTGGAGAAAGCCGTGCCACCTACCACGGTGACGTAGGACAAGCGCCCCGGCACCTTGCCCAGCAACTGATCGACCGCGTTGAACATTTTCATGCCCAGCCCGGTGCGAAAGAAGAGTTCACCCATCAGCAGAAACAGCGGGATGGGCACCAGGTTGAAGCTTGAAAGCGCGCCAAAGCCATTGTTCAGCATCTGCATGATGCCTGCCTGCCCGCCCATGAAGTGCCAGGCCCCAATCACGTTGGCTGCCAGGAAAGCCAGTGCAATCGGCGTACCGATCGCCATGAAGATGAGGATCAGCGACAGTAGAAAAGCGAGCGCAAAGTACCATTCCATTATTCTTTAATCCCCGCTTCGCCGCTGTGAAGGAGTTCATGACCCACCACAAAGCGAGCAAACTCGATGGCCATCAGCGTAAAGCTGATGGGAAATACGATGGTCAGTAGCCATTTGGGAACGAAGAACGCGCGTACGTCATAGTCGCTGCGTTCGATATTCAGCATCACCAGATCCAGCCCTTTCCACGCCAGCACGGCACACACCACCACACACAGCAGCGAGACACCCCGGCTGAGAATATTCAGCGCGGGCAGCGGCAGCAGGGAGGTCAACAGCTCGATGTGCACATGCCCTTTCTGTCGCACCAGCCAGGGCGCGCCCAGCAGGGTGAGATAGAACATGGCGTACTCGGTGGAGAGAAAGAACCACGCCGAAGGTTGCAGACCCAAATTACGAATCACGACCGAGAGCACCACGGCCACCATCAGCCATACCAGCATGATGGCTGCCAGTAGCGCCATGCCGTTGAGCAGCAGCAAATAGCCACGTTGTGCGTAACGCATAGGAAGTCCTGGAAGTCGCCTGGAAACCGGTGGGCGCTGCCCAAGCAGGGCAGCGCCCACCGGGGTCGCTTACTTATAAGTCGTTGAACTTCTCAAGCAGCGTGTCGTAGTGCTCCAGCCCCATGGGGTGGCGCTCCATTTGGCGACGCATACGTTCCCAAGTGGCTTCACGGGCGGCTTCGGCATAACGCTCGCCGGCCTCACCCTCCAGGGTGATCACCTGCATGCCATCGGCCTCCAGAGCAGCCTGCTGCTCTTCGGAAAGGGCTGCCAGCTTCTCGGCGCTGTCACGCTCGTGCTCGATGGCCACTTCCTGAAGGATTTCCTGGGCCTCGGGGCTGAGCTGTTTCCACTTGTCGAGATTGACGATCACGCCCATGTCCGTGGAAAAGAACGCGGGATCTACCCGGTAGTTGAGGAAACGATCCCAGTTGAGGTCTTTCAGGCCGATTTGCGTCCAGCCGGTGGCATTGACCACGCTACGCTCGAGGGCCGCGTAAACATCGGTGGTCGGCAAGCTGATGGGCTGGGCGCCCAGATAGTCCTGGAAGAACGCATCATAGACAGGGTTGCTGCGCAGGCGCAGCCCCGAGACACTGAGGTTGCCCTCTGCATCGATGGTAGGCTCGTTGATGGTGTAGAGGTTGTAGCTCACGCCACTATCGAACCAGCCCAGATAATAGGTGCCCATCTTCGCTTGATGGATCTCGTTGAGCAGATCGATACCGCCATTTTCACGGGCAAAGATGGCATCGGTATTGGACGCCACCATGGCATCACGCTCAGGCACCGTGCCTGCATAGAAGCTGGCGGCGGTGTAGGCCATGTCCACCACGCCGTTGCGCACCGCGTCGGGTTGCTCGGAAAGACCGATGACCTCAGGGCCGCCGCGCACGTTGATCTGCACCACGCCCTCACCGCGCTCGTTGACCTTGTCGACGAACTCCAGAAAGCTCTGAGTGTAGATCAGCGAAGGAGGAAAAGCATGGACGGCGGTGATTTGATCCACCGCCAAGGCATGGGTAGACGCCAACGCCGTGAGCATGCCCAACGTAAGGGTTACTTTTTTCATGTGTGTCTCCTGCACAAGGTGATCTTTTGTAGCGGTTATTGTGTTGATCTACTGCCTAAAACCATTGTTGCAAGCGTGCGTCGTGTTGTTATCGGTCCATCATTTACGGCGCGGGGTGGCTGCTCTGACGGCCGCCTGGCCCGGGGCCGCTTTATCCTTTGCTGATGATCTCGACACTGGGCGGCACGGGCGCTACCCATGGAAACTGCTGTTCGTAGTGCGCGGCGAAAGTGTCGATCTCTTCAAGATGCTGCCGGGTCATATCGATATCGTCCCAACCGTTCAGCAGCTTGGTGCGCCACACGGCCGAGATACTAAAAGGTACGCACAGCTCACCAACGCGAATATGCTGCGCTTCCAGGTCCACCACGATAGGCGCAGGGGCCTCGGCCAGCGCCTGCAGCAGCTGTTCTGCGGCCTCCTCTGTCACGACGGCGGGCAGCAAGCCATTGTTGACGGCGTTGGAGGCGAAGATATCGCCAAAGCTCGGCGCCACGACGCAGCGGAAGCCATCGTCCACCAGGGCATAGACAGCCGCCTCGCGAGAAGAGCCAGCGCCAAAGTTGCGTCTACTGACCATGACTTCCGCTTTGCTCGCCATGGGATGATTGAGCATGACGTTCGGCACCCGCTGGCCCTGTTCATCATGGCGCACGTCATGCAGCAGAAACTGCCCGTACCCCACGCTGCGTGGCTCCTTCATGAAGCGGGCAGGAATCAGCTGGTCGGTATCGACGTTCGCAGCGGGTAACGCCACCCCCAGGGTGTCCAGGATGGTGATGGGTTTCATGACGGCTCTCCCGAGGCGCGGGGTGAGGAGGAAGCGAGCTGGCGCACGTCGGTCAGCCGCCCGTTGATGGCCGCAGCGGCCACCATGGCGGGCGACATCAAGTGGGTACGCGCTCCCGGGCCCTGGCGCCCTTTGAAGTTACGGTTGGTGGTGGACGCACAGCGCTCGCCGCTGGCCACCAGATCGCCGTTCATGCCCACACACATGGAACAGCCGGAGTGGCGCCACTCCAGTCCTGCGGCCTTGAAAACACGGTCAAGCCCCTCGGCCTCAGCCTGGGCTTTTACCAGGGTCGAGCCCGGAGACACAATGCCCGGCACGCGGCTTTCATGGCCGGCCAGCACGGCGGCGGCGGCGCGCAAGTCTTCGATCCGGGCATTGGTGCAGGAACCGATGAATACGCGGTCGATGGTGATATCGGTGAGCTTTTGCCCTGCCGTCAATCCCATGTAGGCCAGGCTCTCCTGGGCCTGGCGCGCTTTGGCGGGGTCATCCAATTGCGCAGGATCGGGCACGTGCTGATCAATGGGCAGCGCTTCTTCAGGCGAGACGCCCCAGGTCACCGTGGGGGCGATTTCGTCGGCATTCAGCACCACTTCCAGATCGAACTCCGCATCAGGGTCGCTGCATAGCGTCGCCCAGTGCGCACAGGCCTGCTCGAAAGCCTTGCCCTTCGGGCACCAGGGGCGTCCACGCAGGTAGTCGAACGTCGTTTGATCCGGGGCGATCATGCCGCAGCGCCCGCCCCCTTCGATGGAAAGGTTGCATAGCGTCAGCCGCGCTTCCATGGAGAGCGTCCGAATCGCCTCGCCCGCATACTCGATGGCATAGCCGCGAGCACCGTCGGCCCCCAGCTTGGCAATCCAGGTCAGGGCGATATCCTTGGCGGTGATACCTTTCGCCAGTTGGCCATCCACCGTAATACGCATCACCTTGGGCTTGCTCTGCCACAGGGTTTGGGTGGCCAGCACATGGGCCACTTCTGACGCGCCAATTCCAAAAGCAATACTGCCGAACGCCCCGTGAGTGGCGGTATGGCTGTCGCCGCACACCATCACCATACCGGGCTGAGTAAGCCCCTGCTCGGGGCCCAAAACATGCACGATCCCCTGGCGAGGGTCTTCCAGACCAAACAGCGTCACCCCGTGCTGTCGCGTGTTATGGCTGAGCTGCTCGATCATCGAGCGCACCTTGGCGTCTGCCACCTCGGCAAGGTCTCGTGCCTGGGTGGGCACATAGTGGTCGGCAATGCCAAAGGTCAGGTCTGACCGGGCGACGGGCAGCGGCCTTTCGCTCAACTTGTTGAAGGCGTGGAACGACCCTTCATGGACAAAGTGACGATCTACCCACAGCAGGCTTTGGCCGCTTTCGCTGCGATGCACTTCGTGGGTTTGCCATACCTTGTCGAATAGCGTCTTGGGGGAACTCATTGTCGTCACTCGCGGCCTCAGTGCGCCTTGCCAGGCTTGTCATTGTTACCCCAATACAACTAGCGCAGTTATCCAGCACAGGTCAAATGTATTTTTTAAAATTTTAAATCTGTATTAAATTTAATACATTAAAAGCAGAGCAAAAATACCTACTTACCCCTCGCCTTGGGTGGGCCCGCCGCCCACACGGGGCTCCCAGTACCGCGCATCGCCATTGCCGTTGCGCTCCAGATCGATCTGAAAACGATAGCGATCAGGCCGATACAGCGCCTCCAGATGCTCCACTCCCCGCCCCTGTTCATCGAACACCACGCGGGTCAGGGAGATCAGCGGCGAGCCCACAGTGACATCCAGCGCCTGGGCCACGTCATGGCTTGCCAGGGTGGCCGAAATGGATTGCGACGCGTGGTCCACCTTCACGCCGCTGCGCTCCAGCAGCACGAACAGCGGCGTATTGGCCAGATCCATCTCGTTGTAGTGCAGCGCGATGGCCTCCGGCACATGGGTAATCAGATGCGAAAACGGCTTGCCATCGACCATCCGCACCCGCACCGAACGCTGCACCTTGCCGCCCTTGGCCATGCCCAGCCGCTCGCGAATCATCTCCGGGGGCGGAATGTAGGCAAACTCCAGCAGGCGCACCTGAGACGCCTGGCTCATCTTCACCATGTTGGGCATCAGGTTGGAGACGCTGGCCGTCATCACCGTGGCATCCAGCGGCTGCTCCAGCACCACGGTGCCCACCCCCGCCCTGCGATCGACCAGCCCGGCAGACTGCAGCGCCTCCATGGCGCGCCGAACGGTCACGCGGGACACGCCGTGCTGCTCGGCCAGCTTGTTTTCGCCCGGCAGCTTGCTGTCGGCGGGCAGCCTGCCGCTGAGAATGGCATCTTTCAGCAGCAGGTATATCCGGTGCGATTTGGTCCCACCCACCGCCGAGGACTGTGCATCACTCATTCACGCCCCTCCAGGGTATGCTTCAAAAAATATTCACATCGGGCTTGACGCGAGAACAACAATAGACATAAAAATGTATTAAATATAATACATATAAAACACCGTATCAGCATACCGCATTTGCCATATCAACAAGAGTAATGCGCCGTGAAGAATACGCAATGCCTCGATGTTCAGCCCCATGACGTGCAGCAGGTGCTGACGTTTCTGGACGCCATGGAAGCACGCGATCTACCGCTTGCCCAGCGCTGTCTGGCCGAGCATGTCGTCATGCAGTTTCCGGGGGCACCCGCCATGCATCATCTCGACGACGTGGTGGCGTGGGCCCGACACCGTTATCGCCGCGTCAGTAAAACCTTTCATGCCGTGAACCACTGTTTGACACCTCGCCAGAGCATCGTCGTGTGCCACGGCGAGCTGGCCGTCGAGTGGTTGGACGGCAGCACCAGCGCCAGCGTGCGCTTCATTGACCGCTTCGAATTAACCGATGGACTGATTACCCGCCAGGATGTCTGGAATGACCTGGCGCTGGCGCAACCCGCCCCCCACATGACGAGACCGCTATGACACGCCAACACAATGTTTCCCATCAGGCTTCCTCTTCCCTGGCGCACCAGCCAGCCCAACTGAAGCAGCACTTGAACGACAGCAGGATCGTCGTGGCCCCCGGCGTCTTCGATGCCCTCGGCGCATCGCTTGCCGAGCAAGCAGGCTTCGACACCGTCTACCTGTCGGGTGCCAGCCTGGCCTACACCCAGTTGGGCCGCCCAGACATTGGCCTGCTCAGCATTACCGAAATTTGCACCGCCATGTCGCACATTCGCGAGCGCACGCAGCTTTCGGTGGTGGTGGACTGCGATACCGGCTTCGGCAACGCCATGAACGTCATGCGCAGCGTACGTTTGCTGGAGCGCGCAGGCGCCAATGCCATTCAGCTGGAAGACCAGACCTATCCTAAACGCTGCGGCCACCTGCGTGGCAAAACGCTGGTCTCCAAAGGTGAGATGGTCGGCAAATTGCATGCCGCATTGGACGCTCGGGAAAGCGACAGTACGCTAATCATCGGCCGTACCGACGCACTGGGTGTCGAAGGCACCGATAGCGCCATCGAGCGCGCCCAGGCCTACTATGAAGCGGGCGTCGACATGCTGTTCATCGAAGGCATTCGCAGCGACGAAGATATCGGCAAGATCATGGCACAGTTCAAAGGCAAGGTGCCCATCATGGCCAACATGGTGGAAGGCGGCGACACCCCGCTGAAAAATGCCAAAGCCCTGGAAGCGCTGGGCTTTTCGATGGTGATTTTCCCAGGCGCCCTGGTCCGGGCCATCACCCACATGGCCAGCCGCTTTTTTGCCACGCTGAAAGAGGATGGCACCACCGATGCGTTCCGCGGGCAGATGCTCGATTTCAAACAGCTCAACGACTACCTGGGCACCCAGGCGATGCTCGAGCTGGGCGAACAGTACGACAATCGCTAGCGCTCGTTCATCGGTACGTTGCGATTAGTGACCCGTGCCGCCAACCAATAACGATTCAGGAGACGATGATGCAGACCACCGACAAAACGGCAAAAGAGATCTTTCACGAGGTCATGGCCAACCCGCAGCGAGTGCCCTTCGGCTTTGGCAAGAAAGCGGTGCTGGTCAATGTGGACCCGCAAAAGGCCTACACCCGCACCGACCTCTTCAAGACCGCCTACGAAACCGACCCCAAACAGCTGGAGTATACGAACCAGTTGGCGCGTGGCTTTCGGGAGAAGGGCTGGCCGGTGGTCTGGACCCATGTTGCCTTTCTGGACTCCGCCGAAGATGCAGGCGTGTGGGGCACCCGTACCGACACCCCCGACTCGCTGCAAAACATCAAGTACGGCTCCGAGCGCGCCGAGTTCGACGAGCGCTGCGAGATCGACCGCAGCCGCGACGTAATCTACACCAAGCGCATGCCCTCGGCATTTTTTGAAACGCCGCTGCAGTCACTGCTGGTATGGCACCAGGTCGACACGGTGATCATCACCGGTGGCTCCACGTCGGGCTGCATCCGCGCCACTGCCGTGGAGAGCCTGTCCCGCGGCTACCGCACCATCGTGCCCATGGAGTGCGTGGCCGACAAGCACGAGAGCTACCACTACGCCAACCTGACCGACCTGCACCTCAAGTACGCCGATGTCATGCCCGTGGCTGACGTGCTGGCGTGGCTCGAGGGCGATGCATAAGGCGAGGAGCCCACGATGAAAGAGTCACTTGGCGTTTACGACTACTGGGCCTACGACCAGCGCCCGAAAATCACCTGGCCCGGCGGCGCAAAGGTAGCCTTCTGGGTGGCCCCCAATATCGAGTATTACGAGATCGACCCGCCGCAGAACCCGAGCCGCAAACCGTGGCCGCACCCCCACCCGTCGGTGCCCGGCTACAGCATTCGCGACTACGGCAACCGGGTGGGCCACCAACGCCAAATGGCCGTGCTGGACAAGTACGGCATCCGCGGCTCGGTATCGCTATCCACGGCGCTCTGCGAGCACCACCCAGAAATCATCCAGATGTGCCAGGAGCGCGACTGGGAGTTCTTCAGCCACGGCATCTACAACACCCGCTACACCTATGGGCTGAGCGAAGCCCAGGAGCGGGCGATGATCCGCGACAGCATGGAGACCATCCATCGCCACACCGGCCAGGCCTGCGCCGGGTATCTGGCGCCTGCGCTCTCCCATTCGGAGCACACCCTGGACCTGTTTGCCGAAGTGGGCGAGGAGCTATTCGGCGAGCAAGGCGGTGTTTACACCTGCGACCTGTTCCACGATGACCAACCCACGCCGGTCAGCGTGCGTTCCGGCAAGCGGTTCATCTCGATGCCCTACTCGCTGGAGATGAACGACACCATCGTCTACGCGGTGAACAAGGTCGAGCCGCGCCAGTACGCCACTATGCTCAAGCGCCACTTTGACCGCCTGTACCTGGAGGGCGCAGAGTCCGGCACGGTGATGTGCATTCCCACCCACAACTATCAGGTGAGCTGCCCCCACCGCATCAAGGCATTCGAAGAAGCGCTGGAGTACATCACCGGTCACCCGGATGTGTGGGTCGCCACGGGCCGCGAGATTGCCGATTACTACCTGGCCCACCATTACGATGCCGCCCTCGACAGCATCCAGGCCCAGGCCGCCACCGCACGCAGGGAGGGCTAACCCCATGGCATCCAACGACATGGCGCTCAACGACGACTATCTCGATTACCCCTTGCGCCGCCACGGCTACGACCACGAGCGTTTTGAGTGGTCGATGCTGGGCGAGCGCGCCCCCGTTACCTGGCCCGGCGGCAAGACATTGGCGGTGTGGATCAATATCTCACTGCAGTTCTACCCGCTCGACCAGCGCGGCGTACCGTTCAAGGTACCCAACGGCATGACCATGCCCTACCCGGACCTGCGCCACTTCTCGCTGCGGGATTACGGCAACCGCGTGGGCATCTATCGTGTGCTGAAAGCGCTGGCCGCGCACGACATCACACCGACCTTTGCGATCAACGCCCAGTTGGCGGAGCAGACGCCCTATCTGGTGCAGCGCTTGAAAGAGCACGGCGGCGAGTTCATTGCCCACGGCTGGAACATGGATCACCTGCACTACGGCGGCCAGCCCATTGAAGAAGAGGCCGAGCTGGTCAAGCGCTCCGTAGACACCCTTCGGCGGGTGACCGGCCAACCGGTACGCGGCTGGCTCAGCCCCGCCAAGCACCAGAGCTTCAACACCCTGGACCTGCTGGCAGAAAATGGCCTCGATTACTGCGCCGACTGGGTGAACGACGACCTGCCTTATGCCTGTGCCACCCACACCGGCCACTTGACCATGATGCCGCTGGCCACCGAGATCGAAGATCAGTTCGTGATGAGCCAGAACCTGCACTCGGAAGACTCCTGGGCGACGCAGGTAAAGGACGCCTTCGATTTCCTGCTGGAAGAGTCCCGCGAACAGGGTGGGCGGCTGTTTGCGCTGAACCTGCACCCCTGGCTGGTGGGCCAACCTCATCGCATCGCCTGCCTGGAAGACGTGCTGGCACACATCAGCGGGCATGCCGACGTATGGCAGGCCCCGGCGGGCGAGATTCTGGATGCCTTCCACCAAGCTGCGGAGCAAGCGTAATGGCGATACTTCCTTATTCACCCGGTGATTTCGATGCCCACCTGCCGCTGCTGATCATCGGTGCAGGTGCCTGCGGGCTGGTGGCCGCCCTGGCAGCACAGGAAGCGGGTATCGAGCTTGCGGTGCTAGAGCGCGATGCCCTGCCCCGTGGCAGCACGGCGATGTCGTCGGGCTTTATCCCTGCCGCCAATACGCGCTTTCAGCATGAGCTGGGCGTCACCGACTCCGCCGAGGCCATGGCAGAAGATATTCAAAAGAAGAATGGCTTCGAGGCGGACCCGGCCATCGTCGACCTGCTGGCCAGCCAGTCCGGCCCCACCATCGAGTGGCTGGCAGACCGGCACGGTGTGCCTTTCGAACTGGTGGAAGGCTTTCTCTACCCTGGCCACCGCCACCTGCGCATGCACGCCACGCCTCGGCGCACCGGGGAAGAGTTGATGGGCGCGCTGCTCAACGCCGCCGAAGCCGCAGGCATCGACATCCTGACCCAGGCCCGGGTAGTGGATCTGCACGTGGACAGCTCCCAGCGCGTGCGTGGCGTCACCCTGGAGCGCCCAGACGGCAGCCGCGAAAGCATTGGTTGCGACGCGCTGATTCTGGCCTGCAACGGCTATGGCGGTAACCCTGAGCTGGTCGAGCGCTACCTGCCCACGCTGAAACACGCACTGTATTACGGCCACGAAGGCAACCAGGGCGATGCCTTGCTGTGGGGCCAGGCAATGGGCGCGAGCACCAAGGATCTGGGCGCCTGCCAGGGCCATGGCTCCCTCGCCACGCCGCACCAAACGCTGATCAGTTGGGCGCTGATGATGCAAGGGGGTATTCAGGTCAATATCAAGGGCGAGCGCTTTTCCAATGAGCATGGCGGCTACTCCGAACAGGCCGCCAAGGTGCTGGCGCAGCCGGAGCAAGTGGCCTGGAACCTGTATGATGCGCGCATTCATGAGTCTGCGCAGGCGTTCGAAGATTATCGTAATGCCGAGGAGAGCGGCGCGGTACGCAGTTTCTCAAACCTGGAAGAGATGGCCACGGGCCTGAAGCTCCCCCTGGGCGCACTGCAAGCCACCTTCACCCAGATGCAGCAGCATGCCGAGCAGCAAACGGCCGATGCATTTGGCCGCCGCTTCGAACCCGCCAACCTGCTGAAAGCCCCCTACTACGCCATTCGCGTCACCGGGGCGCTGTTCCATACCCAGGGCGGCCTGGAAGTGAACCGCAAGGCCCGCGTGCTCGATACCCAGGGCCAGGCTCTGCCCAACCTGTTTGCCGCAGGTGGCGCAGCGCGCGGGGTGTCGGGCTCCAACGACAGCGGCTACCTGTCCGGCAACGGGCTGTTGAGCGCCGTGGTGCTGGGCGCGGTAGCAGGCAAAAGCGCCGCCGAGCTGCTGCACTTGAAGCTCAGCTCCGCCGCGCTTCCTTGATATTCATGGATTGGTAGCACACCACCCAATGGTCAGGTGGTGTGCTTAATCCACTCGCAATATCCAGCAAAAGGCACACCCATTGCCATTGGGCAGCCAACGTTAATTTAACCTGTACTCCCCGCCAAATACCCCTGATAGAGGTCGTCAAACAAGCTATCTGTGTGCTGCAGCAAGACATCATCGTTGTCACAGCGCTCCCTGGCCCCGGCTAGCATAAGCTTTAATCCCACAGCCTCTGCGACAGGTGTGCCACCTACATCCAAGTAGTGAACAAGCGCTGCCATCCTTTGCAAACCCATATCTTGCTCAAGGCCAAAGCTTGCGATCAGTACTTCAAAGGTCACCTTTTCACCAACATGAGTGAAATCTGCGCCATCAAAGTCAAACCCAAGCGCACCGACTGGGCATTGGCTTGGATGTGCAAGCCAGAAAAAGTGGGCCTCTGGATCGATGAAACGCCGTATCAGCCAGGCAGAAGCGAGCCTATCCACCCAAGGGCGACGACGCGTTGCCCACACTTTGGCGCAAAATTTGGCACGCTCAAGCCGAGGGATGTCGGCCTGAATTGACCGTGGCTCGTCTGGTACAAAACAGCGATTGAAGAGGGTCTCAGCGTTTGCCAATTCCTGGACAGTTTGTTCGCCTTCTGGTCCAGGAAAAAAGTCGATCTCCACAATACTATGTAAACGGCGTTGCAACTGGGTCAGTTGGCGCTGTGCTTCTCGCGCCTCCAATTGAGAACATGCTTGCTGCCAGACGAGTACATCTGCCTGCAACGCTTGAAAATCTGATGTGCGATCAAAAAGTGAAGCCAGCACATCAGCACTATCGATGGCGGATTCGGCCACTTCGATCAGCAGTGCGTTTCCTTTCAATTCCCGAACAGCGACCATTTGCTCCTCCAGCGCTTTCCTGCGCGAGTGGCTGGCAGGCAGCAGATACACGCCATCTCTGAGCACCGCAGCACCCAAACCACGCAGTGCCCGCCAAATCCTCATCCGTGGGGTACCCGCCCGTCCCGCAAGACGCATGATCAGTATTAACCAATGCTGTGCATGATCAGCCATACCAGCTCCTTCGTTGTACGTATGACTAACTTGTTATACATTTTACAAAAAACCTCTCACTTCACCAAAGAGTGTTCCATGCATCCCATCAATGAGTCGCCCCATCACGTCCCATTTCGCGAGGCCGTCAAAGTATGGTTGAGAATAGCGCTATTGAGCTTTGGTGGCCCCGCAGGGCAAATAGCGGTGATGCATCGCATTCTTGTTGAAGAAAAAAAATGGATTGGAGAGCGCCGTTTTCTTCACGCACTGAACTATTGCATGATGCTTCCGGGACCAGAAGCGCAACAGCTGGCTATTTATATCGGGTGGCTGATGCATCGCACCAAAGGCGGCTTGGTCGCGGGCAGTCTTTTTGTGTTGCCTGGCTTCATCGCTATTCTTGCCTTGAGCTACCTTTATGCCACCTTGGGCAACGTGGGTGCCGTTGAAGGGCTCTTCTTTGGGCTCAAGGCCGCCGTGCTGGCCGTCGTACTCAATGCCGTCGTGCGCATCGGTAAGCGAGCCTTGAAAAACCGGGTCATGCTCAGCCTTGCTGCGGCCGCGTTTATTGCCATCTTCTTTTTCGAAGTGGCATTCCCACTGATCATTCTGAGCGCCGCTCTACTCGGTTATTGGGGAGGAAAACATGGCATCGCGGCCTTTCAAGCAGGAGGCGGCCATGGCAATGCCGACGCCTCGGTACTGAGCGACCGGGATTCTCTACTTGGCGAAGGGCTGCCTGCCCATGCACGCCCCAGTCGCCAGTGGTCTCTGCGCATGTCAGGTACGTTGCTCCTGTTATGGCTGACCCCCGTAGTACTGCTCCTGGCTCTATTCGGTAGCGACAATGTATTCAGCCAGATTGCGCTCTTCTTCAGTAAAATGGCGGTAGTGACGTTTGGCGGCGCTTACGCGGTACTGGGCTACGTCACTCAAGAAGCGGTGCAACATTACGGGTGGTTAGCGCCGGGTGAAATGCTGGATGGCCTGGGCATGGCGGAAACAACCCCAGGCCCACTGATTCAAGTCGTGCAGTTTGTCGGATTTATGGGCGCTTTTCGTGAGGCCACAGGCCTTGACCCCATGGTAGCGGCAACGCTGGCGGCATTGCTGACCACTTGGGTAACGTTCGTTCCCTGTTTTCTCTGGATATTTCTGGGCGCTCCCTATGTAGAGCGCCTACGCGACAATCGCGCCCTGAGCGCTGCGCTGTCCGCCATTACCGCTGCAGTCGTCGGGGTAATTCTCAACCTGGCCATCTGGTTCGGGCTTCACGTCATCTTCGCTGACGTAGGCGAATGGCACATCATGGGCGCTCGTTTGCTGATACCTGACGTAGCCACTCTGGACCTGCTGGCACTATTGCTGTCGGCAAGCGCCATGATCGCAATTTTTCGTTTCAACGTAGGCATGCTCACAGTGCTGGCTAGCTGCGCTATTTTTGGTGTTTTGGCATCTTTAGCAGGCTTGTAAACGATCAGATACACCATCACTCACTCATTGTGCGATGGTGTGTTATTTGAGTCAGCGCCTAAAACGCCTTCTCCAACGCAAAGCGTGGCTGAGTGTGGCCCTCTTTGGTGACGCTCTCCGTAAACATCGCCAGCGGGCGCACCCAAAGGCCGTAGTCGCCGTAGAGGGCGCGGTAGACCACCAGCGGTTCTTCGCTTTCGCTGTGCTGGGCGGTGCCCATCACTTCGTAAAGGTTGCCTTTGTAGTGGCGGTAAATGCCAGGGGTGGGGGTGGTCATTCGCTTTCCTCTTCGGTTGTGTGTGTGGCGGCGGGCTGCTGCGCTTTTTTGGCCAGCCGCTCCAGCACTTTTGAGGCCGCCACGAAGCCAAAGGTGCCGGTGAGAAAGGTCGCCGCGCCAAAGCCGGAAGCGCAGTCCAGCCGTGTGGCATCGCCGCTGCCGGGCTTTTGCAGGCACACTTCGCCGTCGGCGCCGGGGTAGATCAGCTGCTCGTCGGAGTAGACGCACTCCACCGAGAAGCGCCGCTTGGGGTTGCGGGAGAAGCCGTAGTCGCGGCGCAGCCGAGAGCGCACTTTGGAAAGCAGCGGGTCGTGCTCGGTACGGGTCAAATCCGCCACTTGAATGCGCGTGGGGTCGGTTTGCCCACCTGCCGCACCGGTGACGGTAATCGGGATCTTGCGCCGCTTGCACCAGGCAATCAGCGCGGCCTTGGCGATGACGCTGTCGATGGCATCCACCACGTGGTCGGCATCGTCGGGAATGCGCTCGGCCAGATTGGTGGGCGTGACGAAGGCGGTATCCGCGATGATTTCGATCTCGGGGGCAATCAGGCGGCAGCGCTGGGCCAGTACGTCCACTTTGGGCTGGCCAATCGTGCCATCCAGCGCGTGAAGCTGGCGGTTGACGTTGGAGACGCACACGTCGTCCAGATCGATCAGCGTGAGCTTGCCGATGCCTGAGCGGGCTAGCGCCTCGACCGTCCAGCTACCCACACCACCGACACCGACCACCACCACGTGGGCACGGCGAAATGCCTGCGCCGCACGCTGGCCGTAAAGGCGCCGAATACCGCCAAAGCGGAAGTCATAATCGCTGGAAGAGGTCGTGGATTCATTTAATAACATGGGCTGACTCACAGGGCTTGCAGGACAGAAGGCTTGGCAATGGGCGGCGTTCGCACGCTATCCAGGGGTAAATGCCCCTGCCAGCCAAACTGCTCGAACAGGTGCTTCATGGTGTCGTCCACGGCACAGCCAAGCTGAATGCGCTTATCCAGCAGCGGATGATCGAAGGCCAGGTAAGTCGCCGCCAGCAGCAGGCGTGGCGCTGCCAGCTGTTCGGCAAAAAAGCGGTTGTGGACACTCTTGCCGTGCTTGGCGTCGCCGATGATCGGGTAGCCGCGACGGGACAAGTGGCGGCGTATCTGGTGGCGTCGCCCGGTCAGGGGGCGTGCCTCCACCAGCGAGTAACGCGCCACCGGGTAGCGGTCTACCTGCACGGGTAGCTCGACGCTGTCCAGGCGGCGAATGTCGGTCATCGCGGGCATGGCGGGCATTTCTGCCTTGGGGCGAGTGCCGTCCTCCTCCCTGAGCGGGTAGTCCAGCCGCTCCTGCTCAGGCGCCTTGCCGCGCACCACGGCCAGGTAACGCTTCTCCACCTGGCGTTCGCTGAACGCTTCGGCCAGCAGCGCCGCCGCTTCCGACGAGAGCCCCAGCACCATGACCCCGGAGGTGGGCCGGTCCAGCCGATGCACGGGATATACCCGCTTGCCCAGCTGGTCGCGCAGACGCTGGAGCAGAAATTCGGTTTCCCCCCGCGCCAGGGCGGAGCGGTGCACCAGCAGCCCGGAAGGCTTATGCACGGCAACGAGGTGCTCATCCTGATAGAGGATGTTGAGTGGCGGCATGGAACTCCCTACTAACGGCATGAAACGACGACCCGGATGGCGATATGCCCGACGGGCTATTGTCGCGGCTACAGAGGTGAATGTCATCCGTTGCACAGACGAGAATGGCTTTCATATCCAGCCTGATATGTTATAAGATAACTCTTTTAATCTATCAGGAGTTTCTTATGAAGCGCGCCTTTGCTGCGGGAGTCACCCTCCTACTGGCTTTACCCGTAACGCCTGCTGCATGGGCGAACGAACAGCGCCTGGATATCGTCGCGCCTTGGGAAATCAAGGGGCCAGACCCGGCCATCTCGGGCTATGTATTTGGCCGCATGCGCGTGGCCGAGCCCCTGGTGGACACCGACTCGAACGGGCAGCTTGCCCCAGGACTCGCCAGCGCCTGGGAGGTCTCCGAAGACGGCCTGACATGGCGTTTCACGCTGCGGGAGGGAGCCACCTTTCATGACGGCAGCGCCGTGACCGCCGAGGCAGCGCTCCACAGCCTGGAAGTCGCCCGTGCCAAACCGGGCATACTCGACAGCGCCCCGATTCAGCAGATGCGGGCCGACCAGGGTGCCGTGGTCATCGAGCTGGAAAGCCCCTTCTCGCCCCTGCCGGCCCTGTTGGCACACTCCACCGCGCTGATTCTTGCCGATGCGGCGTTTGCCGATAATGGCGACGTCGTGGCGATGATCGGTAGCGGCCCTTATCAAGTGGAGGCGCTCTCGCCCCCGCAGCGCATGACCGTCACGCGGTTCGAGGATTACTGGGGGGAGCCCGCCAACATTGCCAGCGCCAGCTACCTGGCCGTTAGCCGAGGCGAAACCCGCGCCCTGATGGCCGAAAGCGGTGATGCCGATATCGTGTACACCCTGGACCCCGCCAGCCAGGCACGCCTGGCGCGTAACGCACGGCTAGCGCTGCACGCCGAGCCTCTGCCACGCACCATCATGTTGAAACTGAATGCAGGCCATGCGCTGCTGGAAGATGCGCGCGCTCGTCAGGCGCTGAGCATGGCCATCGACCGGCAGGGCATTGCGGCGGGCCTGCTGCGCACCCCGGAAGCCGCGGCCGCCGAACTCTTCCCGGATAGCCTTGGCCCCTGGCACTTGGGGCTTGACCCTGCGGATGCCCAGGATATCGAGGCCGCCAAAGCGCTGCTGGCCGAACTGGGCTGGGAAGCAGGGCGTGATGGCATGCTGGAGCGCGATGGCCAGCCGTTTGCCTTGACCCTGCGCACCTATGCGGATCGCCCCGAGCTTCCGGTCGTGGCCACTGCCTTGCAGGATCAGTGGCGCGATATTGGTGTCGCGCTGGAAGTCGCCGTGGGTAACGCTAGCGAGATCCCTTCCGGCCACCACGACAACAGCCTGGAAGTCGGCCTGGTAGGCCGCAACTACGGCCTGGTGCCCAACCCGCTGGGCTCGCTGCTGGACGATATCGGCAGTGACGCCAACTCGATGGGCGGCGACTGGGGCACCATGAACTGGCGTGACGAGGAGGTGGCTCAGTGGTTGGACGCGCTGCGTCAAGCCACCGACGAGCAGGCCCTCAATGACTTGGCACCGCTGGTCGCAGAGCGCCTTCACCAGCAGATGCCGCTGATTCCCGTGGCCTGGTATCAACAAACCGCAGCGGTCAACAGCGCCCTGGAAGGGTTCTCCATCGATCCGCTGGAGCGCAGTTACCGCATCGACCAAATGGGGTGGGCAGAGTGATATCACGCTGGAACCATGGGTTGGGCCGACTACTGTGGTCGCGGCTGTTGCAGGCAGGGCTGGTGGCCTGGCTGGTAGGCACGCTGACGTTCATCATTACCCGCACCCTGCCAAGCGATATGGCCTACCGCATTGCCGCCGGGCGCTATGGGCATGACATGGTGGATGGCGCCGCCGCCGAGGCCGTGCGTGCCGAGCTGGCGCTGGACCAGTCGGGCCTGGGCGCCTACCTGGGCTGGCTCTGGGATCTCGTCCAGTTCGATCTGGGCCGCTCGCTGGTGAGCGGGCGGCCCGTGCTGGAAGAGCTTTCCCACCAGTTGGGCCACTCCTTGAGCCTGGCCGTGGTGGCGGTGTTGCTCTCGCTACTGATTGGCCCCCCGCTGGGGCTGGCGGCCGGGCGCCGTCCCGGCGGCCTGCTGGATCGCACCAGCGAAGTCGCCGCCAGCGTGTTGCGCGCACTGCCCGCCTTTGCCGTCGGGCTACTGCTGATCATGCTGTTTGCCGTCACCCTGGGCTGGCTGCCGGTGGCAGGCCACGGTGGGCCGCTGCATACCGTGCTACCGGCCCTGACGCTGGCGCTGGGCCTGGCGGCGGTCTCCAGCCGCGTGGCTCGCAACGCCATGGCCGAGGTTTCCCAGTCGGCCTATTACGCCTTTTCTCACACCAAGGGCCTTGGGCCACGGCGCAGCTTCCTGCGCCACGGTCTGCGCAACGCATCGGTGCCCGTGGTGGCCTATCTGGGCGTCCAGTTCGTCTACCTGATCGAAGGTGTCGTGGTGGTCGAAACCCTGTTCGCCTGGCCCGGCATCGGCCACGCCCTGGTACACGCCATCGTGGCCCGAGACGTGCCGATGATTCAAGGCACGGCGCTGGTCATGGGCCTGCTGTTCGTGCTGCTGAATACGGCGGTGGATATCGCCTGCCACCTACTCGACCCAAGGAGACGCCAAGCATGATGGGCACTACCTCGTCACGGCTACCTGCCTCCCGCCCCCTGCATGGCCATACGACGCTGCTATCGGCGCGCCAATGGTGGGGCGCGGGCCTGCTGGCCCTGCTGCTCGCCTTTGCCTGGCTGGTGCCCTGGCTGGTCGACGCCGACCCCGCCCGCCAGCAGCTCAGCCGCATCCTGCAGGCACCCTCGCTGGCCGAGCCCTTCGGTACCGACCACCTTGGCCGCAGCATGCTGGCGCGTATGGCAGCCGCCATTCGGCTCTCATTGGGCATGGCACTGCTCAGCGTAGCCACCGCCGCCATTCCCGGCGTACTGCTGGGCGTCGTGGCGGGCTGGCGGGGCGGCTGGACCGACCGCCTGCTGGGTAGCGTGTCCGATGCCTGCCTGGCGCTGCCGGGCCTGTTGCTGGTGCTGCTGCTGGCCGCCATCGCCCCCGGCAACTTCTGGACCCTCTACGTGGGGATCTCGCTGGTGCTGTGGATCGAGTATTTCCGGGTAGTACGAGCGCGCACCCAAGCGCTGGTCACCTCACCACAGATCGAAGCCAGCCGACTGCTGGGCTTTGGCCCGGTGATGCTGTTTCGTCGCCACTTATGGCCTGAGCTGGCGCCCCAGGTGTTCACGCTGGCCGCCTTCGGTGCCGCCAGCGCGATTCTCGCCATGGCCGCGCTGGGCTTTGTCAGCGTCGACCTGCGGCCGCCCACGGCGGAACTGGGCTTGATGATGATCGAGCTGTTGCCCTACTACCACGAAGCCCCCTGGGCCATGGCACAGCCGATTCTCGTGCTGTTCGTGGTGGTCTTGAGCTTGAACCTGCTGGCAGGGAAGGACCCACGATGACCTCCATGACGCTCACCACTCAACTGCTGGATGTCAGTGATCTGGAGATCACTGGCGACGGCGTCACCATCGCCCCGATCAGCTTTCGTCTGGCCGCTGGCCAGCGTCTGACCCTGCTGGGGGAAACCGGTTCGGGCAAGAGCCTGATTGCCCAGGCCATCATGGGCACGCTACCGCCGGGTCTGGCGGCGCAAGGTTCGCTGGAAATTGCCGGTGTGACTTATCCTGCCAACGCCCCGCAAAGCCGGCAGGCGCTGTGGGGCCGCACTCTGGCGCTGCTGCCCCAGGAGCCCTGGAACGCGCTGGACCCCACCATGCGCGCCCTGCCACAAGTGGCAGAAACCCATCGTTTCGTCGCTGGCAAGACAGCAGCAGACGCCCAAGCCGCCGCCAAGGCCGAGTTGAGCCGCCTGGGTCTTGCCCATGCGCTGCATAAACTGCCGGGGGAGCTTTCCGGCGGCATGGCCCAGCGGGTGGCCTTCGCGGCCGCCAGCGCTGCGGGGGCTGCCATGGTGATTGCCGATGAGCCCACCAAAGGGCTGGATGCCCCGCGCCGGGATGACGTGGTCGAATTACTGGCCAGCACCCCCGAGCGTGGCGGCGCCCTGCTGACCATCACACACGATATCGAAGTCGCCCGGCGACTGGGGGGCGAAGTGATCATTCTGCGCAAGGGACAGGTGGTTGAACGCGGTCCTGCCGAAGTGCTGCTGAACCACCCGAATACCGAGTATGCCCAACGCCTGCTGGCCGCCGAACCCAGCCGCTGGCCCGATCCCCCCGTGTTTCGTGGCCACGCCGAGGCCCCCGTGGTCAGCGCCCAGGGGCTTGCCATGACGCGCGGCGGTCGAGAGCTCTTCTCCCAGCTGGAGGTCAGCCTGCGCCCCGGCGAAATCGTCGGCGTGGTGGGCCCTTCCGGCTGCGGAAAGAGCACGCTGGGCGATATTCTGCTGGGCGTCACGCGGCCCAATCAGGGGCGCGTCGACTACCATCAAAGTATTCCCGTACTGGGCCGCCAGAAGCTCTACCAGGACCCTCCGGCCGCCTTTTCGCCCCACTGGACACTGGCGCAGCTGCTGGCCGACCTGCAGTGCCGTCACCGCTTCGACCCGGCACGGGTAGCACCGCTGCTGCAGCGCCTGGGGCTCGACGACCACCTGCTGGCCCGCCGGCCGGGGGAGATTTCCGGCGGCGAACTGCAGCGCTTCGCGATGCTGCGCGTGTTGCTGCTCGAGCCACGCTTTCTGTTCGCCGACGAACCCACGTCCAGGCTCGACCCCGTCACTCAGCAGCACACCCTCAGCCTGCTCATCGAGCTGGCCCGGGAACAGGGCTGTGCGGTGATGCTGGTCAGCCATGACCCGGCCTTGATCGAGAAAGTGTGTGATCGTCAGATGGCCCTGGCGTTGGCGGGTTAGCCCTTCGCCAACTACCTTGATAAGGCACCCCTTGGCACGCCACGCTGTGCCAGGGCTTCCATGGACAAGGAAAGGAGCCATCACATGCGCTATTCATTACCGCTGACCGGTATCGCTGCGGCCCTGCTGTTGGCAGGCGCGGCACAGGCCAATGAAGCATTGGACGTCGAGATACACAAGGTGAGCGCTGAAGGTATCGAAGAGTCGATTGGTACCATCGCCATCGAGCATACCGATCACGGCGTGCTCTTCACGCCCTCCCTGAGTGATCTGGAGCCAGGCGTGTACGGCTTTCACATGCATGAAAACGCCAGCTGCGACCCGGCTGAAAACGAAGATGGCGAGATGACCGCAGCGCAAGCGGCTGGTGGCCACTACGACCCCGAAGAGACCGACACCCACCAGGGCCCCTATGGCGATGGCCACCTGGGTGATTTGCCGGTGCTGACCGTCAATGAGGACGGAGAAGCCAACCTGCCGGTGCTGGCACCGCGCCTGAGCATGGAAGACGTGCTGGGCCGCAGCCTGATCATTCATGAAGGCGGCGACACCTACGATGACGAACCTCACCTGGGCGGCGGCGGTGCTCGCATGGCGTGTGGCGTGATCAGCTCGTAACTCCACTAAAGTCGTAAGCCACTAAAGTCGTCAACCACTAAAGTTGTAAGGCATGACCTGACAGGTCTCTGTACATTCCTTCCGGCTAAATAAGCGTGGCCCGTCAATGGCCACGCACTCCCCCAGACCTGTTGAGTGCTTTAGATGATTACCTTCATTCTCTCGATACTACTGCTGATCGTGGGTTACTTTACCTACGGCAAGTTCGTCGAGCGCGTGTTTGTCGCTGATCGTAAGCGCCAGACCCCCGCTTTCAGCATGCGCGATAACATCGACTACGTGCCGATGAATACGACGCGTAACTCCTTGATTCAGCTGCTTAACATTGCAGGCGTAGGCCCCATTTTCGGCCCTATCCTGGGGGCGCTGTACGGCCCGGTGGCGTTCGTCTGGATCGTCATTGGCTGTATTTTCGCCGGTGCCGTTCACGACTACCTGACCGGCATGATCTCGATTCGTAACCACGGCGCGCACTTGCCCCAACTGGCTGGCAAGTTTCTGGGTAAAGCCATGAAGCACGTGGTCAACGGCTTTGCCATTTTGCTGCTGTTGCTGGTGGGTACGGTGTTCGTGACGTCGCCCGCTGCCCTGCTGGCCAACATGACCTCTTTCTCGGTCACGCTGATCATCCTGGCCATCTTTGCCTATTACCTGGTGGCCACGCTGCTGCCCATCGACAAGGTGATTGGCCGTATCTACCCCTACTTTGGAGCGCTGCTGCTGTTCAGCGCCGCCGGTATCGGCATCGGCCTCGTGGTCACTGGTGCGCCCATTCCCGAACTCTCTTTCCAGAACATGCACCCAGACAATGCGCCCATTTTCCCGCTGCTGTTTCTGACCATTTCCTGTGGTGCGCTTTCCGGCTTTCATGCCACCCAGACACCGATCATCTCGCGAACCACTGAAAACGAAACCAATGGCCGCAAGATCTTCTACGGCATGATGATTGCCGAAGGCGTGATTGCCATGATCTGGGCCGCCGCCGCCATGAGCCTGTTCTACGGCGACCAGACCCTGTCCGACGTGCTGGCGTCCGGTGGCCCGGCCGCCGTGGTCAGCGAAGTCTCTACCACCATGCTGGGCGCCGTCGGTGGCACGCTGGCGGTACTGGGTGTCATTGTGCTGCCCATCACGTCCGGTGACACCGCCTTCCGCAGTGCGCGCATGATCATTGCCGACTATCTGAAAGTGGGCCAGAAACCGCTCGCCAAGCGCATCATGATCGCGCTGCCGCTGTTCGTGGCCTCTTATGCGCTCACCCACATGGACTTCACGCTGCTGTGGCGCTACTTCTCCTGGGCCAACCAGACCACCGCCGTCATCGCCCTGTGGACTGCGACGATGTACCTGGTACTCTCACGCAAGCCCTACCTGATCACCTCCATCCCGGCGGTCTTCATGACCATGGCAACGTTCACCTACCTCGCCTACGCCCCCATTGGCTTCAACCTGCCGCTGCAGGTCAGCTACGTGGTTGCCGCGTGCGGTACGCTGGTGTGCATCGCGCTGTTCATGAAGCGGGTACGTCGCCTGAGCCGGACGACCTTCAGCGTCGATGAACCCGTTCTCGAGGCCCCTGCAAACCCAACTGGCCAACTGGCGCCTCAGGGCCAGTGACCCGCCATCCATTCCGAAGCGATCGAGTAGGAGGGGGAGTCGCCTCCCCCGTCCTCTCACACCACCGGGCAAAC
>ERZ941748.183-NODE-183-length-24110-cov-3.636666_pt1 | contig 24110 bp, 20 predicted proteins | sample MGYA00521092_ERZ941748 | MGnify/ENA primary metagenome ERZ941748 (study PRJEB32759, sample SAMN07749897) | skin metagenome | biome: transportation; feature: city; material: polyester macromolecule | host: Homo sapiens | place: Hong Kong:ISLAND line | collected... | reverse complement strand
GACCGTACTTATACCTTGACACGAGATAGCTATTTGGCAAATTTACCATTTGGTTATTCAGACGGCTACCGTCGCGCCTTTACCAACAAAGGTCATGTCTTAATTAATGGTCATAAAGTCCCTGCATTGGGCAAAATCTCGATGAATACCACTATGGTCGATGTCACCGATTACCCCGATGTCAAAGCAGGCGATGAGGTGGTTATCTTTGGTAAACAAGGTAGTGCCGAAATCACCCAGTCGGAAATCGAAGATATTACAGGTACACTCTTTACCGAAATCTACGCCAACTGGGGTAACTCAAATCCCAAATTTGTTAAAGCGCAAATCACCAAATGGCTCAAAAAATAACGTCAGCTTGACAAAAAAGCACCGTCAAATTGGCGGTGTTTTTTTACATACCACTTTGGTAAAAACGCTAGATTGCTGCATCGCAAGGATAAAGTGTTAAAGTGTTATTGCCAAAAAGTCTGCTAAAACACCGCTATTTTAGCTTTAATTTTTCAGCAAAAACCCCCACAATAACGTCATTATTTTTCGCCCTTCTTAATCAAAAGACTTATAACCAAAAGACCGATAACAATGACGAATGCTACACACCCACTGTCTCATCTTTCCTTTCGCCTCAACCAATCGTTGTTTGACAATGCTAAGCATGACAAAAAATGGCTGGGCAATTTACAAGGCATGACCCAAGCCTTATGGCTTGCCAGCCTCACCAACAGCGATAGCGGTCAGCAAAACCGCCTAAAAGTGGTCGTGACCCGTGACCAAAATCAGCTCAATCAGCTTGAAACAGAGTTGGCATTTAGTGGGGTCGATGCCCATGTGTTTCCTGATTGGGAAACGCTTACCTATGATGAGCTGTCACCGCACCATGACATTGTCTCTGAGCGGATTCATTTGCTTACTCATATGCCAACTGATGGTATTTTACTGATTTCGGTGCAGACCTTAATGCACCGCGTCGCCCCTGCATCATGGCTATTGGGGCAACACTTTGATTTGTCAGTGGGTGACACCTTTGATGTGGCAACCGAACGTCGAAAACTGGCGACTGCGGGCTATCATGCGGTAGATAATGTCTTTGAGCCTGGGGAATTTGCTGTGCGTGGTAGCGTGATTGATTTGTTTGCCATTGGTCAGCCGTTTCCAGTGCGCATTGATTTGTTTGATGATGAGATTGAGAGTATCCGTTTTTTTAACCCGCAAACCCAGCGTAGCTTGACCCAAGCGGATTTGGACGAGTTAAAAGACAGTGACCCCCATCAATATGTCAAATTTATCAATAGTCAAAAAAAATCGGGTGAAACCATCGGTAAAATCACCAGTTTTCAGATTTTACCGGCGCGAGAATTTCCCCTGGATGAGGGTAAAGAAACGTTTCGCGCCAATTTTGCTAGCACCTTTGCCAACACATCTGCCCGCCGTTTTGAGCTGTTTAACGATGTGATGAACGGCATTGCACCCGCGGGGGTGGAGTATTATCAGCCATTATTTTTTGACACGGATACTTGGCAAAATGGCTCGGATTTTTTTAGTTATTTGCCCAAAGATAGCTTGTTTATCGTCGATAATCAAATAGAGACGGCTTACCAAAATTTTTGGCAACAAATCCAAACTCGCTACAATGACCGCAGGCACGATATCGAAAAACCGATTGTGGCACCGCAAGATTTGTATCTGGCAGAACATATCTTTAACGAAAAAATTGCCCAATATCCTCGCATTATCACCAGCGAACAGCCAATTGATGACACCAAAGCAGGGGCAATCAATGCATTGGTTGACACACCCCCTGATTTAACCGTTGACCATAAACTTGCTGAGCCACTGCAAAGATTGATGGCATTTCGCGAGCAGTTTGCTAAACCGATATTATTGGTTGCCGAAACTGCGGGTCGCCGTGAGATTTTATCGGAGCTGTTGCAAAAACGCTTTAATTTACAAAGTGTTTCAGGATTGACCGATTTTCTTGCAAACATGGATGAGGCGCATAGCACTGCGATTGCCTTGACCATTGCACCGATTGAACGAGGCGCGTTACTTCCCGATAAGTTTGCGATTCTCTCAGAAACCCAGTTGTTTGGACGGCAGGTGTTACAGACTCGCCGCCGTCGCCAAAGCGATGTGTCTGATGAATTTTTGGTTAAATCGGTCAGTGAGCTTAATATCGGCGACCCTGTGGTGCATATTGATTTTGGTATTGGGCGTTATCAAGGCTTGATTACCCTGGAGATTGATAGACAACTGCAAGAGTTCATTCATCTTACCTATGCAGATGATGCCAGTGTGTATGTGCCTGTGGCAAATCTGCAGCTTATCAGCCGTTATGCGGGTGGCGACTCGGCAACCGCACCGCTTCATACCATAGGTAGCGGTAAATGGGATAAAGCCAAAGCCAAAGCACTCAGCCAAATTCATGATGTGGCGGCGGAACTGCTCAACGTGCAAGCCCGCCGTGATGCCAAAGTGGGCATTAACTTCCCAATTGACCAAATCCAATATGACTTATTTGCCAGTCAATTTGCGTTTGAAGAAACGCCCGACCAAGCCAATGCCATTGAAGCGGTTAAGTTTGATATGAAGCAAAATAAGCCCATGGATAGGCTGGTGTGCGGTGATGTCGGTTTTGGTAAAACCGAAGTGGCAATGCGTGCCGCTTTTATTGCGGTGCAAGCAGGGTATCAAGTGGCAGTGCTAGTACCGACGACGCTGCTTGCTGGGCAACACGAAGACAACTTTTTGGATCGATTTGCTGATTGGCCCATTCGTATTGAGTCGCTTTCTCGCTTTGGCACCAAAAAACAACACGATGCGATTCTCAAAGGCTTAGCCGAAGGTAAAATTGATATCGTTATTGGTACCCACCGTATTTTGCAAGAAGATGTCAAGTTTGCCAACTTAGGTCTGATGATTGTCGATGAAGAACACCGTTTTGGCGTCCGAGATAAAGAGCGTATCAAAGCCATGCAATCGGATGTCGATGTATTATCAATGACCGCAACACCCATACCACGTACGCTGAACATGGCGTTATCGGGTATGAGAAACATGTCGATTATCGCCACGCCCCCGGCAAGGCGGTTGGCAATTAAAACCTTTGTCATGCAAAAGTCTGATAACTTACTCAAAGAAGCGATTTTGCGTGAATTATTGCGTGGCGGACAGGTGTTTTTACTGCATAACGATGTGGCAAGCATTGAGCGCATGGCAGAAACCGTGCGAGAGCTTGTGCCCGAATCTCGGGTGGCAGTGGCTCACGGTCAGATGAAAGAACGAGAGCTTGAGCAAATCATGCAATCGTTTTACCACAAAAGACACAATGTGTTGGTGTGCACTACCATTATCGAAACGGGCATTGATATCCCCAATGCCAACACCATTATCATTAACCGTGCCGATAAATTCGGGCTCGCCCAGCTTCATCAACTTCGTGGGCGTGTTGGTCGCAGTCACCACCAAGCTTATTGTTATCTGCTTGTGCCGTCTATTAAAGGCTTGACCAGCGACGCCCAAAAGCGGCTTGATGCCATCAGCCGTGCTAACACATTGGGGGCAGGCTTTATGCTTGCCAGTGAAGACCTTGAGATTCGTGGGGCGGGTGAGCTGCTGGGCAAAAACCAAAGCGGCAATATGCAAGCGGTTGGTTTTAACCTGTATATGGATATGCTAAACCGTGCCACCAAAGCCATCAAAGCAGGTAAACAACCTGATTTGAACACCCCATTATCGCTAACCAGTGACATTAATCTGCATTTGTCGGCACTCATTCCTGAAGATTATCTGGGTGATGTGCATCAGCGGCTATTGTTTTATAAAAAAATTGCCAATGCTGAAGACTATGACAGCCTAATTAGCATCCGCAGCGAAATGCTAGACCGTTTTGGCAGTTTGCCGGAGCCGACCAAAAATTTATTTGCTATTCACCAAATCCGCTTAATGGCTGAAGCGCTGGAGATAAGCAAGATTGATGGCAATGAGCGGCAAGTCACCTTTGAGTTTTCACCCAGCACCCCTGTGGAAGCCATTACCATTATTGGGCTTATTCAGTCGAATCCGAAAAAATTTAAAATGAATGGCGCGACAGGGCTAAAAATGATGGATGACAAAGCCCTTGCCACACCAGAAGGACGGATTGACGCGGTAAAAAATCTCATAGAGAAATTATCTTTAAAAGCGTGATGATGACCTGATAATAAATAATTATTGGCTCATCATAAGCGTGTTATAGCAAAAAAGAAGATTTAGAAAATGATGGAAAATCAATTACCTAATGGCGAGCGCCTGATTGAAGAACCTACCTATCCTGAAGATTGGGAATGTTGCAACAATGGCTGCGAAGAACTGTGCGTGTATGAAATTTACCGCGTCCAAAAACAGGCCTATGACGAACAGCAAAAAAGACTTAAAAGCATACCTAAAACTACTTAGCGACACTGACAAACCTGCTCAGTAGCTGGAGTATTCTTCAATAAAAGTAATTTTTTGTAAATTCATATTCCTGTCACAGGAATTTCATGCTAATGTCATCAAACTCACGTTAAATATCATGACGTTATGAAGTTGCATTGATAACGTAAAATAGTAAGTAAACAACTAGAAAATGGCAAAAGCCTTAAAATGAATAAAAAATCCATAATCATTGGATAAAGAAGGATAGGAGTAAACAATGTTAGATATGTTAAATGAAGCGTTTGAATATGAAACCGATATCATCTATCTTGACGAAGGCGATGACGCGGTAGAAATGTAAACTGCAAGTTAAGCGTAAAACGTAAAAATTCGCAACCGATAACCTCTTAATATACCGATTAAGAGGTTTGTTTTTTTTGGGCAATATAAATGAATGATTACTGACTAGTGATTATGACTGGTACTGGCAGGCATCGCCATCTCATGGTGCTTATCTTTCATATCCTGCATATTGTGCATGTCGTGATTCATGTTATGGCTCATATTATGGTTCATATCATCACTCATATTATGGTTGATAGGCATAGTAGTCGAAGCAGGATTAGACGCAGAATGATTCATTGTCGACATATCATGGTGCATACTCGTCTCATTCATGCTATGACTGTGTGAACCTTGATTATGTGAACCATGATTATGGTTATGGTGCATCATCATCGGAATAAAAATCACCGCAAGCCCAGACAACATCATAATCACCCCATTAATTTGGCGAAGGCGAAAATTTTTAATACTCGACTGTAGCATCCCCACAGTTTTTTGCGTGGCAATCAACATCGGCATCGTACCCAGCCCAAATACAAACATCAGAGCCGCCCCTGTAGCGATGTTGTTGCCAGCAATCGCCATCATGAGCGCACCATACACCAATCCACACGGCAAAAATCCCCAAAGCAAGCCAGCAAACAAAGCTTTACCAAAGCTATCAATCGGAAAAACTTTTTTGCGTAGCGGGGCAAGCGATTGCCAAAAGCGCATCCCGAACTTTTCTAACTGATTAAACAGCGGTAACCCAAGCATCGCAAGCCCAATCAACACCAATACCGCACCCAGTACAATTCTTGGCGCACTGTTACTCATAATGGACTGAAAGATTGCCACCCCAACAAGACTGGCAATCAATCCAAGCAAGGCATAACTGATGAGGCGTCCCAAATGATAAGTCAAAATCAAGCCATTTTTTTTGCTATCAGATACATGCTGCATCGACAGCCCAAATGCCGTCACAATGCCACCGCACATCCCCAGACAGTGCGGTGAGCCAAACAATCCCATGCTAAAGGCTGCCAAAAATAATGCCCAGGTCATAAAATGCTCCAAAAAAGTCTAAAAATTTTTGCAAGACGTAAATAAATCAATAGAAACAAATCAGCAGGAAGAAAGATAACACCAACGCGTTATTTTTGCTCGTCAGTAGGGTCTTGTATTTTTGGGGGATGAGAAGATGAAGGCTTGGCGGGATTTTGCCCCAATTGTTCGCGGCGAAATTGTCTGTCATCCAAAATGACCCGCTGAGATTCATTGTCCAAATCGTCAAATTGGCGTGATTTGATGGCGTAATAAATGGCAAAAATACCCAATACAAATAGCACTAAACTAATAGGAATCAAAAAATACATGCTTTGCATCGTGCATCCCCATTACTTGGCGTAAACAAACGAATTAAGTTAAAAAAACCATTATACGCTTATTTTGACATAAATAAATGCGGCAAAATGTCGCAGCGTTGCTGTAGCAATTAAATAGCAGCAATCAAATAAATAGCCATTGGTATGCTTACAAAACAAACACATGGGTTGCAAATCAAAGCAACTCAGTGATTTGAGTGCGAACAATGAATGCTATAATAATAGCAGGTTAAACATTGAGGTTTAACTTGGTTTTAAAACTCAAAATTCTACAAGGAAATTATGATGTTGATGCCTAAAATCTTTAAGCTTTCAAAGAAACAGTTGCTTGCCTTAGGCGCGGCTGTTATGGTGGGCGCATTATTGATGCCAACAGCAAACGCTGCGACAGTGGTCATTGATGTGCGTACCCCAGAAGAGTATTCTGTGAATCATCCCGCAGGTGCCATTAACATTCCACACAATGAATTACTTGCCAAAATAACGGCGCAAGGCATTGCCAAATCAGATACCATTAAAGTATATAGCCGTGGCGGCAGTCGTGCCCAACAAGCCAAATCTGCTTTGCAATCAGCTGGCTACACCAATGTAGAGATTCAAAAATAAGTTATTTATTGGTCGGTTGGCAGTCGTATTGGGGTTTTACAAGATCGCGAGCGAATGCCAATAATTCATATAAGGCACGTCTTGAATGCTGCAGATTCTGATCAAAATGCTGCCAATCATTTGCCTTTGGTAAAGGGGCGACACTTGGGACAGTAGCCACGCCATTGATAGCAAACTGCCTTCTTGAGCGGTTCATGTGATACGCATCGGTTACCAAAATCACCTGTTTGACATTGACCATTTCTGCGGTGTATTTTGCATTTTGACAGGTGTTAAAGCTGTTTTTTTCTGCCACGACCCACATAATGCCTTTTTTTTGCAGCCATTTTGCCATCCATGGCGCCTCCTTACCACTGACGATAATGGGTAAGTCAGTCTGCTGATACACTTGGCTGGCTTTAATCAATCGACCTTCGGTAAATTGGTTAATCACAATCTCATTTTGCTGGTTATTGGTTAATCCGCCACCTAACACTACAATCGCTGTTGCAGGATTGACGCTCACCGCCGATTCTGGCAGGCGATAGCAATCTAAGATAAACAATACAATGGTAGAAAACAGCGGTGTGAAAAAACTGAGTGTGATTAAACACCCCACCAATACAACAACGGTCAAAATCCGTTTGATGGTTGAAAAAAATCGCTCAAGGTAATTAATGAGCTTGGCGAATGCTACCATCAGATTCAATCCAAACCGGTTCAGCTTCCAATTTTATCCCAAATTTCTCAAGCACTGTATTTTGTATAAATTGCATACTTTTGGCAACATCACGTTGCGTTGCAATTTTTGGCGCATGGTTAGTCAATACTAGGGCTTGTTTCACATGCGTTAAAATCGGTGCAATGCCTTTACCTTTAAGCCCTGATTGGTCAATAAGCCAGCCAGCCGCAACTTTGCAGTAATCAGTCAAATTGCCTTGGGCATCTTTGACAGGATAATGCACCAGATTGGGATAGCTCTGCAGTAACTGGTCAACTTGAGATTTGGCGACGATGGGGTTTTTAAAAAAGCTGCCACAATTGGGCAAGTCATTGGTATCGGGCAGTTTACTTTGACGAATGTCGATGATGGCATTCATGGTATCCACGGGTGTGACTTCATCGCGACCCGCTAGGCTTGCATAGTGCTGTGCAACTTTTGCCACATCCCCATACTGGGTATTGGGTTTGGCGGTTTTACTGAGGGTAAAAATGACGCTGGTAATGAGCCACTGTCCGGCTTGCTGTTTAAACAGGCTGTCACGGTAGCTAAACTCGCAATCAGCTTTGCTTAGATGATGCCACGTTAAACTCGGTATATGAAACGCTTTTACACTGTCTATCACATCTTCAGCTTGTACTCCATACGCACCGATGTTTTGTACGGGACTGCCACCCACCCAGCTTGGGATTAACGCCAAATTTTCCAGTCCATACCAACCTTGATGGACCGTATCTACTACTAGCGTATGCCAATCCTCGCCAGCCATCACCTCAAGGGTTATGGTTTGGCTATCTTCATACAGGATAGTTTTCCCTTTAAGAGTAGGTGACACGACAACCGCGTCCAACACTTCAGGCAAAATGATATTACTGCCATTAGATAGCACAACAAACGCTTGTTGATGGGCTGCCAGTTGTTTAAAAGTCGGCTCAATATCAGACAGATGAGTTAAACGGATAAATTGTTTGGCTTGACAGGCTAATGCCATGGTATTGTATGCGCTAATATCCACATAGCTAGGATTAGCCTGCACAGGGTTAGGTTCAAAAAAATTGGTCATAAAATATCGTTAATAATTGGCAGAGTTGCTCATCGCCAGTGCAATGACTAGTGCAATGATAAAGTGCTTATTATAACGAAATATGACAGGGAAAATCGGGATTTTTATGACCCCATGACAGCCAATTAAAAACCTTCTTCATCACTGCCAAAATGGTTAATATCCCTAAAACGGCTCAGCTGACGACGCTGTTTTTTATTTGGGCGATGATCGGGGCGGGCAAGATTGGCAAGTTTTTTCTGTTCGGTGAAAAATTCTCGTTGACTGATACTGGCATCGGTCTCTTGATAAAGCACACTGGCGGCAGTGGCATTGCCACGCACTTCAGACAGCGCTAGCACCTTGACCGTCTTTTGGGTGTAATGATTGGCTGACCCTTGACGAATCGTCAATTCATCGCCCACCGCTATTTCTTTACTAACCTTGACGCGATTGCCAAAATGGTGTACCCGTCCCGATTCAATCGCTTCCTTGGCTAGGGTGCGAGTTTTATAAAACCTTGCTGCCCATAGCCATTTATCTAAACGCACTTTAATTTTATCAGTTGTACTCAATGACATTTCCTATAACTTAACTCCATGAATAACTTTAGATTAAATGGTTGTTTTTTCGAATCTTTCAATACGCCACATTGATATTTCTAACAAGCAACTGCGGTGTTAAAGCGAGGCTAATAGTCTATTCGTCATGACAGTTATAAAACGCTGCTTAAACACTGAACAGTCAGACTCATTAGTAAGGCTCAGGGGTTTTAAGCTAATTGATATGGTGAGTGAGCCAAGCCAAAATATCGTCATACACTTGTTGGTGATTAGGCTCTAGCAAGATTTCGTGGCGCATCGCTTCATATTGCTGCATGCTCACCGAGGTAAAATTATTTTTTTGCAAACGTTTGACAATACGCGGAATGCCTTTTCCCATCTGCCCAACAGGGTCATCTTTTCCGCTGACAAATAGCAGTGGTAACTGCCTGGGTACTTGTTGATACCAATGCTTATTGGTGCCTGTTTGCATCAACGACATGAGCGCAAAATAGCCATTGTTGGTAAACTGAAAGCCGCAAAGCTTGTCATCAAGGTAGGCTTTTACTTGCTTGGGATCTGAATTCAGCCAATTAAACCCTTGTAAATCGGGTTCTTTTCTAAAGGGTAGGTTATTAAATTGGTTTAAAATCTTATCCAATACCGGATTGGTGCGCCGCGTGGTGAAGTGATTAAGCTTTTTGGTCACAGGCACAAACAAGTTTGCCAATGGATTAAAATCTGAGGTACCCATAATCACTGCGCCCGCAAATCGCTCACCATAGCGCTGCAAAATACAGCGAACGATAAATGACCCCATACTGTGACCCAAGATAAAATGGGGGATATCAGGGTATTTTTCAGCGATTAACTGTGCATGGTCCATCACATTGTCAATCATCAACTCAGCAGGATTGGGGTTACCCATATAGCCTAAGCAACCATTGTCATAGGCTTGCTGTCCATGACCTAAATGGTCAAAGGTTAACACCGCAATATCATGATTTGCTAAGAATTGCGCAAAGGGTTGGTAGCGCCCTTGGTGTTCTGCCATGCCATGCACGATTAGTAAAGTAGCAACGGGCGTCACCTTAGGCAGATAGAATGTGTAGTTGTTATTCATCGCAAATTTCCTGTGAGTGTTATTTTATAATTAGGGTAGCATAAAAAAGCCGTCTAATGACGGCTTTAAATCAACGCACAAATTCACAAATCAATGCACATATCAACGCATAAATCAACAGCCTGATTTTTTCATGTCCGCTTCTGATAACGGATTGGCACCACGGGTAGGGCGCGGGCAAGGCTCACCATAATATTGACGATCGGCAAAATAGCTTGAGCGCACCATCGGACCTGCCCAAATATTTGCAAAGCCCAATTTTTTACCGTGTGCCGTATAACGGTCGAATTCATCAGGATGCACAAATCTATCAACTGGGGCGTGCGATTTGCTTGGCTGCAAATATTGACCGATGGTAATTAAATCGACATCATGCGCCTTTAAATCATTGAGTAAGGCATAAACCTCTTCTTCAGTCTCGCCAAGACCCACCATAAAACCACATTTGGTGACGATATCCGGGCGACGCGCTTTGTAATCTTTTAACAGCTGTAATGAATGCTGATAATCCGACCCTGGGCGAAACGCTTTATACAAACGTGGCACGGTTTCGATATTATGGTTAAATACGTCAGGCGCTGTGTCACTTAAGATATCAAGTGCCACTTGCTCACGACCCCGAAAGTCAGGGACTAAAATCTCAATCAAACAATTAGGGCTTAACTGACGAGATTCTTTAATGACATTGGCAAAATGTTCCGCGCCGCCGTCACGCAAATCATCTCGGTCAACCGAGGTAATCACCGCATATTTTAACCCTAAACCGGCAATGGTCTCAGCGGTGTGAATCGGCTCAAGCTCATCGAGCGCATTGGGGCGACCATGCGCCACATCGCAAAATGGGCAGCGACGGGTACAAATATCTCCCATAATCATAAAGGTCGCGGTACCATCACCAAAACATTGGGGTAGGTTGGGGCAGGCCGCTTCTTCACACACCGTATACAGCTTTTGTTCACGCAAGGTTGACTTAATGCGCGCCACTTCACTCGGCGATGACAGTTTGACGCGAATCCAGTCAGGTTTTTTTGGGGTTTCTACCGTTGGAATGATTTTAATCGGAATACGGGCAACTTTATCATGGCCACGTAGTTTTTCACCCACTTCAGGACGTTTTGGCTTGTCGCAATTTGATTTGTCACGAGCGATGGGTCTATCGGTGTGCGGCGTTGAAGGGGCAAAAGTTTGTACAGTGTCGGTCATTGCTATGATTAATCCTTGAATTCATTTAGCAGATTTTAGGGGGTTATTATAACAGAAATCTATGCTGACGAATTTAAACTATTTTGGGATAAGCTTTGTTGTTTAAAGTACAGAGCCAAAGTTATTTTTCATCCTAGTAAAAAAAGCGATAATCGGCTCAAACGCATTTATTAAAAATTATTGGGCTATTTTTTTAAAAAATAATGGCTATGTTAACAAAAACGTATTTTCTCATTAACATTTCATCACATTTCAAGTATATTAGAAGGGTTAAATTTTTTAGCCAAAGCCATGCTGGCTAGTAGCCATTTCAAAATTCAACTGTGTTGTGAAGAGGGCTTGCAGACGCATGGTTAACACAATAATCTTACATGACTATGAGGACGATTCATGCTAGAGAACTATCGTAAACACGTCGAAAATCGTGCGGCACAGGGTATTGTGCCACAGCCACTTAACGAACAGCAAACGGCTGATTTGGTTGAACTATTAAAAAATCCACCAGCGGGTGAAGAAGAAACACTTGTAGACTTATTAGAAAACCGTATTCCACCTGGGGTTGACCAAGCAGCGTATGTTAAAGCGGCATTTCTAGCGGCCATCGTTAAAGGCGAAACCACTTCTCCCCTGATTTCAAAACTAAAAGCGATTGAGTTACTGGGTCATATGCAAGGTGGCTACAACGTAGAACCATTAATCCAAGCATTAGATGATAAAGAATTGGCCAAAGCTGCGGGCGACGCGCTGAAAAAAACCTTATTGGTATTTGATGCCTTTAATGATGTCACTGAAAAAGCGGAAGCGGGCAATGAAGTAGCCAAAGAAGTGTTACAATCTTGGGCAAACGCCGAATGGTTCACCAGCCGTCCAGAAGTACCAAAAAAAGCCACTTACAAAACCTTCAAAGTCACCGGTGAAACCAATACCGATGATTTGTCACCTGCCCAAGATGCATGGTCACGTCCAGACATCCCACTGCACGCATTAGCCATGCTAAAAAATGCGCGTGAAGGCATTGTGCCAGACCAAGACGGCGTGATTGGTCCGATGAAACAAATCGAAGAGATGAAAAAAGACGGTATTCCATTGGCATATGTGGGTGATGTGGTCGGTACCGGTTCAAGCCGTAAATCAGCGACCAACTCAGTGTTATGGTTAATGGGTGATGATATCCAAGGCGTGCCAAACAAACGTGCTGGCGGTCTTGTATTGGGTGGTAAAATCGCACCGATTTTCTTTAACACCATGGAAGACGCGGGCTCATTACCTATCGAAGTAGATGTTAGCAAACTTAACATGGGTGATGTATTTGATATCTACCCACATGACGGCAAAATCACCAAACATGATTCTGACGAAGTGCTTGCAACTTTTGAATTAAAATCACCAACGCTCCTCGATGAAGTGCGTGCCGGTGGTCGTATTCCATTGATTGTAGGTCGTGGCTTGACCAACAAAGCCCGTGAATATCTAGGTTTGGGCGCGTCTGACATTTTTGCAAAACCCGAACAACCTGCAGACACCGGTAAAGGCTATACTTTAGCGCAAAAAATGGTCGGTAAAGCTTGTGGCGTAGAAGGTATTCGTCCTGGTGCCTACTGTGAGCCAAAAATGACGACCGTGGGTTCGCAAGATACCACAGGTCCTATGACCCGTGACGAATTAAAAGACTTGGCTTGTTTAGGCTTCTCTGCAGATTTGGTCATGCAATCATTCTGTCATACGGCAGCTTATCCAAAACCAATCGACGTAGAAACTCAGCACACACTCCCTGACTTCATCATGAACCGTGGCGGTGTATCATTACGTCCAGGTGATGGTATTATTCACTCATGGCTCAACCGTATGCTATTGCCTGATACCGTTGGTACAGGTGGTGACTCACATACCCGCTTCCCAATGGGTATTTCGTTCCCAGCAGGTTCAGGTCTAGTGGCGTTTGCTGCAGCAACCGGTGTGATGCCATTAGATATGCCAGAATCAGTTCGTGTACGTTTTGTCGGTGAAATGCAGCCTGGTATCACCTTGCGTGACTTGGTACATGCGATTCCTTACCAAGCCATCAAAGAAGGTTTATTGACCGTTGAGAAAGCCGGTAAGAAAAACGTATTTAACGGCCGTATCTTAGAAATCGAAGGTTTAGAAGACTTAACCGTTGAACAAGCATTCGAATTGTCAGATGCCTCTGCCGAACGTTCAGCCGCAGGTTGTACTATCACCCTGTCTGAAGAATCAGTAAAAGAATACCTAACGTCAAACATCACCCTACTCAAATGGATGATTTCTGAAGGTTATGGCGATGCCCGTACCATTGCACGCCGTATCAAAGGTATGGAAAGCTGGCTTGCCAACCCAACATTATTACGCGCTGATGCAGATGCAGAATATGCCGCTGACATCACTATCGATATGAGCGCCATCAAAGAACCGATTCTTTGCTGTCCAAACGACCCAGATGACGCCAAAACCTTGGCAGACGTTGCCGGCGACAAGATTGATGAAGTATTCATCGGTTCATGTATGACCAACATCGGTCACTTCCGTGCAGCGGGCGCGTTGTTAAAAGAAGTACCTGCGGGTAGCTTAAGCACACGTCTATGGATTGCACCACCCACTAAAATGGATGCACGTCAATTGATGGATGAAGGTCTATACAATGTCTATGCACAAGCGGGCGCACGGACTGAAATGCCGGGTTGTTCACTGTGTATGGGTAACCAAGCGCGTATCGCACCAAAATCAACCGCCGTATCAACTTCGACACGTAACTTCCCGAACCGTTTAGGTCAAGGTGCCAACGTGTACTTGGCTTCTGCAGAGTTGGCATCGGTGGCTGCGGTACTTGGTAAGCTACCTACCAACGAAGAATATCAACAATATGCTGGTAAGCTCAACAGCATGTCAGCCGATATCTACAAATACTTAAACTTCGACCGTATGAGCGAGTATACTGAAGAAGCAAACAAAATTAACGTAGCACAGCTTACCTAACCATCGTTAAGTTAAGTTAGGCTCATCTAATTTTAATTAAGTAGGATAACAATAAAGTAAGACCCTGCAACATAGCAGGGTTTTGCTGTTGTTAGCATTTACATAAAAATTTTTTGCACGTTTAGCTAAAAAATATCTTGGCAAAATTTGGCTTATAGTGGTTTAGAGTAATGGCATCTGTGGCGAGGCTTCAGCTTGCAGCAAATTTGAATAAGTCACCCCAACCAAACGTACGGGTAAAAGTTTTGGGGTATGGTCGTATAGCCATTGAATCCAAACAATAAATTCAAAATTTACTGATTGATAAATTCAATTGATAAGTCGTCGTTAATCTGCTACATTATCGCTATCAAGGGGAGTAACTTCTCACTTCAGCAGTTTGTGATTTATCGTCATTACGTAAGTAGCCGCTTACCGGTAAATCAGCTATTTTTTAGCCATATATTGAGCTAATTATCAAATAGTAAGCCAGACCTTGACTTAACACAACCACATATTTGGTCGGTGTGAGTCAAGGTTTTTTTGTGCTTAGCGTTTTTCCAAAATCCTTTGACTTATTGCCAGCCATAGTTTGTAAATGCATACTAAGGAGCGATAATGTTACTTGCAGCAGTGAATCAAATGACAGAACCCATGAGCATTGGCAGTCCCATGCTATATGCCGTGTTCTTTGCTATCGTAGCGATACTGTTATTGGTTGATTTTTTTACCTTTAAAACCCCAAAAAATGGTGAAGCGGTTTCGATGAAACAGGCAGGGATTTGGAGTGCCATTTGGGTGGGCGTGTCTGTGTTGTTTGCAGGCGGTCTATGGTGGTATCTATCACAAAATTTTGGCGGTGCTATCGCCACTCAAAAAGTAGGGGAGTTTTTTACAGGATATTTACTGGAAAAATCGCTCGCCATTGATAACGTCTTTGTATGGTTGATGATTTTTGCGGCGTTTGCGGTGTCGCCTGCGATGCAACGGAAGATTTTACTGTACGGGGTGATTGGTGCGATTGTCATGCGCACGGTGATGATTTTTGCAGGGGCTTGGCTTGTCACGGAGTTTAGCTGGATTTTATATATTTTTGGCGCATTTTTGCTGTACACGGGTGTAAAAATGTGGCAAAACCACGATGAGCAAGAAGACCCCAAGCAGTCAGGCTTATATAAGTTTTTACAAAAACATCTTAAAATCAGCGATGACAGCCATGATGCATCAGGTCAAGAGCGGTTTGTGTTGGTGAAAAATGGCGTTAAGTATTTTACCCCATTAGCGGTAGTGCTTATCTTGGTTGAATTGTCAGATGTGATTTTTGCGGTGGATTCGATTCCTGCAATTTTTGCGGTCACTACCGACCCGTTTATTGTTTTGACGGCAAACTTGCTGGCTATTTTGGGTCTCCGGGCGATGTTCTTCTTGTTATCGGGTTTGGCGGATAAATTCCATTTATTGCCTTATGCGCTTAGTGTCATCTTGGTGTTTATTGGCGCCAAAATGCTACTGCTTGATGTGTTCCATGTGCCGATGGCTATCTCGTTAGGCTTTATTGCCACCGTGCTAACAGTGACAGCGATTTTATCGGTAAAGTTTCCGAATTTGGGTAAAGTTGAAGCATAAAAAATATTTTTGAATAAAAAAAAGGGCTAACAATTTAGCCCTTTTTTGTGAATTAAAAACTGACTATTGGGCATAAAATGCTTCTAAAGTAGGCACAAATTGTTTTTTTCGGCTGACCAAGTGACCCAAATCAAGCAATTTATCATTGAGTCTGGTATCAAATGCTTGCTCAATGATTTCATTTTGTGCATCGTTGCTACCAACCGCCCAAGATTGCTGTTTTAAAATATCAACAATAATAACTAGCATATAATCCAAGCCATCTCTTTGGCGGATTAGTTCACTGGCTTGTTGGATGCCCTCAATGCGCGACAACACCACATCAGGTTTAACAGTTTCGATACAGGCGATTGCCCATTTTTTATTTGAGAAAATAAACTGTTTATAATCGGTAGTGACTAACGCATCATCCGTTAAGTCGCTGATATTGCTTTTTGCATCGAATAATTGATTGGCAAAGCGGTTTATATCTTGAATCCCTGCAAGGTGGATGACTGCTTGTAACGCTTGCTTGTCACTGTCTGTAGTGGTAGGACCTGTCAGATTAAGCGTATCAGAAATGATTGCACCTGCCATCAATGTCGCCATTTGCTGAGAAATCAGCAAATTCTTTTCCATAAACATATGGTATAAAATGGTGCTGGTAGAGCCGACAGGTTCAAATCGAATATAGGCAGGTTCGGTAGTGGTCAAATCACCAAGTTTATGATGGTCGACAAGGTAACAAATACGGGCGTCTGCTAGATTGGCAATCGATTGCTGGCTTTCGTTATGATCGACTAAAGCAGCGGGTTGGTCAGGCTCAAGATGGGTGAGTAATTCTGGTAATCGGACTTTAGCAAGTTCAATTAAAAATTTGGTTTCTTGATTGATATCATCTAAGCGGTAACTTTTGGCATCTATACCTTGTTGATTGAGCCAATAGGTCATGACGATGGCGGATACGATAGCATCGGTATCTGGTTTTTTGTGCCCAAAAACAGCAATGGTTGTCATAAAAGTACCCCAATATAAAACACAGCTATTATATCATCTTGTCAAAATCAAACGGTTGACTGGCAAGTTTGCGATGAAAAAGCCGATATTGACTAATCGGCTAACTTTACCATTAAGTGCAAAAAAACTACAGGGCTGATTGGATAAGGTGAATGAGGCGCTCACCGATTTGGACGGTTTCATCGGCACTCATGTTAAGCGGTGGCAATAAACGAATGGCATTACCGCCTGCCACATTGATGATTAGATGATGATTGTCACGCGCTTTATCGACCAAGCTATCAAAGGCAATGCCGCGATCCTGTGGCATCACCACCCCTAGCATCATGCCTTTTCCGCGTACAGTAACCCCTTGGCTACCCAGCTCGCTGGTGATTTGCTCAATCAATGCTGCGCTATTGCTTAGCGTAGTTGCCATCATATTCTCATCATCAATGACATCAATCACTTCGCTAACCACACGGCAAGCAAGCGGCGTACCACCATACGTTGAGCCGTGTGAGCCATAGCTAAAAATATCATTGGCTTTTGCGCTAGTCATGCAAGCACCCACAGGAAAACCATTCCCCAACCCTTTTGCTGTGGTCAAAATATCAGGTTTGATGGATGAATATTGATAAGCAAAGTATCGCCCCGTACGACCATTGCCCGTTTGCACCTCATCTAAAATCATTAGTAAGTCATGGTCATCGCAAACTTTGCGAACTTGGGTTAAAAAATCAAAGCCATTGGCAGCGGTATTGACGCCACTTTCACCTTGGATAGGCTCAAGCATCACAGCGCAAACATTGTCGTTATCGGCAATCGCTTGGCTAATCGCTTCAATATTCCCAAAAGGCACGCGAATAAAATCATCATCTAAGGTAAAAAATCCTGCTCTAGCCATTGGATTTGCGGTGGCGGATACGGTCAGTAGGGTACGTCCATGAAACGATTTTTCCATCACAATCACTTTGGCTTGGGTTTGCCCACGATTTGATGCAAACAGTCGCGCCATTTTTAATGCCGCTTCGTTGGCCTCGGCACCGCTATTGGCAAAAAATACTTTATCCATGCCTGCGACTTGGCATAACTTTTCACCCGCGCGCTCTTGCCAATCAATACCAAAAAGATTGCTGGTATGCACAAGCGTTGCGGCTTGATCGGCAATCGCGGCAGTGATACGCGGATGACAATGCCCCAGTCCACAGACAGCAATCCCTGTTAACGCATCCAAATACGGCGTTCCGTCAGCGGTATAAAGGTAACTACCTTGACCTTTGACAAAGCTAATGGGCTGGCGTTTATAGGTGGGGAGTAAATAAGAGCTCATGGGGATTCCTTTAATCATAGTTAGCGAATCATAGTTAGCGAATCATAGTTAGCAAATCATAGCTAGCGCAATCACTAACCAATCAAATCTACGTTATTTAAAAGCGTCTAATTCGTCACTAAACGGGGTGTCTTCTGCACCGACTTTATAGTCCTCATTCGCCCAAGCGCCTAAGTCAATGAGCTTACAGCGTGCACTGCAAAATGGCTTGGTGGGATTATCTGCCCAAACGGTGGGTTTGCCGCAGCGCGGACAGGGGTAAGTTTTGACAGGTGCATTTGATGGGGTGTGCTCGGTTTTAGACATAAACAAAAGGTATTCTGAAAAATGGTGTATCGGATTATTTGCCATAGTATACTATAAATCCTTTTTTTTGGGCGAATCAAGCGACTGTTCATGCTAAGTCATCAATTTACCAGACCGTTTCAACCCGATCGTATCCGTCATCCCAGAGATTTTCAGCCACTTGCCGCAACATTTTGGCAGCAACCCGCCATTTTTCTTGAAATCGGTGCAGGGAAAGGCAAGCATGCCTTGAGTTTTGCCAGCGATAATACCAATGCCCATCTCATCGCGATTGAACGTACCGCAGAAAAATATCAAGCCATGCAAAAAATGGCGAATCAAGCCAAGTTGTCTAATTTAACCACGATTCATGCCGATGCCATTGCTTGGGTCACCCATGCTGTACCCGCGCAAAGCTTGTCAGGGGTGTTTATTCTTTATCCCAATCCAGAGCCGCATAATCCCAACCAACGCTGGCTTAACATGCCGTTTTTTGAGTGGTTACTGTCTCGGTTAAAACCAGGTGGCGAGCTTATACTTGCCAGTAATATTGAAAGTTATATTGATGAAGCCGAGCATAAAGCACAGACGGTTTGGCAAGTACCGGTGGAGAAAACCCAAGTACCCAATCATAGTGAACGCACGCATTTTGAGGTGAAATACCTAGCGCGTGGCGAGGCGTGTTGGCAACTGACCATAAAAAAACCGCATGGTTATACCACACGGTTTGATGATTTTAATTCACTTTAGTCAGGTTTTAACGCAAGGGGCGTGGTTTGGGTGTCATCGGCACGTACCACATAAGTTTTGGCGATTTTATCATGTAGGCTTAATCGCTCTTTGCTGGTGAGCATCATGACCAAATCAATAACTAACACAACCAAACCAAAAATCGATAAAGAGTAAGCCAATGTGGTAAATAACCCACGCATAATGATTAAGTTAAAAAATCTAGGAATGGCATTGGATTGGCGATCCAAAATACGTATGCCCATTATCATCTTACCGATGGTCTGACCACGGCGCATCAATAATAGGACTTGCGCAATCATTAAGCCCCATACCAAAATATTGGTCAACAACAATATATGCTCAGGTAATGCTGACATGAGTTCCATCTGCTGGGCAGACGTCAATCGGGTTTGTCCGGCTTCTGCCCATTTGAGTAATTTATCAAAATTTGGGCTGTTATATAGGGAGATGAACAGGGGCGACGACGCCAATACCATAAGCAGAGTATCTACTAATTTTGCTGCGATACGACTACCGATGCTGGCAAGGTCTAACTGTTTTTTGGCATGGGCAATGTCTTGCTTGGAGCCAAGTTTTTTGGTCAATGTGACCTTGGTAGGGTTAGGGGATTTGTGCGGGTTATTCGCTGAATACCGATCCCAAACATTCTCAGCGTCTTCTGAAGGCGATATAGGATTAGGCGTGTTGTTAATAATATAATCTGCTTCATCAGAAGCGGGCTGCTCACGTTGGTGGGTATCGACTGGCAAGCTTTCATCAATCGTTGGACGGTAAAAAAATTGCCCATCCGTCATCGCATTGACTGTGTTCCAGTTATCCATCCCTTGATGCCACATCAAATCAGTGAGTAACACTTGCCCTGTCGCAAGCATTTGATTGAGTTGTTCAAGGGTATAAGGGCCGGCTTGCACATTATTGCGAGCTAGAAAAATATGCATGTAATAACTCTACTTCTACTGGGTGGTAAAATTTGAATGACTGTATCTTATTATATGATGTTTTGCAACATCGTGCTAAAAATCGCTTATTATGCAAAACAGGTTATACAAACATGCCATTCAAAAAATCGCAATAGCTTGATGAATTGAAGTCAACAGTATCTAAACCATTAGCTATGCTTGGCTGGTAATGATTGGCTGGTAATTATCTGTCATGGGCTTAACCAAAAGTGTGCTAATATTTTTGGTTCAGCCTACGATTCTTCTTATATTGTCAGATTGTATTTATGTCAGCAACTCATCCCACCAACGCCAGCATTGATTTTGATAAACCTTGGTATCACTATTTGACTTATTTTCCGAATTTTCCCAAGCTTGACGCAAAACATACTCATGCAACACATAGTCATGCCCCTGCTATCAATGCCATCAATATTGTTGAAAATTTGAATGCTGGTTTGGATAGATATGAGCATGTAAACGCCAGCCGTATAGGCAATTTTGAAAAATTACCCATTCGCTTTGTTGAGCAAGCGTGTCTGCCTGAGGGTGAGGCTTATGAGAGTTTTATTGCCAACACAGGGAAAATTCCAACCCGTGACAATCACCATGATTTGCTGAACGGTTTAATTTGGCTGAATTTTCCGCAGGCTAAAGCGGTATTTAACGAACGCCATGCCAAAGATATTTTGCGACATGGTATTCATAACGCCAGAACAGCGCTGCGTAATGCGTTAACGGTATTTGATGAAAATGGCGGCATTGTGGTGAGTTCAGATAGACTATTGCTTGAACAGTTACAAGCATTTAAATGGCACGCAGCTTTGGTCACTCATAGAACAAATTGGTTGGGTCAACATCGTACCATTGCCTTTTTTCCATTTGGTCATGCCCTGCTTGAAAAATTGGTTAACCCAAGAAAAAATATCACCAGTCATACCTTGCTGATTTTAGTAGATGAGGGTTGGTTTGAGCAATCTATAGACAGTCAGAGAAACCAGCTTGATACGGCAATTGCTAATGTGTTTCGACAGCTGGCAATGCCAGATTTGGCGGGTAATGCAGTTAAGCTATCATCCAAAAGCTTTCAGCCGTTACCTGTGATGGGTATCCCTGGCTATAGTGATGACAATGTGATACCAGCATTTTATCAAGATGAGGCTGTTTTTAGGCATCCAAGAGCGTTTAGCGCGCCTATTTTTTTATTATATGACTGCTTACACTAGTGAATAGACAATTTATAGCAGTGGCTAGAGTGGTTGGAGTGATTATCCAGTCTATGAATCTTGCTTGATAAAAGCCGGTTAATCCGTTAGCATTAAAGCAATCTCTAGTTCATCCAGTCGCATTTATTGATGAAACTCATAATTACTAATAAAAATATTGGAGCATCGGCATGACCACCAAAGTCGTCAAAATTGATAATAAAGTTCGTATGATTACAGGTAAATTAGCCCCACATCTTGAAATTCAATGGGAACATTATACCTTAGCAGAATTACAATCATTGCTTGAGACGGTGGTTCGTTTTGAAATTGAGCACAACTTTCGTCGTCATAAAGATTATAAAGATAGCAAAGGCGCTAATATCCAAGTGTTTAATGATGCCAACGAACTTAAAGTCACAAGTTTAAAAGACGAATTACTAATCATCCGCGATAGCCAAATCGATTCACAATAACGATTCACAATGACTATGCATCCGCGAATCAATCAAAATCCAAGCCGAATGACTTGGATTTTTTTATGAGTTAGATTTTTTCGTCATGTGGTTGGTGATTATTGAAGCAAAGTATCACCCTAAACGCTCAATGATTGGCATTGATAAAAAAATAATCGATAGCCGTCTAAGCATGGTATAATTGTCAGTTTTTATTGACAAGCGAATGATGGGTGACACGATGAAATACCCTAAAATCTACGACGTAATTGTGATTGGTGGCGGTCATGCTGGCACAGAAGCGGCGCTAGCTGCTGCGCGTATGGGTCAGCAGACGCTGTTATTGACGCATAATATTGAAACCTTGGGACAGATGAGCTGTAATCCTGCGATTGGCGGGATTGGCAAGTCGCATTTGGTGCGTGAAGTCGATGCGTTGGGCGGCGCTATGGCGCTTGCCACCGACAAAGCAGGGATTCAGTTTCGTGTGTTAAATAGCCGTAAAGGTGCCGCTGTCCGTGCTACACGTGCGCAAGCAGACCGTATTTTATATAAAGCGGCGATTCGCCATACCTTAGAGAATCAGCCAAACTTGGATATTTTCCAACAAGCGGCGGATGATATTTTGGTTGAAAACGGCAAAGCGGTAGCCGTGGTTACCCAATCAGGGATTGAATTTGCTTGCGGCGCAGTGGTGTTGACCTCTGGCACTTTTTTAGGTGGTACTATTCATATTGGGTTAGAAAACCACAAAGGTGGACGTGCAGGCGATCCGCCTTCTATCCGTTTGGCAGATAGATTGCGTGAACTCAAGCTGCCGGTTGGACGTTTAAAAACAGGCACGCCACCACGCATTGATGCGCGCACGGTAGATTTTAGTGTCATGACCGTGCAGCCAGGGGATACACCACTGCCCGTCATGTCGTATTTGGGCGATGTGTCCATGCATCCGCGCCAAATCAACTGCTATATCACCCATACCAATGAACGCACCCATGACATTATCCGCAGTGGGCTGGATCGCTCACCCATGTATTCAGGCGTGATTGAAGGCATTGGTCCCCGTTATTGCCCATCGATTGAAGATAAAATTCATCGATTTGCTGATAAAGACAGCCATCAGATTTTTATTGAGCCTGAAGGGTTGACCACCCATGAGCTTTATCCCAATGGGATTTCAACCAGTCTGCCATTTGATATTCAGTTGGCTTTAGTCCGCTCGATGAAAGGGCTGGAAAATGCGCACATCTTGCGTCCTGGCTACGCGATTGAATACGATTATTTTGACCCACAAAATCTTAAACCAAGCCTTGAGACCAAATCGATTGATAACCTATTTTTTGCCGGTCAAATCAACGGAACGACAGGGTATGAAGAAGCGGCTGCGCAAGGTATCTTAGCTGGCTTAAATGCCGCACGTCGCACCCAAGGACTGGATGCTTGGACACCGCGCCGCGACCAAGCCTATATCGGTGTGTTGGTAGATGATCTTATCACCCATGGCACTAAAGAGCCGTATCGTATGTTTACCAGTCGTGCCGAATACCGTCTGCTGCTACGTGAAGACAATGCCGATCAACGCTTGACAGAAATTGGGCGTGACTTAGGACTGGTGGACGATGCGCGCTGGCAAGTGTATAGCGATAAAATGACAGCGATTGAGCAAGAAACCGCACGTTTACGCTCGCTTTGGGCAACGCCCACTAATACGCTTGGTCAATCATTTATCGATAAAACCGGTGAAGTATTGACCAAAGAAAATAACGCGCTGGATTTGTTAAAACGTCCAAACGTATCATTTGATGATATTAGCGAATTGACCGAATCGCCCGTGTCTGCTGAAGTGGGTGAGCAAATAGAAATTGGTGTCAAATACGCCGGTTATATCGATCGTCAGCAAGTTGAAATCGGTCAGATGAAAAAACTTGAGCACACGCTGATTCCAGAGGATTTTACTTATCATGATATCTCTGGGCTTTCCAATGAAATCGTGCAAAAACTTGAAAAAGTGCGCCCAACCACGCTTGCCCAAGCCAGTCGCATTAGCGGCGTCACGCCAGCTGCGGTACAGCTTTTGGCAATGATGATTAAAAAAAGCAAAAAAGCGCGTGAAGTGCTAAGCTCTTAACTTTAAGCCATGCTCCATAAGTCCCATGGTATTGGTATGTGCCAAACTTGGGACTTTTTTATCCTCTGTTGCCGTAAAACCACCGACTTTAGGCGGTGGATATAAGGCAACTCATACACTAT
>ERZ941748.181-NODE-181-length-24436-cov-8.990238_pt1 | contig 24436 bp, 23 predicted proteins | sample MGYA00521092_ERZ941748 | MGnify/ENA primary metagenome ERZ941748 (study PRJEB32759, sample SAMN07749897) | skin metagenome | biome: transportation; feature: city; material: polyester macromolecule | host: Homo sapiens | place: Hong Kong:ISLAND line | collected... | reverse complement strand
CCGTTTGCCCGGTGGTGTGAGAGGACGGGGGAGGCGACTCCCCCTCCTACTCGATCGGAGTTAATAAGGCGCTGCTGTTTAACCAAAGTGCGCAGTGCCACTAAATGCCTGTTAATTTATATACAATATATGTACTGTATAAGATATAGTGTCCATGTATGAAAGCGTGGCGCGGTGCTTTACGCGCAGCGAGATGGACAGATGAGACGAAAACAAGACCTACCGGAAAAAGACTGCGTTCAATGCCAGCGCCCATTTACTTGGCGGAAAAAATGGGCGCGCTGTTGAGAGGAAGTGCGTTTTTGCAGCGAACGCTGCCGACGCGAAGCCAGACAGCACAGCACGCCGAGGAGGCACGAGCATGAACAGCACGACTGATATTGTCTGGCTACAGGATAACCTCCGTGTAGCGGACAACCCTCTACTACATTTCACATCCGCCCCTGATCAACTGGTTTGCCTTTACGTACTGGACCGGGCGTGGTTACGTTCCAATATGGCAGGCGAGGAGACTTGCCGCCTTGGCCCGGCGCGCCTGCGCTTCTTATGGCAAAGCCTGATGGAACTGCGTGGCGAGCTGCTGCAATTAGGCAGCGATCTGCTGGTACGTATTGGTCACCCTGCCGAAGAGGTAGTGGCCATGGCCACGCGCCTCAAAGCCCGGCAAGTGCTGGTCGCCGAACACTCGGGCTGCGAAGAACGGGCGCACATTGGTCAGGTGGCCGAGACGCTGCCTGAGCACTGCTCGCTGGTGCGTTCCGATAGCGGCTACCTGATTGACGCCTCGGCGCTGCCGTTTGCGTTGGAGGAGCTGCCTGCCAGCTTTTCGGCGTTTCGTCGTCAGGTGGAGAAACATTGTGAGATCCCCGCGCCGCTCAGTATGCCGGTGACGCTGCCCGGGTGGCCAGACGACGCCCCCCGTGGCTTCCCGCCGCTCAGGGATGTATGTCAGCAGAGTGCGGCCTGGCAGCCAGACAAGCGTCAGGGGCTTGTATTCGTCGGCGGTGAATCCGCAGCTCGAGACCGGCTGCAGCACTATCTGTGGCGGCAGAACGGCGCTGAGTCCTACAAGAAAACCCGCAATGGTTTGTTGGGAGCCAACTTTTCGACGCGGTTTTCGCCTTGGCTGGCCAAGGGCTGTCTCTCGGCTCGCCAGGTACACCGTGAGGTCAAGGCCTGGGAAGCCATCAATGGTAGCTGCGAGTCCAGCTACTGGATCGTGTTCGAACTATTGTGGCGTGACTACTTTCACCGTGCAGCGCAGCTGGAAGGCCCTGCGCTATTCGGCCGCGAGCAGCTCCCCGTGCCTAACGAGGCGTTCAACCGTTGGCGCGATGGCAAGACAGGGGTCCCGTTCATCGATGCGGCGATGATCGAGCTCAAAGGGACCGGATGGATATCCAATCGCGCACGCCAGAACGTGGCCAGTTTCCTGGTCAAGGATCTCGGCGTGGACTGGCGTTTGGGCGCTGGCTGGTTCGAGCACTGTCTGATCGATTACGATGTGGCCAGTAACTGGGGTAATTGGCGCTATATCGCCGGAGTAGGGCGAGATCCCCGGCAGGATCGCTACTTCAACGTGTTGAAGCAGGCAGGACATTATGACCCAAAAGGCCTCTATGTCGCATACTGGCTGCCCGCCCTCGAGTCCTTGCCCTTTGGCCTCGAACGGCACCAGCCTTGGCGCGCGGCGCCTTCCAGGTTCGATCCTCCCTGCGTCATGCCAAGTGAGTGGCACCGCTGGCTGATTGCTGCCGAAGAGTTCGAGGAGACGGATGAGTAAGCAAGCAGGAAGCGTTGTGAGTGAACGCCGATTGGCCTGGGGGCTGGGCCTTGCTGGGCTGATCCCGTTCATTGCGGCGAGTGGCGCAGCATGGTGGGCGCCTACCGCCTGGCAGGTCACGGCGATTTACGGGTTTACTTACTACAGTGCGGTGATTCTGTCATTTCTGGGTGGCGTTCATTGGGGCAGTGCGCTGCAGGTCTCGCGGCTGGGTAACGGTAGGCGCTTGGTACTGGCCATGGTGCCTAGCCTGATTGCCTGGCCTGCGCTGATGTTCGATGTGGTGACGGGGCTATGGGTGCTGTTGGCAGGCTTTGTGCTCATTGGTCTTTACGATGTCAGCCGCGATGGCCGTGAAGGGTTTCCTCGCTGGTACACAGGGTTACGCTGTGTGCTGACCGGTATCGTGGGGGCTGCCCACCTGGTGGTGCTGTGGCGGCTCATGGCCTGAGGCTGGCATCAGACCCGTTTCTGAGCCATTATCACAGCCACGCCAAGGACAGCCATGAGACGATGACATGTTATTGAAATCCCAGGTATCACCCGCTTTCGCGCCCACCTTCAAGCCAGCCTTGATACTGGCAACGATGCTGGCTTTGGGGGGGCAATCTGCCCAAGCCAGCCCGCAACTGATGACCGAAGTCGATGCGCGAGCCGCCGAGCAGGTGCAGTATGCCAGCTTCAACCAGTGGCTAAGTGATTTCCGCCGTTACGCCGCCAATCAAGGGATCAGTGAAGCCACTCTGGCCAAAGCGCTGGACGGTGTGCGTTATCGCGAGCGGGTGATCGAGCTGGACCGTCATCAGCCTGAGTTCGTCAGGCCCATCTGGCAATACCTCGATAGCGCCGTGTCCAGTACGCGCATTGCCAATGGTCGTGAAAAGTATGCTCAGCATCGCGATACTGCTCAACAGATGCAGCAGCGCTATGGGGTGCCTGCCGAAATCATCGTTGCCATCTGGGGTGTCGAGAGTAATTACGGCAGCAACTTTGGTGACTTTTCGACGCTGGAGTCCCTCGCCACCCTGGCCTACGATGGCCGTCGCCGTGATTTTGCCCGCGGAGAGCTTCTGGCAGCGCTGCGTATCATCGAGCAGGGGGATATCGCCGCCGATGAGATGCGCGGCTCCTGGGCCGGGGCCATGGGGCATACTCAGTTCATCCCCAGCAGCTTCGAAGCCTATGCGGTGGACGGCGACAACGATGGACGGCGTGATATCTGGGGCAGTATTCCCGATGTCATGGCCTCGACGGCCAACTACCTGGCCCGCGCCGGTTGGCAAGCAGGCCAGCCCTGGGGAGCCGAAGTGGTGCTGCCTGATACGTTCGACTACTCGCAAACCGAGCGTTTGAGTTCGGCCCAGTGGGCCGCGCAGGGCGTACGGGCGGTGAGCGGCGATTTGCCCGCCTTCGATAGCGCCGCCGTCATCGTACCAGCGGGTGCCAGTGGCCCAGCATTCATCGTAGGCCCTAACTTCCGGGCCATTTTGCGCTACAACAACGCCACCAGCTATGCACTAGCGGTGGCGACACTGGCCGATGCCATTGCCGGGCGTCAGGGTATTACTCAGTCCTGGCCCACCCATGAGGCACCTTTGACGCGCGACGATGTCAGAACGCTTCAGCAGCGGCTGAACAACGCCGGTTATTCGGTGGGCACCGCCGATGGCATCATGGGACCCAATACCCAGGCAGGTGTGCGAGCCTTCCAGCGTGATCAAGGACTGGTGCCCGACGGTTTTGCCACTCAGTCGCTGCTTGAGCGACTTCCATAATCCAACTACCTCTTTAATCCAACTACCTTTTTAATCCAACTATCAAGGACGCGTTGCGATGGTGAATAGACTGCGAAAGACCATGGGCATGACGGCTCTGGCGAGTGTGCTGATGGCGAGTGCCAGCGTACAGGCCGAGGACAAGGTGTTCGGCTGGGTGGAGAACGCGTTCATCGAGCCTTGGGGCATTGGCGTCAAGGCCAAGCTGGACAGCGGTGCGCTGACCTCGTCGTTGGACGCCCGTGACATCGAGATTTTCGAGAAGGATGGCGAAGACTGGGTGCGCTTTCGCTTAAAGCTGGAGGATCAGGCCAGCGGTGAGACCTTCAGCGACGAAATCGAACGTCCGCTGTATCGTGAGCAAACCGTGCGCGGCGCCGGTGGGCGCGATGAACGCCCCGTGGTGCTGATGGACGTGTGCATGGGCGACACCATCTATGAAGAGCAGTTCAGCCTGCGCGACCGCGAAGAGATGATTTACCCGCTGCTGCTGGGGCGGCGCACGATCAGCCATCTTGGGTTACTGGATGTGCGCAGAACGTTCTTGCAGACACCGGAGTGTGGGGAGAATGCCGAGTACGTTCCCCACGACCCCGAAGACGATCAAACCTGATCAATAGGGTGAGTCAGAACAGCCGTGCCAGCAGCGCCGTCACGGCGGTTTCTACTCTCAGGATGCGCGGGCCCAGGTGCATGCCCTCGCATCCTGCTGCCAGCAGTTGCTCGACTTCCCATTCGATAAACCCCCCCTCTGGCCCCACGAAAAGTGCACAGGGCTCGTCGATGCCGCGTGGGCAGGCGTCGGGCATGCCAGGGTGAGCGACGAGTCCCCGTCGCTCGTGTAGTACGCCGTTCAGGTGATCTTCCAGAAAAGGGCGAAATCCCTTGCACAGCGTGACCTGCGGGAGCTGCGTGTCGCGTGCCTGCTCCAACCCGAGCAGGAGATGCTGGTGCACCTTTTCTGGGCGTAGCTCCGGCGATTGCCAGTAGCTTTTCTCCACCCGCTGGGTGTGTAGTAGGGTAATCTGTTTCACGCCTAGCGCAGTGACATGTTCCAGCGTGCGGGCCAGCATGCGCGGGCGCGGCAAGGCCAGCACCAGATGCACCGGTAGCGGGGGTGGTGGAGGCGTTTCCAGCGGGCCCAGGTGGAAGAGGGCACCGCTGTCGCTCAGTTCGATCAGTTCGGCCTTGCCCATGTTGCCTCCCTGAACGCCCACGCTCAGTTGGTCCCCCGGCTGGGCGCGATGTACGTCGCGCAGATGCGTCAGGCGGCGGGTGTCGGTCAGGCGGGCTTGTTGGCCGTTCACCTCACTGGGGTCGAGCAAAATCAGATTCATGATGGTCGTCTATTAGTCGTGGGCAGGCCGCGCATCGCGGCACTAATCCGTTAAGCTGGCTTGCATGGGCGTGTGTTGCAGGCACAATAGCAGCCATGGCGACAAAAGCCTTTATCGCGTTTAAGGAGATACGCTGTGCGCGTCATTCGTAAATATGCCAACCGCAGGTTGTACGACACACAACAAAGCCGCTACGTGACGCTGGAAGATTTGCGCCGTCTGATTATCGACGAAGAGCCTTTTCGTGTCGAAGATGCCAAAAGTGGCGAAGACCTCACGCGCACGATTCTACTGTCGATCATTATCGAACAGGAGCAGGCCGATAGTGAAGCGGAAGTGTTCTCCAACGATCTGCTGGCCCAGTTGATTCGCGTGTATGACATGTCGTCACCGCTGCCTCTGGCGCGCTATCTGGAACAGGGCACCCAGCTGATGCTGGAGCAGCAGAAACGCCTCCAGAGTCAGTGGCAGCAGGCCATGCGGCATACGCCCATGGAGTTCATGCGTGAACTGGCCGAGGAGAATATGCGCTTTTGGCAGAACACGCTCAACCAGCCTTCCACCAAGGAAGACGACGACCCAACGGATGGCAAGCCTTAGCTTTACAACAGCGCTGGGTTTCAGACAGCGCTTGGCGCCCCGCTAGCGGCTGCGTTATGGCATAATGCGCCCATCGACGCTCTCCTGTTTTGAGAAGGATACCCATGAAAGTTTTGATGATCGGTGGCGGTGGTCGTGAACATGCCCTTGCCTGGAAGCTTGCCCAATCCCCCCAGGTCGAGCAGGTGTTCGTAGCGCCTGGTAATGCAGGCACGGCCACGGAGCCCAAGCTGAGCAATGTGTCCATTGCCGCAACCGACTTGCCGGCACTGGTGGCGTTTGCTCAGCAAGAGCAGATCGCCCTGACGGTCGTTGGCCCGGAAGCGCCGCTGGTGGAAGGGGTGGTCGATCAATTTCAGGCAGCGGGCCTGACCATCTTTGGCCCTACCCAAGGGGCTGCTCAGTTGGAAGGCTCCAAGTCCTTCACCAAGGACTTCCTGGCCCGCCACGCCATTCCCACCGCCGACTACCAGACCTTCACGGCGGTCGAGCCAGCGCTTGACTACCTGGCCCGCATGGGCGCGCCCGTCGTCATCAAGGCCGATGGTCTGGCCGCCGGCAAGGGCGTGATCGTGGCCATGAGCGAAGCCGAAGCCGAAGCCGCCATTCGCGATATGCTGGAAGCCAACGCCTTTGGCGATGCCGGTGCTCGGGTCGTCATCGAAGAGTTTCTGGATGGCGAAGAGGCCAGCTTCATTGTCATGGTCGACGGTGAGCATGTCGTGCCCATGGCCACCAGTCAGGATCACAAGCGTGCCTACGATGGCGATACCGGCCCCAATACCGGTGGCATGGGGGCTTACTCACCGGCGCCTGTGGTCACGCCCGAGGTGGATGCCCGCATCATGGAGCAGGTGATCCTGCCTACCGTACGAGGCATGGCTGAAGAGGGCAATGCGTACACGGGCTTCCTGTATGCCGGTTTGATGATCGACGCTGCGGGCCAACCCAAAGTGATCGAATACAACTGCCGCTTTGGTGACCCGGAAACCCAGCCCATCATGATGCGTCTGGTGTCGGATCTGGCGGAGCTTTGTCTGGCGGGCGCTAAAGGCGAGCTGGCAGGCAAGCAGTGTGAATGGGACAGCCGCGCGGCGGTGGGCGTGGTCATGGCGGCGGGCGGTTATCCCGGCAGCTATCGTAAAGGCGATGTGATTCACGGCTTGGCCGATGCCGAACAGGCCCAGTGCAAGGTGTTCCACGCGGGCACTGCCCTGACCGATGAAGGCGAGATCGCCACGGCCGGGGGGCGCGTACTGTGTGTCACGGCGCTGGGCGACAGCGTGTCGGCTGCTCAGCAGCAGGCCTATCAGGGTGTCAAGGCCATCCAGTGGGAAGGCGCCGAGTTCCGCCGTGATATCGCCTTCCGCGCCATTGCCCGGGAAGTGAATCACTAACGACCTCTTTCGTCACCCAAGCAGGAGAGCCGTCATGGAACGCGTTGCTATCGAATTTCCCGCAGACGCGGTGATCCACCGCCATACCCTCTCGGTGCGGGTGACCGACATGAACTACGGCCGCCACCTGGGGCATGATGCCCTGGTGTCGCTGCTGCATGAGGCCAGGGCGCAAGCACTGGGTAGCCTGCACTTGCCCGAGTGGGACATGGGCGGCTATCCCAGCGTCGTGGTAGACCTGGCGATACAATATCAGCAGGAAGCGCGCTTCCCGGAGGTGCTGGTCATCGAGACGGCGGTGCCTGAACCGCAGGGCAAGGCACTGACTGTCTATCAGCGTGTCTTGAAGGAAGGCAGCGAGACTGTGGTGGCCACGGCCCGAATCAACAAGCTGATGCTGGATCTGGGGGCGGGCAAGCCGGTGCCCATTCCTGACGCGGTGAAGCAGACACTCGCCGAGGCAAGGGGGAGCTGATGTCCCGAGAGTATCCCATCATTGCCATCACCGGCTCCTCCGGGGCTGGCACCACCACGGTGCGCCGTAGCTTCGAACGGATGTTTCTAAGAGAAGACGTTCACGCGGCCATGGTGGATGGTGATGCCTTCCATCGCTATACCCGCGATGACCTCAAACGTATCTTCCGCGAAGAGCCCGAACGCAAGGATGAGCTTTCTCACTTTGCCGTCGAGGCCAACCTGCTGGATCGCCTGGAGGGCCTGTTCGTCGAGTACGGTGAACACGGCACCGGTACCTACCGGCACTACATCCATGCAGAAGACAAGCAGAAGATCGAAGCCGGTTACCGAGTGGGCACCTTTACCGAATGGCAGGCGCTGCCTTGCGGCACTGACCTGCTGTTTTACGAAGGGCTGCACGGTGGGCTGGTGACCCGCGAGTACGATATTGCTCGGCACGTGGATTTGCTGGTGGGCGTTGCGCCGACCATGAACCTGGAGTGGATTCAGAAGATCGATCGTGACACCAAGCTGCGTGGCTATTCCCAGGAAGCGGTCATCGACACCATTCTGGGGCGCATGGACGATTACGTGCGCTATATCCAGCCGCAGTTTTCGCGTACCCATATCAACTTTCAGCGCGTGCCTACCGTCGACACCTCCAACCCCTTCGAGGTGCAGGATATCCCCACCGATGCCGAGTCTTTCGTGGTGATTCGCTTTCGCGACCCCTCGACCGTGGATTTCCCCTGGCTGCTGGCCATGATCAAGGATGCGTTCATGACGCGGCCCCACACGCTGGTGGTGCCCGGTGCACGCATGTCGTTGGCGATGGAGTTGATCCTCGCCCCGTTGGTTCGCCACCTGCTGGCTCAGCGCCGTTTCCGATAGGCGCGTTTAGCTGGCTCTTTTGACAATAACGCGCCACACCAAGGAGGCTGCGATGGAGTGCCTGTTTTGTAAAATCATCAACCGCGAGATTCCTGCGGACATCGTCTACGAAGACGAGCATGTGCTTGCCTTTAACGATATTAGCCCTCAGGCGCCTACGCATCAGCTGATCATCCCTAAAAAGCACATCGCCACGCTCAATGACATTGCGCCTGACGACCTGCCGGTGATCGGCCGCTTGCAATATACCGCTGCCCAGTTGGCCAAACAGCAGGGATTTGCCGAAGACGGCTATCGGGTGGTCATGAACTGTAACGAAATGGGCGGGCAGACGGTCTACCACATCCATATGCACCTGATGGGCGGGCGTCAGTTCACTTGGCCTGCAGGCTAAGTCTAACGCGGGAGGCTCGCTTTGGCGGGCGAAGGGCGCCGTCAGGTGCCTTGGCAAAGTCAGCCATCGCGAGCTAAAGCTCCCTCCCACACCCACCATGCCAGGCACTAGTGGGAGGCCGCTTTGGCGGGCGAAGGGCGCCGTCAGGCGCCCTGGCAAAGTCAGCCATCGCGAGCTAAAGCTTCCTCCCACACCCGCCCTGCCAGGCACTGGGGGGAGGTCGCTTTAGCAGGCGAAAGGCGCCAGCGGTTAAGCGTCGATACGCTTGTACTTCATGCGCTTCGGCGTGTCGTTGCCGACTCGTTTCTTGTGATCTTCTTCGTATTCCGTGTAATTGCCATCGAAGAACACTACTTCCGAGTCGCCCTCGAAGGCCAGGATGTGCGTGGCGATACGATCCAGGAACCAACGGTCGTGGGAGATCACCATGGCGCAGCCGGGGAAGGCCAGCAACGCTTCTTCCAGGGCGCGCAGCGTCTCGATGTCCAGGTCGTTGGACGGTTCGTCCAGCAGCAATACGTTGGCACCCTGCTTGAGGGTTTGCGCCAGCTGCAGGCGCCCGCGCTCACCGCCCGATAGCTCATCCAGGCGCTTCTGCTGGTCGTTGCCTTTGAAGTTGAAGCGACCCACGTAGGCACGCGAAGAGACTTCGTAGCCGTTGATGTTGAGAATGTCCTGGCCGTCGGACACCGCTTCCCAGACTGTCTGCTTGTCGTCCAGCGCATCGCGCAGCTGCTCGACGTAGGCGATATCCACGGTTTCACCGATTACCACGTCGCCCGCATCCGGCTGCTCCTTGCCGGTGACCAGCTTGAACAGCGTCGATTTACCCGCGCCGTTACCGCCGACGATGCCGACAATGGCCCCCTGGGGAATGGTAAAGGAGAGGTCCTGGTAGAGCAGCTTGTCATCGAAACGCTTGGTGACGTTGTGGAATTCGATGACCTTGTCACCCAGGCGCGGGCCAGGCGGAATGTAGATTTCGTTGGTTTCGTTGCGCTTCTGGTAGTCGCCGGACTGCATCTCTTCAAAGCGATTGAGACGCGCCTTGCTTTTTGCCTGGCGGCCTTTGGCGTTGCTGCGTACCCACTCCAGCTCCTGCTTGATGGCCTTCTGGCGCGAGGCTTCCTGCTTGGCTTCCTGGGTCAGGCGCTGCTCTTTCTGCTCCAGCCACTGAGAGTAGTTGCCTTCGAAGGGGATGCCCTGGCCACGATCCAGCTCGAGAATCCAGCCCGCCACGTTGTCCAGGAAATAGCGGTCGTGAGTGATCGCCACGACGGTGCCGTTGTAGTCGTGCAGGAAGCGCTCCAGCCAGGCCACCGATTCCGCATCCAAGTGGTTGGTAGGCTCGTCCAGTAGCAGCATGTCCGGGCTGGACAGCAGCAGGCGACAGAGGGCAACACGGCGGCGCTCACCTCCGGAAAGGTTGCCTACCTTGGCGTCCCAGGGCGGCAGACGCAGCGCTTCGGCGGCCACTTCCAGCTTACGCTCGATGTTATGGGCGTCGGCGGCTTCGATGATGTTTTCGAGCCGCGCCTGTTCGCTGGCGAGGGCATCGAAGTCTGCATCCGGTTCTGCGTAAGCCGCGTACACCGCATCCAGTTTCTGCTGAGCTTCCTTGAGGGCACCCAGCGCTTCCTCGACGGTATCCCGGACGTTTTTCTCGTCGTCCAGCTGCGGCTCCTGAGGCAGGTAGCCCACGTTGATGCCGGGCATCGGACGAGCTTCACCTTCAAACTCTTTATCGACACCGGCCATGATGCGCAGCAGCGTGGATTTACCAGCGCCGTTCAGGCCCAGTACGCCGATTTTGGCGCCCGGGAAGAACGACAGCGAGATATCCTTGAGAATTTGCTTCTTGGGTGGCACGACTTTGCCAACCCGATTCATGGTGAATACGTATTGCGCCATGGAAATCCGTTAGGTTGTGGTAAAAGCGGGGCCAGCGGTGCTGGCTTGGTGTACAGATGATAGTGCCCAGCGCGGCTAAAGGCCAGCCGCACGGTACTGAGTCAGGTGAGCAGGATGAAACGAAAAACCGTGCGGAAATGAAAAATTCTACGCAGACTGGTTTGAATCTATTGGCCTCCCACAGGCTGGCCTGGAGGCACTCACTGCTACGGGAGGGGGTTGTTGTGGGAAGGAGCTTTAGCTCGCGACGATTCAGGCACCAGTGCCTGCCCAGACAGTCGCCCAATGAAATTGGCCTCCCACAAGCTGGCCTGGAGGCACTCACTGCTGTGGGAGGGGGTTGTTGTGGGAGGGAGCTTTAGCTCGCGACGATTCAGGCACCGGTGCCTGCCCAGGCCGTCGCCCAATGAATTGGCCTCCCACAAGCAGGTTTGGGTGGCTACCCAGGCTATCCTGAATCCATTACGCGCTGAATTAAATGAAAAGGGGCAATCCAATGATTGCCCCCTGTTCGAACGACAGAGCATCTACCCGTAAGGCGCTACTCTTCTTCGTCCCAGTCGTCTTTGATGGCACGCTGCAGGCGTCGCTCTTCTAGCCATGCTTCCACCTGGCGCCGTGCGCGCAGGGTGTCGGCCTTGCTGGGTTTGCTCTTGGCGTATTGATCGTCGTTGACCGCGTCCAGGTTGTCGAAGTCGTCGGCGTCCAGCCCGTCGCTGGTGTAGGTCTCACGATTCAAGGGGTCACGGCTCATGGTATGCCCTCCAACCCAAGCCGGCGCACCGGCATCACAACGGCTCCCTTCCGCAGGGAGCGCCTAACGCTAAACAAGCGCCTAGGCGCTATATAACGCCAGTTGGGGTGAAGTTCAAGCACAAACTTGCCTTGGCCGCCATTAAATCCCCAGAGCTACCAAAATCCCCAGAGCTACCAACAGCAGCATGGCCACAAACGCTATTCGGCCAGCGCCTGCTGCTTTTTCAACGCTGCCAAAGCCAGCTGGGCTTCGACCCGTTCGGTGACGTCTTTCTGCACGCCGATGAAGTACATCAGGTTGTCGGCTTCATCATAAACCGGCGTAATCGATAGCTCGTTCCAGAACATCGTGCCGTCTTTACGATAGTTGCGCAGCACTTCGCGAGAGGGGCGGCCATCCTGTAGGGCATCACGAATCGACGCGAGGGCATCCTGGTCGCGGTCTTCGTTCTGCAGGAAACGACAATCTCGATACAGGATTTCGTCTGCACTGTAGCCGGTCAGACGCTCGAAGCCCTTGTTGACGTAAATCAGAATGTTTTCGTCACCTTCCTGCTCTGCAACGACAATGCCATCTTCAGAAGCATCAACAATGCGTTCGAGTAACTCCGGGCTGATCAAGGGAGATCGTTTCATCAATGGATTCCTGTTGCTTCTCGTCATTCTAGCCGTGTCGCTGTTCGTCAGCGCGAGGCTCGTTATAGGCAGGGTAGGCGATGCCACTTACCACTGATTACAGCTAGGATAGCAAAAAAACCACGTTACGCCGTGATTCCCGCCCATCATGGCGAGCGTTGCACGGGTTTGCAATCCTTGAAGATCACTCTGCTTCTGGAAGGCGCTGAGCGCTTACCATGGCACCCAATGCAGTGACCGCCAGCACCAGCAGCAGAAGGCTGCTGCCAAGCCACTGTGCCAGCCCGCCAATCAGGCCACCCACTGCCAGCATGAGCACCCCTGTGAAAGTGTTGGATAGCGCCACATAGAGTGCTCGGTTGTCCTGACTGGCTATATCGACCAGGTAGGTTTTGCGGCCCAGGCGAACCCCATGGTGAATGAGCATCAGCAGGGCATAAACGCAGGCATAGGGCAGCACGCTGCGTGTCCACTCGCCCGGTAGCCAGGCAATGCCCGCGCCCAGGCAGCAACACAGAGCGGTACCGACGGCAGCATCACGCATGACGCGGCGGCTGGAGTGGTCCGCGCGTTTTCCCCAGATGGGGCTGGCAATCATCGCTGACAACCCGGACACCACCACCATGATGCCTAGCCCGCCCAGCTCACTGCCGCTTTGTTGTTGGCCCAGCAGCGCCAGGTAGGGCAGGGCAAGCGCACTGGAAAGCAATAAGGCCCTGGCCAGATTGAAGTGCAGGAAGGTGCGATCCTCACGCATCAGGGTGACCCCGAGCTTGATGCTGTCCCAAGCGTTTTCACCGCCTTCTACGGCACCCGGCACTTCCTTGATACGCGCGGCGCTGAACGCGTTGAGCAACCATCCCGCCGCCGCGACACATAACAATAGGGCCAGCGCCACGTTACCTGGGCGGTCACCGAACCACAGCAACACACCGCCCGCCGCCAGCGTGGCGGCCCCTGCTACGCTGCCACTCCAACCCATCAGGGTCCCTCGCCTGCGCTTGGCGATGGTCTTGCCAAGGACGTCCTTGGTGGCGATCGATGAGAGCCCTCTCGCTAATGACAGTACCACCAGCACCGCCAGCACCAGAAATCCGCCCAGCGTGCCACTTCCCCAGAGCGCCAGTAGCGCGAGGCACAGTGCGGCCAAGGCTTGAAGCAGCGCTCCGGTGACCCATACCCACTTGCGCTGAGGTTTCAGGCGAATGAAGCCTGCCACGAACAGCTGAGGCAGCAGCGCGCCAGCCTCACGGATGGGGACCAGCAAGCCCACCATCCACACTGGCGCACCGATGATGCCCATCAACCAGGGCAATACCAGCCGTGCACTGGAGAGTTCATCCGCCAGCTTGTTACCCAATGCCGCCCATAGATGATGGAAAAAGTTACGCGGCTGCTCCTGGCAAGCGCCCTCGGGGATGTCGGCACACATACGGCTGTCGTCATCGCCCGTCAGCCACTCATAGAGACGCGTTTGTGAAACACCTGGCTGAGCCATGGAGTTCCTTGGCAGTTGCTAATTTGACATCCTCCCCTCCCTCACTAAAAGTAAGCGGTTTTTCGCGCTGATTGATAAGATGACAGAATGCTTGATCAATATCATAGCGTAATCGACATGATAGTTTAGCTTGTCAGGGAATTGGCCGATAAGGAGTACGCCATGCCGCAGGTCCGGATTCACTACTGCACCCAGTGTCAGTGGCTGCTGCGCAGCGGCTGGTATGCCCAGGAGTTACTGTCCACGTTTGGTGAGCAGCTCGACCAGGTCGCGCTCGTGCCTTCCCATGGGGGCCGGTTTGAAATCTGGTGTGATGACACGCTGCTTTGGGAGCGCAAACGTGACGGCGGCTTCCCGGATATCAAGACGCTCAAACAGCAGGTACGCGATCACATCGACCCTGACCGTGACCTTGGGCACATCGACCGATGAGCCAGGATAGAGCGGCTATTTTATATGGGCTGGGGGCGGTCGCCCTTTGGTCGACGGTAGCGACCGCCTTCAAGCTGGCACTCTCCTGGATGAGCCCGTTAGAGCTGATGTGGCTAGCGGCGTTGGTGTCATGGCTGTTGATGGGCGCGCTGGTAGTTGCTCAAGGGCGCATGCAGCAGGCGCTCAGGTACGGCTGGCGCACGGCCTTATGGGCGGGGCTGATGAACCCCGTCGCGTATTATCTGGTGTTGTTTGCAGCCTACGACCGCCTGCCAGGCCAGGAGGCCATGGCCTTGAACTACACTTGGGCATTGGCCATGGCGTTTCTGGCGGTGCCTCTGCTGGGTCACCAGTTGACACGAAGAGACATGGTGGCCGGGCTGATCGCCTATGCCGGGGTGTGGGTCATTGCGACGCGTGGACAGGTTTTCAACGTCGCCTTCGAGGATGGTTTAGGCGTTGCGCTGGCGCTTGCCTCAACGTTGTTGTGGGCACTCTACTGGCTACTGAATGCGCGAGATGCCCGGCCGCCGTTAGTGGGGCAGTGGCAAAACTTCAGTGTTGGGTTACCTTTTTTAACCATTCTGTTACTTTTTGGTCCGGGGTTTCAGTGGCATGGCATGACCGCGCTGGCCTCCGGCGTATACGTAGGATTGTTCGAGATGGGCATTGCCTTCGTGCTGTGGCAGTTGGCGATCCACAAGGTGTCTCGAACCGCCAAGGTGTCTACGTTGATATTTCTCTCTCCGCCGGTCTCTCTGTTATTGCTCTATGTCGTGGTGGGCGAGCCATTACTGAGCTCGACGTTGACTGGTCTATTGCTGATCCTGGCGGGGCTGGCGCTTCAGCAGTGGCCGAGAAAGGAATTGCCCGCTACCGATTGAGTGTTTTTTCAGCATGTTATTGTAAATTTTTGTGACTTTTGTTTTTATGGCTTGCGACTGGTGCTCAGACGTTTAATTTTAGCTAATAGCAATTTGCCAGGGTGTTTTGTCTAGGCAGCACTCATGGTCAATTGAACTCGGCGACAACAAAGCGCCATAGATGAGCCAGTGTTGGCGGGTAAGCAGCCAAGAGGGGTAACAATGCGCGGCAGCGTTGTTGCACAGGGAAAGGCTACTTGCTCATCTGCAGCGAGAAACGTTCATTAGGGATTCACGGCCATGAAGAACAGCAAAACAACCACGCAAGCATCATCCTCTTTTTTACAACGCGGTCTGCTCCCCGCAGCCGTGGCAACCTTGGGTTGCCTGCCACTGACGGCATTGGCACAAAACCTGCCTGCTACGCTTTACGCGCCGGGCGCTACGGATGTGGTCAGTACCATTCAGCAAACCATCGTCAGCAATCCTCAGGTTAATGCCGCTTGGGCCAACTTTAGCGCAGCAGGTAGCGACGTGCGCGTTGCTCAAGGTAATTATCTGCCCTCTATTGATGTTTCGGCGGGGGTAGGACGTCAAGATCAGCAGAACGATGGGCGGGGCAGCTATAACAGTGATTTTGCCGAGCTGACGCTGACCCAGATGGTCTTCGATGGTTTCGCGACGCGCAGTGAAGTGGAGCGTCTGGATCGTACGCGCTTGATTGCCTATTTCGAGCTGCTGGGGGCCAGTGAAAATATTGCCCTGGAAACCTTCCAGGCTTATCTGGATGTCATGCGCTTCCGTGAAATGGTGCGTTTGGCGCAGAATAATTACCGCGAACACCGCCGCGTGTTTTCGCAGATCGAAGAGCGCGCTCTTTCGGGTGCGGGCAGAGGGGTCGACCTTGAGCAGATTAGTGGCCGCTTGGCGCTCGCCGAGTCCAACCTGATGACCGAAGCCTCCAACCTGCATGACGTGACGGCGCGTTATCAGCGCCTGGTCGGCCAGCTGCCGCCTCAGAACATGACGCCTGCGCCCTCACTGGCGGCTGATTTACCCGCGGATGTGGACCAAGCCATCCAGATGGCGTTCCAAGGGAATCCTGAGTTCCACGCCGCCATCGAGAACATTGCTGCCCAGCGGGCCGTGCAGAGCGCTGAACGTTCCGCGTTCATGCCGCGGCTGGATATTCAGGGGCGTACCGGCACCAATAACCGAGACGACGCCATTTCAGGACGTCGCGACGAGCACAGCATTCAGCTGGTGGCGAGCATGAACCTTTACCGTGGTGGTTCTGATAGTGCTGCCTTCGAGGCGGCCACCACCCGAATCGAGCAGGCGGTCAACCAGCGCGAAGTCGCCTGTACCAACGTGCGTCAGACCACGCAAATTGCTTACAACGATACCCAGCGCATTGGCGAGCAGCTGCGCTATTTGAATGACCACCGCCAGTCCATTGACCGGGTCCGCGGTGCCTATCAACAGCAGTTCGATATTGGCCAGCGCACTCTGCTGGACGTGTTGGACAGCGAAAACGAGTTCTTCGAGGCCAGCCGTGCCTATGCCAACGCAGAGTTTGATCTGACGCTGGCCCAGGCCCGCACCTTGGCCGCCATGGGCCAGTTGATGCAAACCCTGGACGTCGTCCGTGACGACATCCCCAGCCTGGCAGAACTGGGCTACGAAGGCATGGCGCAGAATCCCGAAATGGCGTGTGGTACGGAAGGGCCGCGCGGGTTTACGCTGGAAGACTTCACTCGAGGTATCAGTGCCCAGTTCAGTCACGAGTTAACTAGCCAGTCACCGGTGTACGCGTCAGCAGCCACCTATGTGATGATGCCTGACGTCTAAGCAGTGCCGCTACGGCTGACGGTGTTCCATGGTTTTGAAAACGCCGTCAGTCTAGCTATCCATTATTATCCGGCTCACAAAAGCCCACCGCTGGCGGTCACTTTTTAGTCGTCAGGCATGTATAGTTAAGCGCTTCCCTGAGGATACGAGGTCTGTGTGACACAAACGAAGGTAACGACGACGGACGCAGTAAACTCACTGTCCGGGGAACAGCCAAATGGCGATGAATTGCTGGAGTGCCTCAAGGCAATTGCCTCGTTTCATCAGCATGAAGTCTCTGCCGAAGCATTGCGAGCGGGGTTGCCGCTGGAAGACGGCAAGTTAACGCCTTCAGTGTTTGGCCGGGCAGCCTCCAGAGCTGGGCTGACTGCGCGTATCGTCAAAAGCCCACTCTCAGGGCTCAATCCAGCACTGCTACCTGCTGTGCTGCTGCTCGAACCTGGCCGGGCCTGTGTGCTGTTGGCCATTGATCTCAAGCAGCAAAAAGCCCGTGTGCTGTTTCCTGAACTGACGGAATCCGAAGTCGAAATCCCTTTAGCGGAGCTCCATGCGGGCTATAGCGGCGATGCCATTTACGTTCGCCCGAAGTTTCTAACGGACAATGCTTCCGAGCCAAGCGTCAATAGTAAGAAACGCCGGGATCAGCACTGGTTCTGGGGCGTTATCCGCGAAAATCGTCGTCTATACCGAGACATCGTGCTGGGGTCGGTGGCCATCAATCTGTTTGCCATCGCCATGCCGCTTTTCGTGCTCAACGTGTATGACCGCGTCGTGCCCAATCAGGCGACTGAGACGTTGTGGGTGCTGGCTGTCGGTATTTTTATCGTGTTGTGTTTCGATTTGGCGCTGCGACTGATGCGCAGCAGCTTTGTGGATCTTGCTGCCAGTCGCGCGGATGTCAAACTCTCTTCATCGCTTATGGCAAAAGCACTGGGTGTCCGGTTGGAAGAGCGGCCGGCATCGACCGGCGCGTTCACAGCCACCATGCAGTCGTTCGAATCGGTTCGTAATTTTATTGGTTCGGCGACGATTCTGGGGATTGTCGATCTTCCCTTCGTGCTGATGTTTGCGGCCATTATTGCACTGATCAATCCCTGGTTAGTACTGCCGGTATTGATCGGAGCCGTGTTTGTACTGCTGTATGCATTGGCCGCGCAAGGCAAGTTGCACGAACTTTCGCAAACCGCTTGGGAGGTCGGTGCTCAACGCAACTCCTTGTTGGTCGAGTCGGTTTCTCAATTGGAAAACGTCAAGGCCCTACGGGCCGAGAGCCGCATTCAACGCCAATGGGAAAAAGCCACAGCGTTTTTGGCTAAAATCGGTAGCCAGCTGAAAATGGTCAGTACGTCGGTATCCAGCGTGGCGCTATGGGCTCAGCATAGCGTCGCGGTCTGCGTGATCATTATCGGTGTCTACCAGATTATCGAAGGTAATCTCACCCAAGGGGGGCTAATCGCGGCCTACATGCTGTCTTCCCGTGCCATGTCGCCCATTAGCCAAACGGCAGCGCTACTGGCGCAGTACCATCAGTCTGCTACTACCTTGGAAACGCTCAACACCGTAATGGATAAGAAAAGCGAGCGTCATGAGGGTAAGTCCTACGTCGAAAAACCCAGCTTCGAAGGTAATATCCGTCTCGAGAAAGTCACCCTGCGCTACCCGGATGAAGAGCGGGATGCTTTGCGTGAGGTCTCGATCCACATTAAGGCAGGAGAGAAAGTCGCCCTGCTGGGTCGTATTGGCTGTGGCAAGTCATCTCTCAATAAGCTGATCATGGGGTTCTACCAGCCAACGGCAGGTGCCGTGCTGGTCGACAACGTCGATATCCGCCAGCTGGATCCGCTGCATCTGCGCCGCCATATTGGCTATGTGCCGCAGGATGTCAGTCTGTTCTCGGGTTCCTTGCGCGAGAACATCGTAGCCGGAGGTGGAAATGACCGCGTCGATGACGAAGCATTGCTCAGGGCGCTGGAACTGGCGGGCCTGGAAGCGCTGGTGAATGGCCACCCTCACGGGGTGGATTTGCAGGTGGGCGAGCGCGGCCAGGCATTGTCTGGTGGGCAAAAGCAGGCGGTGGCCATTGCCCGAGCCTTGGTGCAGGACCCGCCCATTTTGCTGTTGGACGAGCCGACCAGCTCCATGGACAACGCCAGTGAAGAAGCCTTCAAGGCCAACCTGACCCGCATATCGGCAGGCAAGACCATTCTCGTGGTGACCCACCGCACATCGCTGCTGTCGCTGGTCGATCGCATCATCGTCATGGATGCGGGCAGAGTGGTGGCCGATGGCCCCCGCGATACCGTGGTGGAAGCGCTGCGTAAAGGGCAAATCGGGAGGGCTTCCTGATGACACGCAAGCCTTCCGTGACACCAGAGCAAAAAGGCTTCGATGCGATTGGCCGTTTTTCCGAAAAGGGTCAAAAACCGTTCCGACCTTTCATGGATCGACTGTTCGCCAAACGGGTCACCTCTGCGCACCTGAATCGGGATTGGGCAAGCGACACCGACTGGGCGCGCATGCAGCAAGAGCCTATCCGTGCGCGCCTGTTTCTCTATACGGTACTGCTGACCATCGTAGCCCTGCTGACATGGTCCTATTTCGCCGCCATCGATGAAGTGACCCGAGGCACGGGCCGCGTCATCCCCGCCAGCCAGCTCCAGCGGATCCAATCCTTCGACGGCGGGGTGGTCAATCAGATCATGATTCGCGAGGGGCAGCTGGTCAGCGCGGGAGATGTGCTGATGCAGATCGACCCTACCCGCTTTGTCTCGGATTTCAGGGAAAACCGCGCCCAGCGCTTTGCGCTGGAGGCACGTGCCGAGCGGTTAAGGGCGCTGGCCACCAATTCACCCTTCGAACCCTCCGATGAGCTGCGCGAAGAAGTGCCGCATATCGTCATGCAAGAGCGCGAGGTGTACGAGAGTCGTCGCGAAGAGCTGCGCGAGCAGGAAAACGTACTCAATGACCGTATCCGTCAGCGTCGAGAAGAGCTACGTGAAGCACAGGCACGGCGCGACACGGCTCAGCGTGAAGCGAACATGGCTAGCCAGGAACTGAACCTGACGCGCCCCTTGCTGGCATCCGGTGCGGTGTCGGAAGTGGAAGTGCTGCGTTTGCAGCGGGAAGTATCGCGTGCCACGGGTGAGCGCAACCAGGCAGATGCCTCGGTGTCACGTTTGCAAGCTGCCGTGGAAGAAGCCGAAACCCAGTTGAGGGAGCTGGGGGCCGAGCGTCGCAGCGAGTGGCGTAATGATTTGGCCCAGGCGCTGGGTGATTTGAATGCCCTGCAGCAGTCAGGCACTGGCTTGCAGGATCGCGTCCGGTTGACGGAGATCCGGTCACCAGTAGACGGCATCGTACAGCGTATCCACATCAATACGATCGGTGGTGTCGCTCAGCCGGGCCAGGAAGTCGTGGAAATCGTGCCGACCGATGATCAACTTCTGGTGGAGGCACGCATCGCCCCGCAGGATATCGCCTTCCTGCACCCGGGCCAGCCAGCCACCATCAAGCTCACCGCCTACGATTACGCGATTTATGGTGGGTTGCAGGCCGAACTCGAGCATATCAGCGCCGACACTATTACCGATGATGATGGCAATACCTTCTATCTGGTTCGCGTGCGCAGCCAGGAGAATGAAAACGTAGCCGACCGGCTACAGGTCATACCGGGGATGACCGCACAAGTGGATATCGTCACCGGTAAGCGAACCGTCATGCAGTTCATGCTGAAACCTGTTTTAAGGGCGTGGCGAGATTCCATGGGAGAGCGCTGATGAAACACTGGTTTATAACAACAGACGGGAGTTTGAAGGCGCGCTGGAAAAAAGCGTTTCAGGATGTGGGAGCCCTGACGCCTGACACCTTGGGCCAGCGCGTAGCGCCCAATGATCTTGTATGGCTTTCCACTACCGTGGATAGCTGGCCACTCATGGTTCCTGCCCTGATAGAGCAGGGTGCCATCGTGGTGGTGCTGAGCTATACCCCCGACGACCGTGAGGCGCTAAGGGCATTGGATCTGGGCGCCAGGGGCTATGTGCATACCCTGGCGGCGGCTGATGTGCTGAACCAGGTGGCTCTGGTCGTGACCCATCAAGGTGTGTGGGTTGGGCAAGAGTTATTGGCGAAAGTCCTCGGTGGTACGTTCAAGGCTCTCCAGCAGCGCGTTGACCATGACCGTTATCAACACAGCGACTACCTGCAGCTGCTCACCGAGCGAGAGCGTGGCGTTGCGTTGGCCGTGGCGCGTGGCGCCACGAACAAAGAGGTGGCCCGCCAGTTGGAGATCACTGAACGCACGGTCAAAGCGCATCTGAGCGCTATTTTTCGAAAGCTGTCAGTACGAGATCGGCTGCAGCTGATTCTCAAGTTGGCGCCGGTGGCGGAGCATGCCCCTGACAACGTTGAGTGACCCGCTGTGGCTGCGTTTTTGGGGGCCACATCGTTGCACACCAAAGCGTCCGCTGCCAGTACCTCACCTCGTTCATCACTTATACCCTCACTACTTATGCGAGCCATGACATGTCGGATCACGCCGTTCAGGAAGCACACGTTGCCCGTGAGGCTATCCACTCAGCCTTGCATGCTGCGGGTTCTGACGTGTTGTCACAATGGCAGCGTCAGCATGCCAGCGTAGCTCCTTTCGACTCACTGTTACTGGTCTCGGTAAGCGACGGCTATGCGCGGGCTCAGGTCACGACGCTGACGGTCGATGTCAGCGCACTGCGGGCGGGCCAGTGGGAAGTACTGGTGCCTGCGCTTGAACAAGCGATTACCCGACTGCAGCGCAAATTCGGGCATCCGCTGGTGGGGTGTCGCATCGAGTGGCCTTTCGCCGTGCGTGAAGGCCGTTGGGGGGCCTTCAAGCAGGAACTCATGCGCTATAAGCGTAGCTACTTTCGCAGTGGTTTGGCGTTTGAAGGCAAGCGCGAAGCCAGGCTGCTGCTCAGTGAAATGGAGCTGAATGCCAACGCCTGCCTGTATGGCGGGCACCAGGTGGGCCATGCGCAAATTAACCAAGCCCACCTGGAGCGCTACCTCAAGGCCCGCCACGGCTCTAGCCAGATGCCAAGCTTTGCCGACGAGATGCCCATGTGGAGTTTTGCTACGGCTGGCGTCTTTTTGGCGCTTGGCGGTGAACAGCCGAGCCATCATCTTCTGAGCACGCAGCCCCGCTGCTGGGGGCGTCGTGAAACTCCGCCGTTGACGCCTGCCTCCACCGCTGAACTGATAGCCCGCTCGACGCGCTTTCTGGGTAGGCAGGTACAGGCGAATGGCCGCTATGTGTATGGTTATTTTCCCTGTTTCAATCGTGACATTGGCACCTATAACATCCTCCGCCATGCCAGCAGTACTTATGCGCTGCTGGAAGGTTATGAAAGCTGCCTTACTCAACGGCTTCTTGACGATGAACAGCTCCGCCAGTTGCATGGCCAGATAGACCGCGCGTTGGAGAGCTTGCGCGATCGGGACATCATCGAGCGTGATGGCGCGGCCTATGTGGTCGACACGGGAAACATCATCAAACTAGGGGCTAATGCAGTGGCTATCCTGGCCCTGGTCAAGTATCAGCAGGTGATGGACGATGACCGCTATGCTGCGTTGGCCGACGCGCTGGCGTTGGGGATCGTCCGCATGCAGGAGGCTGATGGCAGCTTCGTGCATGTGCTGAATGCGGCGGATTTATCGCTCAAGGAAAAGAGCCGAATCATCTACTATGATGGCGAAGCGGCCTTTGCGCTGATGCGGCTTTACGGCCAGACTCGTAACCCCCAGTGGCTGGCGTGTGTCGTCAAGGCCTTTGACTATTTCATCGACAACGGCCATGAGCAGGCCCACGATCACTGGCTGGCCTACTGTACCAATGAGCTGGTGATGTACCGCCCCGAACGCCGCTATTTTGAATTCGCGGTGCGCAACGTAGCGGGGTACATCGACTTCATCCGTGATCGGATCACCACTTTCCCAACGCTGTTGGAACTCTCCATGGCGTTCCACAAGACACTGCTCACGCTGGAGCAGATGCCGGAGCTTGCCGATGTGCTCGATGGCCTGGACATCGATGCGTTCTATCACGCGCTGCATGCCCGCGCGAACTACCTGCAAAATGGATTTTTCTGGCCGGAAGTGGCCATGTACTTCAAGGCCCCGTACACCGTGCAAGACGGTTTTTTCATTCGTCATCACAGCTTTCGCGTGCGCATCGACGATGTCGAACACTACCTTTCTGGGCTAGTGGCTTATCAGCAGTTATTACTGGCGGGGCATCAGGCAGGGAGTGCATGACGCACCTGACCGTCGCGGTGCGTAAAGGGGCGCTGGTTCTGCTGGCCCTGTTGCTCGGCAGCGACCTGTGGGCGGGCGTGGCACAACAGGATGCCTCGATTGCCAGCGTTTGTCGCACCTTGTCACGTGAGCCCGCGCTGGCCCTTGTGGGGGCAGAGCACGCGCAAGTGGCCCATGAAGTGGGGGCGCATTTTTCCATGCAGGCGTCAGATCAGTACCGTGTCTCCGAGGCTGAGCGGCTTACAGACATTGCCACCCAGCTGCTGGCTGCCGACGTGCTGTTTCGTGAGGTATTGGGTCTGACGCCCCCCTTGCAAAGGCCCCGTTATCAGCAGGCCGACTTTATCATGGTGATTCTGCGTACGGAGCAGGTTCGCGGCGGCCAAGCCTATGACGAAGTAGTACGTAACCCGGCCATTCCCGAATGCCATATTCGCATGGCCCTGGGCGGACGTGTTGAGGCCGCCACTAACCTGACACCAGCCCACGAGCTTTTCCACCTTTATCAAAATGCCCACATGATGTTCAAGCAAGGGTGGGTACACGAAGGGCTGGCACGCTGGTCGGAGTCGCTGCTGAGTGGTGACGTGCAGCCCGGTCCCCCTCTGCCTACGGCTAGTAGCGACCTGGAAAGCATCATGCAGTCGAGCTATGGCGCCGTGACCCTATGGCAACGATTATTTTATCTACTCGACCCCCAAGGCCGTATCTCGCTGCCCAGCTCACTGATGTCGCTGCGCTACCACGATGGCAGCCAGGTAGTGACATTGGAGCATCTTCACGGTAGCCGCTTCGTGGCGCCCCTGTTCGAAGCCCTCCATCAGGCGAGCATTTCCCTGGCTGAACAACAGCAATGGCCCACTTACGGCTGGGCCGAAGCCGAGCAGCGCAGCTTGCAGTATAACCATGCCATTCTGGCGGCTTTATACCGGGCGATATCGGCCTACGCGCCGAAGGAGCATCAGCCTGAAGAGCTGCGTAGGTTCATGCAGCTGATCGATACCATGCTGAAAGAACGGGAGTGAAGGGCTTCATGTCGGCAACCGAAGAGCAGAGAGCTCATCGTCGCCACCTACGCGACCTGATGTGGGCCCTTTTGAGTGAGGTGGTGCGACCATTCCGCTGGCAGGTAGGCGCCATTCTCTTGAAGCAAGTAACAGCGCAGATACTGTTGCTGGCCAGCCTGTTGCTACCTTGGCAGCTGTTACAAGTCTTGATGAGCGGTCAGAGTCGTTTGACCCGCGGATTGCCTGCACAGTTTGGCGATAATGACAAGATGGCGATGCTACTGGCCTTGGCCGTTCTCTGCTTTTGCGCGTTTGCGCTAATGCAGTGGTGGGTCAAGCGCAGCATCTCACGTTTGTTCGACGCCCTTTTGCTTAGGCTCAACAAGACACGCCTGGTAGCCAATCATCGGCCTTTGGGCAGGCGCATGCTGGCCATCGTGATGGGAGCGCTCTCTTCGATGTGCATTGCCCTATTGTTTTGTTTGGTCATTGCCTTTTTGCACCCGGCGCTAGGGTGCGTTAACAATTGCTGATGGAGATCGGGCTGATTTAGAATATCAGCAT
>ERZ941748.180-NODE-180-length-24445-cov-6.112628_pt1 | contig 24445 bp, 19 predicted proteins | sample MGYA00521092_ERZ941748 | MGnify/ENA primary metagenome ERZ941748 (study PRJEB32759, sample SAMN07749897) | skin metagenome | biome: transportation; feature: city; material: polyester macromolecule | host: Homo sapiens | place: Hong Kong:ISLAND line | collected... | reverse complement strand
GAACGTCGACCTCGCCGGCGCCGAAGCGGCGCAGCAGCGCCTTCTCCACCTCGAGGATCAGGAGGAGGCCGACGCCCGCCGCGCGTGCCGCAACGATGCCCGCCGCCTCGCGCGCGGCGATCACGGCGTCGGGATAGCGGAAGCCCACGTCCTCGAACACGAAGCCCTGGCGGATCGGGCGCGGGCGACCGGCGAGCTGCTCGGCCCGGAGGAGGGCGGAGCTGCCGCGGCGCCGCCTGAGCCGGCGGAGGCCGCAGAGCCGGAGGCACGGGTGTGCCGCCTGCGCCTGGTCGAGGCCGCCTTCGCCCACCCCGGTGCGCCGCCGCTGTGGACCGACCTGGAGCTCGACCTGGCCCCCGGGGACGTCGCCGTCGTCACCGGGCCCTCCGGGTCCGGGAAGTCGACCCTGCTGGCCGTGCTGCTGGGCTTCCTGCCCCTGACCGCCGGCCGGTACACGCTCGAGACCGTGCCCCCGACGCCCCAGCCGGACCCGGTCCGCCCGGACGCGACGGCGCTGGCCCGGGTCGCCTGGACCCCGCAGGACGCCCTGATCTTCGACTCCACGGCGCGCGGCAACCTCGCCCTGGCCCGCGGCGTCGCGGACGCCCCGTCCGACGCAGAGCTCACCGCCGCGCTCGAGCTGGTGGGACTGGGTCCGTGGCTGGCCGCGGCACCGCAGGGCCTGGACACGCGCGTCGGCCCTGGCGGGCAGCGGCTCTCGGGCGGGCAGCGTCAACGCCTGGCCGTGGCCCGGGCTCTCGTGGCCCGCGCCGATGTCGTGCTGCTGGACGAGCCGACCGCACACGTGGACGCCGACGAGGCACGCGCCCTCATCACGGATCTGCGCCGGGCTCTGGCAGACAGGATCGTCGTGATCGTCACCCATGACGGCAGGCTGCTCGAGGACGGTGACGTCCCTGTGCGGGTCGGTTGCTGAGGCCCCCTGATCAGTCCGCGGACACGGCCACGGCGTCGTCCTCGGCGGGCGGGGCCGAGACGAGGTCGGGGGAGGCGCCGGCACCGACGGCCTCGATGCGCTGGTCCACGGGCACGCCCGAGCCGTCCCGGCGCCCGTACTCGATCGGCAGCGCGCGGGCCACGCCGGCCCGGGAGGCCGCGAGCGCGGGCGCGGCGCCGATCCAGCCGAGCTCGAGGCCGCTCTCGCCCTTGAGCAGCCGGTGGGCGCGCACGCCGCCGGTGCCGCGGCCCTTGGCCGGATACTCCCCGAGCGGCGTGACCTTGACGGAGCCCGGGGCGGAGCCGAGCACGTCCGCCTCGCCGTCCGTCACGGTCACCACGACGGCGGGCCGTGGGTGGGCGGCGGCGTCCGCACCGGTCTCGGTGAGGGAGGCGGCGGGGGCCACCCCGAACGCGAGCACCGTGTCCCCGGCGGCCAGCCGGATGCCCGCGACACCGCCGCCGGCCGGGCCCTGGGGGCGCACGGCGGAGGCGGCGTAGCGCAGCAGCTGGCCGGTGCGGGTGAGGAAGACGAGCTGGTCGGCCTCGTCCGGGGCGGGGGCGGCGCCGACCACCGCATCGCCGTCCTTCAGGGCGACGGCGTCGACGACCTGGCGGTTCAGGGGCCACTCCGGCCGGACGCGCTTGACGACCCCGTGGGCGGTGCCCAGCGCCAGGACGGCGTCCAGGGGGACCAGGGCCACGAGCGTCTCGCCCTTGGCCAGGGGCACCAGCTCCGCGGCGGGGACGGCCGCGGTCATCGCGGGGGCCGCGGACGGCTCGCCGGCCACCGGCAGGTCGACCGCCTGGAGGCGGTGCAGCGCGCCGGCGGAGGTGAGGGCCCCGATCTCGCCGCGGGCCGTCGTCGGGACCACGGAGGCGAAGGCGTCGTGCTTGCGGCGCCGGCCCTGCGGGGCGATCGGCGTGCGGTCCGCGGTGCGCAGCAGGCGTCCGGAGGTGGAGAGCAGGGCCCAGCACGCCGTGTCCGGGACCATCAGGTCCGCCCCGGCCTCCGCGGCGCCGGCGGGGGTCGGCCCGGACGGCGCGGGCCCGGCGGCGGGGGCCGCGGCGGTCTCGGCCTCGAGCAGGACCGTGCGCCGGTCGTCGCCGTGCTCGTCGGCGACGGCCTGCAGCTCGGCCGAGACCACCTCACGCAGCCGCGCGTCGGAGGCGAGGATCGCCTCGAGCTCGGCGATCGCGGCCTGCAGCTCGTCGCGCTCGGCCTCCAGCTCGATGCGGGAGAATCTCGTCAGCTGGCGCAGCCGCAGCTCCAGGATGTGGTCGGCCTGCACCTGGGTGAGGTCGAAGACGCCCATGAGGCGGGTGCGCGCGGCCGCGGTGTCGTCCGAGGAACGGATGATCTCGATGACCTCGTCGATGTCCACGAGCGCCAGCAGCAGGCCCTCGACGAGGTGGAGGCGGTCGCGGTGCTTGCCGAGGCGGTGCCCGGTGCGGCGCCGCACCACGTCCAGACGGTGGTCCACGTAGACCCGCAGCAGGGGCAGCAGGCCCAGGGTCTGCGGCTGCCCGTCGACGAGCGCCACGTTGTTGATCCCGAACGTCTCCTCGAGCGGGGTGTGCCGGTACAGGGCGGCCAGCACGGCCTGGGGGTTGAACCCGGACTTGAGCTCGATCTGCAGGCGCAGCCCGTTCTTGCGGTCCGTCAGGTCCACGACGTCGGCGATGCCGCTGAGCTTCTTCGCGTCGACGCCGGCCTTGATCCGCTCGATGACCTTCTCGGGGCCCACGCCGTACGGCAGCTCGGTGACGACCAGGCCGGTGCGACGCGCGGAGACCTGCTCCACGGCGACGGCGGCCCGCATGCGGAACGTGCCGCGGCCGGTCGCGTAGGCGTCGCGGACGCCGTCGAGCCCCACGATCCGGCCGCCCGAGGGGAGGTCGGGGCCGGGGATGTGGGCCATGATCGCCTCGAGGTCCGCCTCGGGGTCCGCGAGCAGGTGGCGCGCGCCCGCCACGACCTCGCGCAGGTTGTGCGGGGCCATGTTCGTGGCCATGCCGACGGCGATGCCGGTGGTGCCGTTGACGAGCAGGTTGGGGTAGGCGGCGGGCAGCACGGCCGGCTGCTGGAGCTGGTTGTCGTAGTTGGGGACGAAGTCCACGGTGCCCTCGTCGAGGTCCGCGGTGAGCGCCAGGGCGGCCGGGGCCATGCGGGCCTCCGTGTAGCGCGGGGCCGCGGGGCCGTCGTCGAGCGAGCCGAAGTTGCCGTGCCCGTCCACCACGGGCAGGCGCAGGGAGAACGGCTGGGCGAGGCGGACCATCGCGTCGTAGATCGCGGCGTCGCCGTGGGGGTGCAGCTTGCCCATCACCTCGCCCACCACACGGGCGGACTTCACGTGGCCGCGGTCCGGGCGCAGGCCCATGCGGGACATCATGTAGAGGATGCGCCGCTGCACCGGCTTGAGGCCGTCGCGCGCGTCCGGCAGGGCGCGCGAGTAGATCACCGAGTAGGCGTACTCGAGGAAGGACGCCTCCATCTCCTCGGAGACGTCGACGTCGACGATGTTCTCCTGCTCCAGCGGCAGCGGGCGCGGGGCGTCCTGCTCGGCGGGGCGGGAACGGGATGAACGGGCCATCATGGTGGTCGGGGAGTCCTCACGGCGTCGGGGATTGTCTACAGTGATCCTATGGGTGAGACCGAAGCCGACCGCGGATATCCCTCCCATTGGGAGGCCGATGTGGTGCTCCGTGACGGCGCCACGGCCCACCTGCGGCCCATCTCGCCCGAGGACGCCGCCGAGCTGCAGCGCATGCACGCCGGGCAGTCCGAGAACTCCATCTACCTGCGCTACTTCACGTACAAGTCCGAGCTGAGCGCCAAGGACCTGGACCGGTTCACCCACGTGGACCACCGGGACCGGGTGGCGTTCGTGATCACCCGCGGCGGCCGACTGCTCGGCGTGGGCCGCTACGACCGCTACGGGGACTCCGACGCCGCGGAGGTCGCCTTCAACATCTCCGACGCCGCGCAGGGCCGCGGACTGGGCTCCATCCTCATGGAGCACCTCGCCGTGGCCGCCCGCGAGAACGGCATCCGCCGCTTCACCGCCGAGGTCCTGCCCGAGAACCGCAAGATGCTCTCGGTGTTCCAGGAGTCCGGCTTCGAGGTGACCCGCCGGTTCGAGGACGGCGTCGTGGCCGTCGAGTTCCCCATCGACCCCACCGCCCGGTGGCGCGCCGTCGTCGAGTCCCGCGAGCACCGCGCCGAGTCCCGCAGCGTCGCCGAGCTGGTCGAGCCCGCCTCCGTGGCCGTCGTCGGCGCCTCCCGCGATCCGCAGGCCGTCGGCTCGCTCGTGCTGCGCCACGTCCTCGAGGCGGGCTTCACGGGAGCCGTCCACGCCGTGAACCGCGCCGCCGAGGACGTCCAGGGCCTCACCGCCCACCGCTCCCTGGCCGACATCGGCGAGCCGGTCGACCTCGTCGTCGTCGCCGTGCCCGCCGACGAGGTCGAGGCCCTCATCCCCGAGGCCGCCGCGGCCGGGGCCCAGGGCCTCGTGGTCCTCACCTCGGGCTACGCCGACGCCGGCGCCGAGGGGCTCGAGGCCCAGCGCCGCCTGGTCTCCCTCGCCCGCGCCCACGGCATGCGCGTGATCGGCCCGGCCTCCACCGGTCTGGTCCGCACCGACCCCGCGATCCGCCTCAACGCCTCCCCGTCCCCGGGCCTGGCCCAGCGCGGCCCCGTCGGGCTGTTCAGCCAGTCCGGCGCCGTCGGCGCCATGGTCTCCGCCGGCGTCAAGCGCCGCGGGGTGGGGATCTCCACCTCGATCAGCGCCGGCAACCGTGCGGACGTCTCGGGCAACGACGCCATGCAGTTCTTCGAGGCGGACCCCCACACCGCCGCCGTCGGTGTGTACCTCGAGTCGTTCGGCAACCCACGCAAGTTCTCCCGCATCGCCCGGCGGCTCTCCCGCACCAAGCCCGTCGTGGTGGTCCGCTCCGACGTCACCGGGCGCTTCCTGCCCCCGGGCCACGAGACCCGCACCACCCAGGCCCCCGAGGGCACCGTGGACTCGATGCTCGACCAGACCGGCGTGCTCGAGGCCCACACGCACGAGGCCATGCTCGACATCCTCATGGCCGTGGCCAGCCAGCCGCTGCCCACGGGCCACCGCGTCGTCCTCGTGGCCGACTCGCTCGCCCTGGACCGGCTGGGCCGCGACGCCGCGGCCGAGGCCGGGCTCGAGGTCACGGCCACCGTCGGCCTCGTCGGCAGCGAGCAGGGCATCGCCCCGCCCGCCGACACGCTGGTCTCCGCCGTCCGGGACGCCGTCCGCCACGAGCAGGCCGACGCCGTCGTGGTGCTGGCCCGCCTCGGCCTGCACCAGGCGGACGACGAGCCGGAGCGGCTGGCCCAGGCCCTCGCCGACGCGACCCGGGACGCCCGCATCCCCGTGCTCGGCTGCCTGACCGACGTCGTCTCCCCGCGCTACCGGGGGGCCACGCTCGGCGCGGCCGGGCCTGTGGACGACGACGCCGAGCCCGGCTCCCTGCAGCCCGGCCTGCCCTTCTACCCGTCGCCGCAGCAGGCCATGACCGTGCTCGGCGCGCTCGCGGACTACGTCCACTGGCGCCGCCAGGAGGTCGGCGAGCCGCTCGAGCCGACCGGCCTGCACCCGCACGAGGCCGAGGAGCTCGTGGAGGCGGCCGCCGCGCGCGCCGAGGGCACCGAACTCGTCCGGCTCTCCGACGAGGAGACCGAGACGCTGCTGGGCCACTACGGGATCACCGTGCTGCCCTCGGCCCGGTTCGAGACCGCCGACGAGGCCGTGGCGGCCGCCGAGCGGCTCGGCTTCCCCGTGGCGCTCAAGGCCGTGGACCCCCACCTGCGGCACCGACTCGACCTGGGCGGCGTCCGCCTGAACGTGGTGGACGCCGACTCCCTGCGCCGCAACGTCGAGCACATGCGCCGTCTGCTCGCGCCGTTCGGCGTGCGCGAGCTCGAGGTCCAGGCCATGGCCCCCGCCGGGCAGGCCTGCATGCTCACGGCGCTCGAGGACCCGCTGCTGGGCCCCGTGGTCTCCTTCGGCATCGCCGGCGACGCCACGGACCTGCTGGGGGACTGGGTGCACCGCGTGCCCCCGCTCACGGACCGGGACGTGGCCCGCATGGTCCGCGCCCCCCGCGCCGCCGTGAAGCTGCGCGGCACCGGCGGGGTGCCCTCCGTCGACCTCGCCGCGCTGGAGGACCTCGTGGGCCGCGTCAGCGTCCTCAAGGACGACCTGCCGCAGGTCGCCCGCCTGCGCTTCGCGCCCGTGCTGGCCGCCCCCGAGGGCGTGACGGTGCTGCAGGCCGAGGTGCACGTCGCCAACGCGGCCCGCCGCACCGACTCGGCCCGGCGCGCGCTGCGCGGCCGCTGACCGGGCCGTCCACAGCGGGCCCGGGCGGCCCGGCGCCGGACCCGTAGCATGGGGGACATGAGCCCGTTCCGCAGGAGTCACGAGCCCGGCCGTCCCGACCACCGCCCCGACGCCCCCGAGGCCGAGGGCCGGCAGCGCGAGGCCCGCACCCTGGACGGCAGCGGCGGCCTCGACGCCTCGCTCGTCCGCGCCGGCTTCTACCCGGACCTCGTGGCGCACGCCATCGCCGTCGAGCTCGAGGGCCGCACCCCGGACGCGCACCTCGTCCACGTGGACACGCACTTCGACTACGAGGAGATCCACCGGCACATCACGGCCCTCGTGCTCGCCGGGGACACCCTGCTGGCCGTCCACCTCGACGACCACGCCGCCGACCCGGCCGGCCAGGCGGTCCTCGCCCAGGTCTCCACCGAGATGGTCCCGGTCCGCGCCCTCGGCTCCGTGGTCCTGACCACGGGCCACGCCGACCCCGCCCGCTTCCGGCCGTCCGACCCCGTGGCCGAGATGACCCTCGGGTTGATGTGGGCCGGCGGCCAGCGCCTGGACCTGCAGCCCGCCGGCTGCGCCGACCCCCAGTGCGACCTCGACCACGGCTACACCGGCACCGCCACCCGCGAGGACCTCGTGATCCGCGTCGCCGCCGACGCCGACGGGCAGGGGGCCGTCGACGGCGCCCTGGCCTTCGCCCGGGCCCTGCGCCGCGCCCACCTGGCGGCCACCACGTGACGGGGCCCGCCCTCCCCGCGGGCGTGGTCCCCGCCGACCGTGCCCTGCGCTCCGTCCTGACCTCCGCCGCGGCCGCCCTCGGTGTCCCGGGCTGTGAGAACGCGCTCGCGGTCCCGGCGGGCCGCCGCGTGGTCGTCGCCCTGGTGGACGGCCTCGGACGGTCCCTGCTGAAGCGCTTCGGCGGCCACGCCCCCACGCTGCGCTCGGCGATGGCCGACGGCGGCCGCGTCCTCGAGGTGGCCGTGCCCACCACGACGGCCGCCTCCCTCACGAGCCTGGGCACCGGGCTGGACGTCGGGGAGCACGGCGTGGCCGGCTACGACGTGCTCGACCCGGACCGGGACGTGGTGATCAACCAGCTGGGCGGCTGGGACGAGGCCACCGACCCGGTGGGGTGGCAGCCGAAGCCCACCGTGTTCGAGCGCGCCGCCGCGGCCGGCGTGGACGCCGTCACGGTCTCGCTGCCCGCCTTCGAGCGTTCGGCCCTGACACGGGCGGGGCTGCGTGGCGGCCGGTTCGTGGCCGGTCGCACCCTGATCGCCCGCGCCCAGGCCGCCGAACGCGTGATGAAGGACGCGCGCGTGCCCACGCTCGTCTACTTCTACGTCAACGAGCTGGACAAGGCCGGCCACCGGGACGGCGTGGGTTCGGACCGGTGGCTGCACGCCCTCGAGGAGATCGACGCGGCGGTGCGGCGCCTGGTGGACCGCGTGCCCGCCGGGACGGTGGTGCTCGCCACCGGCGACCACGGCATGGTCGACGTGCCGCCGTCGCGCCGCGTGGACTACGCCGCCCTGGACGAGGCCGGGGAGCTCGCCGACCCCGCGCTGCTCGAGGGGATCGCGCACACCGCGGGGGAGCCCCGCCTCGTGCAGCTGCACTTCCGGTCCGACGCGGGTCCGGACGTGCGCGAGAGGGTGCGGCGCACCTGGGCCGAGCGCTACGGGGCGCACGCGTGGGTGCTCACGCGGGACGAGGCCGTCGACGCCGGCTGGTTCGGCGCCGTCGTCGAGGACCGGGTCCGTGCCCGCATCGGGGATCTGCTCGTCGCCGTGCACGGGGATCTGGCCCTCTACGACGGCCGGCGGGTGCCCCCGCACGCCTTCGAGATGGTGGGCCAGCACGGCGCGCCCACGCGCGCCGAGCGGGAGGTCCCGCTGCTCACCTGGCACCGCTGAGCCCGCCCCGCGGCCGGGGCCGGGCCGGGGTCAGTCGCCCTTGCGGCCGAAGACGATCTCGTCCCAGCTGGGCACGGACGCGCGGCGAGCGGCCGAGCGGGCCCGGGGGCGCGGCGTGACGGTCGGCATGGCAGGGCGCGCGGCACGCTCGCGAGGCGCGGGCTCCGCCCCCTCGTCCTCGACACCCGCGTCCGCGACGTCTGCGGCAGTGTCCTCGGCGCGGTCGGTCTCGGCGGCCGGTTCCGGCGCGTCGACGACCGGGGCGTCGTCGGCGGTCGTCAGGGCCCCCTCGGCGTCGACCGGGGCGAGCCGCTCGGGCGCCTGGGCGGCCTCGCGCCGACTCCGGTCCTGGTGCTCGCGAGCGATCAGGTGCGCGAGCGCGTCGTCCGACTCCAGGTCCGCGCCCACACGCTGACCCCGGCGCACCCGCAGGATCTCCAGCAGATCGGCGTCGCGGTCGGCGGCCGGGGAGTGCGCACCCGCGGGGGTCACGGCGTCCTCGGCGTCCACGTCGTCCGTCACCGGTTCGGCCGCGGGGGCGCGGGGGACCAGGTCCCAGGCCTCCGCCTCGGACAGGGCGCGGGCCCAGGCGTTCTCGGGTTCGAGGTGGCGTCCGGCCGGGCGGAACGTCCAGAGCGCCGGCGGCTCCTCGCGGGTGGGCAGACTCCTCGCGCCGGCCACGGCGAACCGGGCGGCCACGGTCCAGCCGGCCTGGTCCTCGCGCCACGCGTCCCACTCGAGGCTCGCCTCGTCCACGCCCAGCTCGGCGAGCCGGTGCGCGGCGAGCTCGCCGAGCGTCGTGGGGCCGCCGTCCTGGACGAGGTCCGAGTAGAGGTCGGGCCCGCCGACCCAGACCTCGACGGCGCGGGCCTGCCGGGCGATCCAGTCGCGCTCGGCCAAGACGGGGTGACCGTAGGTGCGGATGCGCGAGAACGCGTTCCCGCTCTCCCGGGCCACCTGCTCCACGGAGGCGCCCGCACGGATGCGCTGCTGGATCTCCCGGGGGGTGAGGGGCACGGCCTCCTGGGTCGCGGCGGCCTTGACGGACTCCTGGTCGGTCAGCGGCGCCGGGGTCGGTCCGTCCGCGGTCGAGTCGTCGGCCACGGGCCGCGGGTCGATCCGCGGGGTGAGCGCGAGGTCCTCGTCCGGCCGGGCCGGGCCGGAGGGCGCCTCGGGAGCCCGCTCGTCCTCCGCCGCGGCATCGTCGGCGTGCGTCGCCGCGTCCACCGGTCCCTCGGCGTCCTCGTCGTCCGCCCCGGGGACGTCCATCTCCGTCATGTCGTGCCAGGCCGCGGGGCCGTCCTCGGCCGGTCGCCCGTCCTCGGGCGCGGCGCCCTCGATGACCAGCCGGCGCAGATAGGGGGAGAGGGCGAGCGTGTGCTCCTCACCCTCGGGCCCCGACAGGCGCAGCGCGTCGCCGTCCTCGGTGGGTCCGGTCAGTCGCAGCTCTGCCATGGCGGTGGTCCCTCCCACATCGTGTTCTGGTCACCGGGCATGCGGACGCCCGGCCGGGCATGCCCCGATCCTAGCCGCCGGGCCGCAGACCACGGCCCGGGCGAGGGACGAGCGGCCGCGGGAATCCGCCCTGGGCGAGCGTGCCCGTCAACATTTGGCACGGGTTCGGCCATGGTGCACAATCTACGCGCAACGGCGCAGGCCGGTGATGCGTGGCCCGTCCACGACGCCGTCCGCGCAGTGCCGGCACCGGTCCCGGTGCCGTCCCCCACCAGCGGAGCGTGAAACCCCATGGCCACTGACTACGACGCCCCTCGCAAGAACGAGGAAGAGCTGAGCCAGAACTCCATCGAGGAGCTGAAGGCACGGCGCACGGACACCCAGTCCGCCGTCGTGGACGAGGACGAAGCGGAGGCCGCCGAGGGGTTCGAGCTGCCCGGCGCCGACCTCTCGGGTGAAGAGCTGATGGTGCGGGTGCTGCCCGCCCAGTCGGATGAGTTCACCTGCGCCTCCTGCTTCCTGGTCCGCCATCGCTCGCAGGCCGCGCGAGAGAAGAACGGCCTGATCTACTGCACCGACTGCGAGGGCTGAGCCCCCGCCGCCGGGGCGGTCAGCGGTCCTCGGCCGCCCCCTCCTGCCGGGCCATGGTCCCGCCGAGGGCCGCGACCAGCTCCTCCGGACGCCGGGTGCTGGTCAGCCAGTAGGGCGTGCGGTCGCGCTCGTCGGTCAGCTGGATCCGCACGACGGGCGCGATCCAGCCGCGCACGTTCACGAAGGCCAGCCCGTGCAGCAGCGGGCCGCGCTGGGCCCGGGCGTCCTCGCCGCGATACCCCGTGACCTGACCGACGTGGTGCCGTTCGATGCTGGCGCGGCCCACCTGGAGGGTGCGTTCGCGCACCACGATGCGCGGGGTGGTGGCCACCAGGATCAGGACCTCGACGGCCAAGAACACGACGGCGGCCGCGATGCCCAGCCCGAGGTCGATCGGCGCGAACACGAGGATCGTCAGCGCCGCCAGCATGAGCGCCACGGCCCAGACCCCCGGGGAGGGCGTCAACCGCTCCTCGAACAGGACCGGATCGGGTCCCGCCGCAGCGCCCTCGGGGGCGCGGCGGGAGGCATCGGCGACGGGGTGCTGCTGGGGATCACGCATGGGTCCCAGCTTCCCACATCCGGACTCCGGTCCCGCCGCGCGGCACCGGCGAGGGCGCCCGCCCGGCCGCCTCGACGCGGCCCCGGGCCGACGGGTGCTCGTGTAGGGTCGGGCCTCGTGACCGACTCCGCCGAGCTGCCCGTGCCCCTGCACGCCCTCGATCCGGGCCTGGCCCCGCCCGCCTACGCGCAGCCGGGCGACGCGGGCGCGGACCTGCGCACCGCCGTCGACGTGACCCTGGCCCCGGGCGAGCGCGCCCTCGTGCCGACCGGCGTGGCGCTGGCCATCCCGGAGGGCCACGCGGGGTTCGTGCACCCCCGCTCGGGCCTCGCGGTCCGCCACGGCCTGAGCGTCGTCAACGCCCCCGGCACCATCGACGCCGGCTACCGCGGCGAGATCAAGGTGCCCCTGATCAACCTGGACCCGACCGAGCCGATCGTGCTGCGCCGCGGCGACCGGATCGCCCAGCTCGTGCTGCAGCCGGTCGTGCGGGCCCGCTTCGAGCCCGTGGACGCGCTGCCCGACTCCGAGCGCGGGGCCGGCGGCTTCGGCTCGACCGGCGGCTTCACCGCCGACACCACCCCTGGGAGGACGTCGTGATCTTCGGACGCAACCGCACCGTGCGCCACGAGCAGGTCAGCCTGCCGGACGAGCTGCTGGAGGAGCGCGACCTCGAGATCGCCGCCGCGCCGGCAACCGCCGACGTCGGTCCGCACGACGTCGCCACCCGCCCGGATCCCGCCGGCATGATCGACCTGGGGTCGCTGCGCCTGCGGGCGGTCCAGGGCATGAAGCTGCGCCTCGACGTCGAGGACGCGACGAAGCGGATCGTCGCCGCCACCGTCAGCCTCGGCCGCTCGGCGCTGCAGGTCCAGGCGTTCAGCGCCCCGCGCCGCACGGGCCTGTGGGACGACCTGCGCGCCGAGCTGCACGACTCCCTGTCGACCACCGCCCACGCGACCGTGCAGGAGCAGACCGGCCGCTTCGGCATCGAGATCCTCACGCGCGTGCCGGCGGCGCTGCCGGACGGCTCGCCGGGGTGGAACGTCGCCCGGTTCGTGGGCGTGGACGGTCCGCGCTGGTTCGTCCGCGGTGTGTTCCACGGCGAGGCCGCCTTCCAGCCGGAGGCCGCCGAGGCGCTGGAACAGGTGTTCTCCGACCTGGTCGTGGTGCGGGGCGACGAGCCGCTTCCGCCGCGCGAGCTGCTGCCCCTGCGTCCGCCTCCCAACGCGCGCCCGCTGCAGCGTCGCCGCCCGGCCCCGGACGAGGGCCGGGACGTGCTCGCGGACACCGCCGCCGGCCCGGGGGACGGCGCGGCACCGGAGGCCACCGCGCTGCCCGAGCGCGGTCCGGAGATCACGGAGATCCGGTGAGTTCCGCCGTCGCGCCCCGCCCGGTCGGGGCCGCGGGCCGCATCGAGCGCCGCGGCGTCATCGCCTCCGTCACGCTGCCCGGCGCGGACGAGGCGACCGTCTTCCGCGCGGCCCTGGCCGACCGCCTGCCCGCACCCGGGAGCATGGCGCCCGCCGAGACGCTGCAGCTGGTCTGGCACGGGCGGCGCCGCGTGCCCGGTGTCATGCCGGGGGAGTGGCTGACGGTCCGCGGCCGCGTCACCCAGATGGACGGCGTGCCCACCCTGCACAACCCCGAGTTCGACCTGGTCGACGCGCCCGAGGCCACGCGCTGAGCACGGCCCCGAGAGGAGAGCCCATGACCGAGCCGCGTGGCCCCGTCACCGCCGCCCCGGACGGGGCCGGCCCCCTGCCGTCTCGAGCCCGCCTGGACGAGCGCGGCCGCCTCGACGCGCTGGGCAGCGTCGGTGGCTGGCGCGGCATCGTCGAGGCCTCCCTGCCCACCCTCGTCTACATGGTCGGCTACGTCGCCACCCAGCAGGTGTGGCCCTCCGGCGTGGCGGCCGTCGCGGTCGCACTCGTGCTGGGCGTCGCGCGCCTCGTCCAGCGCCAGTCGCCGGTCCAGGTGCTGGCCGGCCTCGCCGTCGTCGTCCTGTCCGTCGTGGTCTCCCTGACCACCGGCCAGGCCCGCGACTACTACCTGTGGGGCTTCGTCACCAACGCCGCCTACGGCCTCGCGTTCGCGGTGTCCGTCCTCGTGGGCTGGCCCGCGGCGGGCCTGGTGCTCGGCCTCGTGCGCGCCGAGGGCACCCGCTGGCGGGCCCACCGGCGTCGGCGCCGCGCCTACGCCGCGGCCACCTGGATCCTCGTGGCCGTGTTCGCGCTGCGCCTGGCGGTGCAGGTGCCCCTCTACCTCGGGGACGCCGTCACCGCGCTCGGGGTGGCCCGCCTGGTGATGGGCCTGCCGCTCTATGCCCTGGGGCTCTGGCTCGCCTGGTCCGTCAGCTCGCCCGGTCAGGACGACGGCGTGCCGGCGGACTCCGCCGTCTCCGAGCGCCCCTGAACGCGGCCCTCGCCGATGAGGAGGCGACGCAGGGCCGGCTCGGCGGAGCCGGCGGCCAGGAAGAAGAGCTCGTCGCCCACCTCCAGGACCTCGTCCGCCGACGCCTGCCGGGGGGCGCCGTCGCGCACGACCGCCACGAGCGGAGCCTCCTGCGGCCAGGACACGGTGCCGATGCGCCGGCCCTCGAGCCAGTGCCCCGCCGGGACCCGGAACTCGGACAGCGCCGCGCCGCCGGCCTCCAGCCTGAGCAGGCGCACGAGGTCCCCGGTCTCCACGGCCTCCTCCACGAGCGCCGTCATGATCGAGGGGGTGGACACGGCCACGTCCACGCCCCACGACTCGTCGAAGAGCCAGTCGTTGAGCGGGTTGTTGACGCGGGCCACGGTGCGGCCGACGCCGAACTCCGAGCGGCTCAGCAGGGAGCACACGAGGTTGACCCGGTCGTCGCCGGTCGCCGCGACGAGCACGTCCGCCTCCAGGGCGCCGCACTGCTCGAGCACGGTCAGGTCGCACGCATCCCCGAGGACGAGGCGTGCGCCGCCGACGTCGGCCTTGCGGGCCGCGTCCGTGCGCGCCTCGACGACGACCACCTCGTGGCCGTGCGCGTGCAGCTCCCGCGCGATGGAGGCGCCCACGGCGCCGGCTCCGGCGATGACGGCCCTCATGCCCGTCCCTCCTCGTCCTCGTCCGTGCCGTCCGGCACGCGTGCCTCGCCCTGCAGGGCGGCCTCCACCTGGTCCCGGCGGTCCACCGGGTAGACGGCGTGCAGCACGTCGCCCTCCTGCAGGCGGTCGCCCGGCCGGGGCAGCTGGCCGTCGCCGAGCCGGGTGAGGTAGGCGATGCGCATCCCCACCGTGGACTCGACGTCGGTCAGCCGACGGCCCCACCACGAAGAGTGGGGGACCAGCTCGGTCACGAGCAGCCGGCCGGAGGCGTCGCGGTGCTCCGCGTCGGCGGTGCCGGCCGGCAGCAGCCGGTGCAGCACCTGGTCGGCCGTCCACTGGATCGAGGCGACCGTGGGGATGCCGAGGCGCTGGTACAGCCGGGCCCGGTCGGCGTCGTAGATGCGCGCCACCACGTGGTCCACGTGGAAGGTCTCGCGGGCCACGCGGGCGGCGATGATGTTCGTGTTGTCGTCCGCGGTCACGGCCGCCAGGCCCTGCGCGCGGTCGATGCCGGCGGCGAGCAGCGCGGAGCGGTCGAAGCCCACGCCGGCCACGAGCTCGCCGGAGAAGCCGGGGGCCAGCCCCTCCACGGTCCGCGGGTCGCGGTCCACGAGGGCGACGCCGTGACCGGCCGCGTCCAGCGCGGCCGCCAACCGGGTGCCCACCCGTCCGCCGCCGACGATCACGTAGTGGGCCATGCCCGTCCCTGCCTCTCGTGCGGTGCTCCGTGCGCCGGGGAGCCGACGCGCGCTCCATCCTCGCATCCGGCGGGCACGTCCGGGAGCATCCGCGTCGCCGCGGCGCCCGGGCCCGGCGGGGGTACCGTGGTGCGGTGGCCACGCTGTCCTCCCTCCTGCGCCGCGGCCTCCTCGGTCGCCCCGTGACGTCGCACGCCGCCGACGAGCCCCGCATGAACCGGTGGCGGGCGCTGCCCGTGACGTCGTCGAACGCCCTGTCCTCCCTCGCCTACGCCCCGGACGAGGTCATCCTCACCCTGGTCGCGGCCGGCACGTCCGCGCTCGCGCTCGGACCCGCCGTCGGCTGGGCCGTCGTCGCGGTGATGCTGCTCATCGTCGTGTCCTTCCGCGCCGCGGTCGCCGCCGTTCCGCACGGCGGCATCTATCACATGGCCGGCATGAAGCTGGGCCCGAGGGCCGGCGTCGTCGCCTCGGCCGCGCTCCTGCTGGACTTCGTGTTCACCGCCGCGGTCTCCGTGGCCGCCTTCGCCCACTTCGTGGCGGCGCTGGCCCCCGGACTCACCGTCGGCAGCCGCGTGCTGGTGGCCTCGGCCGCGCTCGTGGGCGTACTGCTGGCCGCGCTCCGCGGGGTGCGGCTGTCCCGGTGGGTGCTGCCCGTGCTCGTGAGCGTGTTCGTCGCCCTGACCGCGCTGCTCGTCCTGGCGGGCCTGTGGCAGGAGGGCCGTGGGCTGCTCGGCGCGGCGCCGACGGCCGGCTGGACGCAGGAGGGCGCCGGGGTCGGCGGGACCGTCGGCACCGTGGCGACGGCGCTGCTCGCCCTGCGCGCGTTCAGCGCGGGATCGGTGCTGCTCACCGGCGTCGAGGTGCCGGTCTCGAGCACCCGCCTGATGGCCCGGCCGGCCGTGCCCACGGTGCGGTGGGTGCTCACCGTGATGGCCCTCACCCTCGGCGCGCTGACCGTGGGCGTCATGCACCTGGCCCAGCGCACCGGCGTCGTCGTCGGGCTGGAGCTGGAGAACCTCCGGGACGCCGCGGGTGCCGAGGTCACGCCCGACCGCGCCCCCGCCCCCGTGCTCGCCCAGCTCGCGGACACCGTGTACGGCCCGGGCAGCATCCTGTCCGTCGCCACCATCGCGGCCACCGCCCTGCTCCTGCTGTTCGCGGCCAAGTCGGCGTTCCGCTCGTTCCCCGCCCTGGCCGCGCGCGTGGCCGAGGACGGCTACCTGCCCCGGCAGCTGAGGGTCCGCAGCGACCGGCTGGTGCACACGTGGAGCGTCCTCGGGATGGGGGCCGTGGCCCTCTCGCTCGTGCTGTTCTTCGAGGCCCGGACCGCCCTGCTCGTGCAGCTCTACGTCATCGGCGTGCTGCTGGCCTTCACGCTCGCGCAGGCCGGCATGCTGCGGCTGTGGCGCCGTCGGCTCGTGCACACGCCGGGCGCCCGGGCCCGCGCGGCCGTCCGGCTGCGCCTGATCATCACGGCGGTGGCCTGGGTGGTCACGGCGCTGGCGGGCGTCGTCGTCCTGGTCACCCGCTTCACGCAGGGCGCGTGGGTGGCGCTGCTGGCGATCGTGCTCGGCTCGCTGGTGATGGGGCGGATCCGCCGCCACTACGCGGACGTGGACCGCGAGCTCGCACCGGACCCCCAGGACGACGCGCGGGCCCTGCCCTCGCGGGTCCACGTGGTGGTCGTCGTGACCACGCTGGACCGGCCGGCGCTGCGGGCGCTGGCCTACGCCCGCGCGTCGCGGCCGTCCTCCCTCGAGGCCGTCGTCGTGGACGCCGAGCGCGCCGCCACCCTGGAGGTGATCGACGCCTGGGAGCGTGCCGGCCTGCCGATGTCGCTCACCGTGATCGCCTCGCCCTACCGCGACACGGTGGCCCCCCTGGTGCGGCATGTGCGCGAGCACCGACGCCGCTCCCCGCGGGACCTGACCATGGTGTTCATCCCGGAGTACGTGGTCCGGCCGGGCTGGCGCACGCTCCTGCACAACCGGACCGCCACCCGCCAGACGCGGCGACTGCAGCGGGAGCCGGGCGTGATGGTGGGCTCGGTGCCGTGGCAGGTCCACGAGGGCCAGGGCTCTTGACCGCCCCGGCGCCCCCGGGGAGCGGCGGATGACGCCGTCCGACGGCGCGCCCACGATCGAGGCGACACAGCCGCATCGGTCTGCAAGGATGATGATGATCTGACCAGTCGATGCTCAGGGCAAGACCTGAAGCGCGCTGCGATGCGAGAGGAGCCAGACATGGCAGTCGTCGACACGTCCACAGACGTCACCGGGATCGGGAGGACCATCGAGGTGGAGGTCGGGGCCATGGCCCACGGCGGCCACTGCGTGGCCCGGCACGAGGGGCGGGTCGTCTTCGTGCGCCACGCCGTGCCCGGCGAGAAGGTCCGGGTGGCCCTGACCGAGGCCGAGGACGGGGCCCGCTTCTGGCGCGGCGACGTCGTGGAGGTGCTGCGGCCCTCCGAGTTCCGCCGCATCCACCAGTGGAAGCTCGCGGACATGCTGCGCGCCCACGCCTCGGGTCGCCCGCCCGTGGGCGGCGCCGAGTTCGGCCACATCGTGGTCCCGCACCAGCGCCGGCTCAAGGCCCAGGTCTTCCGGGACACGGTGCACCGCATCGCCGACCTCGCGGTGGAGCCGGAGGTGTGCTTCGCCGGCTCCGAGGACGAGCCCACCGGCCAGCGCTGGCGGACCCGGAACGCGTTCGCGGTGACCCCCCAGGGGCACATCGCGATGCACGCCTACCGTTCGGCGACCCTCCTACCCGTGCGCAACATGCCGCTCGGCGTGCCGGCCCTCGATGCGCTCGCCCTGTGGGACTGGGACTTCACCGGAGCCGCCCGCGTGGACGTCGCGACGCCGGCCTCCGGCTCCCGCCCCCTCGTGCTGGTGACGCCCACCCCGCAGACGCGGGCGGACGAGGTCAAGCTCGGCCGGCTGCGCACCCGGATCCGCCAGGCGGCCAATGCGTGCGGCGTGGACGTCTCCACCGGCCTGGCCCTGCCCGGCCCGAAGCAGTTCCAGCCGGTCAAGGTCGAGCGCATCACCGGCAAGACCTGGGTCGAGGAGACCGTGGAGTCCGAGCGCGGCGGCACCAAGCGCTTCCGCGTCACGGGTGACGGCTTCTGGCAGGTCCACCAGCACGCCCCGGCCACCCTCGTGGACGCGGTGCTCGAGGACGCGCGCGTCGAGCCGGGCCAGGTCGTGGCCGACCTCTACGGCGGCGCCGGCCTGTTCAGCGCGTACCTGGCGGACGCCGTGGGACCCGAGGGCCGCGTGTACTCGGTGGAGGCCTCCCGCCAGGCCTCGAAGGACGCCCGCCGCAACCTGCACGACCAGCCGCAGGCCTCGGTGCTCAACGGCCCCACGGACAAGGTGCTCGGCAGCTGGCTGAAGTACCCCGAGCGCCCCGTGGCCGACGGCGGCCTCGGCGGTGCCGCGCTGGACACCGTCGTCCTGGACCCGCCGCGGGCCGGCGCGGGGCGGCGGGCGATCGAGCGCATCCTCGCGCTCGAGCCGGGCCGCATCGTGTACGTCTCGTGCGATCCCGCCTCGTTCGCCCGTGACCTGGCGTGGCTGCGCGACGGCGGCTACGAGGTGGAGCGCGCCCGCGTGTTCGACCTCTACCCGGACACGCACCACCTCGAGTCGGTGACCGTGCTGGTGCCGGCCGCCCAGAGCACCCCGGCCGCGGCCGTCGTCGAGATCTGATCCGGCATCCGCGCGGCGGCCTGCGGGCCGCCGCGCGCCATGCCCGCGTCACACGGGACCGGCGCGGTACCCTGGGACGCAGTGCGGCACCTGTGACGCAGACGACGCCCGTCCCGGACGGGGCGCGGTCCGCGGCCGCGGGTGACCACCCCCCACTGGACGAGCGCCCGGAGGAAACCGGGCGGGAAGAGGAGTCCTCTTGTGACCACCGTCGACAGCTTCGGCTCCAAGGGCGTCCTGGACGTCAAGGGCGCCGAGTATGAGATTTTCCGTCTGAACAAGGTCGAGGGGGCGCAGAAGCTGCCCTACTCCTTGAAGGTGCTGCTGGAGAACCTGCTGCGCACCGAGGACGGCGCCAACGTGACCGCCGACCAGATCAAGGCCCTGGCCGCCTGGGACCCGAACGCCCAGCCGGACACCGAGATCCAGTTCACGCCGGCGCGCGTGATCATGCAGGACTTCACCGGCGTGCCCTGCGTCGTGGACCTGGCCACCATGCGTGAGGCCATCCAGGACCTGGGCGGCGACCCGGAGCGCGTGAACCCGCTCTCCCCGGCCGAGCTCGTGATCGACCACTCCGTGCAGATCGACTCCTTCGGCAACGACGCCGCCATCGAGCGGAACATGGAGATCGAGTACGAGCGCAACGGCGAGCGCTACAAGTTCCTGCGCTGGGGCCAGACCGCCTTCGACGACTTCAAGGTCGTCCCCCCGGGCATGGGCATCGTCCACCAGGTCAACATCGAGAACCTGGCCCGCACCGTGATGACCCGCGAGGTCGACGGCGTGCTGCGCGCCTACCCGGACTCCTGCGTCGGCACCGACTCGCACACCACCATGGTCAACGGCCTGGGCGTGCTCGGCTGGGGCGTCGGCGGCATCGAGGCCGAGGCCGCGATGCTCGGCCAGCCCGTGTCCATGCTGATCCCGCGGGTCGTGGGCTTCAAGCTGACCGGCAGCATCCCGTCCGGCGCCACCGCGACCGACGTGGTGCTGACCATCACCGAGATGCTCCGCCAGCACGGCGTGGTCGGCAAGTTCGTCGAGTTCTACGGCGAGGGCGTCGGCTCCGTGCCCCTGGCCAACCGCGCCACCATCGGCAACATGTCGCCCGAGTTCGGCTCCACCGCCGCGATCTTCCCGATCGACGAGGTCACCCTCGACTACCTGCGCCTGACCGGCCGCTCCGAGGAGCAGGTCGCCCTCGTGGAGGCGTACACCAAGGAGCAGGGGATGTGGCACGACCCGTCCTCCGAGGTCGCCTACTCCGAGTACCTCGAGCTGGACCTGTCCACCGTGGTGCCCTCCATCTCCGGCCCGAAGCGCCCCCAGGACCGCATCGAGCTCACCGACTCCAAGGACCAGTTCCGCAAGGACCTGCACAACTACGCCACGCAGGACGAGGCCGGCGAGGGCCGCCCGTCCAAGCTCGTGGACGTGGCCATGCCGGACGGCCGCCAGTTCCAGCTGGACCACGGCGCCGTGTCCATCGCCTCGATCACCTCGTGCACCAACACGTCCAACCCGTCCGTGATGATGGCGGCCGGCGTGCTGGCCCGCAACGCGGTCGCCAAGGGCCTGAAGTCCAAGCCGTGGGTGAAGACCTCCGTGGCCCCGGGCTCCCGCGTGGTGACCGACTACTACGAGAAGTCCGGGCTGCGCGAGTCCCTCAACGACCTCGGCTTCAACGTGGTCGGCTACGGCTGCACCACCTGCATCGGCAACTCCGGCCCGCTGGAGTCCGAGATCTCCGAGGCCATCCAGGAGAACGACCTGTCCGTGACCGCGGTGCTCTCCGGCAACCGCAACTTCGAGGGCCGCATCAACCCGGACGTGAAGATGAACTACCTGGCCTCCCCGCCGCTGGTGGTCGCCTACGCCCTGGCCGGCACCATGGACTTCGACTTCGAGAACGAGGCCCTGGGCCAGGACACCGAGGGCAACGACGTCTTCCTCCAGGACATCTGGCCGGACCCGACCGAGGTCCAGAAGATCATCGACGCGTCGATCGACACCGAGATGTTCACCTCGCAGTACGCCACGATCTTCGACGGCGACGAGCGCTGGCAGTCCCTGGAGACCCCCTCGGGCTCCACCTTCGAGTGGGACGAGAAGTCCACCTACGTGCGCAAGCCCCCGTACTTCGAGGGCATGACCATGCAGCCGGACCCGGTGTCGGACATCTCCGGCGCCCGCGTCCTGCTCAAGCTGGGCGACTCCGTGACCACGGACCACATCTCCCCGGCCGGCTCCTTCAAGTCGGACACCCCGGCGGGCCGCTACCTGCTGGAGAACGGCGTGCAGCGCAAGGACTTCAACTCCTACGGCTCCCGTCGTGGCAACCACGAGGTGATGATCCGCGGCACGTTCGCGAACATCCGCATCAAGAACCAGCTGCTCGACGGCGTGGAGGGCGGCTTCACCCGCGACTTCACCCAGGAGGGCGCCCCGCAGGCCTACGTGTACGACGCGGCGCAGAACTACGCCGAGCAGGGCACCCCGCTGGTGGTCCTGGGCGGCAAGGAGTACGGCTCCGGCTCCTCCCGTGACTGGGCGGCCAAGGGCACCGCGCTCCTGGGCGTCAAGGCCGTGATCACCGAGTCCTTCGAGCGCATCCACCGCTCGAACCTCATCGGCATGGGCGTGCTGCCGCTGCAGTTCCCCGAGGGTGAGAACGCCGACTCGCTGGGCCTGACCGGCACCGAGACCTTCGACATCTCCGGCATCACCGCCCTCAACGAGGGCACCACGCCGAAGACCGTGAAGGTCACGGCCACCGGCGAGGACGGCAAGGTCACCGAGTTCGACGCGGTCGTCCGCATCGACACCCCCGGTGAGGCCGACTACTACCGCAACGGCGGCATCCTGCAGTACGTGCTGCGGAACATGGTCAAGAGCTAGTAGCTGCAGTCTCGACCAGTGACGGCGGGTCCGGCCCCAGCGGCCGGGCCCGCCGTTCGCGTAGCCGACATCGAGTAACCGTCCCCGTTCGATCAGGAGCATCGACATGCCCAAGGTGAGCGACGATCACCTCGCCGCGCGGCGCCGCCAGATCCTCGACGGTGCCCGGACCTGTTTCGCCGAGTACGGCTACGACGGGGCCACCGTCCGGCGGCTCGAGGCCGCGACCGACCTGTCCCGCGGGGCGATCTTCCACCACTTCCGCGACAAGGACGCGCTGTTCCTCGCGCTGGCCCGCGAGGACGCGGAGCGGATGGCCGACATCGCCGCCGAGCAGGGCCTCGTCCAGGTCATGCGCGACATGCTCAGCCACCCCGAGCGCTTCGACTGGCTCGGGACCCGCTTGGAGATCGCGCGGCGGCTCAAGAACGACGGCGACTTCCGCGCCGAATGGACCGAGCGCAGCGCCGAACTCACCGACGCCACGCTGCGCCGCCTCGAGCGGCAGAAGCAGCGCGGCCGGCTGCGCGACGACCTACCGACCGACGTGATCCTCGGCTACCTCGACCTCGTGCTCGACGGCCTGGTCACGCACCTCGCGTCGGGTCGCCCGACGGCGGGCCTCGAAGCCGTCCTCGACCTCGTCGAGGAGAGCGTGCGCCGCCGCTAGCGCTTCGTCAGCGCGGAGACGAGCGCTGCGATCCCGAGGCCCAGCACCGCGATGCCGGCGAGCAGGGTCAGGTAGAGCCCGATCCCGGCGGAGACGTCGACCATCGACGAGTACGTCGACGTCAGCTTCACGACGTTGGCGAGGTCGTAGCCGGCGAGGCCGGTGATCACGAGGCCCGCGACGGTGGCCGTGATCCCGGAGATCAACCGCAGCGGCACGCCCGAGGCGGGGACGACCGCGGCGGCCACCGCGACGCCGGCGGCGATCAGCGCCACGACCAGCGTGATCCATCCGTCGCTGCCGTCGATGCCCGACGCCGAGTTGGTGATCGACGAACCGCCGATCGTCGCTGACGCCGTGGCCCACGGCAGGAACGCGCCGAGGATCACGAGGACTCCGGCGCCGGCGATGAGGAACTGCAGGATCGCGCCGATCCCACCGCGCGGGCCCGACGGGGCCGGGCCGCCCGGCCCCGTCGGACCGGGCTGACCGTAGGGACCCTGCTGCCCGGCGTAGGGCCCCGGCCCGCCGAACTGCTGCTGACCGAACTGGGGGCGTCCCGGCTGGGCGTACTGCGGCGCCGGCTGCCCGTAGCCGGGCTGCGGCGTGCCCCAGGGCCCGCCCGGGTGGGACGGTGCGGGGTGCTGCTGGGGCGCACCGCCGTACGGCGCGTTCTGCGGGGGCTGCCCCGGGTGCGGCGAAGGCCGGCCGCCGCCCTGCGGGTAGGGGCCGCCCGGCTGGTATCCGCCCTGGTTGTACGTCATGCGGCGAGCGTAGCCCCGTCGACCTTGCGATCCGGTTGCGTTCGCCTGAACGTGCCCCGTGTGCGGACTACCGCCCCTCGGGCGGGGTGGCGTAGAGGAACACCGCGCCGCCGGGGTCCTTCGCCGAGCCCATCGTGGCCCAGGGCGTCACCTCCGCGGCGCGCAGGATCTCCCCGCCCGCGGCGACGATGCGCTGCTCGGCCGCCGCCGTGTCCTCGACGGTGAGGTAGACCTGCCAGAACGAGGGGGTTCCCTCGCCGAACACCCCGGAGTCGAACAGCGGCGCGGCGTCCATGATCCCGGCGACGGCATCGCGCTGCGCGTCGGTGCCGGCGAGCACCTGGCTGTACCGGTCGGGGCCGAAGGAGCCGTCCTGTCCGCCGCTGCCGATCTCGTCGAGCTGCCAGTCGAAGACGGTGCGGTAGAAGGACTTGGTCGCGTCGTAGCTGCGGCTCATGCAGTCGAACCAGTACGGGGTGCCAGGTACGCCGCGCTCGACGAAGCCCTCGTGCTTCCCCGGCTCCCAGAGTCCGATCGCGGCGCCGACCGGATCGATGACGAACGCGAAGCGCCCCAGATCGCCAACCGGGACGACGGGGACCACCACCGAGGCACCGGCGTCGGTGGCCGCGCGGAGCGACTCCTTCGCGTCCGCGACCCGCAGATAGGTCGACCAGACGTCGCCGGGGCCCCCGCCACCGTCCGGCGGCGACATCACTCCGGCCACGAGATTCCCGTTCGCCCGGAAGTTCCGGTATCCGCCGAAGTCCTCGTTGGGCGGGTCGGCCTCCCACCCGAAGACGGCGCCGTAGAACGCCACCGCCGCATCGACATCGGCGGTCATCAGGTCGATCCACACGGGTGCGCCCAGCGGGGCGTCGTACGCGGTCATGGGAGATACGGTGGCACATCCGGCCGACAAGTTTCCAGGGTTCGCGCGACATCGGATTGCGACCGCATTCGTCCGGCCACGAACCGATTACCGTGGGCGGGTGACGAACCCGCCCACGGCACCGTAGACCTAGATCTTGGCGACGCCCCGCGCGTCCCGGTAGACGCCGGCCACGCCGCTGGCGGACATGGGTCCGGACTGGATCTTGGCGTCGGAGGCGACGACGGCCTGCAGGGTGATGCCGGCGACGAGGAAGTCGGCGACCGAGCGGCGGGTGTGGTCGGCGGAGGTGACGAGCACCGCGCCGTTGCCGAAGCCGTTCTGCTGCATGAGGACCGCGGTGTTGATGGCGTTGCCCTGGGTGGAGCCCGCCTTCTCCTCGGTGTAGATCCGCGTGCCGGAGACGCCCTGCGCCAGCAGCCACTCCTTCATCGCCGCGGCCTCGGGCGGGGCCCCCGGGACGGCGGCGGTGACGCGCAGCCCGTCCTCGATTTCGGTGACCGTGCCGTTGGTGACGATGTCGTAGACGTCGCGGCGGTCTTCCCGGTCGATGGAGACGATGACGCCCCCGGGGTACTGTGCCAGCGCGGCGTCGATCGCCGCGATCACGGGGTCATCGCCGGTGGCCGGGCTGGTGTTGGTGGTGCGGTCGCCGGCGCCATCATCGCCGCCGGCATCGCCATCATCCTCGCCCGCCGCACGGTGTTCCCGTTCTTCATGCGTGCCCGCCTGCCGTTCGACGGCGCCGAGGCCCATCGTCTCGGGCTGGTCGCGCGGCTGGTGGAGGACGACGCGCTCGAGCTGCTGGATTCCCTGCTGCCCGGCACGGAGCCGACGCCCGAGATCGTGGTGATCGGGGCGGGCAACATGGGCGGCC
>ERZ941748.178-NODE-178-length-24614-cov-5.862128_pt1 | contig 24614 bp, 19 predicted proteins | sample MGYA00521092_ERZ941748 | MGnify/ENA primary metagenome ERZ941748 (study PRJEB32759, sample SAMN07749897) | skin metagenome | biome: transportation; feature: city; material: polyester macromolecule | host: Homo sapiens | place: Hong Kong:ISLAND line | collected... | reverse complement strand
CGATCCGCGCGGTCACCAGGGCGTCCTGGCCGCGGCGGGCGCGGCTGGCGGGGCCGCCGCGGCCGCCCTGGCCGGCGGCGTTCATGAAGGTCTCGAAGATGTCGGCGAAGCCCCCGAAGCCGCCCGCCCCGCCGAAGCCGCCCGGGAAGCCGGCCTGGCCGTTCTCGTTGCCCGTCGTGTCGTAGGCCCGGCGCCGGCCCTCGTCCGAGAGCACCTCGTAGGCGTGGGAGATGCGCTTGAACTGCTCGGCCGCCTCCGGGTCGGGGTTGACGTCCGGGTGGTGGGTGCGCGCGAGCTTGCGGTAGGCGCGGCGGATCTCCTCGGTGCTGGCGTCACGGCTGACGCCGAGCGTCTCGTAGTGGTCGGTCACGGTGGGGATTCCTCTCGGGGAGAGCGGGACGTGGGGCGATGCGGGACGGGGCCCGCCAGGACGCGCGGAGGCGCGTCAGGTGGTCAGGATGCGGGAGAGATAGCGGGCGATCGCCCGGACGGCGGCCATGGTGCCCGGATAGTCCATCCGGGTCGGACCGATGACGCCGAGCTTCGCCACGGCGCCGGGGCCGTAGGCGGCCGCGACCACCGAGGTGTCCGCGAGCGATCCGGCGTTCTCGGACCCGATCCGCACGGACACCCCGTGGGCGTCCTGCTCCATCTCCGTGAGCAGGCGCAGCAGCACCACCTGCTCCTCGAGCGCCTCCAGGATCGGCCCGATGGACGCGCCGAAGTCCCCCGGGGAGCGGGCCAGGTTGGCGGTGCCGGCCAGGACGATGCGGTCCTGCCGGCCGGCCTCGAGCAGGTCGTGGACGGCCGCGGCCACGAGGGCGGCGGACTGCCGGTGCTCCGGGCGGACCCGGGTGACGACGTCGTCCACCACGGTGGCCGCCTGCACCGGACCGAGCCCCAGCAGGGCGTCCAGCAGGAGGCCGCGGAGCACGGACAGCTCCGCCTCGTCGACCGGACGGTCCAGCACGGCGTGCCGCTGGTCCACCCGTCCCGTGGACAGGATGAGGACCACGAGCACGCGCGTGGGCGCGAGGGAGACCAGTTCGAGGTGGCGGATCGTGGAGCCGTCCTCGTGGGGGAACTGCGCGACGGCGACCTGCTGGGTCAGCTGGGCCAGGAGGCGCACCGTGGACTCCATCATGTGCTCGGTGTCCGTCTCCGGGTCCAGCAGGGTCCGCACGGCCCGGCGCTCGGCCGGGGACAGCGGCTTCACCTCGGAGAGGCGGTCGACGAACACGCGGTAGCCCTTGTCCGTGGGGACGCGCCCGGCGGAGGTGTGCGGGGCCACGATGAGGCCCTCCTCCTCGAGCGCAGCCATGTCGTTGCGCACGGTCGCGGAGGACACGCCCAGGGCGTGCCGTTCCACGAGCGCCTTGGAGCCCACGGGCTCGCGCAGCGCCACGTAGTCCTCCACGATCGCCTGGAGCACCTGCAGGCGGCGGGGCTGCTCCGACATCTCGGTCCTCCTCTGGTCCGTCGGGATCCGGGGCGACCCCGGAGGTGCCCCTGGCTGGCACTCCGGCGGGTCAAGTGCCAATGCTACCGTCCGACCCGGGGGACGACCCGACCGGCCCGCACGGCTTCGCTCACGGTGATCGCCCGCCCCCGTTGCTACCGTGCTCTCCCATGGACTGGAGCAGCTGGGGCCCCGCGGGCCACGACGACCTGACGCGCCGCCCCGCCCGGACCGTCCCCGATGTGCCCGCCACCCCCGGCACGGTGGTCGAGGACGTGGCCTCCGGGTTCACCGGGGCCGTGATCGGCATCGAGCGCTCCGGCGGCGTGCACGTGGTGGTCCTGGAGGACCGCCGCGGCGTGCGCCGCGGCTTCCCCCTCGGCGGCGGCTTCTGGATCGACGGCGAGCCCGTGACCCTGGTCCCCCCGACCGCCGCGGCCCCGGCGGCGCCGGCCCGCACCGCCTCCGGCTCGCGACGGGTCGAGGGGGCGCGGGCCCGCACTGCCCGCGCCTCTCGCATCTGGGTGGAGGGCGTGCACGACGCCGAGCTGGTGGAGAAGGTGTGGGGCGAGGACCTGCGCCTCGAGGGCATCGTCGTGGAGCCCCTGCACGGCGTGGACGACCTCGCCGGGGCGATCCGTGCGTTCGCCCCCGGTCCGCGGCGCCGGCTCGGGATCCTCGTGGACCATCTCGTCACCGGGTCCAAGGAGGAGCGCCTCGCGGCCGAGGCCATGCGCGTGCCGGGGGCCGCGGGCAACGTGCTCATCCTCGGTCACCCCTACGTGGACGTCTGGCAGGTCATCAAGCCCTCCGTCCTCGGCATCCCCGCGTGGCCCGTCGTGCCGAAGGGGCAGGACTGGAAGACGGGGATCCTGCGGGGACTGGGCTGGCCGCACGGGAGCAAGGAGGCCACGGGGCTGGGGTGGAAGCGGCTGCTCTCCCACGTCACCACGTACGCGGACCTCGAGCCGTCCCTGCTGGGCCGCGTGGAGGAGCTCATCGACTTCCTCACCGCCGCACCCGAGCACTGATCTCGGCGCGGCCCCCGCCCGCCCGCGCTATGCTGGCCCATGCCCTGCGCCCGGTCCCCGGCGCGCGGGTCCCGCGATCCAGGAGGAGCCCCTCGTGAACACCCGCGCGCAGCCCGACGCCGGCCGCACCGGCCACGGCCCGCCCGCCTGGCTCGTCTCGGCCGGCGGCCGCGGCGCCCCGCTCACGGCGAAGCAGGACCGTGACCGCGCGGCGCTGGCCCACCTCAGTCTGGCGTTCGGCGTGCTCGGCCCGCTGGTCGTGTGGCTGCTCTACCGCGACCGCGGCCCGTTCACCTCGCAGGAGTCGCGGGAGGCCCTGAACTTCTCCGGGCCGCCCACGCTCATCACGCTCCTGTTCTTCTTCCTGTCCCTGTTGCCGGTGGTCGGCCCGATCTTCGCGATCCTCGGCGCGCTCACGTGGGCCGCCATGGCGGTCTACGGCGTGATGGGCGCCTCGCACGTGTCCAAGGGCCGTCCGTTCCGGTACCCGTTCAACCTGCGCATCCTGCGCTGACCCGGGGCCGGCCGGTCAGAAGCCGGCCAGCGCCCGGACGATCGCGTCGTTGCGCAGCCGCCCCTCGAGCGTCGGGATGATGCGCCCGTCGACGGCGGCGCGCCCGTCCAGCAGGCCCGCGGCGATGAGTTCGGCGATCGCCCCGCGGATCCGCGCGGCCTCCCCCGGCGTCTCCGAGACGAGCTCCGCGGTCGGGAGCCCGTCCACCGTGCGCACCGCGAGCATGATGCGCTCGAGTCGCCGCGCGTCGGCGTCGGGCCGCTCGCGGCCCACGGCGGGGGTGACCCCCGTGGCCAGCCGCTGCGCGTAGGCGGCGGGGTGCTTGGCGTTCCAGAACCGGACGCCGGCGAGGTGCGAGTGCGCGCCCGGGCCGATCCCCCACCAGTCCTGGTCCTCCCAGTACGCCACGTTGTGCCGCGCGCGGTGGACCCCGGACCCCCGCGGGTCCCGCGCCCAGTTGGACACCTCGTACCAGCGGTAGCCGGCGGCGCTGAGCAGCTCCTCGGCGAGCAGGTACTTGTCCGCCTGGTCGTCGGGGTCCACGTCCGCCACCTCGCCGCGGGCCACCTGGGCCCCGAGCTTGGTGCCCTCCTCCACGATCAGCGAGTACGCGCTCACGTGGTCCGGGGCCAGGGCGACGGCGGCCTCGAGCGTGGCCCGCCAGTCGGCGAGGGACTCCCCCGCGGTCCCGTAGATCAGGTCCAGGGACACCTCCAGGCCGGCCTCGCGGGCCGCGGCGACGGCGGCGGGGACGGACTCGGGCCGATGGGTGCGCTCGAGCGTGGCGAGCACGTGCGGCACCGCGGACTGCATGCCCAGGGAGAGGCGGGTGAAGCCGCCGGCCGCGAGCTGGCGGGCGTACTCCGGGGTGATCGTGTCCGGGTTGGCCTCGGTGGTCACCTCCGCGCCGGGCGCGATCCCGAACCGGTCCACCGCCGCCTGGAGGATGCGCACGAGGTCCGCGGCCGGCAGGAGCGTGGGCGTGCCGCCGCCGAAGAACACCGTGTGCAGCGGGCGGGCGGGCACGTCCGAGGACGCGAGCACGTCCGCGGCGAAGTCCAGCTCCGCGACCGCCGACTCCCAGTAGTCGCCGCGACCCGCGCCGGGGCCGAGGTCGACGGCCGTGTACGTGTTGAAGTCGCAGTAGCCGCAGCGCACCGTGCAGAACGGCACGTGGACGTACAGGCTGAAGGTGCGCGCCGCGCCGTCGCGGGCGGCCGCGCGCACCCGCTGCCCGACGTCGGCCGGCAGCCGGCCGTCGTCGGGGACGGGCTCGCCGAGGGGCAGGGCGGGCACTTACTTCTTCGCCGCCTGGTCGGCGCCGGCGCCGTCCGAGGACAGGGCGGCGATGAAGGCCTCCTGCGGGACCTCCACCCGGCCGACCATCTTCATGCGCTTCTTGCCCTCCTTCTGCTTCTCGAGCAGCTTGCGCTTGCGGGAGATGTCGCCGCCGTAGCACTTGGAGAGCACGTCCTTGCGGATCGCGCGGATGTTCTCGCGGGCGATGATGCGCGAGCCGATGGCGGCCTGGATCGGCACCTCGTACTGCTGGCGCGGGATCAGCTCCTTGAGCTTGCCCGTCATCATCACGCCGTACGCGTAGGCGTTGTCCCTGTGGGTGATCGAGGAGAACGCGTCCACCTGTTCGCCCTGGAGCAGGATGTCCACCTTGACGAGGTCGGCGACCTGGTCGCCGTCGGCCTTCCAGTCCAGCGAGGCGTACCCCTTGGTGCGGGACTTGAGCTGGTCGAAGAAGTCGAACACGATCTCGGCCAGCGGGATCCAGTAGCGGATCTCCACCCGTTCCTCGGAGAGGTAGTCCATGCCCTTGAGGTTGCCGCGCTTGGCCTGGCACAGCTCCATGACGGCGCCGATGAACTCGGCCGGCACGATGATCGTGGCCGAGGCCATGGGCTCGCGCACCTCGAGGATCTTGCCCTCGGGGAACTCGGAGGGGTTGGTCACGGTGACGACCTCACGGTCCTCCCGGGTGACCTCGTAGACCACGTTGGGCGCGGTGGAGATGAGATCGAGGTCGAACTCGCGCTCGAGGCGCTCGCGCACGATCTCCAGATGCAGCAGACCGAGGAAGCCGACGCGGAAGCCGAAGCCCAGCGCGACCGAGGTCTCCGGCTCGTAGACGAGCGCGGCGTCGTTGAGCTTGAGCTTGTCCAGGGCGTCACGCAGCACGGGATAGTCCGAGCCGTCGATGGGGTACAGGCCCGAGAACACCATGGGCTTGGGGTCCTCGTAGCCACCCAGGGACTGCTCCGCCGGGTGGGCGTGGTTGGTGACCGTGTCGCCCACCTTGGACTGACGCACGTCCTTCACGCCGGTGATGAGGTAGCCCACCTCGCCCGCGGCCAGGCCCTTCGTGGGCACGGGCTCCGGGGAGGAGACGCCGATCTCGAGGAGCTCGTAGGTGGTGCCCGTGGACATCATGCGGACCTTCTCCCGCGGGGAGAGCCGGCCGTCCACGACGCGCACGTACGTGACGACGCCGCGGTAGGTGTCGTACACGGAGTCGAAGATCATCGCGCGGGCCGGGGCGTCCGCGTCGCCCTCCGGGCTGGGGACGGCGCGGACCACGCGGTCCAGCAGCTCCTCGACGCCGACGCCCGTCTTGCCGGAGACGCGCAGCACGTCCTCGGGCTCGCAGCCGATCAGGGAGGCCAGCTCGGCCGCGTAGCGGTCCGGATCCGCGGCGGGCAGGTCGATCTTGTTGAGCACGGGGATGATCTCCAGCTCGTGCTCCATGGCGAGGTAGAGGTTCGCCAGGGTCTGGGCCTCGATGCCCTGGGCGGCGTCCACCAGCAGGATCGCGCCCTCGCACGCGGCCAGCGAGCGGGAGACCTCATAGGTGAAGTCCACGTGCCCGGGGGTGTCGATCATGTTCAGGGCGTAGTCCACCCCGTCCACGGACCAGGGCATGCGCACGGCCTGGGACTTGATGGTGATGCCGCGCTCACGCTCGATGTCCATGCGGTCCAGGTACTGGGCCTTCATGTCGCGGGGCTGCACGACGCCGGTGGCCTGCAGCATGCGGTCCGCCAGCGTGGACTTGCCGTGGTCGATGTGGGCGATGATGCAGAAGTTGCGGATCACCGAGGGGTCGGTGGCAGCGGGCACCGGGGGGTTCGACGCCAGGGGCGACACGGGCACTTCCTCTACGGGTGACGGGGACGGGACTCTGACCGCCTAGTCTCTCATGTCCCGCCGCCGACCCGACCCGGACGCCGGGCCCGCGCGTCCACTAGATTCACGCCCATGGCCTTCGACCTGCATCGCGCCCTGTCCCTCGGCCGCCGGACGGCACGCCTGATCGGCGCCCTCCGCGACGACGCCCGGCCGCGCCGGGCCGCCTCCGAGGCCGGTCGACGGGCCGGCGACCGGAGCGGCCCGTCGCCCTTCCCGGGCCCGCCCGGGCCTCCCGGGCCCGCGTGGGACCCCACGGAGCCCACCGACTCGTGGCCGATGCCCGGGCCCGGGCAGGAGCGCCGGCCCCGGCGACAGGACGCCGGCCGCCACGCGTCCCTGCCGGACTTCACCGGGACCGTCCGCGTCGAGTACGCGCCCGTGCCCGGGCCGACGGCCGGGCCGGGCGAGGTCGTGTGGACCTGGGTGCCGTACGAGGAGATGGACGGCCGGGGCAAGGACCGCCCCGTGCTCCTGATCGGCCGGGACGGGGCGCACCTGCTCGGGCTCATGCTGACCAGCCGGGACCGGAACAACGCGCTGACCCGCGACGAGGACTACGTGGACGTGGGCGCAGGCGCCTGGGACCGGTCCGGCCGCGCCTCGGAGGCGAAGCTGGACCGGGTGGTCCGCGTGGATCCGGCCGCGGTGCGCCGGGAGGGCGGCGTCCTGGACCGGGCGGCCTTCGACCGGGTCACGGCCGCGCTGGCCCGCGCCCGGCGGCGGGGGCGCTGAGTCCGCCGCGCGGATCGCAGGGTCTGGGTGGTAGGATCGTCCGCATTGTGTCCGCCGGTCGACGGGCACCCCCGGAACGGGTCATCATCGGTGTTCCCCACGCCGCTCAGTCCACGGATCCGGGCACCCTCCACGACCCCCTGTTCATGCGGCGCCCGGACCCTCGTCCGCGCCGCCGACGACGAAGGACCCGATTTGGCTAACATCAAGTCCCAGAAGAAGCGCATCCTCACCAACGAGAAGGCGCGCCAGCGCAACGTCGCGGTGAAGTCCGAGCTGAAGACCGCCATCCGCGCCGTGGACAAGGCCGTCGCCGCCGGCGAGGCCGAGGCCGCCGCCGCCGCGCTGCGCACCGCCTCCCGCAAGCTGGACAAGGCCGCCTCGAAGGGCGTCATCCACAAGAACCAGGCCGCGAACCGCAAGTCCGGCATCGCCGCCCGCGTGAAGGCCCTCCTCGGCTAATCCACGCCCCCGGCTGTGACCGCGGCCCCCGCCCCGAGCGATCGGTGCGGGGGCCGCGTCGTGTCCGGGCTGCCCCCGTCGCGTGCCGTCCGGCGGCGCCGTCAGCGGCTGACGGCGGTGGCCACGCGGATGACCGCGCGCTCGACGGCGAACTCCGGGTTGCGGGAGGCGCCCTTGGCCTCGGCGTCGGCCTGGGCGATCCACTCCACGGCCTGCGCGATGCCGGCCGCCGTCCAGTGCCGCGCCGCCTGCTGGATGTAGCGCACCTGGAACGGGGCCACCCCGAGCAGGGACGGCAGCTCGGCGGCGGGCCGGCGGGCGTCGATCATCCGCGCCACCTGCCGCGCCTTGAGCGCGAGCGCCGCGGTGATCATCACCGGGTGGACGCCGGTGGCCATCGCGTGCCGCACGAGGGACACGGCCCTCGCCGCCTGCCCCTCGAGCGCCGCGTCGGCCACCGCGAAGCTCGTGGCCTCCACGCGGCCGCTGTAGTAGGTGTCCACGGTCTCGACGGTGACGACGCCCTCGGTGTCGTCGACGAGCTGGGCGCACGCGGCCGCGAGCTCCGTGAGCGAGGCGCCGGTGGCGCGGATGAGCGCGCGGGCCGCCTCCTCGTCGATGCGCCGACGCCGGTCGCGGAACTCGGCCTGCACGAAGGCCAGCCGCTCCTCGTCCTTCTTCAGCGGCACGCATTCGACCACCGTGCCGGCCTGGGCGACGGCGTCCAGCAGCTTCTTGCCGCGGTTGCCGCCGGTGTGGCGCAGCACGAGCGTGACGTCGTCCGCGCCGGGGCCCTGCTGGACGAGGCGCAGGGCGTCCTCGAGGAACGCGTCGTTCATGGCCTCGAGGCCCTCGACCGTGATGAGGGTGGGCTCGGCGAAGAGGGACGGGCTGGCCGCGGTGGCCAGCTGGCCGGGCTGGTACTCCCCCGCGCGGAGCCGGTGGATCTCCAGCTGGCCGTGGCGCTCGCGCAGAGCCTGGGTCACGCGGTCCGTCACCCAGCGGGCGGCATGGTCCTCGGGTCCCTTGAGGAGCATGAGCGGGGCGGGCTCGGCTCGCCGCCAGGCCAGCGGGTCGGTGCGGCCGGCTCGGCCGGAACGGGGGCTGCGGGCGGCGGACATGCGTCCCATCCTAGGGTCCGGTGCGGACGCTCGAGGGCGGGCGGACGGTGTGAGCCGTGATCTCGGGCGCGCCGTCGGGGTCGGGGCCGTCCGCGGCCGTGAGGGCCAGCGTGCCGTGCAGGTCCGTGCGGGCCACCGGCCCGAGGCGGCCGAGCGCGTCCACCGTGGCCCGGTGGGGGTGTCCGTACGGGTTGTCGGCGCCCACGGAGACCACGTGCAGGCGGGCGCCGGCCGCGCGCGGCACGGCCGTCCCACCGTTGCGGGCCCCGTGGTGGGCGACCTTGAGCACGTCCACGCGCGGCGGAGCGGCGGCATCGGACCGGTGCCCCGCGACCCACGCCGCGGAGGCGTCCTCCTCCATGTCGCCGGTGATCAGCGTCGTGACCGGACCGGCCTCGCTCTCGACGGTGACCAGCACCTGGGCGGAGGCGTCGTTCTCCTCGGGGGCCCGCGCGTCGGCGAGCAGCACGTGCCACCGCACCGGCCCGGCCGTGCCCGTCGCGCCGGTGCGGAGCCGTGCCGCGTCGGCGGGCGGGTCGACGCCCTCCGCCTCCCCGCCGCGCCCTCCCCTGCCCTGCCCCGGTGCGTCCCGGGTCGCGTAGTGCACCGCCCCGGGGGAGGCGCGGTCGACCACGCCGGCCAGTCCCCCGGCGTGGTCGGCGTGCAGGTGGGTGAGCAGCACGGCGTCCACCCGGTCGACGTCGAGGTCGTCGAGGCAGCGACGAGCGAGCCCAGGCTCGGGCCCGACATCGACGACGACCCCCGCGCGCGGGCCGGACCGGAACACGGCCATGTCCCCCTGGCCGACGTCGCAGAACGCCACCGCCCAGTCCGGCGGGGCCGCGCCCGAGGACCGCGGCACGAGGACCGCCCCGACCGCCCCCGTGGTGGCCGCGGCCAGGGCGGCGGCGAGCACGACCAGGGCGGGGAGGCGCTCGCGGGTCCGCGGCGCGCTGCGGCCGACACGCCGGACAGGGGCGGTCCGGCGTCGTTCGAGCAGGAGCACGGCGGCGAATCCGAGGAGCGTCGCGGCCACCAGCAGGACGCCCAGCCCGGCGCCGAGGGCCCCGGCCGGCCACGGACGCAGCGCCCCGGGCAGGGAGGCGCTGGTGTGGGCGACCCACCCGATCCAGGCCGCGGGCCACTGGATCACGGCCACGAGGGCGGCGGCGATCCCCGGCGCGGGCAGTGCGAGGGCCGCGGCGAGGGTGCCCAGGACGGTCACGGGCGGCACGGCCGGGGCGGCCAGCAGATTGGCCGGCACCGCGTAGGCCGACACCTCACCGGTCATGGCCAGGATGATCGGCTGGCAGGCCAGGTGGGCGGCCACGGTCACCGCGAGCGACGCCGAGAGCCACCGCGCCACGACGTCGGGCAGCACCCGGCCGAGCCCGGCGTGCAGCGCACGGTCGAGGGGCGCGCCGCCCAGGACGATGCCCGCGGTCGCCGCCAGGGAGAGGTGGAAGGCCGGTTCCACGGCGAGGGCCGGCACCGCGACGAGCAGGGCCGTGCCGCCCACCGTCAGGAGTCCGAACGCCTGCCGCGCGCGGCCGAAGAACACCGCGAGGGCTCCGAGAGCGCCCATCACGGCCGCCCGGAGCACGGACGGCTCCGGCCCCACGACGACCACGAACACCCCGAGGACCGCCAGCCCGGCGCTGAGGACCACCGCCCGGTGCACCCGCGCGCAGCGCAGGGTGATCGCGACCGCGCCGAGGATCATGGCCACGTTGGCCCCGGACACGGCAGACAGGTGCGACAGGCCCGAGGCCTTCATGGCGTCGTCGAGGGCGGCCCCCTGGGCGGAGCGGTCGCCCAGCACCAGCCCCGGGATGAGCTCCGGCGCCGTGCCGACCGTGCCCTCCGCGGACTGACGGAACGCGGCGCGCAGCGCCTCCCGCCGCGGCGGGCCCGGGCCGCCGTCGGTGGCCCCGCCTGCCGGCTCCGCCCCGCCGGGGCAGGGACCCGGCTGCGGGACGGCCGCGGCGGCCAGGAACACGGTGGAACCGGACCTCGACGGCCGGGCCACCACGCACACCCGCGATCCCGGCCCGCCGCCGGGGGCCGCCGTCCCGTCCAACGGCGCGGCGATCGTCGCGGGCGGTGCGCCCCCGCCCGTGAGTCGGGCCGTCACGGCCGCCTCGGGGGCCCGCGGCGGATGACCGAACGTCTCGACCCGCACGGGCACGCTCCAGCGCGGGCCGAAGGCCGCCTCGCTCCGGGTGGCGGGCCCGTCCAGGGTCAGCTCGAGCCGCAGCGGTGAGCCGGCGTGCACCGCGCCGGTCCAGCCGCTGCCCTCGGCCGCGGCGGCGGGCCCGGCCGAGTGCTGCAGCATCAGGGCCGCGGCCACGCCGGCCAGCGCCGTCGCGGTGGCCACGCCCCGTATCCGACCGGTCGAGCGGGCGGCGCCCAGGACAGTGGTCGCGGCGACGGCCAGCCCGGTGAGGGCCGCCGCCGAGCGGGCCGGGGCGTCCCAGGCGACGCCGAGGATCCCGAGGGTCAGGCAGGCGAGCAGGGCGGGCACCCACCGGGCCTCGAGCGGGCCGGGCACCTCGCGGTGGCGGGCGCGGCGGTCCACGGGATCGCTGGGCGGGCCCGGGGCCGGGCTCACCACGAGACGTGGTCACGCAGCCGGTCGAGCGTGGCCGGGCCGATGCCGGGCACCGCGTCCAGGTCCGGCAGGCCGGTGAACGGGCCGACCGTCTCGCGGTGGGCGATGATCTTCTCCGCCGTGGCGGGGCCGACGCCGGGCAGGGTCTGCAGCTCCGTGGCGTCGGCGGTGTTCAGGTCCACGGTGTCGCCGGACTCGGCGCCGCCCGGCTCGCCTCCGCCACCGGCCCTGCCCGTGGTCGGCGTGGGCTGCGCCTGCGCGGCCCCGGCCACCCGGTCCAGGGCGTCCTGCGGCGTGTGGGCGGAGGGGACGAGGACCTGTTGGCCGTCGTCCAACGGGGCCGCGAGGTTGATGCGCTCCGCCCGGGCGTGCCGGGTCGGGCCGCCGGCGGCGCCCACGGCGTCGGCCACCCGGGAGCCCGGCGCGAGGCTGACCACTCCCGGCCGGGCGACCTCGCCCACCACGTGCACCCGCAGCGGGCCGGACCCGGCGGGCTCGGGCGCCTCCCCCGACGGCCCCGCCTCGGACGTCCGCGCGTCGGTGCCCGCCGCCGACGGGGCGGTGGAGGGAGCGTCGGTCTGCGGGATGCCCGCACCGGCCGCGGCCGCCGGGATCGCCGCGGGCGGCGCCGGGGTGGTCAGCCAGGCCACCGCCCACCAGGCCGTGGCGGCGACGAGCAGCACGGTGACGGCCAGCAGGGCCGGCCGCCACCGCAGCACCGGGCCCCGGGGCGGGGTGCGCTCCCACCCGGACGCGGCGTGCGGGCCGGCCGTGTCGACGTCGGGGACGGCCGCGGGCGCGGGGTCCGGGGCGAAGGCGGGCGGATCGTCGCAGAGGCGGTGGCTGGGGCTCATGCGGGCAGTCTGCGTCCCCGTCGCCGAGTCGGGCGCGTCCCGCACCCGGCCTGGGGATCACCACCGCGGTCCGGGGCGGTGTGCAGGAACGGACGCGCCCGTCTCCTCGGCTCGCCTGCACGGGAGGCCTCAGTCCCCCGAGCCCCCCGTGGGCGATTCCAGCGGGCAGATCACCACACCCAGGGCGCCCAGGCCCAGGTGCGCGGCGAGCACGGCGGGCAGCTCGACGACGGGCACGGGGGTGGTGGAGATCGGCTGGAGCCGCTCCGCGAGCTGCACGGCCGTCTCGGGGTCGCCGTACTCGTGCACGGCGATCCGCACCGGGTCCTCGCCGGCCCGCTCGGTCGCGAGCTCCACGAGCCGGTCGACGGCCCGGGCCGCGGAGCGCGGGCGGTCGACCAGGCCGATCGCGCCGTCGTCGACGGCCATGACGGGGCGCACCTGCAGCAGGGTGCCCAGCAGCGAGGCCAGCCCGCTGATCCGTCCGCCCCGGCGCAGCTGCTCGAGGCTGGGCACCGTGAACAGCACGTGGCTGGAGTCCACGGTGGCCTCGAGCCGCTCGCGGATGCGGGCCACGGGCATGCCCACCCCCGCGTCCACGGCGGCGTCCACCACGGCCATGCCCAGCGCGAAGCCCACGGTGCGCGAGTCCACCACGGTCACCGGGCGCTCGGCGTCCGCGGCGGCCAGGCGCGCGGCCTCCACGGTGCCGGAGAGCTCGCCGGACAGGTGGACGGAGAGGATGCGTGCGTAGCCGGCGCGGGCCAGCTCGGCGTAGACCGTCCGGAACGCACCCGGCGAGGGCCGCGAGGTGCGCACCGGGGTGCCGGCGGCCAGGGCCAGCGGCAGCTCCAGCGCGAGCTCGTCCGTGCCCTCCGTGTGGATCTGCTCGCCCACCATGACGGGCAGCGCCACCTGGCGGATCCCCGCGGCCAGACCGTGTCCGAGGACGGCGCCGGGCAGGGCCGCGGCCGAGTCCGTGACGACGGCCGTGCGGTCCCGGCGGGGCGGGCGCAGGCCGTAGCGCGCCCGCCCGGCCAGCTGGGAGCGGCGGGAGCGCAGGCGGACGAGCGCGTCGTCGCGCCACTGCTCGATGCTCGCCACGGCCTGCCTCCTCTCCCCCGGCCCGGTCGGGGCCGGTCTCACGCGGTCAGCGGATCACCAGGTTCACGAGCTTGGGCTCGCGCACGATCACCTTGACGATCTCGGCGTCCCCGATGAAGTTCCGCACCTTCTGCGACGCGCGGGCGCGCGCCTCGAGGTCCTCGGCGGTGATGTCCGCGGGCACCTCGAGGGTGTCGCGGACCTTGCCCTTGACCTGGACGACGGCCGTGACGGTGTCCTCGACCAGCAGCGCCTCGTCCACCGGGGGCCAGCCGGCGCGGATCACGGAGGGCTCGTGGCCCAGCAGGACCCACATGTCCTCGGCCGTGTACGGCGCCACGAGGGAGAGCAGCACGGCCACGGCCTCGGCGGCCTCGCGGACGGCGGGGTCGGCCGCGCCGGCGCCGGCGTCGATCTCCTTGCGGGCCGCGTTGACCAGCTCCATCGTCTTGGCGACGACCACGTTGAACTTGCCGTCGTCCAGCAGCTGCTGGGCCTCGTGCACGGTCCGGTGGGTCACCCGGCGCAGGGCCACGGCCCCGTCCGCCGGGTCCGTGCCGGCCGGGGCGCCCGTCGCGCGGACGTCGCGGGCCAGGCGCCACGCGCGGGCCAGGAACTTGCCGGCCGCCCCCGGGGCGACGTCGGCCCAGTCCACGTCGTCCTCGGGCGGCGAGGCGAACACCATGGTCAGGCGCACGGCGTCGACGCCGAACTGGTCCAGCTGGTCGCCCAGGTCCACGCCGTTGCCCAGCGACTTGGACATGGCCTTGCCGCCGTTGAGCACCTGGCCCTGGTTGAGCAGGGCGCGGAACGGCTCGGTGAAGGGCACCAGGCCGAGGTCGTGCAGGGCCTTGGTGAAGAAGCGGGCGTACAGCAGGTGCAGGATCGCGTGCTCCACGCCGCCCACGTACTGGTCCACGGGCAGCCAGCGGCGCAGGGCCTCGGGGTCGAAGACGCGGGCGTCGTCGTTCGGGGACGCGTAGCGGAGCATGTACCAGGACGAGTCCACGAACGTGTCCATGGTGTCGGTGTCCCGTCGCGCGGGGCCGCCGCACTGCGGGCAGTCCACCTCGACCCACGACGTCGCCGCGGCCAGGGGCGACTGGCCCTTGGGGGCGAGCTGCTCGCCCTTGAGGTCGGTCGGCAGGGTGACCGGCAGCTGGTCCTCCGGCACGAGGACCTCGCCGCAGTCCGGGCAGTGCACCACGGGGATCGGGGTGCCCCAGAAGCGCTGACGGGAGAGCAGCCAGTCGCGCAGGCGGTAGGTGGTGGTGCCCCGGCCGGTGCCGCGCTCCTGCACGATCTCGATGGCCCGCGCGATGGCCGCGGTCTTGTCCAGGCCGTCGAGCTCCCCGGAGTTCACCAGGATGCCCTCGCCGGTCGTCGCGACGCCGGAGACGGCCGGGTCCTCCTCGCCGGTGTCCAGCACGGTGCGCACGGGCAGGCCCATGGCGCGGGCGAAGTCGAGGTCGCGCTGGTCGTGGGCCGGCACGGCCATGATGGCGCCCGTGCCGTAGTCGGCCAGCACGTAGTCCGAGGCCCAGATCGGCAGGCGCTCACCGGTCAGCGGGTTCACGGCGTGGCGGCCCAGGAACACGCCGCTCTTCGGGCGGTCCGTGGCCTGGCGGTCGATGTCCGAGACCTTCTTCAGGTCCTCCCGGTACGCCTCGAGTTCGGCCCGCACGTCGTCGCCGGCGAGCTCGGCGGCCAGCGGCGCGTCGGCGGCGACCACCATGAAGGTCGCGCCGTGCAGCGTGTCCGGCCGGGTGGTGAAGACCGTGACGACGGGGCCGTCCTCGACCTGGAAGTCGACGTGGGCGCCCTCGGAGCGGCCGATCCAGTTGCGCTGCATGGCGAGCACGCGCTCGGGCCAGTGGCCGGTGAGCTGGTCCATGTCGTCCAGCAGCGCGTCCGCGTACTCGGTGATGCGGAAGTACCACTGGTTCAGGGTCCGCTTGGTGACCTCGGTTCCGCAGCGCTCGCAGCGGCCGTCCACGACCTGCTCGTTGGCGAGCACCGTCTGGTCCTGGGGGCACCAGTTGACCGGGGAGTCCTTCCGGTACGCCAGGCCCTTGCGGTACAGCTGCTGGAACAGCCACTGGGTCCACCGGTAGTACTCGGGGTCCGAGGTGTGCAGCTCACGGGACCAGTCCACGGCGATGCCGTACCGCTGGAAGGAGCGCTTCTGCGTCTCGATGTTCGCGTAGGTCCACTCGGCCGGGTGGGCGTCGCGCTTGATGGCGGCGTTCTCGGCCGGCAGGCCGAAGGAGTCCCAGCCGATGGGGTGCAGCACGTCGAAGCCGCGCTGCATCCAGTGGCGCGCGACGACGTCGCCCATCGCGAACGCCTCGGCGTGCCCCATGTGCAGGTCGCCCGACGGGTACGGGAACATGTCGACCACGGTGCGGGTCTCGGAGCCGTCCTCGCGCGGGGCGAACGTCCCGGCCTGCTCCCAGTACCCGGCCCAGCGGGCCTCCACGTCACGGAACGAGTACTCCGCGTCGGCGGGGATGCTGGGGGTGGCCGGCACGGCGCTGTCGGGGGTCTGGCTCACGGCGGTTCGAGTCCTCACGCAGTCGGGATGGGGCGCCGGCCCTCGGGCGGCGCGGACGGGGCCGGCGGCACGGCCGGCCACCCCATCCTACGGCGACGGCGCCCCGGCCCGGCCGCAGGGCCGCTCCGAGACGCCGTGCCCGGCCGGGCACGCGGTTTCAGGCGGAGTGGCTGCCGCCTGCCGGACGCTCGGGCCCGGCGTCGGGACCGGGGCGCGCCCCTCCGGAGGTGAGCGCGTCGTCCTCCTCGAGCACCTGGGCGACCTCGTCCTCGAGGGCCTCCGTCACCGCGTCCGGGGCCGCCACGGAGTCCCCGACCGCCTCCTGCAGCTGCACTGCGTGCTGGGCCGTGAAGGTCTTCTCCGGATGCTCACGCAGGCGGAGCAGCGCGAGCAGGCGCAGACGCAGCCCCGACTCGGCGGAGATCTGCCGGCGGTGGGTGAGCCACCAGACGAGGAGCACGAGCGCGAGCACGATCCCCAGGTGGCCCAGCGCCGGGTAGACGACGTTCATCAGGTCGCCGAAGCCGACGAAGCTCACCGCGAAGGCCAGCAGCGTGACGCCGGCGAACACGGGCCGGTAGCGGCCCGGGCGGTCGGCCGTGAGGCGGCGTCCCAGCGCGTAGAACATGCCGATCGCGGTGTTGAAGATCATCAGGTAGATCACCACGACCATCGCCCAGCCCAGCCAGGGCGCGATCGAGGCGAACAGCCGCAGCATGGGGACGTCGGCGCGGCCGATCTCGGCGTAGCCGAGGTAGAGCAGCGTGGAGGCCATCAGGAGCAGGGCGGTGTACATCAGGCCACCGGTGAGGCCGCCGAGGAACGCCTCCCGGGGGTGGGTGATGGACCCGCCGATCACGAGGCACATGGACACGGCCATCACGACGACGAGGCCGAAGTAGTTGACCGAGGACAGCCACCACGGGTCCACCGGCGTGGTGGCCTGGACGGCGAGGGACTCGTGGGCGGTGAAGCCGCCGTCGCGGGTGACCAGGACGTGGACGAACCCGGCCACGACCGCGACGATCACCAGGGGCGTGATCAGGGAGATGATCGCGGAGACCTTCTCCACGTCCAGCATGCCCGTCACGAGCACGAGCAGGGTCATCAGGGTGGAGCCCGCCCACGTCGGCCAGCCGAACTGCTGGGCGAGCGTCGAGCCCGCCCCGGCGAGCATGACGACGCCGATCGCGAAGAGCGTCACCGTCACCACGACGTCCAGGATCCGGGCCATCACGGGGTGCGAGACGCTGCGGAAGACGACCTTGTGGTCGGCCGCGAGGAACACGCTGCCCAGCTGGAGGATGACGGCGCCGCCGGCGGTGACGAGCAGGCCGGCCAGTCCCGCGCCCACGACGCCGATCCAGCCGAAGCCCACGAAGTACTGGATGACTTCGGCGCCGGTGGCGAAGCCGGCGCCGACGAGCAGGCCGACGAAGGCGAGGGCGATCTTCAGGGATCTGAGCGCGACGGGGTGCTGCACGCATGGGCCTTTCGTGGGGGACGGGGTGCGCCCGTGCGGGCCCCGGGACCGAGGACGGGCCGGAGTACGGTAGGCACGCGCGCGCCATCGTGGCCAGGACCAGGCGTCGCCGGGTTCCGGGCAGCGTGGCCTCAGGTCCAGCAGCAGCGTGCGGGAGGCGTGGGTGACGTCGGTGAGGTTCCACACCGGCCTGGCTAGGGTGGGGACGTGCCTGTCCCGACGCCGTCCGCCGCCCCGGGCCCGCCCGTCCGCCTGCGCGATCTGCTGCGCCCGCCCGCGGCGCCCGCCGATCCCCGCGTGCTCACGGGCCACCCGGCCCGGACGCCCCGCCGGCACACCCTGGCCGTCCCGGACCCCGTCAGCGGGATCCGGTCGTCCGTGGCCGTGTGGGAGTACACCCCCGTTCCGGTGGCCGCGCCGGGATCGCCCGGCGCACCCGAGGGGGACGCGGCCGCTGCCCCGCTCGTGTTCGTGCACGGCTTCCGCGGGGACCACCACGGCCTCGCCCTGCTGGCCGACGCGCTCCCGGAGCATCCGATCCACTCGATCGAGCTGCCCGGCTTCGGGGCCTCGGAGCCCTTCCCCCACGCCGAGCACACCGTGGCCCATCACGCGGACGCGGTGGCCACCGTCGTCGCCGCCCTGGGTCTGCGGGCGACCCCCGTGCTGGTCGCGCACTCCTACGGGACGACGGTGGCGGCCGAGCTGGTCGCGCGGGACCCGTCCCGGTGGGGACGGCTGGTCCTGCTCAACCCCATCGCCGAACCCGCGCTGCAGGCGTCCGCGTCCGTGACGAGCCGGGTGCTGGCGGCCGTCGCCGAGGGGTACTACGAGGTCGCCGCCCGCCTGCCCGAGCGCCCGGCGCGGCTGCTGCTGGGCGCGCCGCCGGTCGTGTGGGTGACCACGCTCGCCATGACCCGCACCAGGGACAGGGATGTCCTCGCGTACACCCATGACCAGCACCGGCGCCACTTCTCGGGCTTCGCCTCCGCGCGCATGCTCTCCGAGGCGTACCGCGCCTCGAGCACGGGCTCCGTGGCCGACGTCGCCGCCCGCCTCACCCTGCCGGTGCTGCTGGTCGCGGGGCGGGAGGATCCGCTGGGCTCGGTGCCGGCACAGGAGGCGCTCGCCGCGGCGATCGACGACGCGGGCGGCACGGCGGAGCTGCACGTCCTCGACGGCGTCGGGCATCTGCTGCACTACGAGCGGCCGGCCGCCTGTGCGGCGTTGATCCGCGACTGGCTCCGCCGCGCCGGCCGCTGACGCCGTCATCGCCCCGGCGTCGCCGCGCTCCGGCCCCTCGGGCTGCGGGTCGGTCCGGCCGCCCCCTCAGAGCACCCCGGCCGGGTCGAGCCGCACCCGCACCGGGGCGGTCTCGCGCCGGGCGCTCGCCGCGGACCGGGCGGCGCGCAGGGCGCCGACGGTGGCCTCGGCCGCCGCGTAGGGGAAGATCAGCAGGGCGCGGGAGCGGGTCTCGTCGGCGGGGTCCGGCACCGGCCCGATCCAGGGCAGCCGCGCCGGGCCGCCGTCGAGCGGGGCCGAGTGCGGATCCTCGTGGACGTCCTCGTCCGGCCGTTCCCGGCGGGCGGCCTCCACGAGCTCGAGGTACTCCGCGACGGCGGCGGCCTCCCCCGTGACCTCTGCGAGGCGGCCGGCGGGAGGCAGGTGCAGCTCGCGCCGCTCGGCGACCTGGCGCGCGGCGAAGCCGTCGGGGTCCCGTCGGACGAGCGCGTTCACCGCCTCCCCCGCGTCCGCGGTGACCACCACGACGCCCCCGTCGGAGGCGGGGCGGACCAGGCAGGCGGCCGCGAGCCAGCGGGCGAGCACGCGGCCCGGCACGTCGAGGCCCTCGCGCTGGAGCTGGCTGTCCCCGTCGAGCAGCAGGGCGGCCGCGTAGCCGTCGGGCGTCACCGGCTCGGCCCCCACGGTCGCCACCACCAGGGAGGGCCCGGGCGGCACCGAGCCGAGCATGTGCTGCGCCGAGGAGGCGTGCACGGGCACGCGCGGGAACGCCCGGCCCAGCTCCTCGGCCGTGCGGTCCACGCCGCGGGCGCCGGCCCGCAGCGTCGTGCCGCCGCACTCGGTGCACCGGAAGCCGCGCTCCCGGGTGCCGCACCACCGGCAGGCCACCTCCCCGTGCCGGGCGGCCCGCGCGTCGCGGAAGCCCAGCGGCCCCGCGCAGACGCGGCAGCGGGCGGGCGTGCGGCACCGTTCGCACACGAGGGCGGGGATGAAGCCGGCCCGGGCCACCTGCACGAGCACCGGGCCCGGCCGTGGCCCGAGCAGCGCGGCGCGGGCGGCGGCCCAGGCGGCCTGCGGCAGCCGCGCCCGCTGCGCGAACGGGTCGCGCGCCGTCTCCCAGGCGTCGGCGGTGGAGACGACCCGTGGCCCGAGCTCGCGCTGGGCCGCACGGGAGGGGCCCAGGTGCAGCAGCCAGCCCGACTCGACGAGCCGTTGCACCGGGACGGACCGGGAGGGCCCGGCGAAGAGCAGCGCCGCGCCGGTCGCGCGGGCCCGCTCCAGCACGACCTCTCGGGCGTGGAAGTAGGGCGCGCGGGGTTCGGCCCACGCGTCGTCGCCGTCGTCCCAGAGCACCACCAGCCGCAGGTCGCGCACGGGCGACCACACGGCGGCCCGGGTGCCGGCCACGATGCGCCGGGTGCCGCGCAGCGCGGCCAGGTGGGCGCGGTACCGGGGCGTGTTGCCGTCCTCGGAGCCGATCCGCGCGTAGGCGTCCTCCCCCACGTGCTCGTCGAGGGCGGCGCAGAGCCGGTCGAGGTCGCGGTGGTCGGGCACCAGCAGCAGGACGCCGCCGTCCGAGGCGGCCACCGTGCGCGCCAGGGCGGCCAGCGCGCCCGCCTCGTCCCATTCGAACAGGCGCGAGGGCACGACGGCGGCCGCCCGCGCGGCGTCCCCGGCCAGCACGGCGGACACGAACGCGGTGCCCCCCTCGAGGGACTCCCACACCGTGGGCACGAGGCCCTCCTCCGCCGCGGGAGGCTCCGGGCGCTCGGCGTCCGTGCCGGTCAGCGTCACAGGGTGGTCCGCGGCGGTTTCCGCGTCCTCCGCCAGGGCGGCCTTCTCGACCTGCGCGACGCGCGGGGGCACCGCGGCCCGCAGCACGTCCGTGACGACGCCGGCCTGGCGGCGGGCCACCGCGCGAGCGGTCGCCAGGACCTCCTCCGTCAGCGGCGGGATGGCGGTGAGCACGCCGGTGAGCTCGGTGAGCTGGGCGCCGGTGGCCGGCTCCTGCTCCCGCGAGACGAGCCAGCCCGTCATGGCCCGTCCGCCGAAGCGGACGGACACGCGGGAGCCGGGGACCGCCCGGTCGTCCAGGGCCACGGGCACGAGATAGTCGAACTCGCGGTCCAGGTGCGGCACGGGCGAGTCCAGCAGGACGCGTGCGATCGGCCGCTCCGGCCACCCCTCGGCCCGCTCCGGCAGTCGGGGCGCGTCCTCCGGCTCCGGGAGGGCGAACAGCGCGTCCGTGATGCCCGCCTCCGGGTCAGAGGCCGGCGGCAGCGCGCAGCTGCTCGACGCGGTCCGTGCGCTCCCACGTGAAGTCGGCGTCGTCCCGGCCGAAGTGGCCGTTCGCGGCGGTCCGTCGGTAGATGGGCCGCAGGAGGTTCAGCTCCTTCACGATGGCGGCCGGACGCAGGTCGAACACCGCGTTCACGGCCTCGATGATCTTCTCCTCCGGCACCGTGGCCGTCCCGAAGGTGTCCACGTACAGGCCCACGGGCCGGGCCGAGCCGATCGCGTAGGCCACCTGGAACTCGGCGCGCGAGGCGAGGCCGGCGGCCACCACGTTCTTCGCGACCCAGCGGAGCATGTAGGCGGCGGAGCGGTCCACCTTGGACGGGTCCTTGCCGGAGAAGGCGCCGCCGCCGTGCCGGGCCATGCCGCCGTAGGTGTCCACGATGATCTTGCGACCGGTGAGGCCGGCGTCGCCCACGGGCCCGCCGATGACGAACTTGCCGCCCGGGTTGATGATGATCCGCATGCCGGAGGTGTCGAGGCCGGAGCGCTCGATGACGGGCCGGATCACGTGCTCCTCCACGTCCGCCCGCAGCTGCTCCTGCGTGACCCACTCGTGATGCTGCGTGGAGACCACCACGGCCTCGACCGTGGTGGGCACGTGGCCGGGCGCGTAGCCGATGGTGACCTGCGTCTTGCCGTCCGGCAGCAGGTACGGCATGGGCGTGTTCTCCGCCCGGCGCACCGCGGTGAGCCGCTCGGAGAGCCGGTGCGCGAGGTAGATGGGCATGGGCATGTACGCCGGGGTCTCGTCCGTGGCGTAGCCGAACATGATGCCCTGGTCCCCCGCGCCCTGCTCGTCCACCTCGTCCGCCGAGCCGTACTCGCGGGCCTCGAGGGACCGGGAGACGCCGGCGAAGATGTCCGAGGACTGCTGGCCGATGGAGATGTTCACGCCGCACTGGGCGCCGTCGAAGCCGTTGGCCGAGGAGTCGTAGCCGATGTCCAGGATGGTCTCGCGCACGATCTTGGGGATCTCCACGTACGCCGAGGTGTTCACCTCGCCGGCCACCTGCACCAGGCCGGTGGTGGTCAGGGTCTCCACGGCCACCTTCGCCGACGGGTCGGCGGCGAGGATCGCGTCCAGGATGGCGTCGGAGATCTGGTCGCAGATCTTGTCGGGGTGGCCCGCCGTGACGGACTCGGAGGTGAAGAGGCGGAGCTCTCCGCCGCCCACCCCCGAATACGGGTCGGCGTGGCGGGCGGGGCTCAGCGAGGCGGCATCGGTCATGCCGCACAGTCTAGGTCAGCGGCCCGACGCGCCGGCGGGGTCGCGACCGGCGAGGTCATCCACGATCGCCTGCACGACGGCGGCCGCCGCCTGGTCCTTGGAGCCCGCCGCCTCCACGGCGGGGCGGCCGTCGGCGAACAGGATGGTCACGGCGGTCTCGTCCCGGCCGAACACCTTGTCCGTGCCGACCTCGTTGACCACGAGCATCTCGCAGCCCTTGCGCGCCAGTTTGGCCCGGCCGTACTCGAGCACGGAGGACGTCGCGTCGCCGGTCTCCGCGGCGAAGCCGACGATGAGCGGGGCCATGGGCCCGCCCTCGGAGCGGGTCCGCACGGCCGTGGCGAGCACGTCCGGGGTGCGCTCGAGCACGATGACGGGCGCGCCGCCGTCGTCGCCCTTCTTCATCTTGGCGTCGGAGACCTCGGCCGGTCGGAAGTCCGCGACGGCCGCCGCCATCACGAGGACGTCGGCGTCGGCGGCCTCCGCCAGCACGGCCTCGAGCAGGTCCTGCGTGGACTCCACCTGCACGACGCGCTCGACGCCCTCGGGCGCCGGGACGGACATGGACCCGGCGACGAACCGCACGGTGGCGCCGGCGTCGAGGGCGGCGCGCGCCAGGGCGGCCCCCTGCTTGCCGGAGGAGCGGTTGCCCAGGTAGCGGACCGGGTCCAGGGCCTCGCGGGTGCCCCCGGCCGTGATCACCACGGTGCGACCGGCCAGCGGGCCGGGTGTCGGCTCGGCGTCGGACCCGGAGGCCCGGGGACGGCGCGGGGCGCCCGCGGCCGCGGCGGCCTGCGCACGCTCCCAGATCTCGGCGGGCTCGGGCAGACGTCCGGCGCCGGAGTCGGCCCCGGTGAGGCGGCCCACGGCGGGATCCACGACCGTGACGCCGCGCTCGCGCAGGAGGGCGACGTTGGCGACCGTGGCGGGGTGGTGCCACATCTCGGTGTGCATGGCGGGGGCCAGGACGACGGGGCACGTGGCGGTGAGCAGCACGTTGCCCAGCAGGTCGGGCGCCATCCCCGCGGCGGTGCGCGCGAGCAGGTCGGCCGTGGCCGGCGCGACCACCACGAGGTCCGCACGCCGGCCGAGCCGGACGTGGTTCACCTCGTCGACCGCCTCGAACGTGTCCGTGCGGACCGGGCGACCGGAGAGGGCCTCCCACGTCGCCGCGCCCACGAACTCGAGGGCGTTGGCGGTGGGCACCACGGTCACGCCGTGGCCGGCCTCGGTCATCAGGCGCAGCAGCAGCGCCGCCTTGTAGGCCGCGATGCCGCCGCCGACCCCGAGGACGATCTCCATGACGGGCTCAGGCCTCCGGGGCGTCCTCGGAGGTGCCCTCCTCGGCGCGCACCGTCTCGGCGGCCTCCTCGATGGCGGCGGGATCGCCCATCGGCTGGTGGGCGTCGGCCGACTCGAGGGTGGCGAACGGGTCGTCCTCGCCCGGCAGGGAGAAGTCGCCGAAGTCCTCGGCGGCCAGGTCGGCCTCCGGGGTGGCCTCGACGGCCTCGCGGGACACGAGCAGGTCGGCCTCGATCTCGCGCAGGGCGATGGACAGCGGCTTCTCGTTCAGCTGGGTGTCCACGAGCGGGCCGACGTACTCGAACAGCCCCTCGTGCAGCTGCGAGTAGTAGGCGTTGATCTGCCGGGCCCGCTTGGCGGCGAAGAGCACCAGGGCGTACTTCGAGTCGACCCGCTCCAGCAGGGAGTCGATGGGCGGGTTGACGATGCCTTCGTACTGTTCGGTCACGGGGTCTCCAAAGTCTTCATCTCACTGTCACGTCGGCGCCGGGTGCGGCGTCGGTGCGGCCGGTCCTCAGGCCTCGGTCGGACGGCGCTCGGGGTCCAGCCCCATGAGTCTCACCAGTTCCTCGGCGGCCCGCTCCACGCGGTCGTTCACGACGACGGCGTCGAACTCGGGTTCCGCGGCGAGTTCCAGTCTAGCCGTTTCGAGCCGGCGGCGCTGTTCCTCCGGGCTCTCGGTGCCGCGGCCGAGCAGCCGGGACACGAGTTCCTCCCAGCTCGGCGGCGCCAGGAACACGAAGGTGGCCTCCGGCAGCGCACGGCGGACCTGGCGCGCTCCCTGCAGGTCGATCTCCAGCAGGACGTGGCGGCCCTGCGCCACGGCCTCCATCACGCGGTCGCGCCGCGTGCCGTAGCGGTGGACGCCGTGCACGACGGCCCATTCCAGCATCTCGTCCGCCTCGACGAGGGAGTCGAACTCCTCCGGCGTCGTGAAGTAGTAGTGCACCCCGTCCTCCTCGCCCGGGCGCGCCGGGCGGGTGGTGGCGGAGACGGACAGCCAGGCCTCGGGGTAGTGCTCGCGGACATAGGCCGAGACGGTGCCCTTGCCGACGGCGGTGGGGCCGGCCAGGACGGTGACGCCCGGGCCCGGGGGGCGTTCCTGGACGGCGGTGCGGGCCACCGGGACGGCGGGGGCGGGTCCGGGGTCGAACGTGTCGGTCACGCATCCTCCTGGTGGGACGGGCCTCGCAGGCCCTTCACCCGGGCCGGCGCCGACCCGCCGGGGTGTGGGGGTCACCGGCCAATATAGGCGATCAACGCCTCGCGCTGACGACGCCCCAGGCCACCCAGCCGACGCCGCGGCGAGATGCCGCACCCCGCCATCGCCTCCCGGGCCCGGACCTCGCCCACGCCCGGCAGGGCCAGCAGCAGGTCCACGGCCCGCAGACGGGCGCCGGCGTCGTCGGCGTCCGCGCGCG
>ERZ941748.171-NODE-171-length-25569-cov-6.534922_pt1 | contig 25569 bp, 24 predicted proteins | sample MGYA00521092_ERZ941748 | MGnify/ENA primary metagenome ERZ941748 (study PRJEB32759, sample SAMN07749897) | skin metagenome | biome: transportation; feature: city; material: polyester macromolecule | host: Homo sapiens | place: Hong Kong:ISLAND line | collected... | reverse complement strand
ATCCTGACGTTGAGGTCGTTGCCCACCGGACGCGGTTGACGGCCGATAACGCCCGGGGCCTTCTGGGCGGCTGGGACGTGGTCATTGACGGCACGGACAACTTCCCCACGCGGTACCTGGTCAATGACGCCGCCGTCATGCTGGGGCTGCCACTGGTGCACGGGGCGGTGCTGGGGTTCAACGGGCAGGTGGGGGTCTTCGACGCGCGCCGGGGCCCGTGCTACCGGTGCCTGCATCCCGCTCCGCCGCCCGCAGGATCGGTGCCCTCCTGCGCGGAGGCCGGGGTGCTGGGGGTGCTTCCCGGGGTCATCGGGACGATGCAGGGCGCCGAGGCGCTCAAGCTGGTGATCGGTGGCGGGCAGCCGCTGCTGGGGAGGTTGGCGTTGCTCGACGCCTGGGGGGCGCACCTGCGGGAGATTCCGGTGGCGAAGAACCTGGCCTGCCCGGTGTGCGGGGAGAACGCTGGGTGCGCGGCGAGGCCCGGCCGTACTTCGGCAGCGGGGCGGCGGGGGCTTCCCCCAGATCGGCGATCAGGCCGCGGACCTGCAGGTCCAGGGCGTCGCGCACGCCGCGCACCTGCTCGAGGCTCATGCCGCGGATCGACGGCACGGACCACTTCTGCACCTGCGCGCCCTCGGGGATCTCGAACGGATCCGCGCCGTCGAAGAGCACCACGATCTCGGCGGCCCGGAGCACGTCCGGGTCCAGGCCCTTGGTGTACGTGTGGTGCAGCGGGATGCCGATCTCGTTCATCGCCTCGAACGCGGTGGAGATGACCTCGCCGGCGGGCTCCGTGCCGGCCGAGCGGGCCCTGACCTCGCCGTGGGTGCGGTTCTCGAGCAGGGCCGCGGCCATCTGCGAGCGGCCGGCGTTGCCGTGGCAGACGAACAGCACACGCGGGTGGCGGGACTCGATGCTGCCCTGGTTGATCGCCCTGGCGCGCAGGCGCGAGGCGGCATGCTGCACCGAGGTGGTCGGCAGCATCTCCGGGTGGCGGCTCGTCGCGGCGAGCTCGGCGTAGGAGTCGAACAGGAGCTGACGCACCGTCGCCTCGTCGGCCACGCCGGGGAAGCGCGCCATCAGCGGCCCGACCTCGCGCTCGAGCACGTGCGCGGCCATCCCGTGCGGCACGGGGTCCACCGCGGCGGGGATGTCCGGCGCGGCCGTCGTGTCCAGCGGCATGTCGTCCACCGCCGGTGCGTGATCGGCGTGGGGGTCCGGGGGGATGGGGGCCATGGTGCGAGTCCTCCGGGGAAGGCGGTCGGCTGAACGCGAGGTGAACGGGTGCCCCCACCCTGCGACGTCGGGTGTGCCGGCGCAAGCCTTGACGGGATCCCTCCGCGCCCGACGACGCTGCTCGCCGCCGTCGTCGGGGCGGTGGCCGACGCCCGGGCCCGGAGCGGGGGTCCGCCGAGGTGGGAGAGAATGGGGGCCATGTCTGTCCGCTCCCTGCTCCCGGACCTCGGCGCCCCCGCGACCGGGGCCCCCGAGGCCGCCGTCCCCCCGTTCGCCCGGGCGGTGCTGTGGGCGCACGGGGACGACGCGTGGCGGGGCGAGGGCGGCTGGACCGTGCTCCTGGACGGCACCGACCGGCTCCGCCGGCTCTCCGCGCTGTGGCAGGCCGCCGTCGCCGGGCGACCGGACCCGACGGCCCCGCTGCGGGGCTGGATCTCCTCGACCTTCGCCGATGACTCGCCCGAGCCCGCGGTCCTGCGCATCCCCGCGGATCTGCGCCGCGCCACGCCGTCCGGCGTGCGGGACGTGGCCCAGCACGTGGACGCGGACGCGCTCGCAGCCGCCGTCGCCGCGGACCGCGGAGCCCGGCTGCTGGCCGACGGCGAGGTGCCCCTGCCCGCCGACGTCGCCGACCTCGCCTGGGACGACGCCGGCTACGCGGCCGGGGTGCGCGAGCTGCTGACGCGGATGGCCGACTCGGGCGGGGAGCTGGCGAAGGTCGTGATCAGCCGCACGATGACCGTCCCCGCGGACGACGCCGACCTGTGGCGGGCGATCGGGGCCCTGCGCCGCGAGTACCCGCAGACCTGGGTGTTCGCCGTCGGCGGGCTGCTGGGCGCCACGCCCGAGGTCCTCGCCACGCGGCACGCGGGGCTCGTGGGCTCGCGGGTGCTGGCGGGGTCCATGCCGCGCGGCGTGGACGCGGAGGAGGACGCCGCGCTGCGGGAGCGTCTGGCCTCTGATCCGCGGCTGGCGGAGGAGCATCGCTGGGCGGCGCGGTCGGTGCTGGACGCGCTGGCGCCCGTCGTCGACCTCGCCGACGACGACCCCGCGCCCACCGTCCTGACCCTGCCGAACGTGCACCACCTGGCCACGTCCGTGCGCGGCCGGCTGCGGGACGGGCGGGGGACCGTGCTGGACGTGGTGGCCGCGCTGCATCCGACGGCGGCCGTCGGCGGGACCCCCACGCCGGACGCGGTGAGGGTGATCGCGGAGGTCGAGCCCGTGGACCGCGGCCGCTATGCGGGCCCGGTCGGGTGGCTCGACCAGGACGGCGACGGCGAGATCGCCCTGGCGCTGCGCTGTGGCCAGCAGGTGCCCGGCGGGGTGCGGCTGCAGGCCGGGGGCGGGATGGTCCCGGGAGCGGTGCCCGAGGAGGAGGTCACGGAGATCCGGGCCAAGTTCCTGCCGATGCGCCGAGCGCTGGGCGTCGCCGAGGACTGAGGCCTCCCGCGCCGTGCCCCCCGTCCGCGTCACCCACGCTTTCGTGTAGGAAACGGCGGCGTGTCGCGGTGCTTTCGTGTGAGAAACGGCGCCGCACCTCGGAGTCGTGTGGGCGGCGATGGAACGGCGCCCCGGAGCGTTCACGCCGTTTCTCGGACGAAAGCGTCCTGGGGCCCGCCGTTTCTCGAACGAAAGCGTCCTGGGAGGCGAGAAGACCCGCCGGCCACGGCCCCTCGCGGGGCGGGCCGACGGGTCGTCGCGTCGGTGTGAGGGATCAGGCGGCGACGGCCATGGCCTCGTGGGCCGGCGTCGCGGCCTGGAGGCGGCGGGTGGCCTCGCGCTCGGCGAGGGCCGGCAGGAAGGTGGTGATGCGGGCGCCGCGCTTGAGGTCGGCGACGACCTCGCGGACGACCGAGCGGACGGTCTCGGCGGTGACGGTGCCCTCGAAGCGGCGGAGGAGGGTCTCCTCGACGCGCTGGAGCACGTGGCGCTGCATGAGGGGGCTCGGGGCGGCGGGCAGGTGGTGGCTGGTCGTGTTGATGCTCACGGTGAGCACCTCCTTCGGTTGCCGGACCACGAGTCCGGCGGATCGTCGCGGCGGGGCCGCGGGTGATGAGTTCGGTGGAGTCCCGACCTCGCGTTCCGTAAACGCTAGGTGAACTGCTTGTGAACAAGTTTACAGATTTCCTCCCAGAGTGCAACTCCGTGTTCACCAACGTGACCTGAGGCACTCCGCCACACATGCCTGGATGGCGCAAAATCAGCGCAATCATGCGGTTTTCGGATCGAGGTGCCACGAGCGGCAGGCGAACAGCAAGATGAACAGAAGGTGAACAGCACCGTTCATCTTCGCCCCTGCCCTTCCGCCCGACCCGGTGCGAGGCTGGGACCATGCGCCCCGACCGCCACTCCGCCCCGACCTCCGCGGCCGCCCTCGCCCGCGAGGCCGTGATCCTCGCCGGCGCCGGTGCGGCGATCCTGCTCCAGGTGGCGCACCGGCCGGTGGGGGCCGGCGTCGCCGTCCACTCCCGGTTCACCGAGGACCCGATGCGCCGGCTCCGCCACACGCTCGCCTACATCTACGCGGTCACCCTCCCCGAGGCCGCGCCGGTGCGCGACGCGGTCGTCGACCGGGTGCGGGCGGCGCACCGCCCGGTCCGCGGGGTCGACGCCGGAGGCCACCCCTACGACGCCGCCGACCCGGACGCCCAGCTCTGGGTGGCCGCCACCCTCTATGCGATGGGGGAGCAGGTGCGCCGCCGGATGTGGGGCGCCCTCGACGCCGAGGACGCCGACCGCCTCTACCGCGGGTACGCCCCGCTCGCCACGAGCCTCGAGGTCCCCGCCTCCGCCTGGCCGGTCGACCGCGCAGCGTTTGCGGACTACTGGGACGACCGGGTGGCCCGGCTCGAGGTCACGGACGACGCGCGGCGGGTCGCCGCCGACCTGTTCTCCGGCCAGGGCGTCCCCGCGCCGCTGCGGGCGGCTATGCCCCTGGCCCGGTTCGTCACCGCCGGTCTCCTCCCAGGCCGCGTGCGCGCCGGCCTCGGCTGGTCCTGGACTGGGCGGGACTCCGTCCGGGAGGCACGCCTCTGGGGGCTGGCGCGCACCCTGTACCGGCCGCTGCCGGCGACGGTGCGCGGCGTCGTCGTCCGCTGGGTCCTGCGGGGGCTGCCCCGGATGCCGGAGCCGCGCGGCGCCGTCGACGTGGAGGCGACCCGCCGCGAAGTCCGCCCCGTCTGGGAGAATGGTGCCGATGTCTGACTACCAGCCCCGCCGCCCCGGATCGAAGCCCACCCCGAACCGCCAGAGGGACCGCGCCGGCAAGCCGGCCCTCGGCCGCCCCGAGCGCGGCCTGATCGACGAGTCCGAGGCGCGCCAGCTCGCCGAGGACCGAGAGCGCATGCGCCGCGCCGGCGTCGGCCACCAGCTCTCCGCGCCCAAGCGCCGCGAGGCCGCCACCGCCGAGCGCCCCCAGGTGATGCCGAAGACCGAGGGCTGGACCCAGCCGATGGGCCCGGACGGCCGACCGCAGCTGCAGTTCAAGCAGCCGCGCGTCTCCCAGCCGCCCACCCACCTGGCCGACCTCACGCTGAAGGAGCGGCAGGAGAAGGCCAAGGAGATCGGGCTGCCGGCGTTCCGCGCCAAGCAGCTCTCGGTGCACTACTTCGAGCACTACACCACCGATCCGGAGCAGATGACGGACCTGCCCAAGGACAAGCGGGAGGCGATCGCGGAGGCGTTCTTCCCGCCGCTGCTCACCGAGGTCCGGCGCATGGAGACCGACCGCGGGGACACCGTCAAGTTCCTGTGGCGGCTGTTCGACGGCGCGCTCGTGGAGTCCGTGCTGATGCGGTACCCCGGCCGCGTGACGCTGTGCGTGTCCAGCCAGGCCGGCTGCGGGATGAACTGCCCGTTCTGCGCCACGGGCCAGGCCGGGCTGACCCGCAACATGTCCACGGCGGAGATCGTGGAGCAGATCGTGCTGGCCAACCAGGTGATCGCCCAGGGCGGACTGGGCGGCAAGCGCAAGGACGGCGGGCACGACGCCGACCGCGTCACCAACGTCGTGTTCATGGGCATGGGTGAGCCCCTGGCCAACTACAAGCGCGTGATGGCCGCCGTGCACCGCATGGTGGACCCCTCGCCCGAGGGCCTGGGCATGTCCGCGCGGAACATCACGCTGTCCACCGTGGGCCTGGTGCCGGCCATCCGGAAGCTGGCCGAGGAGGGGGTGCCGCTGACGTTCGCGCTGTCCCTGCACGCGCCGGACGACGAGCTGCGCGACGAGCTGATCCCCGTGAACTCGCGCTGGAAGGCGGACGAGGCGATCGACGCCGCGTACGACTACTTCGTGGCCACCGGCCGCCGGGTGTCCATCGAGTACGCGCTCATCAAGGACATGAACGACCACGCGTGGCGCGCCGACCTGCTGGCCAAGAAGCTCAACGCCCGGGGCAAGGGCTGGGTGCACGTGAACCCGATCCCGCTGAACCCGACGCCGGGCTCCATCTGGACCGCCTCGGAGAAGGACGTGACGCGCGAGTTCGTGGACCGGCTCAACGCCGCCGGCATCCCCACCACCCTGCGCGACACCCGCGGCAAGGAGATCGACGGCGCGTGCGGCCAGCTGGCGGCCGAGGACGTCGACTGACCCGCCGAGGCCCCTCGCGCGGCGCTCACCGGCCCGTCCGCGGGCAAGTCGCGAGGCCGGCGTCGGGAGGCGCCGTCAGAAGCGGACGGTCTCGCTGTCGCCCGGGTGGGCCTCGCCGCCGGTGACCTTGGCCTTCACCAGCTCGACGGCGGTGGCCACCGCGCCCGGGGACTCCCAGAACTGGGCGGTGTCCACGTCCACGCGCACGAGCACGATCTGCGGATCCTCGGGGCTCGAGCCCTCACCGAAGAACGCCTCGGTGGCCGGGTTCCAGAACTCCTTCTTGCGCGCGTCGTCGCGGACGAGCTGACCGTGGCCCGCGAGGGAGGCCCAGAAGTCCTTGTCCTGCACGGCGACGTTGACCGGGCGCTGCGGAGCGTCCGCGGCGACGTCGGAGGTGGCGCGCGTGAGGAACCAGAGCGTGCCACCGTCCTCGGCCTGCTGCAGGCCCATCGGGCGGGTGACGAGCGTGCCGTCCTGCTCAGCGGTGGTCAGCATGCAGACGTTCACCTTCGCGAGCTTCTCGAGCAGACGGGCGCGGGGATCCTGGGTGCCCATGGCGTGACTCCTTCGTCGTCGGGTGCCGGCGCCCTGATGTGGCCACCGGCTCGTACCACCGACCCTAGGCACGGCCAGGCGGGGCCTGACCAGCGCTCAGCGGCGCACAGCCGCGGCGAGCCAGTCGACGGCGAGGGCGTAGCCCTGGACGCCCGCCCCGGCGATCACGACGTCGGCGACGGCGGAGACGTGCGAGTGGTGCCGGAACGCCTCGCGCCGGTGGACGTTGGAGATGTGCACCTCGGCGATCGGCCGGTCGACGGCGGCGAGGGCGTCGCGGATCGCGATGGAGGTGTGCGAGTACGCGGCGGGGTTGATGAGGACGCCCGCGTGGGAGGTGCGGGCCTCCTGGATCCAGTCGATGAGCTCGCCCTCGTGGTTGGACTGTCGGAAGTCCACGGTCAGCCCGTGCTCGGCCGCGCGGGCCTCGGTGAGCGCACGGACGTCGTCGAGGGTGGCCGTGCCGTAGACCTCGGGCTCGCGGGTGCCGAGCAGGTTCAGGTTGGGGCCGTTGAGCACGAGCAGGGGCAGGGCGGGAGTGGCGGTCATGCGGTCAGTCTAGGAAGCGACGACGACGGCTCCCGTCTCGGCCACGACAGTGCGTGGAAGGCGCCCGTTTCCCGAACGAAAGTGCCGGGACACGCCGCCGTTTCCCGAACGAAAGCGGGGTGGGGCGGAATAGGTGCGGCGGGGCGTCCGTTGTGGTCGGCAGGACGATCGCCGGCGTGAACGCGTCGGCCCCGCTGACGAAAGGACCCGCCGTGGCCACCAAGGACCTGACCCTCGAGGAGTTCGGCTCCACCGTCGCCGAGAACGACACCGTGCTCGTGGACTTCTGGGCCGGCTGGTGCGGCCCGTGCCGCCAGTTCGCCCCCGTGTTCGAGGCCGCCTCGGAGAAGCACGACGACGTCGTGTTCGCCAAGGTCGACACGGAGGACCAGCAGCAGCTGGCGGCGATGGCCGGCATCACCTCCATCCCCACGCTCATGGCCTTCCGCGGCGGCGTGCTCGTGTTCTCCCAGGCCGGCGCCCTGCCGGGCACCGCGCTCGAGCAGCTGCTCGACCAGGTCAAGGGCCTCGACATCGCAGAGGTCCGCCGCCTGGCCGAGGAGCAGCAGGGCCAGCAGGGCGACGCCGAGCCGGCGCAGGACGAGGCCGTGCAGTCCACCGCCGCCCACCTCGACGACGTCAACGGCCGCTGACGGCCCGCGCGGCGTCGCCGCGCCGGCCGCTCACCGCGGGTCGAACGCCCCCTGCTGCCACTGCTCCACGAGCCACGGGCTGAACGCCCGGGGGACGGCGGCCAGGGCGGCGGCCAGATCGGCCGGCTCCACCCAGCACCACTCCGCGACCTCGTCCCGCTCCGGGGCGGGGTCGCCGTGCATCCGGGCCCGGAACACCGGGCAGATCTCGTGCTCCTCCATGCCGGAGGCGTCCGCGGCCCGGTAGCGGAAGTCGGGGAGCACCTCGACGACGTCGGACACCTCCACGCCCAGCTCCTGCGGGGCGCGGCGCAGCACGGCCTCCGCGGGGGACTCGCCGGGGCCGGGGTGCCCGCAGAACCCGTTGGTCCACACCCCGGGGAACGCCGCCTTGCCCAGCGCCCGGCGGGTGAGCAGGAACCGGCCGGCCTCGTCGTACACGTGACAGGAGAAGGCCAGGTGCAGGGGCGTGCCGCCGTCCTCGGTGCGGCGGTGGACCGTGGCCTTGGCCTCCGTGCCCACGGCCTCGCCCGCCGGGGACAGCAGGACCACGCGCTCGACGTCGTCGGGGCCTGCGACCGGGACGTCCGAGGCCGCCATCCACGGTCGGGCGACGGGGGAGGGGCGGTCGTGCGGGGAGGGCGTGGCCGGGGTCTGCATGCCTCTCAGTGTGGCAGGCGAGCCGGGCCACCCATCAGATGTGGGCCACGTCACCTCAGTCCGATCCCGACGGCCGGGCGTGGCTAGAGTGCTGAGGTCGGCGCCACACCCCGGCGCGTCCCACGTCACTCGAGGAGAGCACCCCCATGGCCTTCGCCGCCCTGTCCCGTTCCGCCCGTCTTGCCGGCCTGTCCGCTGCCGCGCTGCTGGCCCTCACCGCGTGCGGCGGTCAGGACTCGTCCGACGCCGACGCGTCCGCCTCGACGACGGCGCCCGCCTCCGCGTCCGCGCAGGGTGCGGAGTCGTCGTCCGCCTCGGCGTCGTCGCTGTCCGCGGCCCCGGCCGACTACGAGGCCGGCACGTGCTTCACCGCCCCGCTCGGCGCCCGTGACCTGTCCTCCTTCGAGACCACCGACTGCGAGGGCGCCCACACCGCGGAGTACCTGTGGGCCGTGCCGGCCGTGGCCGAGGGTGAGGAGGCCGACCCGGCCGCCGCCCAGACCTGCACCGCCCAGGCCCAGCGCCTGAGCGAGGAGAAGGAGGACCAGCTGAACGGGGCCGTCCTGACCTCCTCCGAGCTGGGCAACTACGGCACCGACGAGAAGCACTGCGTCGTGTACGGGGTCTCCGGTGAGTGGGAGGGTCAGATCGTGGACCCGGAGATCACCCTGGAGACGGCGTCCGCCGACGCCTGATCCCGACGGCGGCCCCGTGCGTCGTGAGATCGCGCCGCCCGGGACCGCCGCGCATGGACGCGGGACCGGCGCGGGCCGTAGTCTCTTCTGCGTCCAGAAGTTAGACGGTCGAACAGATGCGGCGGTCGGTGCCGCGTCGTGTCCGCCACCGAGGAGGCGCCATGGGTGAAGCGAGGACGGGCGGCGAGGCCGCGCTCTCCGGGGTGACCGCCGAGCTGGACGCCGCGCTCCGACATGCCGCGGCCCAGGCACCCGGATCCGCCGCCTTCGCCGAGCTGCTCGACTCGCTCCACGTCCATGTGGGCGCCGGCAAGCTCATCCGCCCCCGTCTCGTCGAGCTCGGCTGGCGCCTGGCGACCGCCGACCCGGTCCCTCCGTCCGGCCGCGCTGCCGTCGACCGACTCGGGGCCGCCTTCGAACTGCTGCACACCGCGCTGCTCGTCCACGACGACGTCATCGATCGGGACGTGCTGCGGCGCGGCCAGCCCGCCGTGCACGCCTCCGCCCGGCACCGCCTCGAGGCCCGCGGGGTGCCCGCCGCGGACGCCGCCCACGCCGGGGTCGCCGTCGCCCTCATCGCGGGGGACGTCCTGCTCACCCAGGCGTTCCGGCTCGCCGCCACCTGTGCCGCCGACACCGCCCGGGCCGCCGAGGCCGCCGCCGTCGTCTTCGACGCCGCCGCCGTGACTGCGGCCGGCGAGCTCGAGGACGTGCTCCTGGGGCTGTCCCGCCACACCGGTGAGGAGCCCGATCCCGACCGCATCCTCGCCATGCAACGGCTCAAGACGGCGCACTACACGGTCGGCGCGCCCCTGCGCGCCGGCGCCCTCCTGGCCGGGGCGGATCCCGACCTCGCCCGGGCGATGGGCGAGGCCGGCGCCGACCTCGGCGCCGCCTACCAGGTGATCGACGACGTCCTCGGCGTGTTCGGCGATCCCGGGGAGACCGGCAAGTCCGCCGACGGCGACCTGCGCGAGGGCAAGGCCACCGTGCTCACCGCCCACGGCCGCCGCATCCCCGCCGTCCGCGCCCTGCTCGACGCGGGCCCGGCCACCCCCGCGGACATCGAGGCCGCCCGCCGCGCCCTCGAGGCGGCCGGTGCCCGGGAGCACGCCCTCGACGTCGCCGCCGAGCTCACCGTCCGCGCCCGCGAGCGCATCGCGGCCCTGCCCCTGGACGAGACGGTCCGGGCGGAGTTCGCCGACGCCTGCCACGCCGTGCTGACCCGGAGGTCCTGAGATGGCCGCTCCCGCCCCGAGCCCTGCCGCGCTGTACACGCGGACGGCCCACGCCGCAGCGGCCCAGGTGATCCGCCGTTACTCCACGTCCTTCTCCTGGGCCTGCCGCACCCTGCCCCGGCAGGCCCGCCAGGACGTGGCGACGATCTACGCCATGGTCCGCGTCGCCGACGAGGTGGTCGACGGCGTCGCGGTGGCCGCCGGGCTCGACGAGGCCGGGGTCCGCGCCGCCCTGGACGACTACGAGCGGGCGTGTGAGGCCGCGATGGCGTCGGGCTTCGCCACCGACCCGGTCCTGCACGCCTTCGCCGACGTGGCCCGTCGCCACGGCATCACCCCGGAGCTGACCCGTCCCTTCTTCGCCTCCATGCGCGCGGACCTGGGGATCCGCGAGCACGGCGCCGAGTCCCTGGACGCCTACATCCACGGCTCGGCCGAGGTGGTGGGACTGATGTGCCTGCAGGTCTTCCTCTCCCTCCCCGGCACGCGGGCCCGGACCCCGGGCCAGCGGCAGGAGCTGCGCGCGCAGGCCTCCCGGCTGGGGGCGGCGTTCCAGAAGGTCAACTTCCTCAGGGACCTGGCCGCGGACCACCACGAGCTGGGCCGCACCTACCTGCCCGGTGCCGCACCGGGCGTGCTCACCGAGGCCCGCAAGGCCGAGCTCGTGGCCGAGGTCCGCGCCGACCTCGACGCCGCCCTGCCCGGCATCCGTGCCCTGGACCCCGGGGCCGGGCGCGCCGTGGCCCTGGCGCACGGACTGTTCGCGGCCCTGGTGGACCGGATCGAGGCGACCCCGGCGGCCGAGCTGGCCCACCGCCGTGTCCGGGTGCCGGACCATCAGAAGGCCCGGATCGCCGCCCGCGTCCTGGCACGGGGCCGCCGGGGAGGCCGCCGATGAGCGCCCGGGACACCGCTCTCGGCCCGCGCACCGTGGTGGTGGGCGGCGGGTTCGCCGGACTGGCCACGGCGGGCCTGCTGGCCCGCGACGGGCACCGGGTGACGCTGCTGGAGCGCGGCGCCGTCCTGGGCGGCCGTGCCGGACGCTGGTCCGAGGCGGGGTTCACCTTCGACACCGGGCCCTCCTGGTACCTGATGCCCGAGGTGATCGACCGCTGGTTCCGCCTCATGGGGACCTCCGCCGCCGAACGGCTGGACCTGCGCCGCCTGGACCCCGGCTACCGGGTGTACTTCGAGGAACACCTCCACGAGCCCCCCGTGGACGTGCGCACCGGCCACGCGGAGACGCTGTTCGAGTCCCTCGAGCCCGGCGCCGGGCGCCGCCTGCGGGCCTACCTCGACTCCGCGTCCCGGATCTACGGGCTCGCCAAGGACCACTTCCTCTACACGGACTTCCGCCGGCCGGCCGCCCTGGCCCACCCGGACGTCCTGCGCGCCCTGCCGGCCCTCGGGCCCCAGCTGCTGGGGGGCCTGCGCTCCCACGTGGCGGCCCGCTTCCAGGACCCCCGGCTGCGCCAGATCCTGGGCTACCCGGCGGTCTTCCTCGGCACGTCCCCCGACCGTGCCCCCGCCATGTACCACCTGATGTCCCATCTGGACCTCGCCGACGGCGTGCAGTACCCCCTCGGCGGGTTCGCGGCCCTCGTGGACGCCATGGCGGAGGTCGTGCGCGAGGCCGGCGTGGAGATCCGCACCGGGGTCGAGGCGACCGCCGTCGAGGTGGTGGACCGTCCCGCCCCCGCCGGCCGCCTCGGACGCCTGGCCGCCCGCCTGCCCAGGCCGGGAGCAGCCCGTGGGGACGAGGGCCGACGTCGCCGCCCGGGCCGGGTGACCGGCGTCGCCTGGCGGTCCGACGACGGCGCCGCGGGACGCCTCGACGCCGATGTGGTGGTGGCCGCCGCGGACCTGCACCACGTGCAGACCCGTCTGCTGCCTCCCGGCCGGCGCGTCGCGGAGTCCACGTGGGACCGGCGCGACCCCGGTCCCTCCGGCGTGCTCGTGTGCGTGGGGGTGCGCGGATCCCTGCCCCAGCTGGCCCACCACACCCTGCTGTTCACGGCGGACTGGGAGGACAACTTCGGGCGCATCGAGCGGGGGGAGGACCTCGCCGCGGACACGTCGATCTACGTCTCGCGCACCTCCGCCACGGACCCGGGCGTGGCCCCGGAGGGCGACGAGAACCTCTTCATCCTCGTCCCGGCCCCCGCCGAGCCGGGGTGGGGGCGCGGCGGCATCCGGGTCCGTGACGGCCAGGGCTGGCGGGTGGACCGCGCCGGGGACGCCCAGGTGGAGGCCGTGGCGGACCGGGCCCTCGATCAGCTGGCCCGCTGGGCCGGGATCCCCGACCTGGCCGAGCGCATCGTGGTGCGGCGCACCTACGGGCCCGGTGACTTCGCCGCGGACGTGCACGCCTGGCGGGGTTCGCTGCTGGGCCCCGGGCACACGCTGGCGCAGTCGGCCATGTTCCGCCCCTCGGTGCGGGACGCGGACGTGGCCGGCCTGATGTACGCGGGCTCCTCGGTGCGCCCGGGAATCGGGGTGCCCATGTGCCTGATCTCCGCCGAAGTGGTCCGGGACGAACTGCGCCACGACGCGCGCAGGGCCCGGCCCGCGGGCCCCGGGGGGAGCGGCACATGATCCGCACCCTCTTCTGGGCGTCCCGGCCGGTCAGCTGGGTGAACACGGCCTACCCGTTCGCCGCCGCCGCGATCCTGACCGGGGGGCTGCCCGCGTGGCTGGTGGTCCTGGGCGTCGTGTTCTTCCTGGTGCCCTACAACCTGGCCATGTACGGCATCAATGACGTGTTCGACTTCGCCTCGGACCTGCGCAACCCCCGCAAGGGGGGCGTGGAGGGCTCCGTGCTGGGCGACCCCGCGGTGCGCCGCCGGGTGCTGGCGTGGTCGGTGCTGCTGCCCGTGCCGTTCGTGGCCGTGCTCGCGGGCTGGTCCGCCGTGCGGGGCGAGTGGGCCGCCGTGCTGGTGCTGGCGGTGAGCCTGTTCGCGGTGGTGGCGTACTCCTGGGCGGGGCTGCGGTTCAAGGAGCGGCCCTTCCTGGACGCCGCGACCTCCGCCACCCACTTCGTCTCCCCCGCGGTCTACGGCCTCGTGCTGGCCGGGGCGACCCCCACGCCCGCCCTGGCGGCGCTGCTGGGGGCGTTCTTCCTGTGGGGCATGGCCTCGCAGATGTTCGGGGCGGTGCAGGACGTGGTGCCGGACCGGGAGGGGGGCCTGGCCTCGGTGGCCACCGTGCTGGGCGCTCGGCGCACCGTCCTGCTCGCCGCCGGCCTGTACGCGGCGGCGGGCCTGCTGCTGCTGGCCACCGACCCGCCGGGCCCGCTCGCGGCGCTGCTGGCCGTGCCCTACGTGGTGAACACCCTGCGCTTCCGCCGCATCACGGACGCCACCTCGGGCGCGGCCCACCGCGGCTGGCAGCTGTTCCTCCCCCTGAACTACGTGACCGGCTTCCTCGTGACCCTGCTGCTGATCGGGTGGGCGCTGACCCGGGGGGCGGCGGCATGATCTACCTGCTGGCCCTGCTGGGTGTCATCGGCTGCATGCTGCTGGTGGACCGGCGCTTCGAGCTGTTCCTGTGGCATCGCCCGCTCCCGGCGCTGCTGGTGCTGGCCGCCGGGGTGGCCTACTTCTTCGCCTGGGACCTGTGGGGGATCGCCGAAGGCGTGTTCCTGCACCGGCAGTCGCCCTACATGACCGGGGTGATGCTCGCCCCCCAGCTGCCCCTGGAGGAGGGGTTCTTCCTGCTCTTCCTCAGCCAGATCACGATGGTGCTGTTCACCGGGGCGCTGCGCCTGCTGCGCGGCCGGCGAGGTGACGCCCGTGCCGCGACGCCGGCCGATCCGACCGACGGGGGCAGCCGGTGACCTTCCTCGACCTCGTCCTCGTCTTCGTGGGCTTCGCCCTGGCCGTGCTCGTGGGCGCCGCCCTCGTCGGCCGCGTGCGGGGCGAGCACCTGCGGGCCGTGGCGGCCACCCTGGTGGCCCTGTGGGTGCTCACGGCGGTCTTCGACAACGTGATGATCGCCGCGGGGCTCTTCGACTACGGCCATGAGCTGCTGGTGGGTGCCTACGTGGGCCAGGCGCCCGTGGAGGACTTCGCCTACCCGCTCGGCTCCGCCCTGCTGCTGCCGGCGCTCTGGCTGCTGCTGACGAGCCGTGGTCGTGCCGGTCGGCGCGGCCCTCGGCCGGGACGCCGCCCCCACCCGGACGATCGCTGACATGCTGCCGCTGATCCCCGCAGACCTGTTGCGCGCGCTCGGCCTGATCCTCGTCCCGGTCGCGGCGGTGCACGCCGGATGGCCGTCCGCGGCGGCGATGCTGCTCGTGTTCGGCTCCCAGTGGCTCACCCGCTGGCTCGCCCCGGGCGGAGTCCTGGACTGGGCCGCGCAGGCGGTCCTGCTGCTGGCCGGGTGGCTGAGCGTCATCGGCCTCTACCCACGGGTGCCGTGGCTGGACCTGCTCGTGCACGCCGCCGCCTCCGCCGTGGTCGCCTGTCTGACGGCACTGGTGGTGGGGGCATGGCTCCGGCGTCGGGGGACCGAGGCCGGGCAGGCCGTGGCGCTGCTCGGCCCGGGCCTGGCCGGGCTGGGGATCGCGGCCGCCGCCGTGGCCCTGGGCGTGGTGTGGGAGCTGGCCGAATGGTGGGGGCACACGGCGGTGACCCCCGAGATCGGTGTGGGCTACACGGACACCATCGGCGACCTCGCCGCCGATCTCGTCGGCGCCGGGATCGGCGCCGCCCTCGCCGTGCGCCGGGAGCGCACCCGGTGACCCCGGCCCGCCCCACGGTCTCCGTGGTCGTCCCGGTGCTCGACGACGCCGAGCACCTGCGCGTGTGCCTCGCCCTGCTGGCCGCCCAGAGCCGGCCGGCGCTGGAGGTGGTGGTGGTGGACAACGGCTGCGTGGACGACTCGGCGGTGCTCGCCCGCGCCGCCGGCGCGCGGGTGGTGCACGAGCCGCGCCGCGGGGTCCCGGCCGCGGCGGCCGCCGGCCTGGACGCCGCGGTCGGGGAGCTGCTGGTGCGCTGCGACGCCGACACGCGGATGCCCGCGGACTGGCTCGAACGGATCGTGGCCCGGTTCGACGCCGACCCCGGGCTCGACGCCCTCACCGGGCCGGGGACCTTCCACGACCAGCCCGGCCTCCGGGGACGGGTGCGGGCGGCGCTCTACACCGGCGCGTACCGCTGGGGGGCGGGCGCCGCGGTGGCGGCCACCCCCGTCTGGGGCTCCAACTGCGCCCTGCGCGCCGAGGCGTGGCAGGCTGTGCGGACCCGCGTCCACCGCGAGCGCGGGGACGTGCACGATGACCTGGACCTGTCCTTCCAGCTGGCCTTGGCCGGCCGCCGGATCCGGTTCGATCCGGACCTGCGGGTGGAGGTCGCCGGGCGCATCTTCCACTCCCTGCGCCAGCGGGTGCGGCAGGGCCGGATGGCGGTCACCACCCTGCAGGTCAACTGGGCCCGGCTGTCCCCCGGGCGGCGGTGGCTGCGCCGGGCGGCCCGGTCACGCCCCCGGCCCCACTGGGGGCGTGGCCCCGACGGTCAGTCCCGCGACTGAGCGCCGCCGGCGCCGCGGGCTCGCCTGTCCAACGGGTTGCGACGCAGGGGCAGCCGGTCCACCAGCGGCCGCAGCAGGCCGCGGGTGCGGGGACGCTCGCCGCCGTCGTGCCGGCGCTGGGCCTCGGCCAGGATGTTCGCGGCCATCTCCGGGAACACCACGGCGTGGAAGGGCAGGATGGCGGTCCAGTAGGCGCGTCCGAGCAGGCCGTCCGGCATGAAGACCGCCCGCTGGCGGTAGACGGAGCCTCCGCCCTCCCGCGGCTCGGTGCTCAGCTGCAGCCAGGCCCGCCCGCCGGCCTTCATCTCCGCCCGCAGGGTCAGCCGCCGCCCCGGCTCCACGTCCTCCACCCGCCACCAGTCCACGGCGTCGCCGCGTCGCAGGTGGTCCGGGTCCCGCCGGCCGCGGGTCAGGCCGGGCCCGCCGGCCAACTTGTCCATCAGCCCGCGGATCTTCCACAGCAGCGGGGTGGAATACCAACCGTTGGCGCCGCCCACCGACTCGATCACCGGCCACACCTCCTGCGCGGGCAGGTCGGACTCGCGCTCGCGCTCGTCCGTGTAGACCGTGGTGCCGGCCCACTCGGGATCCGAGGGCAGGGAGGCGGCCGGGTCCGCGGAGCTCTGGAGGTCCGCGTCGAAGGTGACGTCCAGGGGGCCCTCCTTCTCCCGCTTCAGCGCCAGCCGCACGGCGTCCATGTAGGAGGTCAGCCCGCCCGGCGGGTCCGGGATGAGGTCGCGGACCGAGCGGTCCTCCACGACCGCCTCCTCGGCGAGGGATGCGGCCAGGGGCAGGGCCACCGCGACCGGGATGGGGGTCACCATGCCGATCCAGAAGCCCGCCAGGGTCTTCAAGGGCAACGGGGTGGGGATCACGATGCGTCGGGACAGGCCGGCGGCCTTGGCGTAGTCCACCAGCACGCTCGCGAACGACTGGGGGTGTCCGTTGCCGATCTGGGCCCTCAGCTGCACGGGCTCCGGGAGGGCGCAGGCCTGCAGGAGGTAGTACAGGACGTCGCGGATGGCCAGCGGCTCCACCCGGTTCCTCAGCCAGGACGGGCCGGGCATCACGGGCAGCCGCTCGGCGAGGTGGCGGATCATCTCGAACGAGGTGGAGCCCGAGCCGATGATCACCCCGGCCTCGAACGTCAGCGCCGGGGTCGCCGCCCGCTCGAGACGCTCGGCCACGAGGGCGCGGGAGCGCATGTGGTCGGACAGCTCCGCGACGGGGACCGTGTCCGGGTGCAGGCCGGAGAGATAGACGAGCTGGGCCACGCCGGCCGTGTCCGCGGCGGTGCCCACGATGTCCGCGATCCGCTGCTCCTGGGCCACGAAGTCGCCGCCCCCGCCCATGGAGTGCACGAGGTAGAGCACGGTGTGCACGTCCTGCATGGCGGCTTCGACGAGGTCCGCCTCGGTGAGGTCGAGCTCCACCGCCTCGATGCTGTCCGACCACGGTCGGTCCGCGAGGTCGGAGGGGTTCCGGGCGCCGGCCCGGACGTCGAAGCCGGCGGCGAGCAGCTCGGGGATGAGGCGCCCGCCCACGTAACCGGTGGCACCGGTGACGAGGACGCGACGGCCCCGGCCGTCCGGCAGGGACAGGCCGAGGGGGGAGGTGTGGGACGCCGGCGTGGCACCGGCGGGGACGGGGGAGGGCTGTGTGGACGCCATGGGCGCACTCTAGGGTCCGGGGCGGGTCGGGCTGAAGGTCTCAGGTGTGCGGGCCCGGGAACGGGGTGGTCGGCACGCCGCCGGGCCGGTGTCGGTCGGAGCGGGCCCGGCACGGTCCGTGAAAGACTGCTCGCTATGGCCACTGCAGATTCCGGAGACGTCCTGCCGCACCTGCGCACCGAGGCCATCCGCGCCGTCGTCGGGCCCACCAGTGCGGACCGCGGCTTCGCCGTGGCCGCGTCGGGTGCCGTGGGGCGCCTGCGCTATGACGCCGCCACCGGCCGTCTGAGCGCCTCCGTCCAGGGCACCGCGCCCAGCCCCTACCGGGTGCAGGTGCAGCTGCAGGAGGCCTACGACGACGCCGCCGAGGACGGCGCCGGCGCCCTCATGGAGCCGGTGGGCGGGCGCTGCACGTGCCCGGTCGGGACGGACTGCAAGCACGTGGCCGCCGCGCTCTACCAGGTGGTCCGCCTCGACGCCGACCAGGCCCTCGACGACGCCCGCCGCAAGCTCGCCGAGATGGTCACCACGGCGGACGCGCTGCCCGCGCCCGCCGGACGGGGCCACGACGACGGCGGCCCGGCCGGCCTCGACGCCCCGGCCGCGGACGGGGCGGCGCCCCCACCCCCTGCCGGCCTGGACTGGCGACGGGTCATGGAGCCGCTGGCCGGACTCCACGGCCCGCGCCGGGTGGGCACGCCGCCCGCGCTGGCGATCGGCGTGGAGCTCGTGGCCGAGTCCTCCCGCAACGCGTTCCAGCAGTGGGGCCCGGCGACGGCCGGGGAGGAGCAGGTGCGCGAGGGCCGCCCGCTGTACGTGACCGTGCGCCCGCTCAAGCGCGGGGCCAAGGGGACGTGGATCAAGGGCGGGCTGACGTGGAAGGCGTTCCAGTTCCCGCGCGCCGAGTTCGCCCCCGCCCAGGAGCGGGCGATGCGCCTGATCTGGCGTCAGGTCCAGGCCGAGGACTCCTACCCGGGCGACGCCTGGTTCGGTCTGCACGTCTTCGACTCCCCGCGGATCTGGCAGCTGCTCGCGGAGGCCCGCGAGGTCGGGGTGGAGCTCGTGCCGCTGGGGCTGCTGACGGACGTGGTGCTGGAGGCGCCCGCCGCCGTCGGGCTGGACGTCACCCGCGCCCCCGACGGCGGCCTGGACGTGGCCCCGGCCCTGGACCCGGCCCCGCCCGTCCCCGGGCTGAGCGGTGTGCACGCCGTGGGCGGCATCGGCTTCTACCGCGTGGAGCTCACGGACGAGGAGGCCGTGCTCCACCTGATCCCCGCCGCACGCCCCGTCCCCGAGGCCGTGCAGCAGCTCGTGCTCGCCGGCGGGCCCGTGCGCGTGCCCGCCGCGGACCGCGAGGAGTTCCTCGGCCGGATCTACCCGCGGCTGCGTGGCGCCCTGCCCGTGACCAGCGGCGACGCCTCCGTGGAGCTGCCCGAGTTCGAGCCGCCCGTGCTGCGGCTGCGCGCCGACTTCCGGCCCGACCACGAGCTCGTGCTGCGCTGGTCCTGGCTCTACTTCGACCCGCCCCGCGAACTCGGCCTCGACGCCGGCGGCGACCCCCTGCGGGACACCCGGCACGAGGACGCGGTGCTGCGCGCCGTGGCCGAGCTCTGGCCGCGCGCCGGCCGTGCGGAGGAGCAGGTCCTCGAGGGCGTGGGCGCCGCCCGGTTCTCCGAGCAGGTGCTGCCGCTGCTGCAGCGCGCGGACCACGTGCGCGTGGACGTCACCGGCGACCGCCCCGACTACCGCGAGCTGAAGGCCGCCCCGCGCATCGAGGTCGGCACGAAGGCCACGCAGAACGACTGGTTCGACCTCGGCGTGCAGGTCTCCGTGGACGGGCACGTGCTGCCGTTCGTGGAGCTGTTCACCGCGCTCGTGCAGGGCAGGACCACGCTGATCCTCTCGGACGGCTCCTACCTGGGCCTCGACCACCCCGCCTTCGACCGGCTGCGCGCCCTGCTCTCCGAGGCCGCCACCCTGCAGGAGTGGACCCCGGAGCACACCCCCGTCTCACGGCACCAGGTCGGCTTCTGGGAGGACCTCAAGGAGCTCGCGGACGAGGTGGACGAGGACCCGGAGTGGACCGCCGCCGTCGGGCGTCTGGCCGCCGTCGAGCGCCTCCCCGAGGCCCCGCGCCCCGCCGGCCTGAAGGCCGACCTGCGCCCCTACCAGGAGGAGGGCCTGCGCTGGCTCGCGTTCCTGTGGGAGCAGGACCTCGGCGGGATCCTGGCCGACGACATGGGCCTGGGCAAGACCGTCCAGACCCTCGCGCTCTTCGCCCACGCACGCCAGGCCCGGCCCGAGCGGCCGCCGTTCCTCGTGGTCGCGCCGAGCTCCGTGGTGTCCGTGTGGGCGGCCGAGGCCGAGAAGTTCACCCCGGACCTCGACGTGCGCGTCCTGGACACCACCACCCGCAAGCGCGGCACCGCCGTGGCGGACGAGGTGGCGGGGGCGGACGTGGTGGTCACCAGCTACACGCTCCTGAGGATCGACGCCGGCCAGTACGGCGGACTCGACTGGGGCGGGGTGGTCTTCGACGAGGCACAGTTCCTGAAGAACCGCGCCGCGAAGGTGCACACGGTGGCCCGCGACCTGCGCGCCCCCTTCCGGCTGGCCATCACCGGCACGCCGATGGAGAACTCCCTCAGCGACCTGTGGGCGCTGCTGGGCGTCGTCGTGCCGGGCCTGTTCCCGAGCCACCGCCGGTTCCGCGAGACCTACGTGACCCCCATCGAGACCGGGGAGGACCCCGAGCGGATGGCGGCCCTGCGCCGCCGCGTGCGCCCGTTCATGCTGCGCCGCTCCAAGGAGCTCGTGGCGAAGGACCTGCCGCCCAAGCAGGAGCAGATCCTCCAGGTGGAGCTCGAGCCGGCCCACCGCAAGCTCTACGACCGCGTGCTCCAGCGCGAGCGCCGCAAGGTGTTGGGGCTGCTCGGGGACATGGACGGCAACCGGTTCACCATCTTCACGTCGCTCACGCTGCTGCGGATGCTCGCGCTGGCGCCGCAGATCGTCGACGACCAGTACGCCTCCGTGCCCAGCTCGAAGCTCGAGCGGTTCCTCGACGACCTCACCGAGGTGATCGGCGAGGGGCACCGCGTGATCGTGTTCAGCCAGTTCACGAGCTTCCTGCGGGTGATCGCCGAGGAGCTGGACCACCTGGAGATCGAGCACGCGTACCTCGACGGCTCCACGCGCGGGCGCGCCGACGTGATCCGCGGCTTCCGCGAGGGCGAGGCGCCGGTGTTCCTGATCTCCCTGAAGGCGGGCGGCTTCGGCCTGACCCTGACCGAGGCGGACTACGTGTTCCTCATGGATCCGTGGTGGAACCCCGCCGCGGAGGCGCAGGCCGTGGACCGGGCGCACCGGATCGGGCAGGAGCGGACCGTGATGGTCTACCGGCTCGTGTCCGAGGGGACGATCGAGGAGAAGGTGCTCGAGCTGCAGCGGCGCAAGGCCGAGCTGTTCGGCGCGCTCATGGACGAGTCCGACGACTCCGGCGCCGGCGCCTTCACCGACTCCCTCACCGCCGAGGACATCCGGGAGATGCTCGGCGCCGAGGAGTGAGGGCCGCGCGAGGCGGGCCGGACGTTTTCGTTCACGAAACGGCGGCGTGTCGCGACGTTTTCGTTGATGAAACGGCGTCCCGCCCGCCCGTTTCGTCAACGAAAGTCGTCCCCGGGGCGCCGTTTCCCGAACGAAAGCGGGGGGTAGCCTCGGGCCATGCGTCGCCCGTCCCGTTCCAGCACCACCACCCCCACCTTCGTGCCGTCCGCCCGGTCGCAGGTGCCGCCGTTCACGGTGATGAGCATCCTCGGCCGGGTCGCCGAGCTGCGTGCCGCCGGCCACGACGTCGTCAGCCTGTGCGCGGGGGAGCCGGGCGGGGGCGCCCCGCCCGCCGTCGACGCCGCGGCCGCCGCCGTCCACGCCTCCGGCCGTGCCCTCACCTACACCCCGGCGCTGGGCCTGCCGGAGCTGCGGGCCGCCGTCGCCGGCCACTACCGCCGCTGGTACGGGCTCGACGTGCGCCCCGAGCAGGTCGCGATCACCACGGGCTCCTCGGGGGCGTTCATGCTCGGCTTCCTCGCGGCGTTCTCCCCGGGGGACCGCGTGCTCCTGCCGCGCCCCGGCTATCCGGCGTACCGCAACATCCTCACGGCGCTCGGGGTGGAGGTGGTGGACGTGGACGTCGACGCCGGCACCCGCTACCAGCCCACGGTCGCCCACCTGGAGGCGGCGCTCGCGGAGGGCCCGGTCGCGGGGCTCGTGCTCGCCTCCCCGGCCAATCCCACGGGCACGATGGTCAGCGCCGCCGAGCTCGCCGAACTCGCCCGCTGGTGCGAGGAACGCGGTGTGCGGCTCGTCTCGGACGAGATCTACCACGGCATCGTGCACACGGACGGGGAGGGGCTCGGCGCCTGCGCATGGCGCACCTCCCGCACCGCGCTCGTGGTCAGCTCGTTCTCCAAGTACTGGGGCATGCCCGGCTGGCGGCTGGGCTGGATGCTCATGCCGGACGACCTCGCCGCCGCGGTCGACGGCCTCGCCGGCTCGGTCGCCCTCTGCCCGCCCGCCGCGGCCCAGGAGGCGGCCGTCCACGCGTTCAGCGAGGAGTCCTACGCGTTCTGTGCCGAGCAGGCCGGCGGCTTCACGGCGACGCGCGGCGTCGTGCTGGCCGCCCTGCCCCGGCTCGGCTGGGCCGACGCCGCCCCCGCCGACGGCGCCTTCTACCTGTGGGCCCGCCTCGCCCCGGGCATGCTGGCGGAGTTCGGCAGCGCCGTCGGCTACTGCGCCGCCCTGCTGGAGGAGGCCGGCGTCGCGCTGACCCCCGGCGACGACTTCGACGCCGTCCACGGGCCCGAGTCCGTCCGGCTCTCCTTCGCCGCCGGCCCGGACGCCGTCCACGAGGCGCTCGAGCGGATCGCCGCCTGGCATGCGGCGCGCGGCCTGGCCTGACGGGCTCCGCCGCGCGCCGCACCGCCCGACGCCTCAGCCGCCCAGCCGGTAGTGGCGCTCGAGCGGCGTGCCGTTGACGGCCCGGTCGCCGAGCAGTCGGGCGCGGTAGATCAGCGGGTTGTGGCTGACCAGCACCCGCGCATTGCGCCCATGCCGGTCCAGCCCGCGCGTGCGCAGCGTCGCGGAGGCCCCGCCCACCTCGAACAGGCGGGTCGCCGCGCGCTCGAGGGCGTCACGTGCCGGTTCCCGCGACGGGGGCGCGCCGTCGGCGCCGCCGGGATGACGGGGCGGGGTCCACCGCCATATTGCGAACCATCCGCAACAGTCTTTATTGTGAATCAGTCGCATCTTCTCGCCCTCGTGAAAGGCTCCCCGTGTCCCACTCCGCCCCGCAGCGCCGTTCCACGCGCACCGCCACCTTCTCCGCCACCCTCGCCGCCGCGGCCATCGCCCTGACGGCGTGCGGCGCGGACGCCGACCCGTCCGGCCCGACGTCGGCACCCGCCTCCGCCGCGGGCGGCTCCGAGTCGCCGGCGGGTGAGGCGACGGCGGCCTCCTCCGTCTCCGCGGAGGACCGCGTCGACCCGACCCAGACCACCGAGGTCTCCGCGGTGACGCCGCGCATCCTGCTCTCGCACGAGGACGGGCTCACGCTGCTCGACGCCGAGTCCGGTGAGGTGGTGAAGGAGCAGGACATCACGGGCTTCACGCGGCTGAGCAACGCCGGCAACGGCAAGGACGTCCTGGTGACCACCGGGAACGGCTGGGAGGTGTTCTCCACCGGCATCCAGGCCAAGGCCCACGGCGATCACGTCCACAACTACGAGTCCGCGCCCGGCATGACCGGCGTGACGTTCCCGGGTGAGCACCCCGGCCACGTCGTCACCCACAACGGCAGGACCACCCTCTTCGCGGACGGCACGGGCGCGATCCGGACCTTCGACTCGGCCCACCTGGACAAGGCGACCCCGGACCTCATGCCCGTCATGACGGAGGCCGAGACCGAGGACCCGCACCACGGCGTGGCGCTCGAGCTCTCCGACGGCACCCTCTTCACCACGCAGGGCACCGAGGACTCCCGGAACACGCTCCAGGTGATCGACCCGAAGACCGGCGAGGTCACGGCCGAGACCGACGACTGCCCCGGCAGCCACGGCGAGGCCGCGGCCCAGCCGACGGAGGCGGGCGACGTCGTCGTGATGGGCTGCGAGAACGGGCCCGTCGTGTACCGGGACGGCGAGTTCCACAAGGTGGAGGTCGAGACCGAGTACCAGCGCTCCGGGAACCTGTTCGGGTTGCATGACTCACCCATCGTCCTGGGTGATCACAAGGTCGAGGAGGAGCCGAAGGAAGCCGTCGAGCGGCCCACGGGGATCGCCCTCATCGACACCCGCACCGATGAGCTCACCACCGTGGACCTCGGCTCGTCCTACTGGTTCCGCTCGCTCGGCCGCGCTGAGGACGGCTCCGCGGTCGTGCTGACCTACGACGGCGAGGTCACCGTGATCGACGAGGAGACCGGTGAGGTCACCGCCGAGTACCCGGTGATCGAGCCGTGGAAGGAGAAGGACGAGTGGCAGGAGCCCGGCCCGATCCTCAAGGTGGCCGGGAACACCGCCTACGTCACCGACGCGGAGGCCCAGAAGCTCGTGGCCGTCGACCTGGAGACCGGTGAGACCGTCCTGGAGAAGGACCTGGAGTTCGCCCCGGTCGAGATGGCCGTGGTCACCGGCCAGCCGGAGTCCGTGAAGCCCGAGGAGGGCGCGCACGGTGACGAGGACCACAACGACGACGGCCACGAGGGCCACGACCACGGCGCCGAGCCCTCGGAGGGCCACGAGGGGCACGACCATTGATCGTGTGACGAGACTCCGGCCGGGCGCCCTTCGTGGGGAGGGGTGCCCGGTCGGCGGCCGGGGGCGTCGTGGGGACGCTGACGGCCAGGGCCGGCACCTGCCGCCGGCCCGTGGATGGAGGAGGGCGGGGTCGCGTCGTGGGGACGCGGCCCCGCCCGCCTGTCCGCAGGCCCCGCTCCGGGAGGGCCTGCCGGATCCAGGAGGGCCTGCCGGAGAGGATGCCCCGGGGATGGTGGGGTCAGTCGGCCACCGGATCGTGGTCCGTGATCACGCTCAGGCGGTACCGGGTGCCCTCGGGGACCTCGGCGCTCACCACCAGGTCCTCCGCGTCCGACTCCGGCACCATGACGACGTATCCGCCGCAGCGGTCCGACCACCCCAGGGGTTGGTAGGCGGCGAAGCCGTCCGCCCCGAGGATGCCCACCGAGGACGGGCCGGCGTCCGGGTCGTCGCACAGCAGCATCAGGCGCAGGGTGCCCTCGGGGCGTTCGCCGCCCATCGCCGCGCCCCCCTCCCCGGGGGTCTGGAGGCCCTGCAGCTCGGAGGCGATCACGTTGACGTCCGTCGTGGGCGTGCCGGGCAGCTCGACGCCCTCCAGGGCCCGGGCCAGGGGGTCCTCCGTCGGACTGCCCGCCCGGTGCGTGACGGCGGCCTCCGGGAGGGCGGCGAGGAAGCCCTCGCTCAACGGCAGAGCCCCGTTCCTGGCGGGATCGGCGCCCTCGGGCACGAACCCGGCACCGGCGGTGGAGCCGCCGCCCGAACCCTGCGTGGCGCTCCCGGAGGCCGGCGCCGGAGTGCTCGGCGCCGTGGTGCCGGAGGCTGGCCCGCCCGCGGACGGCGTGGTGGTCTCGGACGTGCTCGACGGGGACGGCGTCGTGTCGGAGGACGCCGCAGGGGAGGGTGTGGTGCCGGACGCCGTCGCTGGGCCCCCGCCGCCGGAGCAGCCGGCGAGCGTGAGGGCCAGGACAAGCGTCAGCGCGGCTGCGGTACGCGACCTCCACCGGCTTCGCGCCGGTCGCGGCGCACACGGCGATCTCCTGCGCGTTCATGAGGAAGTCGCCGTAGACGCCGGTCGCACCCGTCGCCGGGTCTCGGGTGAAGCACACGCCCGTGCCGGAGTCGTCGGAGAGGTTGCCGAAGACCATCGCCTGCACGTTCACCGCCGTGCCGAGGTCGTGCGGGATCCGCTCCTGACGCCGGTAGAGGACCGCCCGCTCACCGGTCCAGCTGGTGAAGACGGCACGGATCGCGGCGTCGAGCTGCTCGCGCGGGTCCTGCGGGAAGTCCCGGCCGGTGGCGGCGTGGATCGCGCGCTTGAAGCTCTCGACGAGCGACCGGAGGTCGTCGGCGGTCAGACCCGTGTCCGCATCGA
>ERZ941748.169-NODE-169-length-25636-cov-10.396192_pt1 | contig 25636 bp, 24 predicted proteins | sample MGYA00521092_ERZ941748 | MGnify/ENA primary metagenome ERZ941748 (study PRJEB32759, sample SAMN07749897) | skin metagenome | biome: transportation; feature: city; material: polyester macromolecule | host: Homo sapiens | place: Hong Kong:ISLAND line | collected... | reverse complement strand
CCCGGCAGCGGATGCGTACTTTACGGATTCGCTGCCGGGTTGGCAAGGGGTATTTTGAAAAAGTTTTCAAAAAGTTCAAGCAAGCGTCACACGAGCGTAACGTTTCTTGCCTGCCTGGATGACGTACACCTTACCGGTGGCCAGCATGGCATCTTGAGCAACGACCTCGCCATCGACCTTGACGCTGCCATTTTTCAGCATGTCCTTGGCCTGGGCGCTGTTCTTTGTCAGGCCTGAGCGATTCAGAACCGCGGCGATGGGCGCTTGCTCGCTGCCTTCGAAATCCACCGTCACTTCCGGCAGGTCTTCCGGCAGCTCACCCTCGGCCAGCTGGTTGCCCGCCGATTTATGCGCATTCGCGGCTGCTTCATCGCCGTGGTAACGGGCGATGAGCTCACGCGCCAGCTCCATCTTCACATCCCGAGGATTGGCACCCTGCTCCACGCTGAGCTTCAGCGCGGCGATCTCTTCGTTGGTTTTCAACGAGAGCAATTCAAAGTAGCGCCACATCAAGCTGTCAGGCATGGAGACCAGCTTGTTGAACATCGACCCCGGCGCTTCATCCACGCCGACGTAGTTGCCCAGCGATTTGGACATCTTCTGGACGCCATCCAGCCCTTCCAGCAGCGGCATGGTAATGACGACTTGTGGCTCCTGGCCAAAATGCTTCTGGATTTCACGCCCCATCAGCAAGTTGAACTTCTGGTCGGTACCGCCCAGCTCGATATCGGCTTCCAGCGCAACCGAATCGTAGCCCTGCACCAGCGGGTAGAGGAATTCATGAATGGCGATGGGCTGATTGGCCTTGTAACGCTTCTCGAAGTCGTCACGCTCCAGCATGCGGGCCACGGTGCTTTGGGCGGCCAGCTCGATCATCTTCGCGGCGGTCAGCTCACCGAACCATTCCGCATTGAAACGGACTTCGGTCTTTTCAGGATCGAGGATCTTGAAAACCTGCTCTTTATAGGTTTCCGCATTCGCTTTGACATCGGCTTCGGTCAGCGGCTTGCGGGTGACGTTCTTGCCGGTGGGATCACCGATCCGACCAGTGAAGTCACCAATCAGGAAGATCACCGTGTGCCCCAGGTCCTGGAACTGGCGCATTTTGGTGAGCAGCACGCTGTGGCCGAGGTGCAGGTCGGGGGCGGTAGGATCGAATCCAGCCTTGATGCGCAGCTTGCGGCCCGACGCCAGTTTCTTGCGCAGCTCGTCTTCTACCAGGATTTCATGCGTACCTCGCGACAGCAGCGCTAACGCCTGATCCACCTCACTCATTGCCTCTCTCCATGTACTATATGCCGTATATAGGCGATTAACCGTGATAGCGGGCGATATTACCACGCCCCAAGGCACTGGTTGAGCCTTCACCCCGTTTTGGATGCATGGCGATATGAAAACTTCACCTCTCGCGTTACCGACCTTGTATGTCGGGCTGATGTCGGGCACCAGCCTGGACGGCATCGATGCCGCCCTCGTCGAAATAACGCCCCATACTCCTCCGACCCTGATCGGCACCACGGCGGTTGCCATGCCCGATGCGCTGCATGGGCAGCTGCTGCATTTATGCCACTCGTCGTCGGTGACGTTTGCCGAGCTGGCCGCTGCCGAAGACGCTTTCTGCCGCTTGCAAGCACAAGCCGTCAACACCCTGTTGGCAGAGCATGGCGTCGCTCACCACCAGATAGCGGCCATCGGCAGCCACGGCCAGACCATCGAACATGCCCCCGAGGGGCACCAGGGCGGGCCACGCTATACCTGGCAACTGGACAACCCGAGCCTGCTGGCAGAACTGACCGGCTGCGCCGTCGTGGCGGATTTTCGCCGTCGTGACCTGGCTGCAGGAGGCCAGGCGGCGCCCCTGGCTCCGGCGTTTCATCAGGCACTTTTTGGAGCACGGGCAGGTGAACAGCTGGTGCTCAACCTGGGCGGCTTTGCCAACCTTACCTGGCTATCGAGCCAGCCAGGGCAGGTGGTGGTGGGGTTCGATACGGGGCCGGCCAATGTGCTGCTGGATGCCTGGTTTGGCCAGCATCATGTCGGCCGATTTGACCAACAGGGTGCCTGGGCAGCCAGTGGCCGCGTGGACACCGCCCTGCTGGAGCGGCTGCTGCAAGAGCCCTTCTTTCAGCAGCCACCGCCGCGCAGCACGGGCCGTGAGCTCTTTCACCTGGATTGGCTACAGCGCCACCTCACCGGCCACGAAGCGCCCTGCGACATTCAGGCCACGCTGGCGGAACTCACGGTGGCCAGTATCGCGCAAGGCATCGCCCAACTGCCGCTGAACGATCAAAAAGCGACCCTGCTGGTCTGCGGAGGAGGCGCCCATAACGACCATTTGATGGAGAGGCTGGCGGCTCGCCTACCGCACATGGCGCTGGTATCACCGGCCACGCTGGGCTGGCCAGAAGATTGGATTGAAGCGGGTGCCTTTGCCTGGCTGGCCCATCAGCGCCTGCATGGGCTCCCCGGCAACCTGCCTTCCGTGACGGGTGCTAGCGGCCCGCGTGTACTGGGCGGTATTTACGCCGCCTGATACCGCGCCGCTACTCCTTGACCGACAGCGTTCCCTTGGCTCGGGCCTGAGCATCGCTCAGTGTGCCCCCCCTGTCGCTTGAGGAGCGTCTGTAGCGACATCGATCATGGCCGCCAGCGTCGTGCTCTTGCCCGACCCCGTGGGCCCTGTCACCAGCACCAATCCCCACGCCAGGTTGAAGGCATTGACCCTGAAACGCGCAACGCCGGGCATCTCGAAAGACAAGTCGGCTTACAGATACTCTTCATAGTCGTGGCGCTGACGATCGTTCATGATGTCGTAGATCAATCGCCGAACGTCACTGTTCTCCATGGCGGGCACATTAGGCCGACGGATATCGCCATCAACACGTATCATGGGAGGCAAGCCTGCAGAAAGATGCAGGTCGGACGCATTCTGCTTTGCCGAGAATGCCAGCAGTTCGGTAATATCCATCTCTCTTTTCCCAGCTGCGGTAAGGTGTTTGAGTATGACAGACAACGCGCTTCCCGAGTCACTGGCCGCTGCGCGCGAACGCCTGGGCCAGGTGCTCGACCAGGCCGGGCGACCAGCGAACGGTGCAACGCTGCTGGCGGTGAGTAAAACCAAGCCCGCCAGCAGCGTGCGCCTGGCCTGGCAGCACGGCCAGCGGGCGTTTGGCGAAAACTACCTGCAGGAAGCGCTGGACAAGCAGGCGCAGTTGGCCGACCTGGAAGACATTGTCTGGCACTTCATTGGCCCGTTGCAATCCAACAAAACCCGGCCCGTGGCCGAACAGTTTGCCTGGGTACACAGCGTCGACCGCCTCAAGATTGCCAAGCGCCTGAGCGAACAGCGCCCGGCCCACCTGCCACCGTTGAATATCTGCCTGCAGGTCAATATCAGTCGCGAAACTACCAAGTCCGGGGTACTGCCGGAAGATACGCTGGCCCTGGCCCGGGAAATCGCGCCCCTGCCCAGCCTCGCCTTGCGGGGCCTCATGGCGATTCCTGCCCCAGCGGAAACGCAGGAAGCGCAGCGCAAACCGTTGGCTGAACTACGGGCGTTGCTGGAAACGCTGCAGGCAGCCCTGCCCGATGCCCCTCTGGATACGCTCTCGATGGGCATGAGCGATGACCTCGAAGCCGCGATTCTGGAAGGTGCCACGCTGGTACGGCTGGGCACCGCCATTTTTGGCGCTCGGAGTTGACGGCAACCCCCCCCGAACACGGCTTATTTACTGCTGCACGTCGCAGCCATTTGCGAAAAAGGATCCCCCATGGCGAACAAGATCACCTTCATTGGCGCAGGCAACATGGCCAGCGCCATTATCGGCGGCCTGATCGACAGCGGTGTCGCGCCTGGCGACATCACCGCCACGGCCCCCAACGAGAGCGAGCTTTCAGCCCTGGCCTCGCGCCTGGGCATTCATACCCATACCGATAACAACGCGGCGGTGAGTGGTGCTGACGTGGTCGTCCTGGCCGTCAAGCCGCAAATCATGCGTGGCGTTTGTGAGGCCCTGCGCGATAGCGTCCAGCAGCAGGCACCGCTGGTCGTCTCGATTGCGGCAGGCCTGGACGCTGACACCATCGACCAGTGGCTAGGGGGTGGTAACGCTCTGGTACGCTGCATGCCCAACACGCCCTCCCTGGTCGGCATGGGTGCCAGTGGTCTCTATGCCAACCAAGCCGTCAGCGAGGCCCAGCGCGAACTGGCCACTCAGATGATGGAAGCCGTGGGCATCGTCGAGTGGGTCGAAGAAGAGCATCTGCTGAATGCCGTCACCGCCGTGTCCGGCAGTGCACCGGCCTATTTCTTCCTGATGTTCGAAGCCATGGAAGCAGCCGCCGTGGCACAGGGGCTTTCGGCCGCCACGGCGCGACGGCTGGCCATCCAGACCGCGTTAGGTGCCGCCACCATGGCCAAGCACAGCGACAAAGACCCCGCCACGCTGAAACAGAACGTGATGTCGCCGGGCGGCACCACCGAACGCGCCATTGCCCACATGGAAGAGGCCGAACTGAGAACCATCATCGCTGATGCCATGCAAGCGTGTGCTCAGCGTGCCGACGCCATGGCCAAAGAGCTCGGCCAACACACATAATGCCTGCGTTACACACAGGATGACGTGCCTGATACGCCTTTAGCGTTTATTTTGCACACCAATACCAAGATCGAAGGAGAGGCAGTAATGGGAAGCCAACTGGGCAGCGCGGGGCTAATGCTCGTCAATACACTGATCAATATCTATCTGTTTCTGTTGATGCTGCGTTTCTTGCTGCAGGCGTCACGGGCCGATTACTACAACCCCCTGAGCCAGTCGGTGGTCAAGATCACCCAGCCGGTGGTAGGGTTGTTCCAGGGCGTCCTGGGCCCCGTGGCAGGTCGCTTCGACATGGCCACCCTTGCGGCAGGATTCGTCTTGAAGGTCGTCAGCATCGTGGCCATCTTCATGGTCATTGACCTGGGCATGCCGCCGATTCCCGGCCTGTTGATTGCCGGGGTAGCGGCCCTGGCCAATGCCATCCTGAAGATTTACTTCTTTGCCATGATCGTCATGATCATCCTGAGCTGGGTGGCTCCCAATGCCAGTCATCCAGGCGCGCTGCTGGTCATGCAGCTGGTAGAGCCCATCATGGCTCCCGTGCGCAAGGTCATCCCGCCGCTGGGCATGATCGACCTGTCACCCATCGTGGTGTTCATCGCCATCAACCTGGTCGATGGGCTGGTGGTTGGCGCGCTGATCCGCGCGGCGGGAATCTCGGGCGCGCTGGTCGGCCTCTGAGGCTGGTCGTCGCGTCTTTTTGAGCAGGATCCATTTTGCAGGACTAGCGCTTTCGATGCCTGATTCAGACACTCTTGCTTTTGCTGACCGGCCAGCGGACTCCGTGGGTCTGGTCACACCACACGTTGCCAAATTTGATACGCCGCTACCGCTTGCCTGCGGCAAGACGCTGCCAGAATACGAGCTGATCTATGAAACCTACGGCACGCTCAACGCCGAGCGCTCCAACGCGGTACTGATCTGTCACGCACTCTCCGGCCACCACCATGCGGCGGGCTACCACTCTGCCGAGGACCGCAAGCCCGGCTGGTGGGATGCCCATATCGGCCCGGGCAAATCCATCGACACCAACCGTTTCTTCGTGGTGTCGTTGAACAACCTGGGCGGCTGCCACGGCAGTACCGGCCCCGTCAGCCATAACCCAGACACTGGCCGCCAGTGGGGGCCTGACTTCCCCGTGATCACGGTCAACGACTGGGTGGCCAGCCAGGCGCGCCTGGCCGACCACCTGGGCATCGAGCGCTGGGCCGCGGCCGTGGGTGGCAGCCTGGGCGGCATGCAGGTACTGCAGTGGAGCATCACATACCCGGAGCGGGTGGCCAATGCGGTGATCATTGCCGCCACGCCACGCCTGTCGGCCCAGAACATCGCCTTCAACGAGGTGGCTCGACAGGCCATTCGCTCCGACCCGGAGTTCTTCGACGGCTGGTACGCAGAGCACGACACGGTGCCCAGGCGGGGCCTGAAGCTGGCGCGGATGGTCGGTCATATCACTTACCTCTCCGAAGACGCCATGGGCAGCAAGTTTGGCCGCGACCTGCGCAGCGACGACCTGAATTTCGGCTTCGATGTCGAGTTCCAGGTGGAGTCCTACCTGCGTTATCAGGGCGATACCTTCTCCACCGCCTTCGATGCCAATACCTATCTGCTGATGACCAAGGCGCTGGACTACTTCGACCCTGCCGCCAGCCACGGGGGCGACCTTGCCCAGGCGCTGGCCCCGGCCCAATGCCCTTTCCTGATCGTCAGCTTCACCACCGACTGGCGCTTCCCACCCTCGCGTTCCCGTGAGCTGGTGGATGCCCTGACCCAGGCGGGCAAATCGGTCAGCTATGCCAATATCGACTCCCCTCACGGCCACGACGCCTTCCTACTGCCTGAACCCCGCTACCACGCGCTGTTCAGTGCCTTCATGGGTCGCGTCGCTCGCGAGCTGAAGATCGACGCCGTCGCCAAGAAGGAGGCTCGTTAATGCGCACCGACCTGGAATTGATCTATGACTGGGTGCCCCACGGCGCCCGTATCCTCGACCTGGCCTGCGGCGACGGCACGCTGCTGGAGCGGCTGGCCAACGAGAAACAGGTCTCCGGTTACGGGCTGGAGATCGACCCGGAGGGCATCACCCAGTGTGTGGCCAAAGGGGTCAGCGTGATCGAACACAACCTGGACGACGGCCTGGCCAGCTTCGGCGACAACAGCTACGACCAGGTCATCATGACGCAGGCCTTGCAGGCACTGCGCCGCCCGGACAAGATGCTCGATGAGATGCTGCGGGTGGCGGAGGAAGGCATCATTACCTTCCCCAACTTTGCCTACTGGCGTCACCGCGTCCACCTGGGGGTGCGCGGTTACATGCCGGTATCGAAGTCGCTGCCCCACGCCTGGTACGACACGCCCAACATTCACCTGTCGACCTTCAATGACTTCGAGCATCTCTGTGGCGAGAAGGGGCTGGTGATCGTGGACCGCGCCGTGGGCGTGGGCGACCACAAAGGGCACTGGACATCCAAATGGTGGCCGAATCTGTTTGGCGAAATTGCCATTTTCAGGGTTCGCCGCCGCCCATCGTAGAGGAGAACCGCCATGGCGATGGCAAGACTGCGCCGCAGCCTCGCGCTGCTGACACTATTGGGTCTGCTGCTGATGTCGACCCAGGCCACGGCAGAACAGTGGGTCGAAGTGGGCGATTATGAAATTCACTACAGCGCCATCGCCACGCGGCACTTGAGCCCGGAAGTCGCTCAAGCCCACCGCATCCAGCGCAGCGCCGGGCACGGGCTGGTCAACGTGGCCGTGCGCCAGCGCCAGCCCGATGGCACGACGCGCCCGGTCATGGCCAACGTCCAGGGCAGCGTAGGAGGACTGAATGACGCCGGGGAGTCTCTCGGCTTTCGCAATGTCCGCGACGGCGATGCCACCTACCACATTGCGCTGTTCAGCCTGCGCCATGACGAACCCATGCGCTTCGACCTGGAAGTGCGCCACGACCGCAATGCGCCCCCGCAGCCGGTCAGCTTTATCCAGCGCTTCTACATCGAGCGTTAGGCCCGCACCGTCAGCGCCCGGTTCAAACGTGCAGTGAAAGGCGCTGCGTCGCGCCACTCGAGACGAATGCCGTAGGCCAGCACATCGACGCCCGCCGCCATGGCCTCGGCCAGCGCGGTCGCGTAAACGGGGTCGATGTGGGCCGCTGGAGCCACGTCCTCGATCCCTTCATGGGCGACGCAAAACAGCAGCACCGCCCGTTCACCCTGCTGGGCCAGCGCCGTCAGATGATGCAAATGCCGCGTGCCACGCTCACTGACCGAATCCGGGAAATAGCCGTGGCCATCGTCCTCCTTGAGCGTTACCTGCTTGACCTCGACATAGACCGCCCCCTTCACCGGGTCGTCGAGGCGAAAATCGAGCCGCGCATCGGCTACTTTCACCTCACGCGTCAGCGTGGCGTAGTCTGCCAGAGGGGGGATGTCTCCCGCCTGTATGGCCGACTCGACCAACCGATTGGCCCGCCCGGTGTGCACCGAGGCCAGCGCCAGCGCGCCGTCCGGCTGGGGCAGCGCAATCCACTCCCAGGTCCAGGCCAGCTTGCGCTTGGGGTTGTCGCTGGGCGATAGCCATACCCGAGCCCCCGGCACGTTGACCGCCTTCATCGAACCGGTATTGGGGCAGTGCGCCACCACCTCTTCGCCGCTGTCCAGCCGCACATCGGCCAGAAAACGCTTGTAGCGGCGCAGCAGCGTACCCGGCACCAGCGTGGGGTAGTGCATCATAAGCGACCTACGAAGCGGGCCAGGCGCTCCATGGCTTCCTGAAGCCTGGGCACTTCATTGGTGAACGCGATTCGCACATGGTGCTCTCCGCCCTGGACGGCAAAGTCGATCCCCGGTGTGATGGCCACGTTCTCCTCTTGCAGCAGGCGTTCGCAAAAGGCCTGGCTGTCGCGGCTGTAGCGAGAAATATCCAACCATACATAAAACGCCCCCTGGGGTGGCAGGTCCGGTGCCAGCCCCAGCGCCGCCAGGCCATCCAGCAACACCTGACGCCGCTGCTTGAGGGTGGCCCGACGGGTTTCGAGAATATCGCGACACTCCGGCGTGAAGGCCGCCAGCGCCGCATACTGGGAGGGCGTCGGCGCAGCCAGAAACACGTTCTGCGCCAGCCGCGTGAGTGGCTCGACCGCCTGCTCGGGCGCCACCAGCCACCCCAGCCGCCAGCCCGTCATGCCGAAGTACTTGGAAAAGCTGTTCACCACAAACGCATTCTCCGACAGCGACAGAGCCGACAGCGGGGCATCGTCGTAATTCAGCCCCTGATAGATTTCGTCGACGATGAGATCGCCGCCCTTGGCGGCCACCGTCTGCATGACCTCCCTTAGCGCGGTAGCGCTGAGCGTATGCCCGGTGGGATTGGAAGGCGTGGCCAGCATCGCCAGCCGCGTCTCGGGCTGCCAGTGACGTTCGACCAGCGGTGCGGTCAGCTGCCAGCCGCTGTCACGGCCCACCGGTACGCTGTCGATGTGGGCACCGGCCAGCGCCATGAAGTGGCGATTGCACGGGTAATTGGGGTCGGCCATCAGCACGCGCTGACCGCTTTCCACCAGCAGCTGGCTGGCCAGCAGCAGGGCACCGGACGCGCCGGGGGTCACCAGAATCCGCGCCGGGTCCACCGTTGCCCCAAAGTGCTGGGCATAATGGTCGGCAATCGCTTCACGCAGTGAGGCCAGCCCCGCCGCCGGTGTATAGCGTGTACGGCCTTCCGCCAACGCCTGCTGCCCTGCCGCCACGATAGGGGCTGGCGTGGCAAAATCGGGTTCTCCTACCTCCAGGTGGATGACATCATGACCCGCCGCCTCACGCGCCTGCGCCATTTCCAATAAGTGCATCACGCGAAAAGGTGCGACGTGTTCCACACGCGTATTCCAGGCCATAACGGTTCCTTTTCCTAGCAGTAGTCAAAACATGACCCATGGCGTACAAGATGTAGGACCATGGTCGAAAACGCACTATTATGCTTGCATCGCAGCTAATTTTCAGCTAAACAAGCACCCCTTTGGCGTGCGATCGTGACACACGCACATGGTCGATCAGCAGTCACAACGTTCAGCAGTCACAACGTAAGGGGCACTCCCATGCCAGTAGCGGAAAAGAAATCGGAAGCGTCCAAGTCCTTCACCCCGTACGAGCCGGCACCGGGTGAAGAGTATATGAACGAGAAGCAGCTCGCGCACTTCCGCCAGCTGCTTCTGGACTGGAAACAGGACCTCATGGAAGAGGTGGACCGTACCGTACGCCACCTGCAGGAAGACGCCAATAACTACGCCGACCCCGCCGACCGCGCGACCCAGGAAGAAGGTTTCAGCCTGGAACTGCGTACGCGAGATCGTGAGCGCAAGTTGCTGAAAAAGATCAACGAAACCATCGAAAAGATCGATGAAGACGACTATGGCTTCTGCGAGGCCTGCGGAGTCGAGATCGGTATTCGCCGCCTCGAAGCACGCCCGACGGCCACGCTGTGCGTCGACTGCAAAACGCTGGCCGAGCTGAAAGAGAAGCAGCTGGGCGGTTGACACCGCGGCCACCGCAACATGAGTGACGGCCGCTGACGGGCACCCTTGAGGTGCCCGTTTTTGTTTGTCATCTTGTGTCTTTCCACGCTTGTGCTCTTTGATTGCCAGAAACGGGTTGCCATGACCGCTACCGCTTCCTATCGAGGGCGTTTTGCCCCTACGCCCTCCGGCCCTTTGCATCTTGGCTCACTGGTGGCCGCCTTGGGTAGCTATCTGGACGCCCGTGCCGCCGGTGGCCAATGGCTGGTGCGCATAGAAGACATCGACCCGCCACGCTGCCCAGACGGCGCCGACCGCACCATCCTGCAGCAGCTGGAAAGGTTCGGCTTGTATTGGGACGAAGCGGTCTGCTGGCAGCACACCCGCTCAGACGCCTATCAGCGGGCGCTGGAGGAGCTGATCACTCAGCGCCTCGCCTACCCCTGCAGCTGTTCGAGAAAACAGTGGCAGGATTTCGACGTCTATCCTGGCTGGTGCCGAGACGGCGTGCGCGACGCGACCAAACCCATCGCCTGGCGGCTGCGCAGCGACCTCGGCCAGCGCCCTGTGGTCTGGCAGGACCGCCTGTTTGGTCGCCAGCAGTTCGACCCGGCGGCGCTGGGCGACGTGGTGCTCAAGCGTAAGGATGCCTTGTGGGCCTATCAGCTGGCGGTCGTGGTCGATGATGCAGAGCAGGCCATCACCGATATCGTGCGCGGCTACGACCTGCTCGACAACACCCCCTGGCAGCGCCAGCTGCAAGCGGCACTGGGCTATGCCACGCCGCGTTACCTGCACCTGCCGCTGGTGGTATCTGCGGATGGTCAGAAGCTCTCCAAACAGAACCTGGCCCCGCCGCTGGCGGATGCATCAGACGCCGTGCGCCGCCAGCTCCACCAGGCGCTCACGCTGCTCGACCAGGCGCCCCCGGCAACCCTGGCAAGCGAGCCAGTCGACACTCAGCTGCAGTGGGCCATTGCCCACTGGTCGCCCGAGCGCCTGACGCCCCACGCCCACCGGCCCACGCCCGAGGAGCCCTGACATGTACGTTTACCGCATCATGCTGTTTCTGGTGTTTGGCGGCTATCTGCTGTCGCCTCTGTTCATGAACGGCTGGGGCGACCCGGACACGGCCTGGTATCGCCCTTTCGCCATCTGGGGTGGTCTGATCGCCCTGACCCTATGGCTCGAACAGAAGAGGAAACTGGATGAGCGTTGAGCTAGCGGGGGTTGCCCTGCTGGGCCTGGGCTATCTTGGCCTGCTGCTGGCCTGCGGCATGGCCGTCGAGCGCGGCTGGGTCCCTATCCGGGTCACGCGTCACCCCATGGTCTACACCCTAGCGCTAGGGGTCTATGCCAGCGCCTGGGCGGTCTACGGCAGCGTCGAGATGGCTTCCAAGGCCGGTTTCGGCTACCTGGCCTACTACCTGGGCGCGGCCGGTGCCTTCTTGCTGGCACCGGTACTGCTGGTGCCCATCCAGCGTATCACCCGCACTTACCAGCTCTCCTCTCTGGCCGACCTGTTTGCGTTCCGCTATCGGTCACGCTGGGCCGGTACGCTGGTCACGCTGCTGAGCCTGGCGGCCGTCCTGCCCTTGCTGGGCATTCAGGTGCAGACCCTCAGCGACACCATTGCGCTGCTCTCGGGTAGCCATTACAGCGGGGGCGTCACGCTGCTGCTCTGCGCCGCCATCGCTGCCTGCGCGGTGCTGTTTGGTGCCCGCCATAGCCACCGCCAGCGCCACGATACGCTGCTGACCGTGATTGCCTTCGAGTCGGTGATCAAGCTGCTGGCCATGCTGGGGCTTGGCGTGATTGCGCTGTGGTGGGTGTTCGATGGCCCCCAGGACCTGCAGCGCTGGCTGGAAGGCCCAGGGGCCGCCGTGCAGGCCGCTACCCCGCAGCTGGAAGCGCCACAGTGGAGAACCCTGCTGCTGCTGTTTTTTGCCGCCGCCTTCCTGATGCCGCACCTGTTTCAGATCACCTTCGCCGAAAGCCTCTCACGGCACACTCTGCTTCAGGCCAGCTGGTCACTGCCACTGTTTCTGCTGCTGATGGCGCTGCCCGTCCCGCTGATCTTATGGGCAGCCCAATCGACCCAGCCCGACGTGCCCGTCGCGGCCTACGCCGCCTATCTGATGACCGAGCATTGGTGGGTCGGTGCGCTGGCTTTCATCGGCGGCCTGGCCGCAGCCAGCGGTACCATGATGATGATTGCGCTGGCGCTGTCGGGCATGGTGCTGAATCACTTGGTGCTCGTAGCCCGGCCGCCGGAAGCGCGCAGCGACCTCTATGGCTGGCTGCTGTGGCTACGTCGCGCGCTGGTGGTCGCGGTGATTGCCGGTGGCTGGCTGTTCGCCGAAAGCCTGGGCCGCTATCACTCCCTCACCAGCCTAGGGCTGGCCGCCTTCGTGGGCATGGCCCAGTGCCTGCCGGGCATGCTGGCACTGCTCTACTGGCCCGGCGCCAATCGCAAGGGCACCCTGGCGGGATTGGTCGGCGGTATCGTCATCTGGCTGTGGGGGCTTTGGCTGCCCCTGCTGCTCAACACCCCGCTGCCCGCCCTGCCCTTCACCCCGCTGATGAGCGCCGATGACCCTGCCTGGTTCAGCGTCACGCTGGTCTCGCTGGCCATCAATATCGTTCTGCTGATGGTGGTATCGCTGTTCACGCGCATGTCCGAAGGCGAAAGCTCGTCTGCCGAGGCCTGCTCGGTGGACGCGGTCATCCGTTCCAAGCGCCTGCCGCTGGAGGCCGCCACCGCCGGTGATTTCACCGCGCACCTGGCCCAGGCGCTGGGCGAGGAAGCCGCTGGCCGTGAGGTCAGCCGCGCCCTGAAGGCGCTCAACCTGACACCCCAGGAGCGCCGCCCCTACGCACTGCGTCGCCTGCGTGATCGTATCCAGGCCAACTTGTCCGGGCTCATGGGGCCTTCGGTGGCGCGCGACATCGTGGACCGCTACCTGCCCTATCGCCACGACGATGCGCCGGTCACCGACGACATTCACTTCGTCGAAAGCCGCCTGGAAGCCTACCGTTCACGACTGACCGGGCTGGCCCGCGAACTGGACGGTCTGCGCCGCCACCACCGCCAGACGCTGGCGTATCTCCCCGTCGGGCTTTGCGTACTGGGTGACGACGACGAACTCCTGATGTGGAATCAGGCGCTGTCGCAGCTCTCGGGTATCAGTGGAGACAGCGTGATCGGCTCACGCCGCGACAGCCTGCCCGCACCCTGGCCGGAACTGCTGGGCAGCGTACTGGAAGCAGACCAGACCCCGCTTTACAAACAGGCCGTCTCGCTGCACGGCAAGGATTACTTTCTCACCCTGCATAAAGCGGTTCTGAGTGGCCATGACAGCCGTGGCGGCAGCGTGGTGCTGGTCGAAGACCACACCGAAATGAAGTGGCTGGAAGAGGAACTCGTGCACGCCGCGCGGCTGGCCTCGATTGGCCAACTGGCCGCCGGCGTGGCCCATGAGATCGGCAATCCGATTACCGGCATCTCATCGCTGGCCCAAAACCTGCGCTACGACACCGAAGACCCAGCACTGCTGGAAACCGCCGACCAGATCCAACAGCTGACCCAGCGCGTGACCCGCATCGTCAACTCGCTGGTCGGCTTTGCCCATGGCGGCCGAGCGGCCCTGCCTCAGCCCGCCGCCCCGGTCGCCCTGGCCAGCGTCAGCGACGATGCCTTGCACTTGATCCACCTGGCCCGCTCAGGGGAGGATGTGCGCTTTACCAATGCGTGCGCGGATGACATTGTGGTGCGTGGTGACGCCCAGCGGCTGACCCAGGTGATGGTCAACCTGCTGAGCAATGCCAAGGATGCCTGTGCCCCGCAAGGCAGCGTGGTGATCGAGGCTGGCCGCCAGACCAACCACGCCTGGTGGCGCGTGACCGACGACGGTCACGGCATCGACGACAGCGTCAAACACCGGCTGTTCGAACCGTTCACCACCACGAAACCGGCAGGCGAAGGTACCGGGCTTGGGTTATCGTTGGCGTATCAAATCATCAATGAGCACCAAGGCAACATAGAAGTGGCTTCGCCACCTCCCGGACAGCCTCGCGGCACGGCCATCACGCTATGGCTCCCGCTTTACCGACAGGATGATCACTTGCCCCATGCCCCGGATACTGATTGTTGAAGATGAAGCGATTATTCGCAGCGCCCTCAAGCGCCTGCTGGAGCGTCATGACTATCGCGTCAGCGAGGCCGCCAGCGTCGAGGAAGCCCGCGAGCTCCCCCCCAGCGACTTTGATCTGGTGATCAGCGATCTGCGCCTGCCAGGGGAACCGGGCACGGCGCTGATCGCCCTGGCCGCCCCGGCCCCGGTGCTCATCATGACCAGCTATGCCAGCATGCGCTCGGCGGTGGATGCCTTGAAGCAGGGCGCCGTGGATTACGTGGCCAAGCCGTTTGACCATACCGAACTGCTGGAAACCGTCGAGCGCATTCTGCACAAGCAATCCATGCAGCAGGGCACTCCCCCGGACATCACCGACGATGGCGGTGGCAGGCAGACGATGATCGGTGATTGCAGCGCCATGCAGCAGGTCTATACGCGCATTCGCAAAACGGCGCCCGCCGATGTCACCGTGCTGATCCAGGGCGAGTCCGGCACCGGCAAGGAGCTGGTCGCCCGCGCCATTCATCAACAGAGCAAGCGTGCCAAGGCACCGTTGATCTGCGTGAACTGCGCGGCGATCCCCGAAACTCTGATCGAGTCCGAACTGTTTGGCCATGAAAAGGGAGCCTTTACCGGCGCCAGCGCCGCCCGCACCGGGTTGGTGGAAGCCGCGGACGGCGGGACGCTGTTTCTGGATGAAATTGGTGAACTGCCGCTGGACGCCCAAGCCAGGCTCTTGCGGGTGCTGCAAGAGGGCGAGATCCGCAAGATTGGCTCGGTCGAAACACGCCACGTGGATGTGCGCCTGATTGCCGCCACCCACCGGGACCTGCGCGCCCTCTCCAGGAGCGGCGAATTCCGGCTCGACCTCTACTACCGCCTGAACGTCATGCAGATTGCCCTGCCGCCGCTGCGGGAGCGCGAGGATGACGTGCTGAAGATTGCCGACATTCTGCTGGAGAAAGCGTGCAAGCGACATGAGCGGCCGGGGCTGAGGCTTTCACGGGCGGCACGCCAGGACCTGCGCGACTACCCATGGCCCGGTAACGTGCGCGAGCTGGAAAATGCCCTGGAGCGCGGCGTCATTCTGGCCGAGGGGCATCTGATCCATCCTGACGACCTGGGGCTTGGTCCAGTGACCAATCGCCCGGCGCCGTCCCCCACCGCCAGCGTCACACCCACGGCTCCTGCCAGCGACGGTGAACCGGAACCCAACGAGGACGACCTCTCTCTGGAGGACTATTTTCAGCACTTCGTGCTGGAGCATCAGGACCAGATGAGCGAAACGGAGCTGGCACAGAAGCTGGGCATCAGCCGCAAGAACCTCTGGGAAAGGCGTCAACGGCTAGGGATTCCACGTAAAAAAACGACACGCCGATAAACTTAAGTCGACAATAAGACTAACGTCCAATAGATTGATTTGCATAAGAATTATCCAAAAACCGTTACCCCTTCACTGTTACCTTCCCACACAACGACTCGGCAAAAAGGGCAATTTCGGGGTAACACTTCCTGTGCGGATAAGTTCCCTGGCCCGCCTTTAAAACGCCAAGCCCATGAAAAATAAACGCTATCTGATAGGTGGCACAGCGAGTGCAATATTACTCAGCAAGAAGAACAAACTGGGCCACGCGGCAGTCGCCAACAAAAACAACATGACGCCGCCCCCACCTGAGCCACAACAAGAACAACAGGGCCAGGTAGAGATAACGGTACTAACAAGAACAACAGGCTCGAGTCTCACTACTTGTAAGCACAGGGTTTGCAAACACGGCGCAGACCCTGATGTGACAACAAAAACAACAGCAACCTACAAGTGCCCAAATAAGGACGCGACGTACACAAAAAGCTGCACCCCAACAACAATAACAGCAGCATAGGTGTACACCCCCGGAGCCAATAACAACTCGCCGGGAGAGAAAAGTTCGCGGTTGGATTATTGTTTTGAATACGAGGCGGTCGGAATCAGAGTGGTTCTTACGCCTACCGACTGCGGTGCGTATTCAGGGCGATGTGCCATCATGAATAAAAACAGCAGCATGGATGCTGATTGTCTGCTTAGTAGGGGGAGGCTCATGTAGCCTCCCCTTTCCGCATTTGTCACCTGTTACCGCCCAAACGCTACCTCGGCGCTTTGCAAGCTATCGGGGGTCGGATACACTCAACGCCTTGATCGATACCCCTGCGAGTCGATATCGCCGCATGTTTAAAGGATTTACCCGTTTATTACATCGTCCGGGAGAGCACTTGAAATCACTGCTCGATTCCCCAGAGAGCGCTGACAACGCGCTCAGCCCACGTATTATTCCGCGCTCCGAGCATCCCGTTTCTCGTAAGCAAATCAGTGAAGCCGCGCTGAAGGTGCTCTATCGCCTCAATGGCGCTGGCTACGATGCCTGCCTGGTGGGTGGCTGCATTCGTGATGCGCTGCTGGGCAAGATGCCCAAGGATTTCGACGTGGCCACCAACGCCACGCCGGAGCAGGTGCGTGATCTGTTTCGTAACTCGCGCCTGATCGGCCGTCGCTTCCGCATCGTACATGTGCGCTTTGGTCGTGAGGTCATCGAGGTGACCACCTTCCGCGGCAAGCCGCAGGACGAGCACGGCGACCACATTGCCCATCAGTCCGACGATGGCCTGCTGCTGCGCGACAACGTGTGGGGCAGTATCGAGGAGGATGCGCTACGGCGTGACTTCACGGTCAACGCGCTCTATTACAACATTGCCGACTTCACCATTCACGACTTCGCCAACGGCGCACAGGACATTGACTCACGCACTCTGCGCCTGATCGGTGACCCTGCCACGCGCTACCGGGAAGACCCGGTGAGGATGCTGCGGGCGGTCCGCTTTGCCGCCAAGCTCGATTTCACCATCGAGCCGGCCACCGAAGCGCCGATGTACGACCTTGCTCCGCTGCTGCTGAACATTCCTCCGGCACGCTTGTTCGACGAAGTGCTTAAGCTGTTCATGTCCGGCCATGGGCTGATTACCTTCCGCCTGCTGAGCCACTACAACCTGTTCGGCATGCTCTTCCCGGAAGCCGAAGAGGCCATGGCCGATGCCGCCTGGGCAGAGGAGTTGATCGAGCAAGCGCTGATCAATACCGACAAGCGTATTGCCGAAGATCGCCCGGTCACGCCCGCGTTTCTGCTGGCGGCGTTCCTGTGGGCACCGGTGGTGCATCGTCAGGCAGAACTCGAACGCGATGGCATGCCCCCAGTGCCCGCGCTGCAAAACGCCGCCCAGCAGGTCGTCTCACGCCAGTTGCAGCACACGTCGATTCCCAAGCGTTTCGGTATTCCCATGCGGGAAATCTGGGAGCTGCAATCGCGTCTGCCCATGCGGCGGGGCAAGCGCGCCTTCCAGACCCGCGAGCATCCACGTTTTCGGGCAGCCTACGACCTGCTGTTGCTCCGTGAGCAGGCGGGCGAGATCCCGCGTGGCCTGGGCGACTGGTGGACGGCCTTCCAAAAAGGTGACGAACACGAACAGCTGCGCCTGCTGCAAAAAGTCGGCAGCGACCCGGCAAGCCAGGGCGACCGGCGGCGCAAGAAAAAGCGTAAATCTCGCAAGGGCGAAGCGTGAGCCCGGTACGCGCCTATATTGGCCTGGGCAGCAATCTGGACGACCCCAAGGGGCAGCTCATTCGGGCCCTGGAGGCGCTGGCCGAGCTGCCCCTGTGCCAGATGCAGGGCCACTCCTCGCTCTACGCCACCCCGCCGATAGGCCCTCAGGACCAGCCTGACTTCATCAATGCCGTGGCCTGCCTGGAGACCCGCCTCTCGCCGCTGGCCCTGCTGGATCAGCTGCAGGCGCTCGAGCAGCGCCATCGGCGGCGGCGTTTGCGCCACTGGGGGGCCCGCACCCTGGACCTGGACCTGCTGCTCTATGGGTCACAGCACTGCCAATGGCCGCGCTTGACCGTGCCCCATGCGCAAATGCACTTGCGCGCCTTCGTACTGGTGCCGCTGGCAGAGCTTGCCAGCACGCTGGAGCCATCGCTCACCCTACATGGGCAGCCGCTCGACCAGTGGGCATCGACACTTCCGCTGGACGACATCCGTCGCTTACCCAATACGGCCGCCCCCTCGACGGCTAGCGTCTGACACAAATCTCGACACCATGCCCGCATTCAGGTGACAATTGCCGGTTAAACCCCTTCGCACACGCAGGGATGCCGCGATAATAACGGTCGAGCAGCGCTGACGTTCAGCCATGCCCTCGACCCCATGAAGAAACAACGAGAGCACGCCATGAAAACCGTTACCCTGAGCACGCTACAAGCCTATAAGCGCGCCGGCGAAACGTTCAGTTGCCTGACCGCCTACGATGCCTCTTTTGCTCACGCCGCCAGCGCCGCTGGTGTCGATGTGCTGCTGGTCGGTGATTCGTTGGGCATGGTGCTGCAAGGTCACAGCAGCACGCTCCCCGTCACCATCGACGATATCTGTTACCACACCCGCTGTGCCGCGCGGGGCAAGGGCCATAGCCTGCTCATGGTCGACCTGCCCTTCATGAGTAATGCCACTACCGCCCAACTGTTACAGGATGGCGCAGCGCTGATGCGTGCCGGTGCCGAGCTGGTCAAGGTGGAAGGCGAAGCCTGGATGGCCGACGGCATTCGCGAACTGACGCGCCGGGGCGTGCCGGTATGTGCCCACCTGGGTCTGACCCCGCAAACCGTCTATCAGTTGGGCGGCTATAAGGTGCAGGGCCGCGAGGCCGAGCAGGCAGCGCAGATCATCGAGGATGCCAGGGTACTGGTAGAGGCCGGTGCGTCAGTCATTCTGCTCGAATGCGTGCCTGCCAGCCTTGGCAAAGCCGTCACCGAAGCGCTGGATGTGCCCGTCATCGGCATTGGCGCAGGGCCGGATACCGATGGACAGATTCTGGTGATGCACGATGTACTGGGGGTTACCCATGGCCGCACGCCGCGTTTCGTGAAGAACTTCATGAGCGAGGCCAGCTCCATTCAAGGGGCCTTCGAAGCGTACCATCAGGCGGTCAAGCACCGCACTTTCCCCGCCACGGAACACTGCTTCTAAGCGAGTCATTGCGAATTTCCTATGCGCACTTTGCGAGATATCAACGAGCTACGCGCCATGCTGCGCGAATATCGGCGCCAGGGGCAGCGTATTGCGCTGGTGCCCACCATGGGCAACCTGCATGCCGGTCACCTGGCTCTGGTGGCCACCGCCCGGCAGCACGCGGACGTGGTGGTCTCCAGCCTGTTCGTCAACCCGATGCAGTTTGGACCGGGTGAAGACCTGGATGCCTACCCGCGCACCTTCGAGGCCGACCAGGCCCAGCTCACCGAGGCGGGCTGCCATGTTCTGTTCGCCCCCACGGTGAGCGCGCTCTACCCCAATGGCCTGGCGGCACAAACCCGCGTTCACGTGCCGGTGGTGGGCGAAGGGCTATGCGGCGGGTCACGCCCTGGCCACTTCGATGGCGTCTCGACGGTGGTCAGTATGCTGTTCCACCTGGTTCAGCCCGATGTCGCCTGCTTTGGCGAGAAGGACTATCAGCAGCTGGCGGTGATCCGCAAGCTGGTCGCCGACCTGCACATGCCCATCGAGATTCTGGGCGTGCCCATCGTGCGTGCCGAGGACGGTCTGGCCCTGTCGTCGCGCAATGGCTACCTCAGTGCCGAAGAGCGCGCCCAGGCGCCTGCGCTATATCGCACGCTGTGCGCATTACGCGAGGCGCTGGGGCAAGGCGAACCCACCGAACAGGTACTACAACGCGGCAAGGCTGCGCTGTATGATGCCGGCTTTACACCCGACTATCTGGAGCTGCGTGACACCGCACTCGGCCCGGTCACGCCGTCCACCCACCAGGCCGTTCTGCTGGCGGCTGCCAAACTCGGCCCGGCACGGCTTATCGATAACATCAGTGTGCAGCTACCCAAGGCTGCCCGGAGCTAGCCGTTAGGCTGGCTCGTCATCCAGGAGTTTTCATGCATACCATCATGCTCAAGGCCAAGCTGCACATGGCCCGCGTCACCCACGCCGTGCTCAACTACGAAGGCTCCTGCGCCATCGACGGCGAGCTGCTGGACATGGCCGGGATCCGCGAAAACGAACAGATCCAGATCTACAACGTGGAGAACGGCGAACGCTTCACCACCTACGCCATTCGCGGTGAAGAAGGCTCACGGCTGATCTCCATCAACGGCGCGGCGGCGCATTTGGCCTCGCCTGGGCACCGCATCATCATCTGCAGCTACGCCCACTACTCCGAAGCCGAAGTGGAGCAGCACCAGCCCGCGCTGGTCTACCTGCAGGAAGGCAACCACGTCAGCCACACCAGCAATGCCATACCGGTACAGCTGGCGTAAGACGCATGCATTGAGAAACGACAGTTCAGAAACGATGTTTCCAGCGGGCCGTTGATCGGCCCGTTTTTATTTGCCAAAAAAAGCGTATTGCCGCAATGCACAACCTTCCCCTATGCTGGTAGCCAAGCCTGACACGACACGCAGTAACGTCGCTAACAACAAGAGATAGGCGGCACGTCTATCTGCCATAGGAACGATGCAACACTCACTCAAGGAGTCAATGTATGCAAGACGTGGTCATTGTGGCGGCTCGCCGCACTGCTGTAGGCTCATTTGGCGGTTCACTTGCAGGTATCCCTGCCAGCGACCTGGGCGCGCTGGTCATCAAAGACATCATGGCATCGACGGGCGTGGCTCCTGAGCAGATCGATGAAGTGCTGCTGGGTCAGGTACTGACCGCAGGCGTTGGCCAAAACCCCGCGCGCCAGGCCGCCATCAAGGCAGGCCTGCCAGAGAGCGTGCCAGCCATGACCATCAACAAGGTCTGTGGCTCCGGCCTCAAGGCGCTGCACCTGGCCACTCAGGCCATTCGCTGTGGTGATGCCGAGATCATCCTGGCAGGCGGCCAGGAAAACATGTCGGCCTCCCCGCACATCCTGCCGAATTCGCGTAACGGCCAGCGCATGGGCGACTGGAAAGCCATCGATTCCATGGTCCACGACGGCCTGTGGGACGCGTTCAACAACTACCACATGGGCATCACCGCCGAAAACCTGGCCGAAAAATACGCCATCACCCGGGAAGAGATGGACGAATTTGCCGCCGCTTCGCAGCAAAAAGCCGCCGCCGCCATCAAAGAGGGCAAGTTCAAAGGCCAGATCGTGCCGGTGGAAGTCCCCCAGCGTAAAGGCGACCCGGTGGTTTTTGATACTGACGAAAACCCGCGCGAAGTGTCTGCCGAGAAGCTGGGCGGCATGCGCCCTGCCTTCAAGAAAGATGGCACCGTGACAGCCGGCAACGCTTCATCGCTCAACGATGGTGCTGCCGTGGTCATGCTGTGCTCCGCTGAAAAAGCCAAAGAGCTGGGCCTGGAGCCGCTGGCACGCATTGCCGCATACGCCAACGCAGGGGTCGACCCGGCCATCATGGGCATTGGCCCGGCACCGGCCACCCGCCGCTGCCTGGAAAAAGCGGGCTGGAGCCTGGATGACCTGGACCTGGTCGAAGCCAACGAAGCCTTCGCGGCTCAGGCGCTGTCGGTCAACAAGGAGCTGGGCTGGGATACCTCGAAGGTCAACGTGAACGGCGGCGCCATTGCCATTGGCCACCCCATCGGCGCCTCCGGCTGCCGCGTGCTGGTCACGCTGCTCCACGAAATGATCGCCCGCGATGCCAAGAAGGGCCTGGCCACCCTGTGTATCGGTGGTGGGCAAGGGGTGGCGCTGGCCATCGAGCGCCCCTGATACCGCGCACTCGCGCTGTGATGACTGCCCCCGCACACGCGGGGGCATTTTTTTGCCTGACGGCTAGCGGTGCTTTTCCCCCACGATGCGCGCGGGGGTGCGCCATACCAGCAGCATCCCCAGCAGGAACAGCCCCGCCGATGCCCACATGGTCACCGGCAGGCTGGTGCTGTCCACCACCTGACCGCCCACCATGGCGCCCAGGCCAATCGACATATTGAAGACAAACGCCATCAGCGCCGTGGCGGCTTCGGTATTGGGGGCCGTGCGCAGAATCCAGGTCTGGATACTGACCGAGACGCTGCCAAACACGGCGCCCCACAGCATCAGCAGCAGCACACCGCTGGTCGGTTGCACGCCCAGCAGCGGAAACAGCCCGACTACCACCAGCAGCAGGCTGGGGATGACCAACACCGCCCGATAAGGATGGCGCCCGGCAAAAGCCCCAGCGGCGATATTGCCCAGAATGCCTGCCGCCCCATAGAGCAGTAGCAGGCTGCCTACATGCCGCTGGGCCACGCCGCTGATCTCCTGCAGGATTGGGCTGATAAAGGTGTACGCCACGAAGTGCCCAACCACCACCAGACCGGTGGTCAGCACGGCGACCCGAACGCCTCGGTTTTGCAGCTGCTGCGCCAGCATGCGCAAGCGCACCGGCTCCCGGGGTGGAAGCGGCGGCAACCACACCCATAGCGCCACGGCGGTGAGCAGGCTCAAGCCGCCAAGGGCGCCGAAGGCCACCCGCCAGTGGCTGGCATCCCCCAGCAGTGTCCCCAAAGGCACGCCCAGCACCGAGGCTGCCGCCACGCCTCCGAAGATGATGGTCATGGCACGGGCCACCTGATGCGCCGGCACCAGGCGCGGCGCAATGCTGCCAGCAATGGCCCAGAAACCGCCAATACTCATCCCCACCAGCACCCTGGCGGCCAGGAGAAAGATAAAGGTCGTGGCCAGGGCCGACAGCAGGCTGCCAATGACCATCACCACCATCATCAGCGTCAGCATGATGCGGCGGTCCAGACGGCCGACGGCCACCGGCAGCAAGGGGGCGGAAAACGCCGCCACTACTCCCGGCACGGTAACCATCAATCCGGCCATGCCGGGGGTCACGCCCATGTCTGCGGCAACCTGCGAGAGCAGCCCAATGGGCAGCTGCTCGGCGGTTACCAGTAAAAAGATGCCGATCATCACGGCGACCACCGCCCACCAGCGCGGTGACTCCTGCTGCTCCATGCTGCTTCCTCTGTATGGGTCTATCAAAATACGTGGGGCTTCAAATATGCGGGGCTACCAAACGACACCGCCCCCACAGCCAGGGGCTGCAGGGGCGGTGGTCATACGCGGGTGGCCGATTAGCCTGCGATATCCGCCTCGGCAGCGGCAAACGCGGCCTTCTCTTCCTCGGTGATCTCTTTGATCGAGAGCTTCACGCGGTTGCGGTTGTCGATATCCAGCACCTTCACGACGACGTCGTCACCTTCGTTGAGGAAATCGCGCACGTTGTTGACGCGCTCGGCGACGATTTGCGAGATATGCACCAGGCCATCGGTACCCGGCATGATGTTCACGAAAGCACCGAAGTCGGCGATGCGCACGACCTTGCCCTGGTAGAGCTTGCCGATTTCCGCTTCTGCCGTGATGGCCAGTACGGTATCGATGGCCTTCTTGGCCGCCGCCTTGTCTTCGGCATAGATGCGCACGGTGCCGTCGTCATCGAGGTCGATGGACGCGCCGGTGTCTTCGCAAATCTTGCGGATGGTAGCACCGCCCTTGCCGATGACGTCACGGATCTTGTCCGGATCGATCTTGATGGTGGCCATGGAAGGCGCATTCTCGGAGACGTCGGTACGGCTTTGGCTGATCACGGCGTTCATCTGCGCCAGGATACCGATACGCGCATCGTGAGCCTGCTGCAGCGCGGTTTCCATGATCTCTTCGTTGATGCCTTCGATCTTGATGTCCATCTGCAGGGCCGTAACACCCTCTTCAGAACCCGCTACCTTGAAGTCCATGTCGCCCAAGTGGTCTTCGTCACCCAGGATGTCGGTCAGCACCGCGTAGCCGTCTTCGTCCTTGACGAGACCCATGGCAATACCCGCCACCGGGGCTTTCAGCGGAACGCCTGCGTCCATCAGCGCCAGCGAGGAGCCACAGACCGAGGCCATGGAGCTGGAACCATTGGATTCGGTGATTTCCGACACCACGCGAATGGTGTAGGGGAAATCTTCTTCGGAGGGCAGCATGGCCTGGACGCCACGACGAGCCAAACGGCCGTGACCGATTTCACGACGCTTCGGGCCACCCATGAAGCCTGCTTCACCCACCGAGTAGGGAGGGAAGTTGTAGTGCAGCATGAAGCGGTCTTTACGCTCGCCTTCCAGCGACTCGATCAGCTGCGAGTCGCGCAGCGTACCCAGTGTCGCCACGGCGATGGCCTGGGTTTCGCCACGGGTGAAGATGGCCGAGCCGTGAGTCTTGGGCAGCACACCGACTTCGATGGCCAGCGGGCGCACGGTGACGTTGTCGCGGCCGTCGATGCGCGGCTCGCCCTTGACGACGCGAGAGCGCACCACGCGCTTCTCCAGCGCCGCAAAGGCCCCCTTGACGTCATCGGCACTGAACTTGCCTTCCGAGGAGTCACCTTCTTCAGCCACCAGCTGGGCCAAAGCAGCCTCTTTCAGCTCGGCCAGCGCATCCTGACGCGCCATCTTGTCGGTAATGCGGTACGCATCGCCCACTTTAGCTTCGAACGCGTCGGCCATGGCGGTTTTCAGCGCCACGTTTTCGGCGGGCGGCTGCCAGTCCCAGCGCGGCTTGCCTGCTTCAGCGGCCAGTTCCTTGATGGCGTTGACCGCCACCTGCATCTCCTGGTGGCCGAACAGTACGGCCCCCAGCATTTCGTCTTCCAGCAGTTCCTGAGCTTCCGACTCCACCATCAGCACGGCGTTTTCGGTACCGGCCACCACCATGTCCAGCTCGGAGGTGGTCAGCTCTTCGACGGTGGGGTTCAGGAAGTAGCCCTGCTCTTCGTTGAAGCCCACGCGCGCAGCGCCAATCGGGCCATTGAACGGAACGCCTGAGATGCTCAGCGCTGCCGAGGTGCCCAGCATGGCCGCAATATCCGGATCATGGTTGCGGTCAGTCGACAGAACGGTACAGATCACCTGCACTTCGTTCATGAAGCCCTTGGGGAACAGCGGGCGAATGGGGCGGTCGATCAGCCGTGACGTGAGGGTCTCTTTCTCGGTGGGGCGACCTTCACGCTTGAAGAAGCCGCCAGGAATCTTGCCGACCGCGTAGGTCTTTTCCTGGTAGTGCACCGAGAGCGGGAAGAAGGATTGGGCGGGATTGACGTCTTTCTTCGCCACCACCGTACACAGTACGACGGTCTCGTCCATGGTGACCATGACGGCACCAGTGGCCTGGCGAGCGATACGCCCAGTTTCGAGGGTGACGGTGCTACGACCGTATTGGAACGTTTTCTTGACCGGATTCACGGCGACTTCCTTTAACATTAATAGCTACTTGTCTTTTCGCTTGGGTCGTTTTGACTCGCCACCATTCTAGGCGTTGACGCGGCTGACGGCTACCTCAAAATCGGGTAGGGGCCGGGGTCACCCCCGGCGCCCTCCCACACCACCGTACGTACG
>ERZ941748.164-NODE-164-length-26019-cov-5.479356_pt1 | contig 26019 bp, 26 predicted proteins | sample MGYA00521092_ERZ941748 | MGnify/ENA primary metagenome ERZ941748 (study PRJEB32759, sample SAMN07749897) | skin metagenome | biome: transportation; feature: city; material: polyester macromolecule | host: Homo sapiens | place: Hong Kong:ISLAND line | collected... | reverse complement strand
GCCAAGGTTCGGGCCCTTGGTATGGGAGTTGACGAATTTCGTGGCCAGAACCCAGTGATCGCGCGTGGCCTTGATGCCGCGTGCGCGCAGGGCCTCGATGGCCTTGCCGAGCTGTCGGTCCCGCGCGTCGACGATCAGGTGGGAGACCATGTGCCGCAGCACGCGGCGGGCCGTGGGGACGGCGATGCGCGGCACGAGCGGGGCGGCGCGGCCGCCGACGCCGAGGACGGCGCGCAGTGCCGGGGGCAGGAAGCCGGGGGCGCGGCCGGCGAGCTCCCGCAGCGCCCGGGCGGCGATCGCGGGGTCCTCGGGGCGGACCACGTGGTCCACGAAGCGCACGATGAAGTCGAGGCCGCCCGGCTCCTTCAGGGCGCCCGCCAGCTGGCGGGCCGCGAAGTCGGCCTCATGGTCGCGGGACTCGGCGAGCCAGCGCCGCACCTGCGCGACGGCGTCGTCGGCGAGGGCGTGCAGGTCGGCGGGGTCGGGGATCCCGCCGGTCGCGCCGAGGACCCGGTCGAGATCGTCGTGGTCCTGGGCGGAGAACATCGCGGTCATGGCCGCACTCTGCACGTGTGCCGGGTCACAGGTCAAACCGCCGCGGCTTCCTGTCAGACGCCTATGCTCGATGGACATCCCCTCGCCGCGCGCCCGCGCGTCGCCGCCGTCTTCCCAGGAGCCCGTCCGCCATGGCCGCCGCCGACCCCGCCCCCACCGACGCGCGGGAGCGCCGGGACGTCGTCGTGCCCGTGCCCGGACCCGAGGACCCGCCCGAGCGGGCCTGGCTCGTCCTGCCCCACCGCCACCCGGTGCCGACGCTGCTGGAGGAGACGCGGGACGCCGTCGTGGGCCTGGCCGAGACGCTCGCCGCCGTGCTGCCGGTCACCGTGCTCGCCCACCCGCGCGACGCCGGGGCGGCGCGGCTGGTGCCCCCGGAGGTGGACCTGCTGCGCGCGCCCGTGGGCTCACCGCTGCTGGGCCGCACCGGGCCGAGCTTCATCCGCCGCCCCGAGGGCCTGGCCGCCGTCGCCTGGCGCAGCGCCGCGGGCCTGACCGGGACCGGGCCGCTCGACGGCGCGGCCGCGACGGCCGTGGCGGAGGCGGCGGGACTGCCGCTGCTCACCCCCCTGCTGTGCGCCCCGCGCGGGGCCTGGGTGACCGACGGCGAGGGGACGGCCGTGGTGGCCGCGGACCCCGTGCTGGACGGGCGGATCAACGGCGCGTGGACCCCCGGCCAGGTGGCCGCCGAGTTCGCCGCCCTGCTGGGGATCACCCGGGTGCTGTGGGTGCCGCCGGCACCGCGGCCGGACACCGGGCCGTGGGGCGGGCCCGGCCACCTGGCCTCGTGGGTGCGGCTGGGGGGCGACGGCGAGGCCGCCGTGCACTGGCGCGGCGACCGGTTCCACCCCGAGCACCCGTACGCCGCGGCGGCGCTGCGCTTCCTGCAGGGCGCCGACGACGCCGCCGGCCGGCCCCTGCGCGTGCGCACGGTGACCGGGGCGGCGCAGCCCGCCGCGTACGACCCGGCCGAGCGGGGCCCCCGCTCCCTCCTGGACACGCTGCCGCTGGGCGCGGCGGTGCTGCGGCCGGCGTTCGAGGACGCCGCGGGCGAGGAGGCCGCGGCCGCCGCGTGCGCGGCACTGCACCCGGGGCTGCCCCAGCTGTCGTTCCCCGCCCCGCCGCTGCTGCGGCTGGCCGGCGCGCTCAACGACCTGGTGCTGCTCCAGCCTCGCCCGTGACCTCGTCCGCCGCGGGGCCGTCGTCGTCCCCGCCGTCCGCCGGGGCGCGGTCCTCGTCCTTCCCGTGCGCGTCCGAGCGCCAGGCCGCCGGGCGCAGCCGTTCCAGGAGCGAGGACTGACGGCGCTCCATGCCCTTCAGGTCCGAGGCGATGAGCGCGTTGATCCAGCGGGCGTTCGGGTCGGCGTCGATCAGCACGGCCTTGGCCAGCAGCGTGCAGGGCAGCGCGAGGATGGCGCCGAGCGGGCCGAGGACCCAGGCCCAGAAGAGCAGGGAGAGGAAGCTGACGGTGGGGATCACGCCGATCGCGTCGCCGGCCACCTTGGGCTGGATCACGGACTGCAGCACGAAGTTCAGCACCGAGTAGCTGACCACCACCCACAGGAAGTCGGACCAGCCGCCCGCCGCCAGGCCCAGGACGGCCGGCGGCAGCAGGCCGATGATGAAGCCGATGTTCGGGATGTAGTTGGTGAGGAAGCTGAGCACGCCCCACACGAGCGCGAGCGGCACGCCGATCAGCATGAGGGCGATCACGTCCAGCACCGCCACGATCAGGCCGAACACCGTGGTGACCACCCAGTAGCGGCGCACGCCCTGGGCGAACTCGACCAGGGCGTGGCCGAACTCGTGGCGGGCGGTGCTGAGCAGGCGGACGCGGCGTTCGACGTCCATCGAGTCCATCGCGAGGAAGAACATGCCCATGATCACGGTGACGAGCAGGCCGAAGACCGCGTAGACGTTCGTGGCGATCTTCGTGATGGCGCTGACGGCCGTCCCGGTCACGGCGCTCATGTCGATCGAGGCCAGCTGCTGGGACACCATGTCCGGGGTCACGCCGCGCTCGTTGAGCCAGTGCGAGACGTCCAGGACGATCTGCTGGAAGCGGTCCGCGTACTTCGGCAGCTCCGCCACCAGCTCGAGGCCGGACCACACCATCATGCCCCCGAACACGGCCATCACCGCGACGACCAGCAGGACGGTGGTGGCGGCCCCGAGCACGGGGTGCAGGCCCCGGCGGATGAGCCAGGCCTGCAGGGGGTAGGCCACGATCACGAGGTTCAGCCCCAGGAAGACGGGCGCCGCGATGGAGGCGATCCCCTGGAAGAACTGCACCACCAGCACCAGGCCCGCGAGCGTCAGGACGATCACCAGCATGCGCGGCCACATGCGGTGGGGGCGGCGGATGTCCCAGTCGGAGGCGGGGCTGGACGAGGCGGGCGGCGGGGTCACCCCCGCGGGCTGTGCGGCGCTCACGCGGGCAGTCTATGCGCGGGCCGGACGGGGTAGGGTCGGGACCAGTCCACATCGACAGGGGAGCGCCCGCGCGGCGCTGAGAGTGCGGTCCGCCGCAGACCCTCGAACCTGCTCCGGTCCGCACCGGCGAAGGAAGTCGAGTCTCCCGGTCGACGTCGTCCCGGGATTCCGGTGGCGGCCTCGTCCCGGCCCCTCTGCCGTCCCAGAGGAGAACCGCCATGTCCCGCACCCCGCACCGCGCCCTCGCCGCCCTCTCGGTGGCCGCCCTCGCCCTCACCGGCTGTTCGGTGTCCGGCTCGTCCGGCGACGGGGCGTCGTCGTCCGCCGCCGGCGCCGGCGGCGAGCCGACGACGGTGACGATCATGACGCACGACTCGTTCAACCTGCCCCAGGAGCTCGTCCAGAAGTTCGAGCAGGAGTCCGGCTACACCCTGAAGACCACGGCCCCCGGCGACGCCGGCAGCGTGGTGAACCAGCTCCTGCTGGCCAAGGACGAGCCCACCGTGGACGGCGTCTACGGCGTGGAGGACCACTCGGCGCACCGCCTCGTCCGCGAGGGCGTCGTCGCCGCCTACACCCCGAAGGACCTGCCCGCCTCCGCGCAGGACCGGATGGTGGAGGACCGCATGACCCCGGTGGACCAGGGCCAGGTGTGCTTCAACACGGATCCGGCGTGGTTCACCGCCCACGACGTCGAGGCCCCCACCTCGATCGACCAGCTCGACGACCCCGAGTACGCGAAGCTGACGGTCGCCACCTCCCCCGTGGCCTCCTCCCCCGGCCTGGCGCTGCTCGCGGCCACCACGGAGAAGTACGGCGACGACGGCTGGCAGGACTGGTGGCGGGGCCTGATGGAGAACGGCGGCAAGGTCGCCGACAGCTGGTCCGACGCCTACAACTCGGACTTCTCCGGCGGCGAGGGCAAGGGCCAGTTCCCGGTGGTGCTCTCCTACTCCTCCTCCCCCGCGTTCGCCCCCGAGACCGAGGTGATCGAGGACTCCTGCACCCCGCAGGTCGAGTACGCCGGCGTGCTCGAGGGCGCGAAGAACCCCGAGGGCGCGCAGGCGTTCGTGGACTTCATGCTCACCGAGGAGGTCCAGTCCGCCCTGCCCGAGTCGATGTACATGTACCCGATCGACGAGTCGGTGCAGCTGCCCGAGGAGTGGGCGCAGAACGCGCCGCTCGTCGAGGACGCCATCACCCCGGACCCCGCCCGCATCGACGAGCGCCGCGAGGACCTGCTGAAGGAGTGGACCGCCCTGGCCGAGGCCTCCCGGCGCTGATGTCCGCGCTCACCGAGGTCGCGGCCCCCGGCACGGACCTGCCGCGCCGGCGGGCCCGCGGCCGGGGGGACGGGCTCGGCCCGTGGTGGCTGGTGGCCGCCGTCCTGCCGGTCGCCTTCCTGCTCGTCTTCTTCGCGTGGCCCGTGGCGGCCATGCTCTGGCGCGGGATCGGCGGCGACGCCGACGCGTTCACCGGCGCCGTGGACCTCACCGCCTTCGGGGAGACCCTCGCCCGCGAGCGCACGTGGCGCATCCTCGGCCAGACGCTCGGGATGGCCGCCGCCGGCACGGTGGTCTCGGTGGCGCTCGGCCTGCCGACCGCGTTCGTGCTGCACCGGCGTCGCGTCCCGGGGCGGGCCGTGCTCCGCGCCCTCGTGCTCGTGCCGTTCGTGCTGCCCACGGTGGTGGTCGGCGTCGCGTTCCGCGCCCTGCTCGCCCCCGGCGGACCGCTGGGCTTCACCGGGCTGGACCAGACGACCACCGCCGTCGTGCTGGCCATGGTCTTCTTCAACGTGTCCGTGGTGGTGCGCCAGGTGGGCGCGCTGTGGAACGCGCTGGACCCGCGCCAGACCGAGGCCGCCCGCACCCTGGGCGCCTCGCCGTGGCGGGCGTTCCGCACCGTGACGCTGCCCCAGCTCGCCCCGGCGATCGCCGCGAGCGCGGCCCTGGTGTTCCTGTTCTGCGCGTCCGCGTTCGGCATCGTCCAGACGCTCGGCCGGCCCGGCTACGGCACGCTCGAGTCGGAGATCTGGGTGCAGACCTCCGTCTACCTGGACCTGCGGACCGCGGCGGTGTTCTCCGTGCTGCAGTTCGCGGTGGTGCTGGCCGCCGTCGTGGTCTCCGGCGTGACGGCGGCGCGCACCCAGCGGGCGCTGCGCCTGCGGGAGACGCCGCCGGCCCGGCTCACGCGCGCGGACGCGGTCCCGGTGGCCGTGATGCTCGCGGTGGTGGCGCTCGTGGTGGCCCCGATCCTGACGCTCGTGGTGCGCTCCTTCCACACCCGCCACGGCTGGGGGCTGGGCAACTACCGGCTGCTGTCCACGAGCGCGGGCAGCGGGTTCGTGGGCGGGTCGACGCCGGCCCAGGCGCTCGAACAGTCCCTGCGGGTGGCCGTGGACGCCACGCTCGTGACGCTCGTGGTGGCCGTGCCGCTGGCCCTGCTGCTGACCCGGCCCTTCCGCTCACGCGCGGCGCTGGCGGCCCAGCGGGCCCTCGACGGCGCCCTGCTCCTGCCGCTCGGGGTGTCCGCGGTGACCGTGGGCTTCGGCTTCGTCGTGTCCCTGCGGGCCGCGTTCCCGGAGCTGGCGGCCTCGGGCGTGCTCGTGCCGCTGGCCCAGGCGGTGGTGGCGCTGCCGCTCGCGGTGCGGGCGCTCGTGCCCGTGCTCGCGGCGGTGGACCCGCGGCTGCGGGAGGCCGCGCGCACCCTCGGGGCGGGCCCGTGGCGGGTGCTGGCCACGGTGGACGGCCCGTTCCTCGCCCGCGGCGTGGGCGTGGCCGCGGGCTTCGCGTTCGCGGTGTCCCTGGGCGAGTTCGGGGCCACGAGCTTCCTGGCGAGCCCGTCCGCGCCCACCCTGCCGGTGCTGATCGCCCGGCTGCTGGGCCGGCCGGGCGCGGACAACTACGGGATGGCGCTCGCGGCGGCCACGGTGCTGGCCGTGCTGAGCGCCGGGATCATGCTGGTGTGCGAGCGGCTGCGCCCCCGGGGCCCGGCCGGGGCGGGAGGTCTGTGATGACGCCGACGACGACGGGGGCCTCCCTCCGGCTGCGGGACGTGGCGATCCGCTACCCGGACGGCTCCACCCCCGTGCGGGGGACGGACCTGGACGTGGCCGCCGGGGAGATCGTGGCGCTCGTGGGCGCCTCCGGCTCGGGCAAGTCCACCATCCTGCGCGGGATCGCCGGGCTCGAGGACGTCGTGGCGGGCACGGTGGAGCTCGACGGGCGGGACGTGGCGGCGGTGCCGACGCACCGCCGGGGCGTGGGGATGGTGTTCCAGGACGGGCAGCTGTTCCCGCACCGGACCGTGGGCCGGAACGTGGCGTACGGCCTCGAGTCCGCCGGCTGGGACCGGGCCCGGCGGCGGGCACGCGTGGCCGAGCTGCTGGACCTGGTGGGCCTGACCGAGCTCACGGACCGGCCTGTGCAGCGGCTCTCCGGCGGGCAGGCCCAGCGCGTGGCGCTGGCCCGGTCGCTGGCCCCGGCCCCGCGGGTGCTCCTGCTGGACGAGCCGCTGTCCGCGCTCGACGCGGACCTGCGCCGGCGCCTGGCCGAGGACATCCGGGCGGTGCTGCGGGCGGCGGGGACGACCGGCGTCGTCGTCACCCACGACCTCGCGGAGGCCGCCGTGATGGCCGACCGCACCGTGCGCCTCGGCGCGGGGGGACGCATCGCGGCGGAGGAGGACGGCCCGGCGGTAGCCTCTCAGGCATGACCCCGCCCGCACCCCGCCCCCGGCTGACCGCCCAGGACGTGGTGGACGCCGCCGTCGGGATCCTGCAGGACTTCGGCATGGGCGACCTGTCCATGCGGCGCGTGGCCGGGGTGCTGGGCGTGCAGGCCTCCGCGCTGTACTGGCACGTGCCGGACAAGCAGTCGCTGCTGGCGCGGGTGGCGGACCGGATCGTCGCCGAGGCGGAGGAGACCGTGCGCGCCCGCCGCGTCACGGACCTGGCGGGCCGCGCCGAGGCCGCGGAGGCCGCCCTGCTGCGGCACCGGGACGGGGCGGACGTGGTGCTCTCCGCCCTCGCGCTCGGGCTGGGCGGCCTCGGCCTGCACCGTCTGCTCACCGAGGCGGCGGACACCCCGGAGGACGGGGAGCGGGCCCTGGCGCTGCTGCTGGGCACCGTGTCCCTGCGGCAGCAGCGCGCGCAGGCGCAGGCGCTCGGCGTGCCGACCGGCCCGGACGTGCAGCGGCACCGCACGGACCCGCTCTGACGCCTCGTCCGACGCGGCCGCGCGGGAGGCCGAGGAGAGGAGACCTGCCTCCTCACAGGTGCGCTCGGTAAGGTCGCCCAGAGCAGAACAGGTCGGGACGGGTCGTCCCCTTCGTCCACGGCGATCCCGCCCGACCGCCGCAGGACCAGCATGGCCCGCCGGACCCGGCTCACAGTTCCGGCGCGGTCCCCTTCGACACAGCCGGCGAAGCCATGGGAGCACGGATCAACCACCCGCGGACGGTCGTGGACCGGACGCTGCATCACGACGTCGAGCCCGCACACCCCGCGGCGCTCGTCGACGTGGGCTGGGACTTCCGTGGCCCGGGCGCCAAGGCGGAGGAGCAGCACCGCCCGCTGCGCGTGGTCCGTGCCCGCCGGCCTCGGGGCACCCCGCGGGACCGGAACGGCGTCGACCTCACGCGCACCGGCCCCGTCGTCCCCCGCCCCTCCCCGCCGCGCACCCGGATCCGCCGGGACGGCGTCCGCGTGGTGGCCAGCCCGCTGGCCATGCTGCCCGGCGTGGACCACGGCCCCGCCCTCCGCCTGGACCTGCACCCGACGACGGGGGGCATCGTCTACGTGGCCCGCGAGCTCGAGCTGCGCGAGCTCGGCGACGACGTCCGCGGCCACGTCTACACCGGGATGGTCGGCACGGCGCATCTGAGCGTCTTCTGGTCCACCGTCACCGTCGACCTGCCACCGGAGCGCCCGGTGATCGTGCGGCTGCGCTCGGACCGGGACGCCGAGCTGCTCGCCCTGCTCGAGGTCCTCGCCCCCGTGGACACGCGCGTGGTCTCCTACCGGCTCGACGAGTCCCCCGTGGGCACGCAGCGCTCCAGCTACCTGCTGCCGGACGTGGACCCGGAGACGGTCGCCCAGACGGGCGCGGCCCGGATCCCGCTCGAGGCCATCGAGGCCGCCCAGGAGGAGGAGGACGCGCTGCGCCGCTCCTCCGGCGTCTTCCTCTCCCGCCGCCGCACGGACCGCTTCCTGCGCCGCAACCTGCCCGGGGTGACCCACAGCCTCACGTTCGCGGACGAGGCGGACGTGACGGACGTGTACGTGGACGGCTCCGTGCTGCGCGGCTCCCGCATCGGCGGGGCGGCCGCCGTCGCCGGGCCGAGCATGTGGGCCGTGCAGGCCGTGGCCGGGGCCACGATGCCGCTCGAGGTGGAACTCGAGGCGCTCGTGCTGGGGCACGTGATCTGCGCGTGGGCGGGCACCCCCGGCGGCCGGGTCACCATCCACTCGGACTCGCGCGCCGCGCTGGCCCTGCTCAACGCCGCCCGCCGCGAGCGGCTCACCCTCGGCGGCGCCCGGGGCGAGCGCATCCGCCGCACCCTGCGGCGCCTGCTGGCCGCCGTCGACCTGGCGCAGGCCGCGGACGTCCAGGTGGACACCACGTGGGTCAAGGGCCACGTGGGCGTGCACGGCAACGAACTGGCCGACGACCTCGCCCGGGCCGCCGCCCGCCACGCCAGCGTCGGCACCCCCGAGGGGGACCTGCCCGAGCGGATGGGGCAGCTGATCCAGCTCCGCGTCGAGGACGACGCCGCCGCCGGCTGACCCCGGCCCCGATTCCGCGTCCTCCGCCCCAGCCTCTAGGGTGGGGCTGTGGAAGCGACAGTGGAACAGATCACAGCGGCCGTCACCGCCTTCAACGACAAGTACTGGTACGTCGTGATGGCGCTGCTCTTCGTGGCCGGGGTGTGGTTCACCATCCGGACCGTGGGCGTGCAGGTGCGCATGCTCCCGGAGATGCTGCGGTCGGTGACGGCCAAGTCCCAGACCGGGTTCGAGAACGACGGCGTGAGCCCGTTCCGCGCCTTCACCATCTCGGCGGCCTCGCGCGTGGGCACCGGCAACGTGGCCGGCGTGGCGATCGCGATCGTGATCGGCGGCCCGGGCGCCGTGTTCTGGATGTGGCTGCTGGCGATCATCGGCGGCGCCACCGCGTTCGTCGAGTCCACGCTGGCCCAGCTGTACAAGCAGAAGGGCGCGGACGGCTACTTCGGCGGGCCCGCGTACTACATCCGCGACGGTCTGGGCGCGAAGTGGCTGGCGGCCGTGTTCGCCGTCGCCATCACCGTGACCTACGGCTTCGTGTTCAACGCCGTGCAGTCCAACTCGATCTCCGAGTCCGTGCAGGCCAACTGGGGCGCGTCCTCCACCACCGCGTGGATCGTGGGCCTGGGCCTGGCCGCCCTCACCGGCCTCGTGATCTTCGGCGGCGTGCGCCGGCTCTCGGCCGTGACCAACGTGCTGGTCCCCGTGATGGCCACGTTCTACATCTTCCTGGCCCTGATCGTGATGGTCGTCAACATCACCGAGGTCCCGGGCATGATCGCGCTGATCGTGGGCCACGCCTTCGGCCTGCGCGAGGTCGCGGGCGCCGCCGTCGGCATGACGATGGTGATGCAGGGCGTGCGCCGCGGCATGTTCTCCAACGAGGCCGGCATGGGCTCCGCCCCGAACGCCGCCGCCACCGCGGCCGTCTCCCACCCGGCCAAGCAGGGCTTCGTGCAGTCCCTGGGCGTCTACTTCGACACCCTGATCGTGTGCTCGGCCACCGCGTTCGTCATCCTGCTCTCCAACCCGGCCTACGGACGCGGGGAGGCGCTCGGCATGCAGGTGACCCAGGGTGCGCTCCAGCAGGCCGTGGGCGCGTGGGCCGGCCCGGCGCTGACCGTCATCATCTTCTTCCTGGCCTGGTCCTCCGTGCTGGGCAACACCTACTACGGCGAGGCCAACATCCGGTACCTGGCCGGCCGCCACGCGGGTCGGGCCATCACCGTGTTCCGCGTGCTCGTGCTGGTGTGCGTGGTCGGCGGCGCGCTCGGCTCCGTGGCGCTGGTGTGGAACCTCGCGGACACGTTCGCGGCCCTCATGGCGACCATCAACCTCGTGGCGATCATCCCGCTGGGCGGGCTGGCCGTGAAGCTGCTCCGGGACTACGAGCGCAAGCTCAAGGCGGGCATGGATCCGGGCTTCCACCTCTCCGACCTGCCCGAGGCGCGGAACGTGGCCCTCTGGCGGGACGAGCCGAAGACCTCCCCGCTCCAGGACTGACGCCCCCGCCCGCGCGTTTCGAGGCGGGATATCGACCCCATCCGGCTGCCGCGGGCGGCCGTGGGGTGGATATCCCGCCTCGATGCATGAGGAGGCCCGGTCTGGACACCGTGCGGGGGTCGGCGCCTAGGTTGAGGCGCACCCGACCGGCCACGCACGAGTGGCCGGCACGACGTCCGAGGAGGACACCATGGGCATCCTCTCCAGCCTCACCCGCACTCTCGGCGGCGGTGGCCGCCGCTCCAGCCGACCCACTATCGGTGCGCGCGTCGGCCGGTCCCCCGGCTTCGGCCGGCAGGCCCGCTCTCAGCGACGCCGGTCCAGCGGCCTGGGCGGTGCCCTCCTGGGCACGCTCGGCGGTCTGGCGCTGCGTGAGCTCTCGCGCCGCGGCGCCGGGGGCACGACGCGCGGGCGCAGCTCCGGTGCGTACCGCGGCGGCTTCGGGCCCTCGGCCCGGTCCACGGGCGGCCTCGGCACCGGCCTGCTGGGCGGGCTGCTCGGCGGGGCCCTCGCCTCCCGCGGCCGGTCCGGTGCCGCCGGCCGACGCACGGCGGGTGGCCGCCGGACCGTGGGCGGCGGCTTCTGACCGCTGCGCGGGCGCGGAGTCGCCGCTGAACGGCATCACCGCGGAGCGGACACGAGACGGGGCGGGCACCGACGGATCGGTGCCCGCCCCGTGGTCGCGATGGGCCGGTGGCGTGCTCGAGGCGTCTGCGCCGCGGCTCAGCCGAGGCCGGCGACGCGGCCCAGGATGAACACCAGGACGCCGATGACCACGAGGGCGATGATCAGCCCGAGCACGATCTTGCCGGCCGAGCGCTCGCCGGTCTGCTCCACGTCCATGCCCGGGTTGCTCGGGCCGACGCCTGCGCCCTCGGCTGGGGGCGTGTCGCCGTCGAACGCGACGCCGGAGGTCTCGTCCGTCGCCTCGCGTGCGCGCCGGGCGTCCTGGGGGTCGGGGGTGTGCGGGGTGGCCATGGCCGGCTCCTCTCGTCTCGGCGGCACGGGTGCGCGCCGCTGGCCCTCACGGTAGGCCCGGGGCAGGGGGTCCTGACCAGGGCGAGGCGACGCCCGCCCCAGCGCTTTCGTGGCCGAAACGGCGCGCCCCGAGCCGCTTTCGTTGACGAAACGGCGCTCCTCCACGCCGCCCGACGGATCCCGTCACACTCTTGATCGTTGGACGTCCAAGCAATAGCGTGATCGGCGTCACGTCCCCGCCGTCCGGAGGAGCCCCCATGCCCGAGGCCTACATCATCGACGCCGTCCGCACCCCCGTGGGTCGCCGAGGGAAGGGGCTCGCCGGCGTGCATCCCCTCGATCTGGCGGCCGCGCCGCTGCGTGAGCTCGTCGCCCGCCAGGACATCGACTCGGCCGAATACGACGAGGTCATCCTCGGCTGCATCGACCAGCTCGGCCCGCAGGCCATGGACGTGGCGCGCAACGCCTGGCTCGCGGCCGGGCTCTCCGAGGACGTCCCCGGCACCACGGTCGAACGCCAGTGCGGCTCCGGCCAGCAGGCGGTCCACTACGCCGCGCAGGCCGTCATGAGCGGGACGGCGGACCTCGTCGTCGCCGGTGGCGTGCAGTCCATGAGCGCGATCCCGCTCTCCCGGTCCAACACGGCCGCCCGCGAGCTCGGCTTCCCCGACCCGTTCACCGGCTCCGAGTCCTGGGCCGCCCGCTACGGGGACGAGGAGATCTCCCAGTTCCGCGGGGCCGAGATGATGGCCCGGCACTGGAACCTGGACCGGGACACCCTGGAGGAGTTCGCGGTGCGCTCCCACGAGCGCGCGCTCGCCGCCCAGGCCGACGGTCGCTTCGACCGCGAGATCCTGCCCCTCGCCGGCCTCACCGCGGACGAGGGCCCCCGCACCCCGGACGCCGCGAAGATCGCCTCGCTCGACCCGATCGTCCCCGGCGGGCTGCACACCGCGGCCACCGCGTCCCAGATGTCCGACGGCGCGGCCGCCCTCCTGCTCGCCTCCGAGGAGGCCGTGCGCCGCCACGGCCTCACCCCGCGAGCCCGCATCCACCACCTCTCCGCCCGCGGCGCCGACCCCGTCATGATGCTCTCCGCCCCGATCCCGGCGACGGCGTACGCGCTCGACCGCATGGGCCTGACCATCGACGACATGGACCTCGTGGAGATCAACGAGGCGTTCGCCGCCGTCGTGCTGGCCTGGCTGACCGAGACCGGCGCGGACCCGGCGAAGGTCAACGTCAACGGCGGGGCGATCGCCCTGGGCCACCCCATCGGCGCCACCGGCGCCCGCCTGATGACCTCGCTGCTGCACGAGCTCGAGCGCAGCGGCGGCCGCTACGGCCTGCAGACCATGTGCGAGGGCGGCGGCCAGGCCAACGTCACCGTGATCGAACGTCTCTGACCCATCCCCCGGAGGTTCCCATGCCAGACCAGATCACCCACCCCACCGACGCCGCCGCCCACCCCTCCCCCGCCCCGGAGGACACGATCGGCCGCGTGTTCGCGCGCGCGGTCGCCCGCTCCCCGCAAGCCGTCGCCCTGCGCTTCGAGGACCGCGACTGGACCTACGCCCAGCTCCGGGACGGAGCGCACCGCGTGGCCCGCCGCCTCCAGGACACCGGCCTGCCGGCCGGCACCCGGGTGGCCGCCTACGCCACCAACTCGGACGCCTACGCGCTGCTCTTCCTCGCCTGCGTCACGGCCGGCTACGTGCACGTGCCCGTGAACTTCGCGCTCAAGGGCGGCGAGCTCGCCCACGCCCTCGAGGACTCCGGCGCGGAGCTGCTCGTGGCCGACGCCGGCATGCTCGAGCGCGTCGACCAGGTCCGGGCCGAGGGCCGCGCGTCGGCTCTGCGGCACGTGTGGACCATGCTCCCCGCCGGCCACGCCGAGCCCTCCGTGCTGGAGACCGCCCAGGACGAGACGCTGGACGCCGCCGCCCCGGAGGCGGAGGTGTCGGCCACCGACCTGGCCCAGCTGCTCTACACCTCCGGCACCACCTCCACCCCCAAGGGCGCCATGATGTCCCACCGGGCGCTCGTGGCGGAGTACCTCTCCTCGATCATCGCGCTGGACTTCACGGCCGAGGACCGCCCCCTGGTGGCCATGCCGCTGTACCACTCGGCCGCGATGCACGTGTTCCTGCTCCCCTACCTGAGCCTCGGCGCCACGGTGCGCCTGCTGGCCGCCCCGGACATCCCCCGGATGCTCGAGCTGGTGGAGACCGAGCACATCGGCTCCCTGTTCCTGGCGCCCACCGTCTGGGTGCCGCTGGCGAACCATCCGGACCTGGCCACGCGCGACCTCTCCTCGCTGCGCAAGGCCCAGTACGGCGCCTCGATCATGCCGGTGACCGTGCTGCAGCGCCTGCGCCAGAGCCAGCCGGGCATCGGCTTCTACAACTGCTTCGGCCAGTCCGAGCTGGGCCCGCTGTGCACCGTGCTGCGCCCCGAGGAGCACGACGCGCGGCCGGCCTCGTGCGGCCGCCCCGTGTTCCACGTGGAGGCGCGGGTGATGACGGCCGACGGCGCCCCCGCCGCGCCCGGCGAGCCCGGCGAGATCCAGTACCGCTCGCCGCAGCTGCTCTCCGGCTACTGGAACCGCCCGGATGCCACCGCGGACGCGTTCACCGACGACGGCTGGTTCCGCTCCGGCGACCAGGTCACCCAGGACGCGGCCGGCTACATCCAGGTGGTGGACCGCATCAAGGACGTCATCAACACGGGCGGCGTGCTGGTCGCCCCGCGGGAGGTCGAGGACGCGATCTACGAGCTCGACGAGGTGGCCGAGGTCGCCGTCATCGGCCTGCCGGACGAGCGCTGGATCGAGGCGGTGACCGCCGTCGTCGTGCTCAAGGAGGGCGCCGAGCTGACCGCGGAGACCGTGCGCGCCCACGTGAAGGAGCGGCTGGCGGGCTTCAAGGTGCCCAAGCGCGTGGACTTCGTGGCGGAGCTGCCGCGGAACCAGTCGGGCAAGCTGCTCAAGCGCGCGCTGCGCGCCGAGCGGACGCAGGAGGCCCGGTGACGCGCATGCAGAAGCCGACCTACGACGTCGTCACGCCCCTGGACGTCGACTACCTGGACGCGTTCGGGGAGGCGACGGACGAGGACCGCGCGCACTGGGACCGCGCCCGTGCCTACGGCCGGGAGGTGCTCGAGCGGATCGACGGGCACTGGGACCGGGCGGAGTACCCGTTGGACCTGGTGGCGCGGGCGGGCGAGCTGGACCTGCTCACCGACGGGCTGGAGGTGCCGGGGCACCCGGTGATGTCGCCGTTGGCCGCGGGCCTGGTGGCGATGGAGATCTCCCGGGCGGACGGGTCGATGGCGGCCGCGGCGGCGGTGCAGGGCGGGCTCGTGCTGCGCGCCCTGGTGCACTGCGCGAGCCCGGAGCAGAAGGAGCGGTACCTCGAGCCGGTGGCGCGCGGCACGCTGCCGGGCGGGTTCGCGCTCACGGAGCCGCTGCACGGTTCGGACTCGGTGTCCCTCGAGACGTCCGCGCGGCCCGACGGCGCCGGCGGCTGGGTGCTGAACGGCGCCAAGAAGTGGATCGGCAACGGGGCCGCCGGGGGCATCACGATCGTGTGGGCGCGCGACACCGAGGACGGCCAGGTCAAGGGGTTCGTGGTGGAGCAGTCCACGCCCGGCTACGAGGCCGAGGTGATCACGGGCAAGGGCGCGCTGCGGGCGATCCACCAGGCCGAGATCACGCTGACCGACGTGCGGGTCGGCGACGACGCGCGGCTGCCGGACGTGGCGACGTTCAAGGACGCCGCGCGCGTGCTGGTGGCCACCCGCGTGAACGTGGGCTGGTCCGCGCTGGGCCACGCGACCGCCATGTTCGAGGCCGCGCTGGCCTACGCCCGGCAGCGGGAGCAGTTCGGCAAGCCGCTGGGAGCGCACCAGATGGTGCAGGAACGGCTCGCGCAGATGCTGGACGAGGTGACCGCGATGCAGACCCGCTGCGTGGCCGTGGCCCGCCTGCAGGCGGCCGGGCGGCTGCGTGACGAGCAGGCCTCCCTGCTGAAGTACGCCTGCACCCGGGGTGCGCGGCGGGTGGCGCAGATCGCCCGGGACATGCTCGGCGGCAACGGCATCCTCCTCGAGCACCGGGTGATGCGGCACTTCGCCGACGTCGAGGCGCTGCACACCTACGAGGGCACCGAGTCCGTGCAGGCGTTGATCCTCGGCCGGGACCTGACCGGGATGAGCGCGTTCGCGTGAGCGCCTCCCTCAGGGCGCGGAGACGACCCCCACGCCCACCCGGGGCAGGCTGCGGTCCACGACCAGCTCCAGCCGACGTTCGTGGAACCGTGCGCCGAGCAGCTCCTCGAGGTCCTCGACGAGGTGCACCGTGATGGTCTCGATGACCGCCGCGGTGTCCTCTCCGTCCCGCAGGATGCAGTCCACCTCCAGCGCGGGGGCGGAGGGGGTGCCGGTGATGGCGAACCTGGCCTCAGCGACCTCGGGGAACACGGTGACGGCCCGCGCGGCACTCATGGCCAGGAGGGCGCAGCGCTGACGGAAGGCGGCGGGCTGCGGCGCCGGGGACTCGAGGACGGGCGGGACGGCGGACAGGGTCCGCCCCATGGCCTGGGGGGCCTCCAGCGTTGCTGTCATGACATTCCTCTCGCCGCGGCCCGGGCGCCCCCTCACAGAGATCGCCGTGACCTGGAAAATGTTAGTCTAACTATGCGTTAGGAAGACTAACCAAATTTTCGGGGTGACGTGAACAGGGAGGTTCAAGAGCGCATGGGTGAGGAGCACACCACGCTGACCAGCACGGATGGCGAACCGACGTCGGGCTACTGGTACACCCGCGGCGCCCGCGAGATCGAACCTGTGGACGTGCTCAACCTGCTGCGACGCTACCGGGAGGCCGAACGGCGCATGCGCGCCCGCACCCGGGACAGCATGGGGATGGGAGAGACCCACCTGTCAGCCCTGCGTTACCTGCTGCGGGCCGACCGACGCGGCCACAAGGTCCGTCAGCGGGATCTGGCCAGCGCCCTGGAGATCACCCCGGCCTCCGCCAGCGCCCTGGTGGACCGACTGGTCCGAGACGGCTACGCCCGACGGGCGCCCCACCCACAGGACCGCCGATCCGTGGTGGTGGAGCCGACGGCCAAGACGGACCACGAGGTCCGCGCCACCCTGGGCGCCATGCACCGCAGTATGCTCGCCGCGGTGGAGGGCCTCACCCCGGCCGAGCTCGCCGGCGCGGCCGCGTTCCTGCGGGCCCTGATCCGCAGCGTGGAGGAGCATGACGAGGACGAGGCGGACCAGCCCGCGTGAGGAACAGACTCAGCGGAACAGGTCCCAGACGCTGAACGTGGTGCGCTTGTAGACCGCGTTGTAGGCGGCGCGCTTCGGATCGCGCACCCACCCCATGCCCGGCCGGCCGTCCTCGCGGCCGGCACCCGTGCACCGCACCCGCCAACCCCAGGAGCTGACATGAGCACCGCACCCACCCCTTCTTCCTCCGACGACGCCCCCGCCGTCCTCGTCGAGACGCGGCCCGGCGTCGTGCGGCTGACGCTGAACCGGCCCGCGAAGGGCAACGCGCTCGGACTGACGATGGCGCGCGAGGTGCTCGCGGCGATCGCCGCGGCCGAGGCGGACGAGTCCGTGCACGTGCTCACGCTGACCGGCGCCGGGCGGATCTTCTGCGGCGGCGGGGACGTCCAGGCCATGGCCGCCTCCCCCGCCGGGCCGGAGCGGCGCGCGATGATCCAGGAGCTCGGCGAGGCGGCGGGCGAGGTCGCGGTGGCGCTGACGGGCTCTCGCCTGCTGGTGCTGGCCGGCGTCAACGGGACGGCCGCCGGGGCGGGGCTCGGGCTCATGCTGGGCGGCGACGTCGTGCTGGTGCGCGAGGACGCGCAGCTGGTGACGGCGTTCTCCGCGCTCGGGATGACACCGGACACGGGCGTGTCCTACTGGCTGCCGCGGGTGCTCGGGCCGGTGCGCGCGACGCAGCTGCTGCTCGGCGGGCGGCGCCTGAACGGGGCCGAGGCCGTGGAGTGGGGCCTGGCGACCGAGGCGGTGGCCGGGGACGCGTTCGCGGCGCGTCTGGCGGAGCTCGAGGACGAGCTGGTGGCCGGTCCGGCGCACACCTATGGGCCGACGAAGGCGCTGGCGCGCGGGGCCGACGTCGAGGCGCTGCGCGCGCATGTGCGGCAGGAGGCGGCGTCGATCGCGGCGGCGTCCGAGCACCCGGAGGCCGTGCGGCGGGTGGAGGCGTTCGCGGGCCGGTGAGGGGCGGTGAGCGGCGGGCCACGGACCGGGCCGTGAGCGGCCAGGCCGACGACGCGCCTCCACCGGGCCGACCCCGGTCAGGTGCGCGAGGGCGTGGAGGTCACTTGAACATCTTCAGGACGTCACCCAGGCCGACCGTGGTGCGCCGGTAGACGGCGTTGTAGGCGGCGCGCTTCGGATCGCGCAGCCAGCCCATCCCCTTGCGGCCGTAGCCGGGGATGACCTTGCGCTTGATCGCACGCTTGGCGCGGCCCGTGGTGCGGGCCTTGATGGACTTCTTCAGGCTGGGCTTGCGGAGACCGATCTTCATGGGGCGAGCGTACTGGGTGGGGTGGACGGGGTGGCTGGGCGGCTAGCCCCGTTCTTCGCCGCATGCGGCAGGATGCAGACATGACGACCGCTCACGAACAGACCCTGGCCCAGCTGCGCGAGTTCGTCGCCGAACGTGACTGGGCCCGGTTCCACACCCCGGCCAGCCTCGCCAAGTCCATCAGCATCGAGGCCGCGGAGCTGCTCGAGCACTTCCAGTGGGCGGAGGACGGCGCGGACATGGACGAGGTGCAGGACGAGCTGGCGGACGTGCTGACCTACGCGTTCATGTTCGCGGACCACATGGGCTGGGACGTGGATGAGATCATCCAGGCCAAGCTGGTGAAGACGCGGGTCAAGCACCCGGTGCCGACAGGCGGGGACGAGGAGGCGACGTCGTCATGACCGACCACAACCCCGGTTACAGCCTGGAACGCCTGCCGTTCAAGGGCGCCCTTCCCCCCGAGCAGGAGAAGAACGCGCGCATGCGGGACTGGCCCGCCGTGTACGTGATCGACAATGAGAAGCAGGTCTACGTCGGCGAGACGACGAACGTCGTCGCCCGACGAGGACAGCACCACATGGACCCGCGCAAGGCCCGCCTGACGACGATGCGCGTGGTGCTCCATGACGAGTTCAACAAGTCCGCCGCCCTGGACCTGGAGCGCTACCTCATCCAGATGCTCAGCGGCGACGGCGCCCGCGAGGTCCTGAACCGCAACGCCGGCATGACGGAGTCGGACTACTACGACCGCACGCGCTACCAGGAGATGTTCGCTGACATCTTCGAGCGGCTGCGGGCGGAGAAGGTGTTCAGCCGCTCCCGCGAGCAGATCCTCAACAGCACCCTGCCCTTCGGTCAGGAGGCCCATGAGTTGGCCTACTCCGTGCCGGGCGCGACGCTCGCCGGCATCGGCCGCCCGTACGTCTACGGGCTCACCCTCGGCGGCGCCGCGGGCGTCGAGCACGTGCTCCGCTCGATGCTCGCCGAGGCCGACCTGACGATGGCCGCCGACTGCCTGACCACCCTCGCCGACCTGCACGTCGTCAAGCGGTGACCGGCGTCGGGGCCGGCGTCGACTTCGACTGGTTCGGCTTCGAGGACGCGGTCTGCACGGAGCTGCGCACCGTCGCGCGGGCGCTGGTCTATCAGGCCGATGGCGAGCTGCCCTACGCGTACGCGCTGACCACCTTCTACGCCGAGCAGGGGTCGGTGATCCTGCTGCCGTACCCGGCGCTGGGCACCGTCGAATCCGTTCCGCCGCACGAGCTGTGGGACCCGCCGGCATGGCCCCGCCGCGACGGTGAATGGGCGCGGCGCCCGCCGCTGGACGATTGGCAGGGCCGGCTGAACGACGCCGTCGAGGGTCTCGACGACGCGGCGTGGACCGCGGCGTACGCCCGCTACGGGTACGCCCTGCTCGGGGCGATGCGACGGGCGAAGGCCGAACTTGTGGCTGAGGACGCCTTCCCCCGGGAGATCGTCTGCCTGCTCGACGACGAGGACGGCGAGTTGGTCGTGAAATCGGCCTCGGAGCAGGAACTTCGGGGGTACTGGGCGGCCCGCGCGGAGTAGCCTCCTTGCAATGACGTTCTCGACGCTGGCGCTGGTCACGGCGCTGGGGCTGCTGGGCCCGCTGCTCGCCGCGAAGCGGTCGTGGCACCTGCCGCTGATCCTGGGGCCGATGCTGGCGGGCGTGGTCTTCGGCGCCACGGGTTTCCGGGTGCTGGACGCCACCGAACCGACGTTCGCGTTCCTCGCCGACATCGGCTTCGCGATCGTCATGTTCGTCGCCGGAACGCACGTCCCGGTGCGCGATCCCGCGGTGCGGTCGGCGCTGGGCTCGGGCGCGATCCGCGCCGCCGCCGTCGGCGTCATCGCCGCGGTCCTCGGCACCGCCCTGGCGGCGGCCTTCGACACCGGGCACGCCGCGTTGTACGCGGTGCTCATGGCCTCGTCGTCGGCGGCCGTGGTGCTGCCGGTCATCAACGACAACCACCTCACCGGCAAGCCGGTGCTGGCACTCACCGCGCAGGTCGCGATCGCCGACACCGTGTGCGTCGTCGCGTTGCCGCTCGTCATCGACCCGCCCACAGCGGGCCGGGCCGCTATCGGCGCGCTCGCGGTGGGCGGCGCGGCGTTCGTGCTCTACCTGCTCCTGCGCTGGTCGGAGAACAGCGGCCTGCGCGACCGGCTCGAGGCCTTCTCGGAGCAGCGCGAGTTCGCCCTGCAGCTGCGGATCAGCCTCGTGGCGCTGTTCCTGCTCGCGGCGATCGCCACCACCATGCACGTCTCGGTGATGCTGGCCGGCTTCGCTCTGGGCCTGGCCGTCTCCTCGGTGGGGGAGCCCCGGCGGATGGCGGCGCAGCTCTTCGCGCTCGGTGAGGGGTTCCTCGCGCCGCTGTTCTTCGTCTGGCTGGGCGCCCGGGTGAATCTCCGCGACCTGGTCGAGCACCCGTCGTTCATCCTGCTCGGCCTCGCCCTCGGCTTCGGCGCGATCGGCGCGCACGTCGCGATGCGGTTCGCGGGCCTCCCGATCCTGCTCGGCGTGCTAGCGGCCGCGCAGATCGGGGTCCCCGTCGCCGCGGTCACCGTCGGCGAGCAATTGCACCTGTTCGCCGCGGGCGAGGGCGCCGCGCTGATCCTCGGCGCCCTCGTCACGATCGGCGGGGTGTCGTTCGCCGCCGGTCCGGCCGCTACCTCCGCAGCGACTGCTCCACCCGGGCCAGCGTCGCCCGGAGCGCGTCCGGCGCGTCCGTCGTGAAGATCGCGGTCTCGCCGGAGTCCTTGACGACGGCGTCGCGCACCCGCTGGTCGTGGTACAGACCCGCGAGCGCGGTGTAGTCGCCGGTGCGGGGATCGTTCTCGCGGGCGGCGAAGACGTTGACGTACTGCGCCAGGTCGGGGCGGCGCGGATCGTCGGTGTAGATCGAGTCCTTGCTCGTCAGGCCCAGTTTCACCGCGAAGGTGTCGTCGACGAAGCCGGCGTCGACGCTGTCGAGCGACGGGCCGATCTGGGTGGGATCCAGCGTGACGAGCGTGACCTTGGACCGCGTCCGGTCGACGTCGGCCAGGGTGGACTGCCAGGTGCCGGCGCCGTCGCGGAAGGTCACGAGCCCGGCCGCCTTGAGGCTGAGCAGGGGACGGATCTGGTTGGCGGGGTTGTCCGACAGCGCGATCGTGGCGCCCTGCGGCAGCGCGTCGATCGAGCGGTGCCGCTTCGAGTACAGCTGCAGCGGGTAGATCTGGGTGGCGCCGACGGGGGTGAGCCGGACGCTGTTCTTGACGTTGTACGCGGCGAGGTAGCGCACGTGTTGGAACTGGTTGAGGTCGATGGACTCGTCGGCGAGGGCGGGGTTCGGTGCGTTGTAGTCGGAGAAGGACACGAGCTTCACGGAGTAGCCGTGTTCCTTCGCGACGTCGGTGAACACCTTCCAGTGGGGCTTGCCGACGTCGACCACGCCGAGGGTGATCTCGTTCGAGGGGGCGTCGCTCGTGCAGGCGGTGGTGCCGACCGCGACGAGGGACAACAGGACTGCGAGGAGGGCGGTAGCCGTTCGTTTCACGAGGGCTCACTGTGCAGCACCCCGCGCGGCGCGGAAAGGGTTGCGGTCACGGTGATCCCGCGACCTCAGCCGAGCGCGTAGTCCACGACGACCGGTGCGTGGTCGGACAGGCGCTCCTCGGGCGAGGCCTCCTTGTCGACCACGACGGACCGCGCGGTGCGCGCGAGCCGCGGCGTCGCGAGGTGGTGGTCGATGCGCCAGCCCACGTCCTTGGTGAAGGACTCGCCCGCCCAGCTCCACCACGACAGCGGGCCGGGGCGGTCGCCGTGCAGCGTGCGCACCACGTCGACGAGGCGCCGCGGGCCGAGTCGCTCCCCGAGCCACTCGCGCTCCTCGGGGAGGAAGCCCTCCATCTTCTGTGCCGGCCGCCAGTTCGTGACGTCGTGCGGCAGGTGCGCCAGGTTCAGGTCGCCGAGCAGCAGGAACTCGCGCCCGGCGGCGAGCGCGGCCCGCCGGTTGCGGTCCAGCTCGCGCGCGAAGGCGTCGAGGAAGCGCATCTTGCGGGCGTGTTTGGCGCCGCCGTCGGGCGTGTCCCGCATGTTCCCGGGGCGCTGCAGGTGCGCGGGCAGCCCGCCCTTGGGCAGGTACAGGCAGGCCACCGTCAGGCCGGAGAAGTCCGTCTCGACGTACCTGCCCTCGTGGGCGTACTCCGCCAGGCCGCGGGCGCGGGGCGGCCGGCCCGCCCAGGTCCGCACGGCCGACGGTGCCTCCCGGGACAGGATCGCGACCCCGTTGCGCCCCGGGATCGAACCGCAGTCGATCGCCGCGTGATAGCCGGGGAATCCACCCACCTCGGCGGGCGGGCAGCGCAGCTCCTGCAGCGCCAGCACGTCCAGCCCGCGGCCCGCGAGCCAGCCGTCGAAGCCGCGCCGCCGCGCCGCCCGGATCCCGTTGACGTTGAACGTGCCGATCCGCACCCCGTCGGGCGCGGTCAGGGCGCGGTCGCCGTGCTCGACGGGTCGATGAGGATCTTGGCGTGCACCTCGGGGTCGCCGAGCGCGTCGAACGCGGTCTCCACGCCGCCGAGCCCGACGGTGCCCGTGACCAGCGGCTTCACATCGACCTTGCCGTCCGCCATCATGTGCAGCGTGTCGTGGAACTCGCCCGGGTCGTAGCCGAAGACGAACCGCAGGTCGATCTCCTTGTTGCCGGCGAGGGCGGGCATGATCCGGTCCGGCTCCATGCAGACGCCGACGACGATCACGCGGGTGCGCAGCGGCGCGGCCTCGATGATCGAGTTGATCATCCCGGGCACGCCGACGCACTCGAAGACCACGGGGCCCGACGGGGTCTCGCCGATCTTGTCCGCGAGGCGGAAGACGTGCCACCAGGGCAGCGGGCCGGGAACCAGGGTGAGCTTGTCCATGGTGCTGACGCCCAGCTTGAACAGGTCGCTCGCCCTGCGGATCTCGTTGCGGGGCTGCTTGTAGGCGTCCCACGGCTGCTGTTCGCGCGGATCGACGACCACGTGGGCGCCCATCTGCTTCGCGAGTGCGCGGCGGCCGGGGGAGAAGTCGCTGGCGATGATCTTCTTGACGCCCGAGGCGCGCAGCATCGAGATGACCGCGAGGCCGATGGGGCCGCAGCCGATCACGATCGCCGTCTGCCCGCGCCCGACCTCGGCGCGCCGCACCGCGTGCCACGCGACGGCCATCGGCTCGGTGAGGGCGGCCTCCTCGTCGGACAGCTTGCCGGGGACGGGCATCGTCATCGACTCCTGGACGAGCACCTGCTCGGCGTACGAGCCGGGGGAGCGCTCGGACAGGCCCACGAGCTGCGGCTCGCTGCCGACCATGAGCGTCGGCAGGGAGACGACGCGCGTGCCCACCGGCCACCGCTTCCGGCAGCCGGGCCCGTACTCGGCCACGGTGCCCACGAACTCGTGCCCCATGACGATGCGCTGGTCGGTGCGCATGCAATCGGGGTAGCCGGCCTTGGCGGCGAGGTCCGCGACGAGGTCGGCATGGTGGCGGGCGTGCAGGTCGGAACCGCAGATCCCGGTGCGGGTCACGTTCAGGAGCACCTGCCCGCGGGCGGGGCTCGGGGCGGGGAGGTCTTCGACGGTCAGGCGACCTTCGGTGCACACGACGGCTTTCATACGTTCGAGAATAATCGCTGCCGCCCGAGAGCCGGGTTCCCGCACCCCGCGGGTGCTATGAACCGCCTCACCTTCCCGATGTGTTGCGATCGCAAGCACGCCTGCTATGTTGCGATCATGCAGATCCTGAAGAAGTCCTTCATCGCGCTCGCGGCGGCCGCGGGCGCCGCCGCCGTCCTGCCCGCCGCCGTGCATGCCGAGGCCAAGCCGCTGGTCTACGTCATCGGCGGTTTCATCGCGCCCGGAAACATGTACGAGCCGCTCAACAGCCACCTCCGCGGCGCGGGCTTCGACGTCGAGCCGCTGTGGCTCACCGGCCTCGACCACCGGGCGGACGCGAACCGCCTCAAGGGGATCGTCGACGGCCGGAAGCGGACGAACCCGAGCCGCGACATCTCGATCCTCACCCACAGCAACAACGCCCTCGTGGACCGCTACTACCTGAAGGTGCTCGGCGGCTCCAAGGACGTCAAGCGCTCCGTCGTGCTCGGCGGCGTCGAGTACGGCTCGCCCACCGGTTGCATGCTGCCCGCGCCCGCCAATCAGTCGTGCAACGGCTCCGCGCTGATCAACCAGCTCAACGCCGGCCTCGACACCCCCGGGCCCACCGAGTACTACTCGATCCGCAGCACCCGCGATCCGCTCTCGGGTGACCTCGACGGCCGCCAGTGCCGGGCGAGCGTCCAGGGCTACCTGCCCGCCGCCGCATCGGTCGACCACGCGTGGCTCGGCTGGGACCCGCGCGTCGTGCCGCTGGTGATCAGCTCGCTCAAGGGGACCTGCCCCGGCCAGTGGGTGACCTCGCCGGAAGGCTCGGTCACGTACGAGAACAGCGTCGACCTGAACCGCAAGTAGATTCCATCCCTGGGCACGATGCGGGTGCACCTGGTTCGATGATGGCGTGAGCACATCGGATGACACCCGCATCGTTTCCGCCTCCCGCGACATCGCCGCCCCGGCGGACACGGTCTTCCCTCTGATCGCCGACCCGGCGCGCCAGCCCGAGTGGGACGGCAACGACAACCTCACCGAGGCCGCGCCGGGGCAGCGGGTCCGCGCCGTGGGGGACGTCTTCACGATGACCCTCACCAACGGCCAGGTCCGCGAGAACCACATCACGGAGTTCGACGAGGGTCGGCTCATCGCGTGGACGCCCTCGCCCGTCGGCGAGGCCGCTCCCGGTCACCTCTGGCGCTGGGAGCTGGAACCGCTCCCCGACGGCGGCACGCGTGTCACCCACACGTACGACTGGACGCACCTGCACGACGAGCAGCGCCTGCCGCGCGCCCGCGCGACCACCGCGGACCGTCTGGCCGCGTCCATCGACCGGCTCGCCGGCCGCGCCGAAGACCGGTGACCGAACCCGCGCTGCGCCGCACCCTCGGCCTGGGTGACGCCGTCACCGTCGGCCTGAGCGCCATGATCGGAGCCGGCGTCTTCGTCTCCTTCGCGCCGGCCGCGGCGGCCGCGGGTTCCGCGCTGTTCGTGGGTCTCGCGATCGCCGCACTCATCGCCTACTGCAACGCGAGCAGCTCGGCCCGCCTCGCCGCGCGATACCCGCAGTCGGGCGGTACCTACGTCTACGGGCGCGAGCGCCTCGGACCGTTCTGGGGCCATCTCGCCGGGTGGAGCTTCGTCGTCGGCAAGACCGCGTCGTGCGCCGCCATGGCGCTCACCGTCGGCCACTACGCCTGGCCGGATCGGGCGCACGCCGTCGCCGCGGGCGCCGTCGTCGCGCTGACGGCGCTCAACATCGCCGGGGTGGAGCGCTCCGCCCGCGTCGCCCGCGTGGTGGTCGCCCTCGTCCTCGCCGTGCTCGCCGCCGTCGTGGTCGCTGCGTTCGCCTCCGGGGCCGCGGAGCCGTCCCGGGTGTTCGACGGTGCCGCCGCCGGCCCGTTCGGCGTGCTGCAGGCCGCGGGGCTGCTGTTCTTCGCGTTCGCGGGGTACGCGCGCATCGCCACGCTCGGCGAGGAGGTGCGCGATCCCGCTCGGACGCTGCCCCGGGCGATCTTCCTCGCGCTCGCCGTCGCGCTCGGCGTGTACGCGCTCGTCGGCGTCGCCCTGGTCGCGGTGCTCGGCACCGATGGCCTCGCGGCGTCGGTCGCGCCGGTCGCCGACGCGGCCCGCGCGACCGGTCTCCCGGTGGTGATCGTGACGGTGACGGCCTGCGTCGCGGCCCTCGGTGCGCTCCTCGCGCTGCTGCTCGGGGTCTCCCGCACCACCCTCGCCATGGCCCGCGACGGACATCTCCCGCGCGCCCTCGCCACCGTCCACGAGACCCGTCGGGTGCCGGTGTACGCGGAGCTCGCTGTCGGCGTGGTCGTGACCGTGGTGGCCGCGACCGCGGACCTGGGCGCCGCGATCGGCTTCTCGTCGTTCGGCGTGGGTGCCGCGTTCGAGCTCGTCGCGCTCGGCGTACATCTGCGCGGACATGCCGTCGACGGCGTCGTCGATGAACAGCGACATGGATCGTGCGGTGATGCCGAGGAGATCGCGGAGTTCCGACGCGTCGTCGGTGAGGGTGAAGCAGATC
>ERZ941748.163-NODE-163-length-26949-cov-8.946680_pt1 | contig 26949 bp, 24 predicted proteins | sample MGYA00521092_ERZ941748 | MGnify/ENA primary metagenome ERZ941748 (study PRJEB32759, sample SAMN07749897) | skin metagenome | biome: transportation; feature: city; material: polyester macromolecule | host: Homo sapiens | place: Hong Kong:ISLAND line | collected... | reverse complement strand
CCAGCCTTCATGCAGCAAGAAGCCCCGACTCAGCCAACCGGTGCTGAATAGTTACGCCGCCTTTACGAAGTAGCGCCCTATCACGCTAAAACCGAACACCAGGTAATGATGAGCCATATTTCCATCAGCGAGAATCGGTTTAACCGCTTCTCCGAGGAGGATCAGGCGATCATTCTGGAAGCCGCGCAACAGGCAGGCGTATTGGGTACCGATAAAGGGGTCGAATACGATGCAGAGTTGATTCAGGAGTTCGAAGACCTGGGCGTGACCGTTACCGAGGTCGACAAGCAGGCCTTCATCGACGCCGTTGTGCCACTGCATAACTCCTTTGCTGAAGAGCGCGGTCTGACCGAGCTGCTTGAAACCATTCGTAATCTGTAAACCGCGATCCATTGCTGTTTTGGTGCATGGCAGGCGGCTCGCCAGGAAAGCCTGGCTGGCGCTTGCCACGCACTAACCAAAGGGAAGAACCATGCGGAAAATCAATGACGTGCTCGAGTGGCTGCTGACATGCATGGCCGGCTCGCTGTTCGCGGCCTTTATTCTAACGGTGCTATATCAGGTGGTTGCGCGTAATTACCTGAAGATTTCTGTGTCATGGACCGATGAAGTGGCCATGGCCTGCTTTATCTGGTCGGTGTTCATTGGCGCGGCTGTTGCGCTGCGTAAGCGTAAACACTACGTCGTCGATGCTTTTCCGTCTCGGTTCGTGGTGACCCAGCGCGTATTGAGGCTGTTCGGTAGTGTGGCATGCCTTCCGGTGATCTATGTCCTGATCGTGCATGGCCATGTGCTGGTGGATATGGGGTGGAACCGTCGTTCGGTGGCCCTGGGCACTCCCATGGCTTATGTGTTTGCCGCTATCCCGGTGGCTGGCGTTGCCATGCTGCTGTTTTCTATTGAGACTATTCGCGATGACATTGCCATGCTGCGGTCGGGCAAGCGGGTAGAGAGCACAGAGGCCTCTGAATCATGAGTCCATTGGTTACCCTGATTGGCAGTTTTCTGATTCTGATAGGCTTGAGTGTACCCATTGCATTCGCTATTGGTTTGGCATCCATTGTTACCATCATGCAGTTGGGGCTGCCCCTGACCTCGGTGGTCAACCAGATGTTTGCCAGCATCAACTCCTTTCCCTTGCTGGCCGTTCCCTTTTTTCTTTTGCTGGGACGCTTGATGAATGACGGCGGCATTACCGATCGTCTATTGCGTTTCGCAGACAGTACCGTAGGGCATATCCGTGGCGGCTTGGGCCATATCAACGTCATGGTCTCGATGATGTTCGCCAGCCTGTCGGGTTCGGCGGCTGCCGATACCGCCAGCGTAGGGGCGGTGTTGATACCGGCAATGAAAAAGTCCGGCTATCCCGCCCCTTTCGCCGTAGCTCTCACGGCGGCTTCATCTGTACTGGGAGGTATCATTCCACCTTCCATTCTCATGGTGATCTACGGTGCGTTTGGAAATGTGTCCGTTGGTGCCCTCTTCATGGGAGGTGTATTACCCGGGATTCTCGTGGGCCTGATGCAGATGGGCTACGTCTATTACGTGGCGCGCAAACACGGTATCAAGGCAACGGGTAAGTTCTCTTTTGGCCAGATGGGACGTACTGCCGTGACGGCAGCGCCGCCGATGGTATTGCCGCTCGTGGTGTTGGGGGGGATTACCGCCGGGGTGTTTACAGCCACAGAAGCTGCGTCGGTTGCCGTGTTGGTGGGCATGCTGCTGGCGTTTGTGTTTTATCGCGCCATCCGCTTGCGTCAATTACCGGGCATTCTCGCTGACTCCGTCGTGGCTTTTTCACTACCCATGTTTGCTGTGGCGTCGGCGGGTATCATGGGTTGGCTCATTTCCTATCTGGGTATTGCCCAGGAAGTCGCCAATTTCATTCTCTCGGTGACGCAGTCCCGTGTTGGCATCATGCTGTTGGTGATGTTTTTCATGGTGGTCATCGGCACGGTATTAAGCCCGGTAACGGCAGTGATCATCTTCCTGCCGATCATTCAGGGAATTTGTATTGCAGCCGGTATCAATCAGGTCCATATGGCTCTGGTCGTGGTGCTTTCGCTCACCCTGGGGCTGATTACGCCTCCGTATGGGATCTGCCTACTCATCGCCAGCCAGATTGGTGAAGTGTCCATGCCACGGGCGTTCATTGCCGTATTGCCACTGATTGCCCTGATCATGTCCGTCATTCTGGCGATGATTCTCCTGCCCAGTGTCTTTCTTTTCCTGCCGCAAATGATGTTTCCGAAAGCGTTTTAAGAGGCTTTTGTAACGTTCACTTCAACCGTGAGTACTCTTGGCCTGGTAGATGTTCGGGCCAAGAGTAGCAATATCCTGCTCAGAATCTTCCGCGCTGATGAAAGTCTTTCGTTACCCCGCCGACTGCGGGGTATTGCGTATTTACTATACTTTGTCGCGTTTGGATAGTGATGGGTGTCGAAGATGGTTGGGTTGCGAGGATGCAGCTTTTCAAAACAGATGGTGATTCATGAAAGATAGCAGCAACAGCATGCCATCGCGCAGTGAGAACGTCGTATTGACGCTTCGCGAGTTCAGTGGCGCCTTGGGGGACATGGGAACGCTGCTGCCGCTGATGTTGGGTGCGATTGCGATTGCGGGCATGGCCCCTGGGCCAGTGCTGCTGGGCTTTGCTCTCTTTTACCTGTTCACTGCCGGTTATTATCGGCTTCCTATCCCTGTTCAGCCCATGAAAGCAGTGGCGGCGGCCCTGTTGACGGCAGGCTTGGCGCCGTCCAGCCTGGCGGCTGCCGGTGTCATCATGGGCATAACGCTATTGGTGTTAGGGGTGACGGGCTGGATCAGCAAAGTGGCTCGCCTGGTGCCTCAATCTGTGTTGGCGGGTTTGCAGCTGGGCCTTGGGATCATGTTGGGCATGATGAGTCTGGGCTTGATGGCGTCAGCACCCTGGGTGGCTGGGGCCACGCTAGTGTTACTCGTCGGGCTGATGACGTTCACCCGTTGGCCAGCCGTGTTCATCGCGCTTTTGGCCGCTACGGGGTTGGCATACCTGCTGGGGGAATCGGGAGTCATGATCGAGCCTGGTGGCATGGGCTGGGTGGCTGTACCTTCACTGCCTTCCATGTCGGAGTTGCACGAAGCGCTCTTTAGCCTCGTACTGCCGCAGCTATCCCTGACGTTTACAAATGCCATTCTGTTGACGGCCTTGTTGGCTAGCGATCATTTTGGTGATCGTGCTGCTCATGTGACCCCTGCACGTTTGTCGGTGACCAGTGGGTTGGCCAATACACTGTTGACGCCACTGGGTGCTTTTCCCATGTGCCACGGTGCTGGCGGCGTAACTGCGCATTACCGTTTTGGGGCGCGCAGTGGGGGAGCGCCATTGATGCTTGGTTTGCTGCTGTTGGGGTTGGTGGTGCTGCCGGGCAATGTGGGCCTGACATTACTGTCTTCCATACCGATGGCAGGTTTGGGGGCATTGCTGCTGGTGACTGCCTGGCAGTTGGCCATCACAAAGCGTTTGTTTGACTGTAGAGCGTCGTGTGTGCCGGTCATCGTGGTGACGGCTGCACTGACGGTGTGGGTCAATCCTTTCTGGGGGCTGCTTGCGGGGGGAGTGACGGAGTGGGGGCGCAAAATGGTGCTTCGTCGCTTGAGCGAACGCACTGCCTGACGCCGTTATGGCCCATCGATCCAGTCCATGATGTCCCGTGGACCGAACCATGATGCACGCGGTGGCTTGGGAGGCCGCGAGTGGGCTGACACGCGAAGTGTCGTTCGCGGGGGCTTGAGCCACCCGCGAACGCACTGATGTGCTAGGCGCTTAACCGTTTGAAACACGTTCATCAGGCAGGAACACGCGGCTGTAAGTAGGACGGATCCAGGCATCGCCCCCCTGTTGAAGGCCCAGCGAGCGGTAGCGGTGTTTGCTGAGTTCGGCATGTACGAGGGTTTCGCTGTTATCCGTGCGTAGTTCAAGCCGCACGGTGGGCCCCACGACCGATACCAGTTCTATCCTGGCATGCAGGGCGTCTGCATGTTCCGATCCCGCGAACACCTCGATTTCGTGTGGCCGAACGTAGGCTTGCCCCTGCTCGTTTTTGTACCCTTCGAACTCTGGAGCGGGCAGGTGTACCTCCCCGATCTTGGCGATGCCATCATGCACACGTGCATGGAACAAGTTGACGTTGCCCAGGAACTGATAGACGAACGGATTGGCCGGGTGGTCGTACACGTCTTCTGGTGAACCATCCTGTTCTACGCGGCCTTTGTTCATTACAACAACCCGGTCTGAGACTTCCAGCGCCTCTTCCTGGTCATGGGTCACGAACACGCTGGTCACGTGGATATCGTCGTGTAATCGACGCAGCCAGCGGCGCAGCTCGGCACGCACTTTGGCATCCAGGGCGCCAAACGGTTCATCGAGTAGCAGTACTTTAGGCTCTACCGCCAGAGCACGCGCCAGTGCAATCCGCTGGCGCTGGCCACCCGAGAGCTGATGAGGATAGCGGTGTGCCGTCCAATCGAGCTGTACCAGCTCAAGCAACCGCATGACTTTCTGTTTGATCTCGGCTTTGTTGGGTCGCGTTTTCCGAGGGCGTACCGTCAAGCCATAGGCAACGTTTTGAAACACGGTCATGTGCTTGAACAGGGCGTAGTGCTGGAAAACAAAGCCTACGCCTCGTTCACTGACGTGCAGGTCTGTGGTGTCTTCGCCGTGAAAGCGGATTCTGCCGGTGTCTGGCTGCTCCAGTCCTGCAATGATCCGCAGCAGGGTGGTCTTGCCCGAACCCGAAGGGCCCAGCAGGGCGGTCAGCTCACCATCGCGAAAGGTCAGGCTGACGTTGTCCACGGCCACGAAGTCGCGAAAGTGCTTGTTGACGTGATCGATCTCTATGCTCATGTGTCGTCTCTTGTAACGTAAGCGTTCGTGGTTCAGGCGGCGGAAAGCCGCTGCCGACGCTCTTCTTGCCACTCCACCACGCTCTTGATCGCAATGGTGACCAGGGCCAGGCCCGTGAGCAGAGAAGAGACGGCAAAGGCCGCGGTGAACATGTATTCGTTGTAAAGCACTTCGATATGCAGCGGCATGGTGTTGGTTTCACCACGGATGCGTCCCGACACCACCGCGACAGCGCCAAATTCGCCCATGGCGCGTGCATTACACAGAATCACGCCATAAATAAGGCCCCATTTGATATTGGGCAGTGTCACGTGCCAGAAGGTTTGCCAACCGTTGGCTCCCAGCGTCAGGGAGGCTTCTTCTTCCTCTTTTCCTTGCTGTTGCATGAGCGGAATCAGCTCGCGTGCGATGAAGGGCAGGGTGCCAAAGGCAATCACGATCACGATGCCGGGGACGGCAAAGATGATGCGCAGGTCATGGGCTGACAGCCACGGTCCCAGCCAGCCCTGTGAACCAAACAGGATGACGAAGATCAACCCGACCACCACGGGTGAAATGGCAAAAGGCATATCGATCAGCGAGATCAGGATGGGCTTGCCTCTGAACTCGAATTTGGCAATGGCCCAAGCGGCCGCCACGCCAAACAGCGTATTGAGGGGCACCACGATCGCGACGATCAACAGGGTCAGGCGGATGGCTGACATGGCATCGGGATCGCGAATGGCGTCGTACCACACGCTGATGCCTCGCTCGAAGGCGCCATAAAGCACGACCGAGAGAGGCAGCAACAGAAATAGCGCCACGAAGATCAGCGAGATCGTGATCAAGGTGACACGTATCCAGGCAGGCTCTTCGGTGGCCCTGCGCCAGCGTTTGGCTATGGTGTCGTTGGTATCTATTACAGTGCTTGATGTGGCCACGTCGTAGGCTCCTTTATCCATGGCGTCGGCTTGTCCACCACTGCAGGCCGTTGATCACCAGCAGCATTAGAAAAGCGGCCACCAGCATTACCGTGCCGATGGCAGCAGCGCCGTGGTAGTCGTACTGTTCGGTTTTCGCGACGATGAGAAGCGGTGTGATTTCAGTGCGAAAGGGGATGTTCCCCGAAATGAACACAACGGAACCGTACTCTCCCAAGGCGCGTGCAAACGCCAGCGCGTAGCCGGTCAACAGGGCTGGAAACAGCGCGGGGAAGATCACGCGACGAATCGTGGTGAGCCGGTCGGCCCCCAGGCTCGCTGATGCTTCTTCCAACTCGGCTTCCAGGTCCTCCAGCACGGGCTGCACCGTACGCACCACGAAGGGCAAGCCGATATAGGTCAATGCAATGATGACCCCCAGCTGCGTGTAGGCAACGCGAATACCGAACACGTCCAGGTATTGGCCCACCCAGCCGGTACTGGCATAGAGGGTGACGAGTGCGATGCCTGCAACCGCCGTCGGCAGAGCGAAAGGCAGGTCGACCAGGGCATCGATGAGCCGTTTGCCTGGAAAGCGGTAGCGTACCAATACCCAGGCAAGAAGCGCCCCGAAGACCAGATTGATGGTCGCGGCAATGAGTGATCCACCAAACGAAAGTTTGTAGGAGGCCACGACCTGGCGCTGGGTAATGGCGCTCCAGAAGGTGTCCCAGCTCATGGTCGTGGTGTAAAGAAGAAACGCGCCCACGGGAATGAAAAACACCAGCCCCATGTATAACAGCGTGAAGCCCATGGTGAGCCCAAAGCCGGGTATTACCCGTCGTTTGACCAGCGTAGCCGCCATAATCCCCCCTTGATGTAACGCCAGCAAGGAGCCACCGTGGGCTCCTTGCCAAAGGCCAGAACGAAAGATCAACGCGCGTTGATGTCTTCCAGAATACGGTCAAAAATGCCGCCATCGTTGAAGTGGGTTTCCTGGGCGTGCTGCCATCCCCCCAACGCTTCATCGATGGTGAAGAGCGTCAGTTCAGGGAAGCTATCGCTGTACTCAGCCAAAATGTCCGGATTGCTGGGACGATAGTAGTGCTTGGCTGCCAGATGCTGAGCGTCATCGGTGTAGAGAAACTCCAGGTAGGCTTCTGCCACCTCTCGGGTGCCTTTACGATCCACGTTCGCATCCACGACGGTGACCGGGGGTTCTGCCAGGATACTCTGGGAAGGCACGATGATTTCATATTCGCCTTGCCCCAACTGCTCCACCGATAGGAAAGCTTCGTTTTCCCAGGCAATGAAAACGTCCCCGATGCGACGCTGTACAAAGGTGTTCGTTGCACCGCGCGCTGCTGGGTCCAGAACGGGTACGTTTTCGTATACTTGACGAACGAATTCGTAGGTTTGCTCTTCATCGCCGTCAAACTTGTCCAGTCCATAGCCCCACAGTGCCAGGTAGTTCCAGCGGGCGCCTCCAGACGTTTTGGGGTTTGGCGTAATCACTTCTACGTCGTCACGTACCAGGTCATCCCAGTCTTGAATATTCTTGGGGTTACCGTCACGCACCAGCAGCACGATGGTAGACGTATAAGGAGAGCTGTTGTTGGGAAGGCGTGATTGCCAGTCTTCCGGGATCAGCTCACCGCGCTGGTGGAGAGCATCGACATCGTAGGCCAATGCCAGCGTCACCACATCGGCATCCAGGCCATCGATCACCGCACGACCTTGCGAACCTGAGCCGCCATGAGATTGGCGAACGTTGACCGTCTGGCCATGCTCGGCTTGCCAGTGCTCAGCGAAAATCGTGTTGTACTCGCGGTAAAACTCGCGGGTAGGGTCATAAGAGACGTTGAGCAGCTCGACGCGGTCGCTTTGCGCATGGCTGGGGCTGCTGACCATCACGTCGGCGACCACTGCACTGCTGAACAGTACAGCGGCGGCCAGTTTGGTCAGCGGGTGTGCGTTGGAAAGCGTTTGACGGAATGACAAGGTTGGCATGTTTGCGGCTCCCAGGATGATCATGATGATCGTTTGTTGTGTCGATCAATGGTGTTGATGAACACAGCGTAAGGGAGAGTCGTTATGCAAATTAACCAATAAAAAAAGGATTGCTTATATTCTTTTGTGATTAAAGGGGCCGCCCTGCCAACACGCGCTGAACCGTCTCTTCGTCCAGGTTTTCGCGGCAGAGTTTCAAGAACTGATAGGCATATCCACGCAGGAAGTGGCCACGGCGCAGGGCAAGGTAGGTGGTGTTGCGAGGGAAGAGGGCGCTTGCATCCAGGAGTTTCAATCCTTGATCGCGCTGCTCGTGGTACGCCATGGAGGCAATGAGCCCAACGCCCATTCCCAGCTCTACGTAAGTTTTGATGACGTCTGCATCCAGCGCGGTAAGCACGATGTCCGGGTACACATCCGCTGCAGAAAAGGCGGTATCAATGCGTGCTCGGCCAGTGAAGCCTTCGTGGTAGGTCACGATCGGGTGCTCGGTAATGCGTGCCAGGGTGAGCGGCAGGCCATCGTTGAGGGGGTGTTCCTCAGGCACCACGACTCCATGGTACCAATGGTAGAACGGGAAACAGGCAAACAGCTGCCCCTCCTCGTGCAGTGCCTCTGTGGCGATACCGATATCCACCTTGCCCGCTTTGAGCAGCGAGACGATCTCTTCCGGACTGCACTGATGAAGCTCGAGATGCACTTTGGGAAAGGCCTGTTTGAAACGGGCAATGATCGGTGGCAACGCATAGCGTGCCTGGGTGTGGGTCGTGGCAATGGCCAGGCTGCCCTGGTCTTCGTGGGTGAGCTGATGGGCCGAGCGCTTGAGGTTTTCGACATCGAGTAGGATACGCTCGATGAAGTCCATCAGCGTACTGCCCGCAATGGTAAGCCCAAGAATGCGTTTGCCACGGCGCTCGAAAAGCTCGACGCCGAGCTCTTCTTCCAGATCCCGAATATGTTTACTGGCACCAGATTGCGAGGTGAAAAGGGCGTTGGAAGCCTCGGTCAGGTTGAAATGCTGGCGTACCGTCTCACGCACGATGCGCAGTTGCTGTAAGTTCATAGCGAGCGTTACCCAGTCCATATGTGATTTGATATTCGTGAAAAGAATATTAAATCAATGCTCTTATTCCATAATTATATTTTGCGATATCTTTATCGCTCGCAGCGGAATGGCGCCGCAGGGCAATCAGCCCGTGGTCGTGCGGCGCCGTTGATACAGCCACCATACGTCTACCCCAAAGGAGTAAGCCAGGCTGAGCAGGGCTCCCAGGGCCAGCAGGCTGGCGTAAAGGGGGGAGGTGAAGGGAGTCAGTGCCAACAGGAGTGCCGTGACCTGCCAGACACAGATCAGTTTGCGGCGGAAGCTGTCGTACAACGGCGCCTCTAGCCAGGGCAGCAGCCATCCTGCCGCCACGAAGCCATAGCGCATTGCGCCAATCAGCAATACCCAGGGGCCCAGGGCTTCTGCGCGCATCAGGGCCAGGCATAATAGCAGGATCAGCAGGGCATCCAGCTCCATGTCAAAGCGTGCGCCAAAGGGCGAGTGGCTGTGGGTGCGGCGGGCAATCCAGCCGTCCACGCCGTCCAGCAGCAGGGCAATCACGGCGACACCCAGCCATAGCCCAATGGCCTGTTGAAAGGCGCCGCCCACCAGGGCGCCAGCCACCAGCGACACCAGTACGCCACGCCCGAGGGTGACTCTATTCGCCCAGCCCAGCGCACCGTAGGGCCAAAACAACAGCACTAGCGCGCTCATCACGGCATATAAGCCGGCGGCTAACCACCAGTTGGCGGCACTCGCCATGAGCGGACCCATGAGCCATCCCAAACCGCCCAGTAACAGGCCCCCCAGCAGCAGCTCCAGGCCGCTATGAAGCCGATTGAAGCGTGGCGATTCCGAAGTGTGTGAGGCTGGGGGCATGAAGGCTCTCGAAGCGGCATCGTCATCCGCAGTTGAAATTAGTGGTGCAATAATTTATCAATGTATCATTGTTGTATAGATATGGCGCGCTGCTTGTGCTTTGCTGGTGAGCTGTCGAGCCGCGTCACGAAGGTTAATAAACGTTAATAGACCGTTTTCTTTTCTAAGCTAAGCTATAGGTTAGCCCTTGAAAAGTCGCCAACTCTTGCAAAGGCTTGGGTCAACGCAGGGAACTTGCGCTTCAACGATAAGGAAATGTCATGTCAGTGCCTGATACCGCTCAGGCCTTTTGGGTCACTCGCCCAGGCCACGGTGCAATCCAGTCCGAATCTCTCCCTGCCATGGGCCAGAACGATGTGCGTGTGCGTGCGCTTTACAGCGGCGTCAGTCGAGGCACCGAGTCGCTGGTGTTTCATGGCCGTGTGCCGAGCAGCGAGACCCAGCGTATGCGCGCGCCCTTTCAGGTGGGGGAGTTCCCTGGCCCTGTCAAATATGGGTATTGCAGCGTAGGCCGCGTGACCCATGGCCCTCAGGCGCTGGTCGACCAGACCGTATTTTGTCTTCACCCTCACCAGGACCGCTATATCGTCCCGGGCACCATGGTGGTGCCGGTGCCCGCTGACGTACCGGCTTACCGGGCGGTGCTGGCCGCCAACATGGAAACCGCCATCAACGGCGTGTGGGATGCCAACCCCATGCTGGGTGAACGGGTATGTGTCGTGGGCGGCGGCGTCGTGGGTGCGCTGGTGGCTTACCTGTGCGCGCGTATTGCTGGGGTGCAGGTGCAGCTCATCGATATCAATGGCGAGCGTGAGGCGTTGGCCGATGCCCTGAGGGTGCCGTTTGCCCTGCCGGAGCAGGCCCCTACGGATCAGGATTGCGTGATTCATGCCAGCGGTCATCCTGAGGGCCTGCGCCTGGCCATGTCATTGGTGGGCCAGGAAGGGCGCGTGATCGAAATGAGCTGGTTCGGGGAGGGTGACGTGGCGCTGCCCCTGGGCGGCGCGTTCCATTCCCAACGCTTGACCCTGCGCGCCAGCCAGGTGGGCCAACTGCCTGCCAAGCTGCAACCTCGCTGGAACTACCAGCGTCGCCTGGCCCTGGCGTTGCGCCTGCTGGCCGACCCGACGCTGGATGTCTTGATCAGCGGTGAGAGCAATTTCATGGACTTGCCTGCCCTGGCGCCGGCGTTGTTTGGCCCGGGCAGCAAGGCATTGTGCCATCGCATTCGTTACCCCGTTCAGGATGAACCTGAATAACCCAAGGAGTTGCCATGTACCGTTTATGTGTTCGTGACCATTTCATGATTGCCCATAGCTTCAAAGGGGAGATATTCGGCCCTGCGCAGCGTACCCATGGGGCAACGTATGTGGTGGATGTCATCTTTCAGCGCCCCGCGCTGGATGAAGATGGCCTGGTCATCGATATCGGGCTGGCCAGTGAAACCGTCAAGGAAGTGTTGGCGGGATACAACTACCGCAATCTGGACGAGGTGAGCGAGTTTACCGGCCAGAACACCACCACCGAATTCATGGCCAAGGTGATTTTCGACCAGCTGGCCGAAGCGATTCGTGGCGGCAGGATGGGGGAGACTGCCAAGGGGCTGACTCGCATGGAAATCAAGCTGCATGAATCCCATGTGGCCTGGGCAAGCTACGAAGGCGAGCTATGAGCCAACGATTTACCCTGATCGTGGCCGGCGACCCTGGCCAGCGTACTGGCGGCTATCTCTATGATGCCCGCATCGTGGAGGCGCTGCGCGAGCAGGGCCACCAGGTGACGGTGGTGGGCCTGGAAGGGTGCTTCCCGTTGGCCGATGAGGTCGCGGCGAGCGCCCTGGCCCACGCGCTGGAGCAGCAGGCGTCAGGCGCCCGAGTGATACTCGATGGCCTGGCCGTAGGTGCGCTGCCCGACGTGGTCGCACGACATGCCAACAGGCTAGACCTGACCGCGCTGCTGCATCACCCGCTGGGGGATGAGCAGGGGCTGTCCAGCGATGAGCAGCAGCATCTGCACCGCAGTGAGCTGACGGGGCTTGGCGGCGTGGCGCGTATCATCGTGACCAGCCGTTTCACCGCGCGGCGCTTGAAGGCGCTGGCCGAGCAGTACGCCGTGCCGATCACTGCGCCGATCAGCGTGGTGGAGCCTGGCGTGGCGCATGCCCCTATCAGCCCGGCGCCGCGTGAGGGTGAACCCCTGCGCTTGCTGTGCGTTGCCACCCTGACGCCACGCAAGGGGCAGGACGTGCTGGTGAAGGCGCTGGCAGGGCTGACCCATCTGTCCTGGCAGTGTGACTGCTATGGTGCCGAGCGAGACGCCGAGTTCAGCGCCAGCGTTCGCCAGCGCGTGGAAGAGCATCACCTGGGCGAGCGCATCGCGCTGCACGGTGAGTGTGATGCCGCCACCCTGGAAGCTGCCTATCACCGGGCTCACGCGCTGGTACTGCCCTCCTGGTACGAAGGTTACGGCATGGTGGTGACCGAAGCTTTGGCCCATGGCCTGCCCGTGATCACCACCACCGGTGGCGCCTTGCGCGATACGCTACCCGAAGGCGCTGGCTTGAGCGTTGCGCCTGGCGATGTGCCCGCATTGCAGGCGGCGCTGGAGCAGTTCTGCAGTGACCAGGCCCTACGCACGGCGCTGCGGGCAGGCGCTGCGGTCGCACGCGGAGAACTCAATGACTGGCAGGCGGCGGGTGCGCAGTTTGCCAGCGCGCTGAACATGGGGGTCGCGCCGAACATGACCGCAGGCAGCCAGTTTGCGGCCAGTTGGCTCAGCCAGCGCGAGCGCGTGGATAGCCAGTCGCGCAGCAGCGCGCTGGTAGCAGGTTTGAATGCCTGGCTAGCCAACCGTGACAGCGTCACCCTGGCAGATTTGGGCTGTGGGCGGGGCAGCAACGTACAGTTTTTGGTGCCCCGGCTGAGCATTCCTCAGCGCTGGGCGTTGTTCGACCACGACCCTGAATTGCTCAAGGAAGCCCGTGGCCGTGCCATGCAGCTCCACGATGCCCGTGGCCAGCCCGTCCAGGTGGCAACCCACTGCACCTCGCTGGCGACGCTGGCGCACTCTGCCTTGCTGGAAGCCGATGTGGTCAGTGCCTCGGCGCTCATCGATCTGGTCTCCCAGCCGTGGATCGATGCGCTGGCCGCCCAGTGCGCCGAGCAGCGGCAGGCGCTGCTGGTCAGTCTCAGCGTGACGGGGGAGTGGTGCTTCATCGATGCGGAGCACCAGCCACTCGATCACCCCGAAGATCGCTTCGTACGGGGCCTGTTCAATGCCCACCAGCAGCGTGACAAGGGGCTGGGCGAGGCGCTAGGAGGCCACGCCCATGCGGCGCTCGCGGAGGCGCTCAAGCGCCGGGGGTATAGCCTTGAAGAGGCTGCCACGCCTTGGCAACTGGCCGCAGGAGACACCACCCATGAGCCGCTGATTCGCTCGCTCATAGAGGGCTGGGCCGCCGCCGCCACGGAGCAGGCGCCGGAAGCGGCCACGCGTATTGCCGAATGGCGCACGGCCAGGCTGGACGCCGTGGAGCGTGGCCAATGGGGTGTGTGGGTAGGCCATCACGATCTGCTGGCACTGCCAGCGGTGGCGGGGTAGCAGAGTGCTCGCGCGTGGCTGGCGTGCGCCCTGGGTACGACGTTGCCTGGTCAGCGGCATGCTGCTGCTGGCGCTCGCCTTGTGGGTCGAACCTGCCGATATCATGGCCGAAGTGCAGCGCTTCTCGCTGGGCTGGATGGCTCTGGCGCTGGCCATCAGCGTGCTGCAAGTCATGCTCAGTGCGTGGCGCTGGCAGCTCACGGCGGGGCTGATCGGCGTGCCGCTGCGTTTTGGCTACGCCCTGCGTGAATACTACCTGGCGCTGTTGGTCAATCAGCTGCTGCCAGGCGGGGTGCTTGGAGATGCCGGGCGCGCGCACCGCCATGCGGGCCAGGCCACTTCTCGTGGCAGCGCCTGGCGGGCGGTGGTGATCGAGCGCGCGTCTGGTCAGGTGGCCGTGGCGCTGCTCACGCTGGCAGCGCTGCTGGCATCGCCGCTGTGGCACGCTGCGCTGGGCCCTACGGTGTTGATGTCATTGGCGGCTGGCGCCCTATTTGGCCTGGCAGGACTGGCGCTGCTGATACATTGGACGCGTCGCCAACGGCTGGCGCTACCGCGCTGGTGCCAAACGCTGGGGCGCGATCTGCGCCGGGGGCTGTTTCAGCGTCGCGTATGGCCCCTGCAACTGGGCTCGTCGCTGACCATCGTGATCAGCTATGGCCTGGTCATGCTGTGCGCGGCCAGGGCCATCGGTAGTCCGATACCTGCCTTTGAACTGCTGGCGTTGGCACCGGTACTGCTGCTTTCCATGCTGGTGCCGCTCTCGGTAGCCGGGTGGGGCGTACGCGAAGGCGCCGCAGCAGGTTTATGGATGCTGGTGGGCATGCCGCCTGCGCAGGGTGTGGCCATTTCGCTGGCGTATGGCGTGCTGGTGCTGCTGTCCAGCCTGCCGGGGATCCCCGTGGCACTGGCTCGGCGCGGTCAAGCGAGCCCGGCAGGCCCTCCGGCCTCTTCGGCTTCGGGTGGTGGGGTCATGGGGGCTGCCGAGTCAGGAGCGGCGCAGCTCGACGTCGAACAGCGTGTCGGCGCCGCATCGGAACGAGCGCATCGTGGGGCGCAGCGCCTGCTCCAGGGTGTCGATGGGGGTCATCACCAGCCCGGGCCGCCCCGAACCAATCAACAGCGGGGCCACCAGCAGGTGCAGGCGATCCACGGCCTGGGCTTCGATGAACTGAGAAATGGTGATGCCGCCACCTTCCACCAGAACGCGGTGTAATCCGCGCTCTGCCAGCAGTGCAATGACATCGTGGGGTTGAAATTGCCCATGGGCATTCAGCGGCAGGCAGCACTGCTCGGCAGCGCTGTTCAGCGGGGCTACCTGAGGTCCGGTGATGTGCAGCGTCGCCACGTCGCCTGGTTGAAACAGCGCCAATGTGGTGGGCACGCGACCGCGCGGGTCCAGCACCACGCGAACCGGGTTGGGCCCATCGACATGGCGCACGGTGAGCTGGGGGTTGTCGGCCACAGCGGTGCCGGCGCCCACCACCACGGCATCGGCCAGGGCGCGCAGCCGGTGCAGGTGCACCAGGCTTTCAGGGCCGTTGATGTAGTGGGAATGGCCGCTTTCCGTGGCCATACGCCCATCCAAACTCTGGCCCAGCTGCGCGACCACCCATTGGGGCCTGGCGGCCAGCGGGGTCAGGCAATCGAGCCACTGCTGAACGTCCGGCCCAGCGGCCTGTGGCGTCTGGGCCTCAGGGGGAAGAGTAGACGCCTCGGTCATGCGCTGTGCCGTGGCACTCAACGCGATCAACCATTCCCAGGCAGCCTCATCATCGAGGGCCGGGGAGTATCGAGCAGAAGAACTGGAGTCGGGCATAACGCTTCCCTATTGGATACACCCACTGATCATGCGGGGCCAGGTAGCGCAACGCAAGTGACCTTTGTTCAGACGACCAGGCAATCCGGAGGCCTACATGTATCACATTGAACGCGCCATTTTTGATATTCGCCGTGGTTTACCTGTCGTGATTCGCAGTGGTGAGCAGCGCTTGCTGGTGCAGGCGCTGGAGGGTAGCCGCTCGGTGGCGGCGCTGGCGGCGCTGGCGGCGCTATCGGGCTCACGTCCGGCCATGGTGCTGACCCGCCATCGGCTGGAGGCCATGGGGTTGTCGCTCAAGGCCGACGCTGCCTGCCTGCCACTGGCCGAACAGATCGGCGAGCATGAGCTGCACCAGCTGGCCCTGGCGCCTGGCCAGGCGCGTTCGAGCGCGCTGCTGAGCGGCTTGAAGCCTGCAGGCGCGGCCGAGCGCGGTGCCGTCACCCTGATGCGCCGGGCGCTGCTGGTGCCTGCGGCCCTCACCGCCGAGGTGAGCGAGCAGGCCAGCCATGCTGTGGCCGAGCAGGTGCGCCAGGGGCAGCTGCTGGAAGTCAGTGCCGAAGAAGCCCTGCAGTGTCTGGCCGGTGCGCCGGGCATGCTCAAGCGGGTCAGTGAAGCCAACATACCGCTGGAAGACACGCCGCATAGCCGCTTCGTGCTGTTTCGCGAGCCCGATGGCCTGCGTGAGCACGTGGCAGTGGTGATCGGCCAGCCCGAAGCCCAGCAAGGCCCCGTGCCGCTACGCATGCACTCTGCCTGTTTGACCGGTGACCTGTTCGGTAGCTTGCGCTGTGACTGCGGTGAGCAGTTGCGTAATGCCGTGGCCGATATCCAGGGGATGGGCGGTGGCGTGCTGCTGTATTTGGCCCAGGAAGGGCGGGGCATCGGCCTGGCCAACAAGCTGCGCGCCTATACCCTGCAAGACAGTGGCCTGGATACCGTGGACGCCGACCAGGTGCTGGGGTTTGGCGACGATGAGCGGCAGTACGCGGTGGCGGTGGATATGCTCAATGCGCTGTCGATTCATCAGGTACAGCTATTGACCAACAACCCGCTGAAAATGTCGGCCCTGCGGGAAGGGGGGATCGAGGTCGTCTCGCGTCAGGCCCTGTATGGCAGCGTGACCGACCACAACCATCGCTACCTGAGTGCCAAGGCCAACCGGGCCGGACATTTTCTGGACGACGTGCTGGAGAGCCGTGGCCACTGAAATATCAGGCGTCAACCGCTGAACACTTAATCGTTGCCGCTGAGCCAGCATCCGGCCAGCGGCATTTTATGGTCAAGAGAGTCAGTTCAGGGCGGGCAGTCGAGTGGTTTCTTCCACCACGCGGGCCAGCAGGCCCGCATAGTGGCGCACCAATCGTTCGCCCAGGTCGGCGCTGGCGCCATGGGCATCGCCCGCCACTCCGTGGGGGCTCAGGTCCTCTGCCAACCAGGCATAGGCCGCGCTGCCTTCGGCGCCCAGCAGGCCACCTTCGGGAGGCGTGGCGGGGGGCGTGGGCGTATACCCTTCGGTGTCTACCCACTGAGGGGCCAGGTGCAGCATCATCGAGGTCTCCAGCAGCCCTCCGTGCAGCCCATGGCGCAGCTCATCGGCGGCCAGGGCACCTTCCAGCGGCGGCAGCCGAGTATAGGTCGCCTTGACCACGCGCATGGCGTGGCGCTGGCGCAGGGTCAGGGCCGCCAGGTCCATCACGGCTTTGTTGCCGCCATGGCTGTTGATCATCATCAGCTTGTGGATGCCCGCCCGGGCAACGCTGTCGCCGTAGGCTTCCAACGCCTCGATGGCCAGCCTGGCGGGCAGGCTCAGGGTGCCTGAAAAGCTGGCGTGCTCATCGCTGGCTCCGATGGCCATGGGGGGCAGGCAAAGCACCTCGATGTCGTCGGGGAGCTGCGCCAGCATGGCCGCCTGCAGGCCCTCGCCGATCATCAGGTCGGTGCCCAAGGGCAGGTGGGTGCCGTGCTGCTCGATGGCGCCCAGCGTGATGAGGGCGATGGGCTGGCGCTGGGCCAGGGCCATGAGTTTGGGCGCGGTCAGGTGTTGCCATTCATGAACCATAACAGTCTCTTCAAGGGTGATCGGTACGGCTGAGTGCTAGGCGTCGGTCAGTATCGGATGGTCGTGGCGGCAGGCGTAGATATCCCCCGACGCCAACTGGCCCGCTCCCTGGGCGAGCCATTGTTGCATGGCCTCTGGGGTTAGCCACTGCTCGAAGAGGAATCGGCGGCGCTCGCCTGCAATGGCGTTGAAGCGATACTCCCCCAGCCGCTGTATCTCTGCCAGGCAGGCATGGCTGACCTCCAGCATGCCCGCAACGAACTCCACGGAGAGGGCCGCAACGGGGTGATGGAGCCCCTGCAGTACCTCGGCCTCGAAGCCTTCCACGTCGATCTTGATAAAGCGCGGGGTGCCATAACGTTCGATCAGTGCGTCCAGAGTGGTCATGTCGACCTGCAGAGTCTGCTCCCAGCGCACGTGATGAAAGCCGGGGTTGCGCTCGCCTACCTGATGGCGCCAGTCGTTGGCCAGCGTGGACAGGGTGGGGTTGCCTTCGCTGATGGCGATCTCGGCGACGCCGAGCCGAGGCCCCACGGCCAGCGGCAGCAGGGTGATGTCAGGGCGTTTCAGCAAGCGCTGAAACCACTTGGCTAACGCTGGCTGGGGCTCCAGAGCAATGACCCTGGCCCCCAGAGCTTGAAATGCTGCACTGCGATCTCCTAGGTGTGCACCCACATCGAAGGCAATGTCGCCAGGCGCGATGAAGGGGCGATAAAGGCGTTGCAGGCTGCGCTGCCGCCCCGGCCGCCAGTAAATGAACAGCGAGCGAGCCATGCCGCCTGCGCGGCGCAGCGGTGCCAGGGTCAATGAAGGCATTTAATGAGGCTCCTTGGCACGGGAAGCGGCGTTTCGGCGCGAGGACAAGGCCTTCAACGGTTGGCTGGGCATGTCACCGAACTGCTCCCGTGGCGGCTGGTTGGGGGTGGCCGAGCCACTGACGATCAGACGTTGGGAATGACGTGCGCACAGGTCGGCGAAGTCTTGCAGCAGGGGTGGGGTCGGGCAGCCGGTGGGGATATGCAGCAACCCCAGCCGTTGGCTGGCCATCCCGCCCCAGGTGCCGCTGCTGGAGTACTTCACCAGCGGGGCTGCCGCGACCAGGCCAAGCCAGGCTGGTGTCAGCCAGCCAAAGGCCGAGGGTGAAAAAAGGATCATCAAGCCTGCCCAGAGGCTGCCGCACAGCGTCATCCAGCCAGTGTGCCGCCAGCTTTCCCGCCAGCTCAGCGAGCGCTCGCCCCGATGCTGGGTCTGCCAATCGATGGCGCGCCCGATCAACACATTGATGATGAACAGGCTATGCCACGCCATCATCAACGGTGCGATCAGGGCGGCGAAGAGCATTTCCAGCAGCGTGCTGGTGATGAGAGCCAGGCGGCCATTGAAGGCGCGGGGGGCTTGCCACAGCGCCAGCACAAGGCCGAGTATCTTGGGCGCCAGCAGCATGCCGAGCGTCACGCTGAGCAGGCCAAGGGAGAGACTGTGCGGCAAGAGCGGAGGCGCGCCGTTGTCGATGGCCTGATAACCCACCATGAAGCTTGTGCACAGCAAGAGCCCAAGCCATACCAGCGATGAGAGATAAGCGAAGGCACCAAACAGAAAGTGCAATCGGCTAATCGGGTGAAACCCGGCACCGGTCAGCAGCCGAAGGTGCTGGAGGTTGCCCTGCAGCCAGCGCCGATCACGCTTGGCAAAATCCAGCAGGTTGCTGGGCATCGCTTCGAGGCTGTGATTGCCTGCCAAGGGCAGGGGCGAGGCGGTGGAGGCCGTGGCCGAGGTATCCAGCAGCACTTGCCAGCCGCCCCGCTTGAGGAGGGCGGCCTCGACAAAGTCGTGGCTCAATAATTCACCGCCCAACGGGGGTTTGCCAGGCAGGGTCGGCAACCCGGCATGGGCCATGAAGGCATGGGTGCGGATAATGGCGTTGTGCCCCCAGTAGTTGGCGGCGTCGCCCTGCCAGAAACTTTGACCTGCCGCCAGCATGGGGCTGTACAGCGCCGACGCAAACTGAATGAAGCGCCCGAACAGGGTGCGCTGACCTACCGGCAAGGGGACGGTCTGGATCAGTCCTACGCCCGCGTAGCGCTGCATCTGATGCACCAGATGCAGCATGGTGGTGCCGCTCATCAGACTGTCGGCATCCAGCACGACCATGTAGTCGTAGCGCCGCCCCCAGCGACGGCAAAACTCGGCAATATTGCCCGCCTTGCGGCCGCGATTGTTGGGGCGCCGCCGATAGTGCACGGCTACCTGGCCAGCCAGCCGCTGCTGCAGGGCGGCCACATGGGCGGCCTCTTCGGCCGCCTGGTCAGCCTGCTGCGTGTCGCTGAGGATGAACACCTCGAAATGCGCCTGTAACGGGGTGGCTGCATAGCGAGGGTTGCTGCTCATTTCCTGGAGCAGCGAGCGACAGGTGGCTTCGAGACCGGCCAGGGTGGGGATGGGGGGCTCGGCATAAATCGGCATGATCAAAGCCGTTTTGCTGGATAGCGCATTGAGGGCTGGCCCATGAGACTGCCGTTTCAAGGTCAGAGGATCCAGCCGCAGGCTACACAAGATGAAGCCGCATACCGCTCCCCAGAAGGCCAGCGCAATCCAGCTGAAGGTCAGCCCAAACAGCACCAGCATGACGATGCGCCAACCGAGCGCCAGGTTGGCGACCACGTTGGCCATGACCATGCAGCCAACCACGCTGGTGCCGATGACCAGCGTGGCCAGCAGCGTACGGCGGGCATTCAGCCAGGGAATGAGGGGGCCAAGAGACGTCGAACTAGGCATCGGGATACCATACGTAGTTCCAGCTCTCGGTCAGTGGCTCCCCGTCGTGGGTCAGGCGCAGGCGTATATCGCTGGGGCGATCGGAGGGCAAGCGGAAGGTGGCCCGCCAGCCATGGTCGGGTAGCCGCTTCACTTGGGGAAGCTGGGCTTCGCCGTCCAGTACGCTGATGTCCAGCTCCGGTACGACATCCTCGGCCAGCGTTTCCAGGGGGCCGCCCATGAAGTCGACCACCAGCTGGCGCTGGTCGGCAGACGCAGAATCGGCTTCGCCAGGGACGGCAGCACTGCCTTGGCGCGTGCGAATCACGCGGCCCAGAGCATGCTGCTCGGGCTGAGTGTTCAGCGTATAGGTGCGGTAGTGAAGCCTGCGTGATTCACCCGCCTTCAGTGGCGCATCGGCTACCCAGTAGGCAACGATATTGTCGTGGGTTTCATCCGGCGTGGGGATCTCGACCAGCTCGACATGGCCCTCCCCCCAGTCGCCAATCGGTTCGACCCATTGGCTGGGGCGACGATGATAGTGAGCTTCCAGATCCAGATAACGATCGAAGTGGCGCTCTCGCTGCATCAGGCCAAACCCTTGTGGATCATGGTCCATGAACGCGGAGATACGCAGGGCCGAGGGGTTTTGCAGCGGGCGCCATATCCACTCATCCTGGCCGGTGTGAACCAGTAGCCCATCCGAGTCGTGTACCTGAGGGCGAAAGTCGTCGGGTCGTTGAGCCGTTGCCTCCCCAAAGGTGAACATGCTGGTCAGTGGGGCAACCCCCAGCTTGGCCACGTCGCTGCGAGCAAACAGTTCGGCTTCCACCTCGGCTTCGGTCTGTTCACCGGGTGTCAGCGTGATGCGATAGGCGCCGTTCAGCGATGGGCTATCCAGTAGCGCCATGAGCGTAACACTCTCGTCATCCTGCTCGGGCTTGACCAGCCAGAATTCACGAAACGCCGGAAACTCCTCCCCCCGCTCGGAGGCGGTATCGATTGCCAGGCCCCGTGTGGAGAGCCCGTAGGCTTGCCCCTGGCCTACCAGCCTGAAGTAGCTGGCGCCGAGAAACACCGCAAATTCGTCCGCGTAGTCCGGGTCGTTGATAGGGTAGTGGAGCCTGAAACCGGCATGACCGCTGCTGCTCAGGTCGTGCTCCAGCAGTTCACTGGCCGCACCGTCGTAGGTGAAGTCCTGTTTGTTGAAGGCCAGGGGAGACAAGGTCTCACCATCCAGCACATTCAGGGTAACCGGCGTTTGAAACAGAAAGCCGCTATGAAAAAGCTGTAGGCTGAACGGGCTTTCGTCTTTCCAGTAGGCGCGCTCCGGGTTGAAGCGAATCTGCCGATATCCGTCGTAGTCCAGTGATTGCAGCGCCTCCGGCAGGGTGGCTTTGGGTGCCTGATAGGGCGCATCGGCCAGCTGCTGGGCCTGCGCTATGATAGCCTCGAAAAGTACTTGTTCCTGGCTGGCCATGGCTGAGGCAGAGCACAACCAGCTCAACGACATCATCCAGCTTGCAGCGGTACGACGGCCCATGATCGAGTTCCTTTCGTGGTCAACCCAAAGACGACAGCACAATGTGATATGAAATAATTAAACAAAAGCTGTACGCTTAACAAGTCCTGTTTATTGATTGTGGCACCGCAATGCGTTCTGACCAGCCAAAATGGGCAGGTCTGGCTTGTTCCATGGCCTTGTCAACGGCCTGTCAATTGCCCAAGAGGTGTGAATGTTTCGTCTCCTGCTCGCTATCCTGGTGGTCAATACATTACTGGTCATGCCGCTGTGGTGGCGCTTTGGCACCTGGGGGGTGCCGCTGTTGGCCTGGGAGGCTTGGGTGCTGGTGCCCACCTTGTGGTTGCTCCCTGCCCGGCCATGGCGAAGTGCCGCTGGCCTACTGGTGGTCAGTGCGCTGGCCTTGTTCACGCTCATCAATCTTGGGGATGCCGCCACCCACAGCGCTTTTGGCCGTTCGTTGAACCTGTATCTCGACGTGCCGCTGATGCGCTCCGTTTACCACCTGCTTGTAGGTAATGTAGGCCAACTTGCGGCTATTTGCTTGATGCTACTGGCATTGGTGGTGCTGTTGGGGGGTGTATGGGGGTTGTTGCGCTTGCTGCTTCCCAGGGTGCCGCTTTCGCTGGCGCGCGGTCAGGGCAAGCTTGCTCTGGGGGTTCTGGTGGTGGCTGCGGGCCTGCTGCTGCTGGAGGCAAACCGCTACCGCTGGGTGCCCCATTCTACGCTGCCGGTGGTGAACACGGCGCGTTTTCAGTGGCAGCAGGTGGTTTCGACCCATCAGGCACGGCTGGCCTTCACCGAACAGCTGCAGGCTTCACCCATGGCCACCCGGGCGTTGCCTGGGCTGGAAGGGCGCGATGTGCTGCTGACCTTCATTGAGTCTTACGGCGTCACGGCGCTGGATGACCCGCGCTACAACCGGCAGATTCTGGCCACCCTGGCCGAGATCGAGTCGCGGCTGGAGCAACGCGGGCTATCGGTGGTGTCCGGGTTGATGGATGCGCCGATTCGCGGCGGGCAGTCGTGGCTGGCCCATGCCACCACGCTCAGCGGCCGTTGGATCGACAACCAGCTGTGGTATCGGCTGATGCTCGATAGCGACCACCCCACGCTGATCGATGATTTTCGCGCCACGGGCCAGCACACGCTGACCGTGATGCCAGCCATCACCCTGGCCTGGCCCGAAGGCGAAGCCTACGGTTTCGACCAGATCGTCGCTGCCAGAGACATGCCTTACGCAGGGCCGCCGCTCAACTGGGTCACCATGCCCGACCAGTTTACGCTGGACTATACCCAGCGCCACTTGCTGGGCGGCTCCCCGGTGTTTGCCCAAATCGCGCTGATCTCCAGCCATGCCCCCTGGACGCCCATCCTGCCCGTGCTGGAGAACTGGTCGATGGTGGGGGATGGGTCGATTTTCGCCCCTTGGGAGAACGCGGCCGACCCGCCCGAGGTGATCTGGCGCGATATCGAGCGTATTCGTGACCACTATGCCTGGTCTGTGGACTACGCTGTGAAAGTCACCGGGCGCTGGGCAGAGAGGGTGGCCGACGAACAGACCCTGCTGATTGCCCTGGGTGACCACCAGGCGGCGCCTTTGATTACCGGAGAAAATGCCAGCGCGGCGGTGCCAGTGCACATCGTCAGCGGCGACCCTGAACTATTGGTCCCTTTCATGGCGCGTGGCTTCGTGAACGGTATGTTGCCCGACCTGTCAGCCACCTTCGATGCCCCACCGATGAGCCAGTTACGCCACTGGCTGCAAGAAGATTTTGGCGCAGTGGAACCGTTACCGGGTACGCAACCAAGGACGACACCATGATTCAACCCGTCATTCTCAGCGGCGGTAGCGGTACACGGCTGTGGCCGCTTTCCCGGGAACAGATGCCCAAGCAGTTTTTGCGCCTGACCGGCGAGCAAAGCCTGTTACAGCAAACACTGGCTCGGCTTGCGGACATCACCGCACAGCCCGCCATGTTGATGGGCCATCATGCGCATCGCTTTTTGATGGCCGAGCAGCTTCGCGAAGCTGGCCAGCAGGGGCAGGTAGTGCTGGAACCGGAAGGGCGCAATACGGCCCCGGCCATCGCCTGTGCCGCGCTGCTGGCACGCCAGACGGGGGACGACCCGCTTTTACTGGTGCTGCCCGCCGACCATGTGATTGGCGATGTGGCCGCGTTCACCGACAGTGTGCGGCGGGCCACGCCGTTGGCTGAGCAAGGTTATCTGGTGACCTTTGGCGTCGTGCCGACTCATCCGGAAACCGGTTACGGTTACATTGCTTGCGGCGCGGCGTTGGGAGATGGCCACCATCTGGATGCCTTCATCGAAAAGCCCCCTCTTGAAAAAGCCAAGGCCCTGCTGGCCGAAGGCAATACGCTGTGGAACAGCGGCATGTTCCTGCTGCGGGCATCGGATTATCTCGCCGAGCTGGCACGGCTACAGTCTGACATGCTGGCGGCCTGTCAGGTAGCGGTAGACGAGGCGCACCACGATCTCGATTTCCTGCGCTTGCACGAGGCCTCCTTCAAGCGCTGCCCCAGCGAGTCCATCGACTATGCGGTGATGGAGCACTGTGCCAGGGCCGCCGTCGTGCCGCTGGACGCGCGATGGAGCGACATCGGTAGCTTCGATGCGCTGATGGCCACGCACACCCCTGATGCGGCTGGCAACGTGGTGACCGGTGACGGCGTGTTGCGGGATACCCAGCGCTCACTGGTAGTGGCCAATCATCGCCTAGTGGCGACCCTGGGCGTCGAAGACCTGGTGGTAGTGGAAACGTCGGACAGCGTGCTGGTGGCTCGCCGCGATCATGTGCAGGGGGTCAAGCAGCTGGTGGCGGCCTTGAGCGAGGCAGGGCGGCGTGAGCCCTGCTCGTCACCGCTGGTGCACCGCCCCTGGGGCAGTTTTCAGGCCATGGACAGCGGCCAGCGCTATCAGGTCAAGCACATTACCGTGCGCCCCGGTGCACGGCTGTCGTTGCAGCGCCATCATCATCGCGCCGAGCACTGGGTGGTGGTGAGCGGCACTGCCAAGGTCACCGTGGAGGAGCGCACCTTTCTGGTCAGCGAGAACCAATCGACCTACATCCCGATAGGGGCGCTGCATCGCCTGGAGAACCCGGGCAAGATTCCGCTGGAGCTGATCGAAGTGCAGTCCGGCAGCTACCTGGGCGAAGATGACATCGAACGGCTGGACGATGTTTACGCGCGCCACAGCGACGACTGAGCCCGCCGCCTTCTTCACCACAGCCAGAAGCTTCTTTACCACAGCCAACTGGCTGGCCTGGCCGGGGGCTGGCCCTTGCGTACCGCCAGCCAGCCAAGCGTGCAGCGCACGCCCAGCCAAAGGGCCAGCAGCGGCCACAGCAGCGCGCCGAGAAACAGCAGGGTCAAGGTGAACGTGACCAGGAAATAGAGGCTGCCGATCCAGAACGTACGGATCAGGTAGCGGTAGTGGGCCTGCAGCCAAGGCGCTGCCTCTCGACGGTACACATACGCCACGATCACACCTATCAGCAGGGTGATGTTGGCGGTGACCAGCCCGGCCAGGTACAGCGCATAGACGATCTGCGGCGGGCGCGTATCCTGTGGCGGGTTAGGCGGGTGGGGAGAAGATTCGGTCATGCCACTCTCGTTCAATAAAGGCGGAAATCGTTGGCGTTGGCGAGCCCTTGCTGCTCCTCCACGACCTTGCGGTAGCGCTTGTATTCCCATTGGTACTGGGGTGGGTCCAGGGCAATCGAAGCTTCCACGCTGGCGTTGACGCCGGTGGCTGACAGCGTGTCGTCCTCGCTGTAGACCCGTTCGTCGGCATCCAGAAAGTGAATCTCGAACCCCTTGCCGGGAATACGTCGTGCCACTCCCGTGACCACGCGAGCCTGGGTCCGAGCGACCAGCTTGGGTAGCAAGGTGGCCGTGTAGGCCTCGTGCCCGTAGAACGGCGCGAATACGCCACTGCCCCAGGCGGGTTCCTGGTCGGGCAGGATGCCGATGGCTTCGCTGCGCTTCAAGGCTTTCAGCAGGGCGGCGACGCCACGTGGGTTGGTCGGCACCAGCTGTGCGCCCATGCGCTCCCGGCCGTGGCGCGTAATGGCTTCCAGGTCAGCGATCTTGGGCGGTTCGTACATGGCCGTGAACGGGAAGTGGCTGGAGAGCCAGAAGTTGAGCACTTCCCAGTTGCCAAAGTGGGGCGCGAGTACGATGACGCCGCGCCCTTCGGCCCGTGCGCTGTCCAGCTTGTCGCGCCCGTGCACGGCCAGAATGCTGGCTTCCACCTTCTCGGGAGGCGCCATCCAGGCGTGGCCCAGCTCCAGCATGGTGGCCGTGGAGTGCTGCAGGCTCTGAATCGCAAACGCCTTGCGCTGCTGAGCGGACTGGTCTGGAAAAACCCGCGCCAGGTTCAGCTCGGTCACGCGTCGCTCACGCTTGCTGAAGCGGTAGATCTGAGGCCCCATGAAGGCTGCAGTGCGCCATAGCCGAGTGACGGGCCAGCGGGAGAGCATGCGCCAAAGCCCGGCGATGGCACGGGCCTGATACTGCGCCCGGCGGGTGTGTAACGGTTCACTCATGGATCACAGCAACCAACTGTCGACGTTGGAGGGCGCGCGCTTCTCTTGCAGCCCTTTGAAGCCTTTGACGCAGCGCACGATAAACCACACGGCAAAGGCCAGCAGCAGCGGAAAGCCGATGAGGATGAGCGTCAGCAGCGTGGCGATACTGCCGTACAGTAGCCCGATCCAGAACGTACGAATTTGATAACGGTAGTGTTCGTCCAGCCAGACAGGGCCCTTGCCGCGATACACGTAGGCAATGATCACCCCGATGACTGAGGTGAAGCCCACCACGAAACTGGCCAGATAAAGAGCATAGATCACCATGGCCATGGTGGTGTCGGGAGCCGGTGAGGGCGTTTCAGATGTGTCGGTGCGGTTGACCACTTCACCTTCGATGGGGGTGTCGTCGCGCATGGGCGTTCCTTCTTTTCGATTCGACGATAGCATCCAGCGGATACCCTGTTAGCCCGCCATGATAGCGTGGGCAGGGCGACTTATCACCCGTCGGCCCGCCCAGTATGGCGGTCTGGTTCAGGGCTGGCGTGCGGCTGGCCGACAGATTTCGAGCAGGTTGCCGTCGGGGTCGCGCAGGTAGAGGGATTCGATGGGGCCATTGGCGCCCTGGCGGGCCACCGGACCTAGCTCCACATCGACTTCGAGCGCGTCCAGATGCTGCTTGAACTCATCCAGCGGCAGTTGGCAGCGCAGGCACAAGTCCAGACTGCCAGGCGTTGGGGTGGCCGACACCGGGGCAATGTCAGTGTCGGTTTGATGCAGGCGCAGGGCCGTATCACCCAGCAACAGGTCGACCCGTTGGGCATCCCGATAACGCACATCCAGACCCAGCACACGGGAATAAAAATCGTAACTATTCAGGTGGTTGCGGATAGCCTGTCGACAACCACCTGATTTTTCT
>ERZ941748.160-NODE-160-length-27303-cov-11.163865_pt1 | contig 27303 bp, 24 predicted proteins | sample MGYA00521092_ERZ941748 | MGnify/ENA primary metagenome ERZ941748 (study PRJEB32759, sample SAMN07749897) | skin metagenome | biome: transportation; feature: city; material: polyester macromolecule | host: Homo sapiens | place: Hong Kong:ISLAND line | collected... | reverse complement strand
TATGCGTGGCATGCATAGACCGCTGCCTGCGAGCTAACTTTTCGTACAAAGCCTAAGTGGGTTTGCTTAATAGCTTTTCGTTAATAGTGTTAAGTAAAATTAAATTTTGAAACATCAGCCGGCCCTGGCTGAATCGCGAAAAACTCGCGGTGAAACGCCATAAAGACCTTTAAATGATCTGCTAAAGTGCGCGCTACAGGTAAAACCCCATTTATGTGCTACATCACTAATCGTGCGCCCTATGCTATTTGGGTCTCGAAGGTCTTCTGCACAGCGGGTTAAGCGGCGCTGCCAGATATACTCACTTAAACTACACTCACTTTCATCTTCAAATGCGCGATGAAGGGTTCGTGTAGAGCACTGCGCAATCTGGGCTATTCGCTCTACGGTTAATTCATGGCTAGAAAGGTTCCTATCAATGAAATCTTTTATCCATTTTTTCTTAAATAAGCGCGGGTTATGCTCAAGCTCTTCTTCCTTATTCTTGTTTTCAACCGTGTTTTGGAGCAAGGAAATAATACTTTTTCCTAGCGAACAGGTTGTGGCATCGTTCAGGAAAGGGTACTGCGTATAGGCGTCGACAATAAAGTTATGGAGCATTCGGCCTAGTCCATTCCGATTATTTATGCGTAAATCTTTTGGGATGGTGGCAGGCGTGCCGAGATTGTCACAAAGAAGCGTTAAATACTCACAGTATTTGGTACCTGTAACAGAGAAATCTCGGCCACAGTCCAGAAAGAAAAGGTCTCCGGGAGTGAAGGAAGAGCTTTTACCACTTTGTTCAACCTGGCTCACTCCGCCCATTTGTAAAACCAGCAACCCAGGGTGAGCATCCCGATATGTGGTTTTATTAATGCGTCGAGAAAATCGGTGAGGGCTGCAAACCATTCTGCAGAATTGCAACTCACCAAGCGCGCCGTATTCAAGTCGTCCCTTGAATGGTTCTTTGTATAGTGGTGAAACAGAAGTACTTTCCAAGCGCCGGATGCGATCCGGGGTTTTCCCCAGATGAATACTCACGACATCTTGCCATTCTTTAAGGCGTTTAGTATGGCTGAAATGCTCTGTGCTAACGCTAGAAAAATGTCTCATTGTGCGCACTAATTTTGTGTGAGGTGGCTATTAAAAAGTACATTCTTAGCTTCCTGAATTCAAGCAATAAGTGCAGCACCTGGTGTCCAGGGCTCCTCAGTACTCCCCTAGGAACACCTGAGCCGGTGTCCGGTAACCCAGCCGCTTTCGAGAGCGGTCATTCAGCTTCCTGACCACCTTGCGCAGCTCGGCATCGGTGACCTGCCGGAAGTCCGTGACCAAGCACTATTTACGGACAAGCTCTTAACCGAAAACGTTAACGAGCCAGGGGTTAAAGATGACCGCCAAAATGACGAGGAAAGTTGCTACTATGAAAGGCAAGATCCACTTTGTAATGCGGAGCAAGTTAACGTTGCTGATAGCGGAGGCAACAAAGAGCCCTGCACCCACCGGGGGCGTTAACAGTCCCAGGCTTAGTGTCATACAGGTGACGATGCCAAAGTGAACAGGATCAATCCCATAACTTTGCTGCGCCACCGGGAGCAAAATTGGCACTAGAATGATCAACGCGGCGATCCCATCAAGCACCATGCCTACTACCATCAGCATTACAAACACCAGAAGCATAAATACCAGCGGGCTTTCGGTGGTGCCTTGCATTAGTCCGGCTACCTGTTGAGGTATCTGGTTGTACACCAGTACCCAGCCAAAGGCTTTTGCAGCGACAATCAGAAATAACACAATGGCGGTATTCCGCGCTGTTCGGCTCAAAATGCCAGGTAATTGCCCCCAACTAAGCTCTTGAAAGAAGAGGGCGCCTATCACCACCGCCATTAGCGTCGCAGCCACCGCAGACTCAGTAGGTGACACTATCCCAAACGCAATACCGCCCACAATGACGATGGGAATGCTAAGTGTGAGCAGTGCGCCACGAGTCGCACGCCATAGAGGCGTGCGTTCCTGGTCAACGCTTCCTTTCTTACGCGCGCGACGCGCCATGATCGCGATTAAGCCGCTGATCAGTATAAACAGCAGTAGCCCAGGAAGAATGCCACCCATGAACATGGCACCAATCGACACTTGAGCAATGACGCCATAGATAATAAACACCATTGACGGCGGAATAATCGGCCCCAGCAGGCCAGCGCCTGCCGTTAACGCAGCGGCGAACCCCTTGTCGTAACCATCACGCTCCAATTCGGGGGTCATCACCCGGCTCATAATAGCGATTTGTGCCGTCGCTGAACCCATAATAGAGGCGAGCATCAAGTTTGAGGTGAGGGATACGTAGGCAATGCTGTGAGGAATCCACGCAAACCAGGCACGTGTGGCGGTGATAATGCGACGTGTAATACCACCCTCATTCATGATTTCGCCCAACAGGATAAATAAGGGAATCGCCAGCAGATCAAATACCTCTAGCGAGCCAAAAATAACCTGGGGTAGGTTTTCAAATAGACGGTAGTTACCGGAAGTGATCACGAAGGTAAGTGTTGAAGCCAAGAGGACAAAGGCAATTGGCATTCCAAGTAGCATTAACACAATAAAAGCCGCAAGCGTCATAGGGTCACTCCTCGTCGTTGGCTAGGACGAAATTCGCTCGCGAGCGATCAAAAAGCCTAGCGATGAGGTGAAAAATCGATGTGACGCAGAAAAGCGGCACGATGAGATAGAAGTGCCACTTGGGCCAATCGAGCGTAATAGCGATATCGTAGTGGATCGAAGGTGACCGCAGCCAAGCGATGGCGTACCACAGGACAGTAACCATTATCGCCAGGCAGATCAGCTCGGTAAGCCAATAGCAAGCGCGCTGAGCAGTGTTTGGCAGGATCGCCATTAGCATAGTCAAACGTATATGCTGGTCATGATGAATAGCAATGGATATCGCCAGGAACGCCATCCAGATCAAGATATAAACGGCTAGTTCGTTGGCAAAATATAGTGGACTGTTAAACACATAGCGGGCGATAACATTCACCATTAAAAGTACGCTAAAAGCGACGATAAGCCCACTACAGACAAGTTTCTCAATTCGTGCTAAGTATCGGCTTACGCGAGTAAGCCATGTTTCATAGTGAGAATACATAGGAGGACTCCTTGAGGGGGCAGAGCGGGGCGCAAGTGCGCCCCGAAGCATTTTATTTAGCGTTAAGGAGTTTTTTTGACTGCTGTTGAAAGGCTTGGATAAGCGGGTGATCGCCAAAGCGCTCAGCAAAGGCTTGGTTAGCCGTGCTAAACACGCTCTCAGCATCTGCTAGCTCGGTGACAGTAATACGCTCTTCGAGCAAGGTGCGGTTGCTCGCTTCTGCTGCAATTTCCGTCTCAGTACCCCAGGCAAGTGCCTCAGCCATGGCGGTATCAATTAGCTGGCGTTCTGCATCGCTAAGTGAAGCGCGGGATGCTTGGCCCATTATGGCTACCTCAGGAAACGCCATATGGCTAGTCAGTGTTAGATGCTCCGCTACTTCATAAAAGCCCGAACCTACTAAGGCATCGAGGTCAATATCCACACCATCCAGCATACCGTTTTGGAGGCCTTGGTAAACATCCGGCAAACTCGTCGGGGTGGGCCGAGCCTCAACGGCTCGCCACCAGGTATTCATCGCTGCGAACGGAATAATGCGGATGTTTTTGCCGCTAACATCCTCAGTGCTGTTAACAGCGCTTTCGCGCATAAGAATATGGCGCATGCCCGCAAAAGTATAGCCGAATGCGTGCAGACCTTTGCTCTCCAGGTTATCCAGCATCTGCTGAGCAGCGTCTGTCTCGGTGGCCTTGGCCGCCTCTTCTACGCTGGAAAAGAGGAAGGGAGTGAACCAGCCGACGAAAGCTGGTTCACGCTGGCTGGTAGCTGCGGCGGTCATAAGCCCTATGTCTAGCAGTCCGGTCTCCATTTGGGTGAACATGGCCGATTCATCCCCTAGCTGGCCGGATGGGAAAATGGTAATGGTTAAATCACCATTACTTCGCTCTGCCACTGTGTCGGCTAGGCGCTGGGCGGTTTGATTCAAAATATGCTGAGGCGGAGTAATTAATCCCAGGCGTAACTCTTTGGCCTCGACTTGTGTGCTGGCAATTAACGCTAGGCCTAGCGGAATCGCGCAAAGATAGCGAGTGGCAGTATTTAGTATGTTTGTCATTGTATTTACCTTATTTTTAGAGGTTTTTTTTCTTTCTCACTGAAAATTAGTTGTGCTCTTATAAAATCATAAGTCAAAAACGGAATTCTAAAATTTTATGAGCATGGTAGTTTGCAAGAGTTGTAAACAGTTATTACTTTTTATTAGGAAATTATTATATTAAAAGCGCGTCAAATATCCTTATCATATAGCCAAGCCAGCCCTTCATAAGACTGCTCTGGCGTCCGAGAAGCGAGCATGGCATTGCGCAGTTCAGCCGTAACCCCTGTCGCGTGATAGAACTCACCGTGAACACGGGCCATAATCTGACAGCGTCCGGTGCGCAGGTAGCGCCGCTGCTGGTACGCCTGAAAGGCACTGGCGATATCGTCACTGCAGCGGGCAACCTCATCAGCTAGCACAACAGCATCCTCTATAGCCATGCAGGCACCTTGGGCAAGGTATTGCAACATCGGGTGAGCAGCGTCTCCGACCAGGGTGGCAAGGCCACGGCTCCACTCTTTCACAGGCTCTCTATCGCATAGCACCCACATACGCCAGCTATCAATTTTGGCTAACAGTTCTTGAACCGTATCGCAGGTTCCAGCGAAACGCTGCTTGAGCTCCTCAGGATCTCCTTCTGTATTCCAGCCTTCTACATAGCGATCGCTATGGAACACGGCAACCAGATTGAAGAGCTTTCCTCCACGTAACGGATACTGCACGAGGTGGTTTTTGGGGCCGCCCCACAGAATCATGGCATTCCGGCGATAGGCTTCTGGCACTTCCTCGATAGGAATTACCGCACGATAGGCAATGTGACCGGAAACCCTCGGAGCTCCATCGCCGACAATGCTCTCGCGAACCTTAGACCATAGGCCATCGGCCCCTATCAAAGCACTTCCTGAGATTACTTCCCCCTGAGCTGTGGTGACATTCATCTTGCCATTGGCCTCTGAGAAGGAGGCGACCCTAGTAGAGGTTCGAAACTCTATCTGGCTCGATGCACGACACGCGTTGAGCAGTACGTTGTGTAAGTCGGCACGATGGATCAGTGCATAGGGGTACTGGAAGCGTTCGATGAATGAGTCACCCGCCGGGATCTCAACGACCGGCGTGGCATTGACGCTGTCCATCATGATCAGTTCATCTGGCAGCACCGCCAGTTCACGTGCCTGCGCCAATACCCCTAGGCGATCAAGGGCGCGGAAGCCATTCGGTCCTACTTGGATACCAGCACCCACTTCACGAAACTCATCGGCCTGCTCAATAACCAATGTTGGGATGCCGAGACGAGACAAGGCCAGTGCTGATGCAAGGCCACCAATCCCGCCGCCGATAATAAGAATAGGCTGCTGAGTACTCATGATGCCTCCACGTTCACACTGATCTTACCAATACGCTCAATCTCACAATTGATGGTGTCACCAGGCTGGATAGGCCCCACCCCCTCTGGTGTCCCGGTATACAGCAGATCGCCGGGCTCGAGGGTGTAGAATTTGGAGGCAAACTCTATAAGTTCGGCTACATCCATGATCAGATCTTTGGTATTGGCGCTTTGTCGCACTTTTCCATTCACATCTAGGGTCATCGCTAATGCATGAGGGTTTTCTATCTCATCGGCGGTAACCAGCCAGGGGCCCAGCACTGTGTAGGAATCTAGCGACTTACGCAGGCTGCGCTCCTCCGGCCCACGAATCGTGATATCCAGCCCGATGCTGTATCCCGCCACGTAGGACAGCGCATCCTTTGCTAAAACGTTTTTGGCACGTTTGCCAATGATGGCAACCAATTCGATTTCGTGGTCGGTTCGGCGGTCCGGAAGACCGACGTACACAGAATCATCAGGACCGACCAGTGAACTTGTAGCTTTGAGGAACAGCCCTGTCTCCTGTATCTTTCGCACATGTGCTCGGGAGAAAGTCGCGGTATCCTCAATGGCCTCATCCAAGTGGGCTTGGTAGTTGACTGGAGCCGCGACAACCTTGCCGGGGTTGGCAACCGGGGAGCGCAATGTCACCTTGCTGAGAGGATAACGCCGAGCGAATTGTATGGCATCCGCTATGACAGGCATTAATTCTGGTAAGCAAGCAATCAGTTGATCTCCACGGGGATAGGGATATTCCGAGGCACCGATACGAGTTAGGACGCTTGAGACGTCCAATACCTCGTTACCGTCTACGACACCCAGGCGATTGTTATTGAACAAGCAGATTTTCATGCAATGGTTATCCTTTGTATCAGGGAGTTGTCAGGCTTTTTTACTCTCGCCCTTCCAAAAGCCCAAATGTTCCTGAAGGGGGCGATCTGAAAAACTGAACAAAACACATTCATCGGAGGCTTTGAAGCGACGCCAGGCCCAGCCAGGAACCACAAACACATCGTGCTGATTTGCTGTCCACTCCTGATCTCCGACGTGAACGCGGACACTACCCTCCACTACGCAATAGACCGCACCATCTGTTTCCCTATGCTCCACGCCCTGAAACCCAGGTGGCAGAAGCTGTATGTAAGCGCCCATGGTAAGGATCGGTGATTCACCATTGGTGGGATTGGTAAAGGTCAGCTTGAGCCCAATGGCAGGATCACAATCACCACTCTCAGCGAGCTGAGTCAACGCCGCCCGAGTGCGCTTATAGGGGTAGTGGAACAAGGGGCTCGTCGTGCCACTGCCCTGATACCCAACTGGGGTTAACCCGGATGCATAACGCGCTTCAGAGTCGCCCGCCGGTCGACGAACTTCCTGGCGATTGTTCGGATCGTCAGCAGAGAAGCCCGCGTTAAGCATCTGTACGACAGGTACATCAAGGCCATCCAGCCACATCACCGGGTCGCTGCCCTCGGCGCCATGGTCGTGGAACACCCCGGATGGTGTGATCACGAAATCACCAGGGCGCATCATTACTTTTTCACCGTCCACATTAGTGAAGCCACCTTCGCCGCTGAGAATCAGGCGCAAGGCCGAAGCCGTATGCCGATGACTTGGCGCGACCTCGCCAGGCAGAATCATCTGAATGCCTGCGTATAGTGAGGTGGTTACCAAGGATTTACCGCGTAGCTTTGGGTTTTCCAGCACCAGGACGCGACGCTCGGCATCCTCAGCTGAAATGGCTTCACAAGCCATCTCCATGTTCTTGCGAATCGTTTTATCACGCCAGATAACGGGCTCCAGTACCTGTTTAGGCTCACGTGGTGTCAAACCTCGCAGCACCTCCCATAGTGGCGCCATGTTGTCTTTGGAGATTAATTCTTTAAATGCTGTATCGGTCATAGCTCCTCCTTAAGATTCAGCTGATGTGTGTTTGTAAGGTTCAGCAATTATTGTCCCTACCGTAAATAATCTAATTTATCGCATGGTGATAATTTTGCTTTTTATGAGATTGAGGTCAAGGGAAAAATATGTATTTGCGACAAAAGTATTGCCTTAATCCGTGAGACTGGCCCCCTGAGGTGCTTCTAACCCACTAACCTGCATGGCAATATTGCCGATAGCGCCACTCACCCAGACAGTGCTATGCCCAACGTCAAGTTCCGCGCCAGTCGCCGCTCCCTCACCAGCCATGCCGGGCTGTCGATTATCGGGCAGTGCTTCGAGATCGCCGGCGTCGACAGCATCGATGGCCGCTTCCCCACCACGCTGGGCATGCGTACCAGCGATGTGGTCAAGAGCTACCTGGGCCTACTCTGTCTGGGCATGAGCGACTATGACGCCATCGAGAACTTCCGCCGTGACAAGCCGTTCCAGCAGCTGCTGACCCTGCAGAAGGTGCCGAGCACGGCGACACTACGACAGCGGCTGGAGAAACTTGCCGCCAACGACCTGCAGGCGCGCACCGCCATCTGGTCTACCACCCTGCTGTCGCTGGCCGAGGCGCCGATCACCGCCGAGACGACACACGTCTGCCTGGACATCGACACCTTCGTCATGGACAACAGCAACTCGAAGAAGGAAGGCGTCTCGCGGACCTACCAGAAGGTCGATGGCTACACCCCGATCGCCGCCTACCTGGGCAACGAAGGCTGGTATCTGGGCCTGGAACTGCGCCCCGGCAAGCAGCACACCATGAAGGAAAGCAACGCCTTCCTGGAGCGGGTGCTGCCCCGTGCCCAGGGACTGAACGAGCAACCGATCCTGCTGCGCGAGGACAGCGGCTTCGACAGCCAGGCGCACCTGGCGCTGCTCGAACGGCAACGGCAGGCCTTTGCCGACGCGGGCCGCCGACTCGATTACCTCGTCAAATGGAACCCGCGCGGCTCGGCCACGGCCGACCAGGACACCTGGCGGGCGGTGGCTGAGGACTATTGGGAAGAACTGCGCCCCGGCAAGCGCCAGGCGCTGTGGACGCAGGCCGTCTCGATCAGTGACGACAACGTCGAATACGTCGTCAAGCTTGTCATGCGCTTGGTGGAGCGCACCGCCGATCGCGATGGCCAACTGCTGCTCGAGCCGGACTATGAGCTGGAAGGCTGGTTGACCAGCCTGGACGAGGCGCCAGAGGCGATGATCAAGCGCTATCAGGCGCATGCCACCCACGAGCAGTTCCATTGCGAGATCAAGACCGATCTCGACCTGGAGCGGCTACCGTCGGGTAAGTTCGCCACCAACGATCTGATCCTGCATCTCGCCCAGCTGGCCTACAACATCCTGCGGCGGATGGGGCTGCTGGGCATGACCGGCGAGCTGAGCTCCGTGCGCCATCCCGCGAAGCGGCGCCGGATTCGCGCCGTGCTACAAGAGCTGGTGCATCGGGCGGCGCTGGTGATCCACAAGGCGCGGCAGATCATCCTTGACTTCGGGCAAGGTATCGGTTGCATGACGGTGTTGAACACGCTACGAAGCCGCCTGCGCTATCCACGAGGCACACCATGCTGATCGCCTGTCGGACAAAGCCACCAAGCAGAGGGCTGAGGGTCACCCGCAGCCAGCATCACCGTGCCCGGCGGGTACTGATGCATGCCAAAACGGGCTGTGAATGCCAGCCGATGCGGCGATGGTCGGCCATAGCAGGCATGCGCCGGGTGATAGAGACGGGCCCGGAGTTCAAAAAAGGCTCGCTGGCGATGGCAGGGAAACCGCCGGCGCCGGCATCACGGATTCAGGATTGAGGCAACTGATGGTCATGTGTGACAATGAGTTGTTGCTGTAAGCCCCTAGTGAGCTTTGCAAAAGATGCGCGCAGTGGTTTAAGGGCGCTATTAATAGACTGGAAATGTTGAGGTGGCTTTGAAAGAGAATTCTCAGGAACGGCTGCTGCGATTACTTTCCCTGTTCGCTGATGAAGAAAAAGGGGAGTGGTCGGTCGATGAGGCGTCTGTACACTTGGGGATTTCGGCCAGCCAGACCTACCGTTACTTCAGAACGCTTGCCTCGGCCGGTTATATTTCAGCCTATACGACAGGGAGGTATGTACTTGGCCCGGCGATAATTGAGCTGGACCGTAAACTAAGGATTGGCGATCCAATGATTCATGCGGCGAGAAGTATCATGCGAGAAATGCTCAGCACGGCACCTTCTGCCAGTATCGCCATCCTTTGTCGCTACTTCCGCGGCCAAGTAATGTGTGTGCATGAGGAATTCGAGACTTATCAGCACCATGAGATTAGCTATGAGCGTGGCCAGCCGCGACCTTTATATCAAGGCGCTGCATCAAAAGTGATTCTGGCCAACCTACCCTTACGCCAAGCTAGAGCCTACTTCAATCACGCTCCTGATAAATTCAACCAGTTTGGCCTTGGCGCCAACTGGACAGAGGTCAAGCGAAGCCTTCGAGAGCTTAGAAGCCAGCCTGCTATTATCACGGCAGGTGAGCTTGGAACAAGTGCCTCTGGGATTTCAGCCCCTATTTATGACGACAAGCGAGTTCTTGGAAGTGTCAGCCTCGTCTTACCGATAACCGTCGCAACAGAGGAAGTAACCTCTTTTTTGATTCCCGTTGTAGCAGCAGCAGGTCAAGAAATGACCAGTAAAATGCAGCACTTGGCTCAATTGCAGCAGTGATGAAGACGCCACCTATTTTGCCCCGTGCCTGCTTTCGCAGTACGGGGCTTTTATCAATAGCAAACCTGATTACGCATAAGGCTCAGCCATCTTCAGGAACCGATATGGCATCGGCGGGGTCCTCGCCGCCACCGTGAGAAAGCGCGGAATCATGGCCTTGAGGTCATAGCGCCGATTGAAGCGGTACTCGAATTCGGCCAGGTAGCGTGGGGCATGCTGCCCGCGAATGGCATGGTAAGTGCCCGTGATGTCGTTCTTGACGTTACCCAGCAGGGTGTTGACCCAGTTGAACTCAGGGTTCTCCACACTGGCACGCCCACCTCCGGTGATGTGACGGTCGTGGGCGTAGGTAGGAGGGTCGAAGGCTCGGAAACAGCCGAGGCCGTCGCTGATGACCTGACTACCAGGCGCAATGGCCTGTTGGGCGTAGCGACGTAACTCGGCAAGGGTAAAGCCGCTCACACGGCGAAGCTGAACCCGCTGAGGGTGCCCCTCCTCATCGGTTTGCACGGCGGCGACAAACGGGAACTTGTGCTCAGCGCCGCGCCCGCGCTTTCCCGGCCGCTCACCGCCCAGGTAGGCGTCATCGATCTCGATGCGCCCGGAGAGCGTCTCGCCCTGGTTGCGTTCGTGCATAACCTGCAGCAGCTTGTGTTTGAGCTTCCAGGCCGTGTTGTAGGTGACGCCGAGCTCCCGGGACAGCTGCAGCGCCGAGATACCGCTCTTGCGCTGGGTGAGCAAATAGATCGCCAGGAACCAGGTGGTCAGCGGCAGGTGCGTACCATGGAAGATCGTACCAGCGGTCAGCGAGGTCTGATGATGGCAGCGATGGCACTGGTAGAGCCCACGCGACAGTTGGCAGTAGGTCGTGTTGCCGCAGTCGGGGCAGACGAAGCCGCGTGGCCAGCGATGCTGAAAGAGAATCTCTCTGCACTGCCCTTCGGTGCCGTACTGTTCCAGGAAGCCCGGCAGCGACAGGCCGGGCTGGAACTGGATAGGGTTGCGAGCCATGACGCCGCCCCCTCTACTGGATATAACCTCAGTATAGAACAGGTTGGCGGAATGGTGGCTGATCAACATGAGTAATCAGGTAATTCATTGAGCGCTAGAAGGGATACTGGATACCTTGCTCCATAACACTGACCCATTGGGTGGTTGTGAACTCATCCAGGTTTGCGGGGCCACCGAAGCGACCGCTGGTACCTGAGCGGCCCATGCCGCCGAAGGGCACCTGAAATTCATTGTTTACCGTCTGATCATTAATATGCACCATGCCTACTTTGATGCGATCAGCAATGCGCAGGGCTCGCTCTGTAGAAGTGGAGTGAATAGCGGCGGCTAGCCCATAGGAGGAAGCATTGACTAATGCGATAGCATCCTCATCGGTATCAAAAAGCGTAATGGGGGCTACAGGGCCAAAAATTTCCTCGCCAAAGGCAGGCATTTCTGGCGTCACGCCGCTAAGAACCGTGGCTTCAAAGAAGTTGCCATCGCGTTTACCGCCAACGACTACCTTGGCACCCATTGCTACTGAGCGGTTTACGATCTCCTCTACGCGCTTAGCTTGCGCCTCATTGATCAATGGGCCGAGGTATACCTGTTTTGTCCAAGGGTTACCTGTGATTAGGCGGGCGGCCCGGTCGGCGAGTTTCTTCATGTATTTTTCCGCCACTGAACGGTGTACTAGGTGTCGGCCCGCCTGCATGCAGATTTGACCTTGGTGGAGGAAGGCACCCCAAGCCGCGGAAGAGGCTGCAGCCTCCAAGTCGGCATCTTCTAAAACCACCATCGCGTTGTTGCCGCCAAGCTCAAGGGCACATTTCTTGAGCAGACGCCCACAGGTTTCGCCAATCTTTTCGCCAACGGCGGTAGAGCCCGTAAAGGAGATCATGTCGACATCTGGGTGTTGCACCAACGCCTCACCCACATCGGGCCCACCGGGCAGCACGTGGAATACGCCCTCCGGCAAGCCAGCTGCTTCCAGAACCTCGGCCATCAAAGCACCTCCACAGATAGCGCTCATTGGGGCTGGCTTCAGGATCACGCAGTTGCCCATGGCCAATGCGGGAAAGACCGAGCGCATGGCTAAGAGGATGGGGAAGTTCCAGGGAGCTATAACCCCCACCGTGCCAATAGGTACTCGCTTCCAGTAATTGCGCCGACCCGGCATGCTAGAAGGGAAGATCTGTCCGTTGGGTTGCATGGGGAGTGCTGCGGCCATCTGGGCCTGTTCATAGGTAACCTGCAGTTCCCATTCAGCCTTGGCTGCTGTAGAGCCGCACTCACGGATATTCCAGCGATTGATTTCTTCGGCCCGCTCTTTGAGCAGGGAAGCTGCTCTGCGCAAGATCTCAGCCTTTTGATCGAAGGGTAACGTGGCCCAATGTTGCTGAGCTGAGTTAGCGATACGTGCAGCGCGCCCTACGTCTACGGGAGTAGCCGTCTGAACTTTAGCGAGGACTTCGCCGGTGGCGGGTTCAATTACGCCAGCCTGAGGCCCTTCAGCAGTTTGCCACTGTCCCAGGTAAATTTTGTCTTCCCAGATGGATGAAGTCTCATTCATGTAAATATTCCTCGTTGTATTTGCGAGTTTAATGACTAACTGAGATGGCTTTAATTCGGAAAATATTGATATGCTGATGTAGAAATATAACTGTTCTAGGAAGTAGTCCAATTAAGTAGAAAAGTAGACGAAATAGTATTTGGTTTTTCTGCACTACGTGTTTGTGGCTACCGCAAGGAATCATTGTTTTGCTGGATAAGGGGCAAGTCAGCTACGATAGTTATTCTAAGTTCTACTGATGCTTAATTGCCCCCGAAGACTCTTAGCCTAATGCCCCTGCCCTCTTCTCTAGTTCGTCAACAAAATTATCTTCACTGTTACTTTTTTTACTAGAAGATACTGCCTCAAGGGCTGCATGGTATGGACAACCGATAAATTTGGGGTCGTCTTTATATTGTTGAGCAAAATGTTCGGGAAAGCGTCCATCCAGATCCTTTATCTCGCTCCTAATACTTTTTTTCTCTTCGCTTGACATCCGCAATCTCTCTTCGATATAGCTTTCGGTTGGGTCGTCGGCGTTTTCTTCTATCTGCCAGAAAATGTAGCCCATAAGCTTCGGGAGAATCTCAGCAGCCATTGGGTCGGGTGGGTCGATACCGAGCGTTTTTAACGTAGTAGGTAGCGACATGGCCCTAATTAGCTGGTGGCCGAACCAGTGAAGCTGGGGTGGAAAAAATCTGAAAACAAACTGCTCATAGATAGCATTAGCTACCAAATTGGCTCGCTCGGGAGTCGGCCTAGGAGTGTTTTCATACTGCTCACAGAACTCTACTAGCTCTTCAAAACTATTTGGATAGCCTGTGATGGGTTGTTCGTTTTCTGCATAAAAAAGTTTAGACATGTCACGCCAAAAAAGGTGAGCCGCTATTTTCTCTTTTTCAGATATACCAGGGGCCCCCATCTTCAGTTTTAGGCGATGCATTGTGGTTGCAGAAAACGCCAACGTATAGATGTAATCTTCATTATAGGAGAATGCGCCAGGGTACTTTTTGGCCCAATAAGCATGAAGCTTATTTATACTCTCAATAGATTTGAGAGTTCTCTCATCGTTAGGGCCATAGAACCACCAAAGAGCATTGGCACTGCCCGTCTGCTCAACCCGCGAGGTGGATTGGTGAAGTACTTTCCCTCCATCTTCTCGCCAGACAGCCTTTGACCCCCAGTCCGTTACGATAAAGTTGGGGAAGGTCAATGCGTAAATAAAATTTTGCATGAAGTCATTCAAGCGATAACTGCTTGAAAGCCTCCATATTTCGATGTAATCTTTATAGGGATCGAGGCTCTCGATCTTATCTGCGATCCATTTTTTTGGCTTATTCATAGCTTTACACCTCGTGGTAAATTCATTTTAATTAAAGTGGATACGCTAAGCGCGCTTGGACTGAGAAGTCGTTTTTTGCGCGATTTTCGACTTCTGTCTCGTGATATGCGTTGAACCAAAGCCATGGCCCTTTGGTGCTTTTCCACAATAGCCCTGGTCCAATGCCTAATACCTCCTCTCGCGAATCTTCAAGTCGTTGTCCATTGACTTTGTCGTCCTCCAGTTGCTTAAAGTAGTATCCATTTAAGCCAACTGACACGTTCGGAATGACTTCATAAGAGGCGGCGAAGTTTGACCAGGCGGCTTGGCCTGCTTGGGTATCGCGAACTGGATCACCATTGAACAACTGGTAGGTACTGCTGGCAGGATCGCTGTTTTTGAAGTTGTATAAATAATGCAGCCGCCAGCTCATTTCCCAACGCTCAGCAGGCATCCACGTTGCCGCCCAATAAGGGTTTATCGAGTAAAAATTTGAACCGGGATTAAAGTCTTTAGTCTCATCGTATTCACCTATAGGCAACGAAACATCAAGCGCCAAACGCTGAACGAACGTAGGCCGTCCCTGAGCATCGACTATTGGATCAAACTGAACCATTGGGCCAAGAGATATATCTCCAAAACCCGTGCCGTTATCTTTTAATTGAGGTCCTTGATTTCCAAAATCACCATCGAGTGAAATAATGGGCAAAATTATGCTCCAACCTAAATGCCCCCCTCCCCCAATTGTTTTTGGTGAGTAGTAAGTGAATTGATTAACAAGGGCGGTGACACTGAACTCTGGATTATCAAAAGCCTTGTTATCATTACCATTGTTATCGCGAAAAGACGTTGCTCTACTATGCTGTAAGTAAATATTGTGATTAAGTCCAGGCGGCCCAGCGAAGCCGTCATAGAAACTGGTATTACCAAGATTTATGCCACCTGGCTGACTAACGGCAGGTGGGGGTGGACCATTTGCCGCCAAGGCAGAAGAACATACCAGGGCAAATAGAGACGACGAGATTACTGCACGTGCGTACATGGGAGCTTTATTCATATATCAAGGCCTGTTGTTATAGTAGCTTTGGGTGTCTAACTTTTAATGCAGAGGTCTAATGCCTCTGTTGCACATGACTTTAGGAGAGAAAAAAGATCGTGTCTTGTATGAAAGCGACATATTTGAACAGCTGTGCCATTACGACATTTCATGAGTCGTAGCGTATGCGAGTTACTTAAAGTTCAAGCTCATGGCCCCCCGAGTTCGACAGATAGAAGCGTAAACCACTGATTAACCTGAAAACGCGTTTTCAAAATTGGCACTACAAGCGAGATGCAGTCGGTGCCGGCAGGCCAATCGCTTCGAAAAGGTCGCGTTGTTCAGGCTTAAGTTTGGTCAAGCCGCTCGCCGTCTCGCGACGGTGCAGCAGGACCTGGTGGAACTGAATCTTGCGGGCAATTTCCAGTGCCCGCGTCGGCGATAGCTTGTGATCACTGGCCTTCAGCCGCAGCCGCAGCACCCGGTAAAGCACCAGGGCGAGGAAGCAGATCAGCGCATGGGCACGGATGCGATCCGGCAGCCGGTGATAGACCGGCGCGATCTCGATGTCGCTCTTCAGCACCCGGAAGCCGCGCTCGATGTCTGCCAGCGCCCGGTAGCGCTCCACGATCTCCTGCGGGTCGTGGTCGGCCATGTTGGTGACCAGCAGCAGCTTGCCGTCCATCATCCTGGCGCGATCGAGCGCGCGCTGATCCAGGACATAGTTGAACGTCTCGGCGGTCAGATCGACCTTCAGGATATGCCCGAGGTGAGCGTCGGTGACGGCTTTGTAGAACCTGGCGGTGACGCCGGCATCGGAGAGCTTTCTGCCGCGATAGCGACGCCCGGTATCCTGGTTGTCCAGTTTCTCGAACCACTGGCGCGCATCGGCCTGTAGCGCCTCGATCTTCTGATCGCGTGCCGCCGTCTGCGCCTTGGCGACCTCCGGCCGGTGCGCCACGATCAGCCGATGGTCCTGCCATGCCATCTCGCCGTAGGCTTCGCGTTCGGCATCCTGGCAATGCCTCTGATGAAACGCCTTCAGCAGCGCATCGAACTCGCCATAACGGCGTCCCGGCACCGCCAGGATAAATTCCAGAGGGCGATTCTCGATACGCACGGCGGACAGGGCGGCCAGATTGTCCAGCGAGAGCAGGCCACGGTCGGCGACCAGCACGACTCGCCGCACATTGAAGCGTTTGACCACCGTCTCGATGGTCGGCAGCAACGTGCGGGTTTCCGCGACATTGCCATCGAAGACTTCGTGGTGAATGGGTAAACCTTCCGCCGTCTGCACGACACCGAGCATGAACTGGCGGGCGATGCCGCCCTCCTTCGAGGGACCGTATTGACGGACATCACCGTCGAGTGAGGTACTGCCTTCTGCCCGAATCGTGGTGAGGTCGTAGAAGACGATCGAGAGTTCTTGGTCGATCAGTAGCTTGAGCTGCTGTGCCAGAACGTCATTGAGGGCTTCGCTGCAGTCCGACAGGGTATCCATGGTGCGCAGCAGATGCTGGTGACTGATCGAGGCCGTGTCGACGTCGGGCACCAGTACATCTTCCAGCCAGCGCAGCACCCCGAGCTTGGATTCCGGATCACATAGCCGATTGAACACCATGACCCGCAGCAGCCGCTCGGCATCGAACTGGCGCTTGCTACGCAAGACACGCCGGAAGGCGTCATCCAGGCCGAGCTCTTTCCAGAGTGATGTCAGCAGCCAGGTATCACCCACGGAGCGCGCCGGCGCGAAGTCGGTCTCGCCGGTGCCTTCCTCGAGCGTCGGCTGGCCGGTGACGCGCAGCAGGCCATTGATCAGCGCGCTGGACTCCCCGGCGGTGACGGCTTCCAGGCGTCCCAGCGTCGCGATCACGCGTTGGCGCGGCTTGCCGGCCTCGTCGCGATAAGACTCGACGAGCTTCACGTAGCGGCGCGGACCGGATTTGGTGACTTTGACAAACATGTCACTACGATAGACCTCTCAATCTATGTCTGGCAAGACATCAAGAGAAAAACGTGTCACTACAAAGAATTCGGCAAGAGATGGCTAAGCTACTGAATTCTCATGCCATGAGTGCCGATTTCAGGCCGAAATCGGGCTGGAAGTGTCGAACTCGGGGAGCCCCTTTTTTGCCGCCTCCTGCGGCAGCACGGGTGGCACGAACCGATGTTGAATCACCACCTGCCCTACTTGCCACCGTGCTAAACTCATCGCCAACGACACAAGCGAACAGGTTATCATGGGAGTCCTCAATGTCATCTGCTCAACGCCGTAAACTCCCCATTGGCATTCAGTCCTTTGAGAAGCTGCGCAAGGGTCAGTATTACTACGTCGACAAAACGCCCTTGATTCACACCATGGCTGAAACGGGCGGTTACTATTTCCTCTCCCGCCCGCGACGGTTTGGTAAAAGCCTGCTGCTGGATACGTTGCGCTGCCTGTTTGAAGGCCATGAAACCCTGTTTGAAGGACTTTATATTCACGATAAGTGGGACTGGCAGCAGCAACACCCGGTACTACGCCTCAGTTTCTCCAGCGGAGTGGTTAACAGCCGCCAGGACCTGGACGCCAACATTCGTTATCAGCTGCAACAGCAGCGAGCAAACCTGAAAATTGAGACACCGCCGCCTGAGCGAATTGCCGACGATTTCGCCAACCTGATCGAGCACGCCCAGCATGTCCATGGGCAACGCGTCGTGGTGCTGATTGATGAGTACGACAAGCCCATATTGGATAATATCCTCGACGCTGACAGGGCTCGCGAACTTCGCGAGGGGCTGAAAAATTTGTATAGCGTGCTCAAGGATGCCGACCCACACCTGCATTTTGTGTTGCTGACGGGTGTCTCTAAATTCAGCAAAGTCAGCCTCTTTTCGGGGCTGAACAATCTGCGCGATATCACGCTTTCATCTGACTATGCCGCCATCTGCGGCTATACCGACCACGATGTCGATACCGTCTTTGCACCGGAGCTGCCCGGGCTTGACCGTGAAGATATTCGCCGCTGGTATAACGGCTACCGCTGGGGTGGGCAGGACGTTGAAGCGGTCTATAACCCCTTTGATGTGCTGCTATTGCTAGAAGAGCGTAAATTTAGCCCTTACTGGTTTGAGAGCGCCACGCCCACGTTTTTGGTGGACTTGCTGAAAGCACGCGGTGTGTTTACCCCGCAACTTGGCACCCTTCAGGCCAAGGCACAGTTGTTGGGCCGCTTTGATGTCGATGACATCGCAACCGAGGCACTGCTGTTTCAGACCGGCTATATCACCATCAAGGATATGCAGGAGCCGATGGTGGGCTACCAGCTGTACTCGCTGGGGTTTCCTAACCGGGAAGTCGAAAGCAGCCTGAACGAGTTTCTGTTGCCCGTGCTGGGTATCCCAGACAGCGACGCGCAAACCTATCAACTGGCGCTGTTTAAGGTACTGCATGAGCATGATCTAGCAGGGCTGGAAGGTCACCTCAAAGCTCTCTACGCCGGCCTGCCCCACGACTGGTATCGCAACAACCCCATTGCCAAATACGAAGGGCATTATGCCAGCGTGTTCTACAGCCACTTCGCGGCACTGGGGGTGGGCGTGACGGTGGAAGACGCCAGCCACCGGGGTAAAGTCGATATGAGCGTCGACTTCGGCGGGCATATTTACCTTTTCGAGTTCAAGGTCGTGGAGCAGCTGCCTGAGGGAAAAGCACTGGAGCAGATCAAAGCCAAAGGCTATGCCGACAAACACCGTGCCAGTGGCATGCCCATTCATCTCATTGGCGTGGAGTTTTCCAGCATTGAGCGCCAAATCGTAGCGTTTGAGGTGGAAACGCTTGCCACTGACACATAATATCTCCGGCCTCATCCATCCACTTAAGTTACGCCACCGGCGCAAACAGCAGTGCCAGGTCTTCCTCGTCGAATAGCGGGCCGCTACTCTGGCGTTCGGCACCGCCTTCCAAGATGGAAGCGGCCAGGGCTGCCTTGCGCGACTGCAAGTCGTGAATGCGCTCTTCTACGGTACCGACACACATCAGCTTGTAGACAAACACGGGATTCTGTTGGTCCATGCGATGGGCACGGCCTGTCGCCTGTGCTTCCACCGCCGGATTCCACCAAGGGTCGTAATGAATCACGGTATCAGCCACCGTGAGGTTGAGTCCGGTGCCGCCAGCCTTGAGGCTAATCAGAAAGACCGGAATCTCACCTGCTGAAAGCGCACTACGCGCTGTGTTCGCGTCTTACCGGGGGTATCGCCCGTTAGGGTGGTGTAGGCGATGCCGTCCTTCTCCAGCGCCTGCCCAATCAATCCCAGCATCTCGGTGAACTGCGAAAACACCAAGGTATGCCGCCTTTCCTCAATCACCCGGGAGTTTCAGCTAACAACAGGCTTAATGCTTAAACATATCGCCCAGGTTATCGGCGAACAGAACTTCACGCATCCAGCCTTTCAATTGATCATGATCGGCTTGGCTAAGCTGCGCTTCTACCCACTCGGGCACATCACCAAACTTGAAATTGAGTTGAGTACGCACAACTTCACGTGCTTCTGCCAAGCGACCTTCTTGCAGGCCTTCTTGCCGACCTTCCAGGCGCTCTTTCTTGACAAGATTTTCTAAGTTCTCTGCCAACATGGCTTTATCCTCCATCTGGCTGTCTAGCCGATCCAGATTGACCTCGGCACTCAGCCGGTACAAGTGCCGCTTTAGCCAACGAGTGATGATCCGGTCGGTGCGTTCCTTGTTGGGGTCGGCCTGAATAATTGCCACCACACAATCCACCGCATTTTGCAGAGCTTCCCAGCTTTCTCCAGCGTTTTCCACGCCAAAAACACCACTAAGCGGTGTCTGGCGCAGGCCTAACTCTTCGTTAGTATAGCGCCCTTCGTCGACCAGGTAATAGCGAAGACGCGGCTGGTAGACCTGCAGGAAACTCGGCGGTTCCGGCCGAATCATGTCGTATATGTTCAGCGGTGCCGTCCAAGGCTTGGCGCCGTTGTACAGAACCACTGGAAACACCGGTGGCAAGCCTTGTCTGGGAACGATGGCTTTCTGCTTAAGCAGCTCGCTGTAAAAGCAGGCAACGTAGTGCATCAACCGAATCGGCATGGTGCGGTCAACTGATGACTGAAACTCCAGCAGAATGTAAAGAAATACGTCCTGCTTCATACCCTGCCAAGTCACCTCCACCGACCACACCACGTCTTCGATCTTCTCTTCAAACAAGGGCGTAATGTAATGACACATTGTGTTTCTTGAGGGTCGCGAAGTTCATTAGCCCGGCGATGTCGGAAGGGGCAAAGCCTTCAATCAGTTGCTGCACGAACTCGGGGTGGCTGAATAGCTCTTTATATCCCGTATCATGATGATGAGTCGCCATCGCGTGTCCCTGCTAATCGTTTGGCAACAGAACACCATGGCGGGTGATGCGTGGCCTTAGGGCAGTGGCATGGAGGTTGTTTTTGCTTTGATGCCTGAACTACGCCACCGGCGCAAACAGCAGCGCCAGGTCTTCCTCGTCGAATAGCGGGCCGTCACTCTGGCGTTCGGCACCGCCTTCCAAGATGGACGCGGCCAGGTCTGCCTTGCGCGACTGCAAGTCGTGAATGCGCTCTTCCACGGTACCGGCACACATCAGTTTGTAGACAAACACCGGGTTCTGCTGGCCCATGCGATGGGCACGGCCTGTCGCCTGTGCTTCCACCGCCGGATTCCACCAAGGGTCGTAATGAATCACTGTATCCGCCGCGGTGAGGTTGAGCCCGGTGCCGCCGGCCTTGAGGCTAATCAAAAAAACCGGCACCTCCCCCTGCTGAAAGCGCGCTACGCGCTGTGTTCGCGTCTTACCGGGGGTATCGCCCGTTAGGGTGGTATAGGCGATACCATCTTTCTCCAGTGCCTGGCCGATCAGCCCCAACATCTCGGTAAACTGCGAAAACACCAGGATGCGCCGCCCCTCTTCAATCAGGGGCGGCAACAGTTCCCGCAGTTGATCAAGTTTCGCTGAGCGACGCACCTTTTGGGCGCTGTCGAGTTTGACCAGCCGCGGGTCGCAGCATACCTGGCGCAGCTTGAGCAGCGCATCCAGCATCACGATGCCGGAACCGGCTAGGCCACGTTCGGCAACGGCTTGTTGCACGCGCTGGTGCTGGGCGAGACGTAGGCTCTCGTAGAGTTCTCGCTGAGCACCGCTCAGGGTGATTTCGCGACGCGTCTCGGTCTTATCGGGCAGTTCGCCGAGCACCTGCTGCTTGGTCCGGCGCAGCATCAGCGGCGCTAGGCGTCGAGAGAGCTGCTCGCGAAGCGCAACATCTCCCTCCTTCTCGATAGGCGTGCGAAAGCGCTGACCAAACCATTGCTGGCTACCCAGCGCGCCTGGCGCCACAGCATCCAATTGAGCCCACAGCTCGCCCAGGTGATTCTCCAGTGGCGTGCCGGTCATCGCCACGGCACGCTTGGCCTTTAGCGCGCGCACCGCTCGCGCGGTCTGGCTGGCCGCGTTCTTGATGGCTTGGGCTTCATCAAGCACTAACAGGCCGAATGCCGTTTCGCCCAAGCGCTCAAGGTCGCGGATCAGGAGCGCATAGGTGGTAATGACCAGGTCGGCATCGGGTAGCGCCTCCGCGAACTGACGCTCACGCTGGGCTTTGCCGCCTTGCAACGCCACCACCTGGAGATCCGGCGCGAAGCGCGCGGCTTCGGTGCACCAGTTACCCACCAAACTTGTGGGGGCAATCACCAGGGTCGGCCCCTTGAGCGAACCACGAGCCCGCTCATCAAGCACATGCGCCAGGACTTGCACCGTCTTGCCCAGTCCCATGTCATCGGCCAGGATGCCGCCGGTGCCGAGCTCGGAAAGAAAACGCAGCCAGGCCAGGCCGCGGGACTGATAGTCGCGCAACTCACCGACAAAACCGGGTGGTTGGGGTAAGCTCGCCGGCAGCTCGCGTAATCGCTGGGCCAAAGCGCTCACTTCTTCACGCCCTGCCCAGCGCTCGTGCTCGGCGACAGGCGCCACTTTCTCGGCGGCCGTTAGCGGCAATGTCACGGACGCGTCGGGGTCGCGCTCATCGCCCAGCCAATCCAAGATCGGCGTCATTAGCCCACGCAGCCGAGACAAGGGCAGCGTCAAACGGCGATGCTCGTCCAGTTCCAAGGTCCAGCTCGCGTCATCGGCCTCCTCTTCGCGGGGCTCCAGGGGAAAATCCTCGCGCTTGAGCAGTTGGCGCAAAATGGGCAGCAGGTTAACCCGCTCGCCTTCCACCTCAATATCCAACGCCAAATCAAACCAGCCGTTACCGGCCGGCTCCAGTTCGCCGTACCACGCCTCGGGCTCAAGATAGATAGGCTCTTTAGGGAAGTCTTCACTGAATTCGATGAGGCAGCCCGCTTGGCGCAACGTGTCTATCATCTCCCACCACTCATCAGGACCGGCGAGGTGCGTTGGCCACTCTGTCGCCCGTGTGGGCGGCGTACCGTGGTGAGGCAATAGCAACGTCCAGGGCGGCAGTTCCAGATATGCGGGTACCGTGCTCTTCTTCTCCAAGTGCTCAAGGGTCACCATGCCCGAGGGCAGGCCATGCACCAGGGTCCGCTCGGCCTGGGTATCGCGCTGTATCGTCAGCCGCTGCCCATCCCGGTATCCATTGGCGGTGTCACCCTCTTCGGGCGGTACCTCAATGCCTGCATAATCAAAGCTCACCACGCCGGCGCCCACCTGAATCCAGCGGGGTAGTGGCGCCCCATGGCTAAACCCAAGCTGCCCTTCCGCGACACACATCGTCACTTTGAGTTGGGGTGTAACATCCTTGAGTGTTTGCTCTTCTATCCGTGTCGGTGTGGGCAGGCGTTCAGCCAGTGTGGGTGCCTGCTGAAGCCGTTCGCCCAGCCATTCGCTGATGTCCGGTGGCAGCGGCGGCGACCGATACAGCTTGTCGAGGAGCTCAGGCGCACCCTCCATCCGCCCGAACTGGCCGCGTTCGGGGTCGAGATAGCAAAGGCCACGACCGACTCTGGCGATGATCGCCTCGGAGGAGAGGGTGTCTTCTGGCACGGTGGTCGGATGTAATCGTTGTACGCCTTCACTATCCGCTTGCCAACTCGGTGACAATTGGCAGGTAGGCCCCCGCTCAAGCCGGGTGCCCGTCTGCCTGCGATGAAACAGCAATGGGGGTGTTTCACTCTCCAATAACGCCCATAAGGCCCGGGCCTGAAAAGAATGTGACACCAGTGCCCACATGCGCTGCGTGCTTGACCACGTCACTTCGTGCTCACCGTGCATCAGCTGATCAATGGCCTCCTCCTGCTCGGGGAGCCAACCTCCCTCGGGGGCCGGCACTAGCGCTCCTGACCGACTGACTTCAATACTACGAGGTGCCACCCAGCCGTTACCGCGGCTCTTCTGCTTGCCAGGACGCAACCAGGCGGGCAGCACGGATAAGACAGGCGTTGGGCCCACCTGGTCACGGCTGTCCAGAAACAGCGCAAGTCGATATGTCGCCTCGACACGTTGCCCCTCGCCCACGGATGCCGGCGACTGGTCGAGTTCCTTGATCCACTTTTCCCAGCGCTGTTTAAGCGATTGCTGCGTGTCCGTCTTGCCCGAAGCGCCGTTGTGCGGCTGACGCTCTGCAAACACCTCAGCCCCATTGCCCATCTGGTTGAGAAAGGTCTGGATAAGCGCCACGGCGTGTTTACACCTGACACCCACTGGGCAGCTACAGTCGGTGATGAGTGTCTCATCACGCCCGAGAATGCCAATGGTGACATCCGTGTGGTAAGGCTCGCGCTCGCTCCCCTCCACGTCGCCTGATAACGTCAGCCACTCCGCATCAAGCTCCAGACTCAGCTCACCCAGCACGCGACGCTGATTGGCATAACGCTTGCCGCGCTGCAACGAATTGGCGTCGAAGAAACCCTGCCAATCATTCTGATGAAGCGCGATAAAGAGGGCCATGGCATCATTGGCGCGGGAGTGGTCAGACACAGAAACCTCTAAAAGAAGAAAAATTGGGTGATAAAAAAGCAGTAGTGCGGCGGGACATACGCCCGTTTGAACGGTTCATCATCGCAATCGTTGTCGTGAGGGCGTAATTCTACTCGACACTTCACGTGGTGGGTAACTACCGCTACAAGTCTACCTCTACGCGACCGTGCTAAACTTCCCACCCACACCAAGCGTGAACGGTATCGTCATTGGAGGCCCGCATGTCATCCGCCCATCGTCGCAAGCTTCCCATTGGCATTCAGACCTTTTCGATATCCGCGAAGGCGATTACTACTACGTCGATAAAACCCCGTTCATTGAGCGCCTAGCCAACCAGAACAAATACTATTTTCTGTCCCGTCCTCGCCGGTTCGGCAAGAGCTTGCTGCTGGACACCCTCCGTTGCCTGTTCGAGGGACGCCAGGCGCTTATAAGCACTAGCTTACGATACTCAGCCGACTTAAGCATCTTGTGCTAAGCGGACGTGAGAATATCGATAGTTATACCCACAAGCGACACACTGGGTAGCAGAACGCTAATATGCGTGTGACACACCGGTGTCAGATAAAAGCCATAGGTCAGCGGCTGAGTAGTAAGTCTTGAAGGCAATATTGGCAGGCGTGGCACATGGATGACACAGATTTGACACAGCCAAAACAAAAGGGCCTACGCGTTAACGTAAGCCCTTGATATGTTTGGCGCGCCCGGCAGGAATTGAACCTGCGACCTTCGGCTTCGGAGGCCGGTTTAAGCCGCACAAGCATCGCCCTTCCCCACCGTCAAAAAACCAATAAACAATATTTAAAACAACAAGTTAATTAACATTCCAATGCATTTCAAATCTTCTCCGTCACACCCATTAACGCCATTCTGTGCCCTTCATTGTCAAAACGATGGCACACACCGTGACTTTTCTGTGTCCTGTTTTCTACCAAATTTGACCTCTGGTCACCGCGCACTACGGACTCCTTTAATTGATTCAGCTACGCGTAGAACGCCAGCAGTACCTCTGCCAAAAACACAGCTCCATACGCGCCACCTGCCCTTATCGCCACCGTGCTAAACTGTCCTGTGTTTCATCGGTTCAGCATTGGAGGCCAGCATGCCAGCTGCTCATCGTCGTAAGCTGCCTATAGGCATTCAAACTTTTTCGGATATCCGAGAAGGCGGCTATTACTACGTCGACAAAACGCCGTTCATTGAAAAGCTGGCGAACCAAAACAAATACTATTTTCTCTCCCGCCCGCGTCGCTTTGGCAAAAGCCTGCTGCTAGATACCCTGGGCTGCCTATTTGAAGGCCGCGAAGCGCTATTTTACGGGTTATATATTCACGACAAGTGGGACTGGCAGCAGCGATACCCGGTGGTGCGTTTAAGCTTTGGCAATGGAGTGGCGGCTGACAGAGAGGACCTGGATGCGAACATTCGATATCAGTTGCAGCAGCAGCGTGCACGTCTGCAGATTACGTCGACGGCTCCTAAGCGCATTGCGGACGACTTTGCTAGCTTGATTGAGCAAGCGCATCGTGTTCACGGTCAACGCGTAGTAGTGCTGATCGACGAGTTCGATAAACCCATCCTTGATAATATTCCCGATAGCGATAGGGCGCGCGAACTGCGCGAAGGTCTGAAAAACCTCTATAGCGTGCTGAAAGATGCCGACCCCCACCTGCACTTTGTACTGCTGACCGGCGTTTCCAAGTTCAGCAAAGTCAGCCTGTTTTCAGGGCTGAACAATCTGCGCGACATCACACTCTCATCTGACTATGCCGCTATCTGTGGCTATACCGACCACGATGTGGACACGGTGTTTGCGCCGTAAGCAATGGGATGGAGTCCTCCCCACCCTACTCCGGCGTCGTTGCGCCACACTGGTGGGTGAGAGCATCACTGACCAGCTTGAGGATGAGGAGAACTCCCCATGAACATTACCCGGGTCGGCGTGGATATCGCAAAGTCTGTCTTTCATGTGCACGGCGTGGATCGCCATGATCAGGTCCAGTGGCGCGGCAAGTACTCCCGCGGTAAGTGGCTGGACGCCATCGCCAAACGGGTTCCCGAGGGGGCCGAGATCGGCATGGAAGCCTGCGCTTCGTCCCACCACTGGGCCCGTGAGCTGCAAGCACGCGGCTATCGCGTCAAGTTGATTGCTGCCCAGTTCGTCAAGCCCTACGTCAAGAGCAACAAGAACGACCGTGTCGATGCCGAGGCCATCTGCGAAGCCATGGGCCGGCCCAACATGCGTTTCGTCGCGGTCAAGACCGTTGAACAGCAGGATGTCCAGGCAGTGCATCGCATCCGTAGCGAACTGGTTCAGCAGCGAACCGCCAAGGCCAACCAGATTCGTGGCCTGATTGGCGAGTACGGGCTGGTGGCGCCCACCGGCATCGGCCAGCTGCGTGCTGCCCTGCCACGCTGGCTGGAGGACGCCGAGAACGGCCTGACCGATGACTTCCGTGTCCTGCTGGCGGGCCTCGCCGAGGACCTGCGCCACCTGGATGAACGCATCGTCACGGTGACAGAACGCATCGAACGTCACGCCCAGACCGACCCCATCGCCAAGCGGCTAATGACCCTGCGCGGTGTCGGCATACTGACCGCCAGCGCCCTGGCTGGGGCCCTGGGAGATGCCCAGGCTTTCAAGCGCGGGCGTGACTTCGCCGCCTCCCTCGGCCTGACCCCGCGACAGCACAGTACCGGCGGACGTGACCGCCTGCTGGGCATCAGCAAACGCGGCGACAGCTACCTGCGCACCCTGCTGGTGCATGGGGCTCGCGCGGCATTGCGATGGAACGAAGGCCATGAGGACAACCTCAGCCACTGGTTCAGGCAGCTGGCCGAGCGCAAGCACGTCAATGTCGCAGTCATCGCGCTGGCCAACAAGACGGCACGTATCGCTTGGGCGATCACTCGCCACGACAGCGTCTATGACCCCGACCTGGCGGCGCATGCGGCATAACATGCACTTACCGAATTACCGAGTTTTCAACAAGATACCCCACCACCACGATTGCTGAGCATGCTGCAGATGGCGCACAGGTCGAACCGACGTCAGACAACCCCTTAATGAGCGTAGAGCCGCTGAGCTCGTGTAAGCGACTGGGAGCTGACGTGCGGATAGCCCATCAGGGTCCGATGCCTTGGGCATCATTAGTGAGACCGGATATACGTGTGCAGTCGTACCTACCGCCCATCGCGCCTCATGCTGGCAAACGGGGAGGACTCCATATACGTTCATTCTAAGACGTCCTGCCGCCCGGCTGACATTCGCCCTACAGTAACCTCA